>BNJU01001253.1_pt1 | contig 70205 bp, 101 predicted proteins | sample 8539281 | NCBI WGS metagenome assembly BNJU01 (sample SAMD00202456, study PRJDB9452) | human saliva metagenome | isolation source: human saliva | place: Japan | reverse complement strand
GAGGCAAGAAGAATTACGATAAGCGTGAGTCTATCGCCAAGAAGGAGGCTAATCGCAAGATGGATAGGGCTATCAAGGATAGCCTTCGCAAGTAGTGAGATTATGGGTATAGCAAAATGCTAATCTAAAATCAAATAAATACAATACAAATGCCATACTTGGAATCTGTATAAGCTATGGGGGCGTCAGGTTTCGACAGGAGTGTGGAACAAGGATAAGCGAGCCGTGGAGCCGAGCCACGTAAAAAGCGGCGGTTAAATTCAAACGCTAAACAGAATAACAATTTCGCACTAGCTGCTTAGTTCAGCACCGCGCGTCAACCGGTATTCACCTGCAGGTAACGGATCTGGCGTCGATTATGCAGGAAAACCTTGCGTGAGCTCCCGGTAGCGTAAGGGAACAACGGGATAGTGATTGTGTAGTCTGCTGACGTGACGCCACATGAGCGAATTCTAAAGTATCAGCTGCGCTCGGAGAAAGTCCTTCGGAAATGCTCTTGGACGTGGGTTCAAATCCCACCGCTTCCACCAATATAACTAGAACCGTTGAATTATCAACGGTTCTTTTGTTTATACACGAATTATACACGAATTTTATTCAAAATAGATAAAGCTTTATCTTCTTCCTGGGGGTAAAAGTGACTATATGTGTTGAGTGTCTGCTCTATGTTACTGTGTCCGAGTCGGCGGCTAATTTCTAAAATATTAACACCGTTATTGGCTAGCAAGGATGCATGACTATGACGGAAATCATGTATGCGTATATGGTGAAGTCCAGCTTCATCTGCAATTCTGAAATTCATCTTAGATAATGTAGAATCTCGGAGTAGCCGAATGCCTCCGCAGATATAATAATCGTTATTAAATCCCTTATATCTCTTGCCTCGCTCTTTATGTTCTGCAAGTATATCAATTAACGGTTCTGGGAGCTGCACAACCCTATTGCTGGATTTATTCTTTGGTGGCGTCTCCCGGTCATCGCCTTTTAACTTCTGCGTAATGCTCTTTGTGATATGTATAGAGTTGTTCCTTAAATCATGCCAACGCAGGGCGTGTATCTCACCTTTTCGAGCACCAGTGTAATATGCAATGGCGAAGAATACGTAATAATCATAAAAATCTATCTCAACTGCGATATTCCATGCTGAAGAGGCAAATCGGATATACTCTTCTGGGGTGTAATAGTGCAACTCTTTTTTATTCTCATAAGCATCACGGAAGTTAGGCACTTTAGCCAACGGATTATTAGGCAAGTATTCATTTTGCACTGCCCAGTTTAGCAGTGCTTTAAATGTTACATAAATATTAGATTTAGTTCTGTGCTTTAAGTTTAAATCTCCTATGCCACGCTTCCAATCCGAAAGGGTCTGAATATTCAGCTTATTAATTCTAATATCGAGTGGTCGAACATATAGATTAAGAATACGGCGGCTTTTATCAACAGAACTTTCTCGAAGCTCGTGTCTTTTGTCCTCTAGGTATAAATCTATTAACTCTGGTACTGTTAAGGTGCTTGATGGTGCATGATCAGACTTCTGTAATTGTGCCTCAAGTGTCTTGGCAGCATCTAAGCCATAGGCAACGCGAGTAAGGGAATGAGCCTTGCCGCTATCATCTGTATAATTAACACGGACTTTATATTTTGTTAATCCGTCTTTTTTATCCCCGGTTTTATATATAGGCATATTGAACCTCCGTGAATTTCGCATGTCGTTCAGTAGCTCCAAGTCGCTCTTATTCCATAGGGCGATTCTTGTTTTATATATCTTCAAAAACGTAAGAGACCCCACACGCTATGTGTGAGGTCTCAATTAGACTTATATCTTCAATTAGATGTCCTTTAGACTTTGTGTTCTCATTATAATAAACAAAGACCTCTATTACAAGTACTATTTTAAAAAAATATAAAACTCCTTTATTCGTTCGTTAATTAAATCCATACTCTCTCCAGATAAGCGAATTCCTGCTAAAACCCCTGCTGATGTTTTAGGGTCTTGAATTCTAATTTTGCTAATTGTTGTAACTTGGTTTGAAATAGCAATACTTCCAGCTTTCATTTTAGAAATTTCGCATTTTATCTTTTCTAAAAAAATAAAAATTCAGAATGAAGTTTATCTAATCGTTCTTGTTCATATCTAATTAATCTAAAAAAAGTCGAAAGCGTGCATCTTCTAAGTTTAATTCGTTTGGTGGATTTGTTTCAATTGCAACTGATTCGGAATCTAGACCATTTAAAAATATCTAGAGTTTCTTGAAGAGTTTCGGCAGACTTTTTGCGTCTCATCGATAGCTCTATTTAAATTTGCGCTTAAAGTGTCGTGCTTGAGTTTTAGCTTTTGATACAGTTCATCCCCAATATCGACATTAGTTGATCTTAATTTATAGTCGGTATTTTTATTAGATGTCAAAGGAACAACTGTAATTGTTGGGGAATTATGTTCGTTGGATTTATCGAGGACGACAGCATAATGAAGTCCTCCGTATTCACAGCCAACTCTAAAACCAAAATTTACTTTTAAAATGTCGCCACGCTTATATGTTGTGTTGCGGCTCGGAATAAATTTATCTTCAAAAGAAAGCATTTTTGCATAGTCGTTTATCCAGTATGAAATCAGGTTAGCTTTCTTAAGAGTTGCATCATCCGAGATATAAGTTTCCAACAAAGTATTTAAAGAGCAAATCCCTCTTTTTTTATTTTTTATTACATGATCTTTATCAAGTGGCTTACTCATCCTCATATCCTTTCTTGTAGTATTACCCTTACTGTAGTATGGCGATATTTTTACTTCTTTACTTTTTCAAGTTTCATCTTTTTTTCTACACCTAGTGCAGATGCTTTATAGGTAATATATTTGCCGTCGTAGGAGAACTCTTTTGTATCGTCTTGGGATGCCATTAAGGCGCTTTCGTGCTTTTCTTTATTAGCTGTTGAAGTCCATTTATAAACCTTTGTATATTTTGTTGGCTTTTCGTATGTTCCAGACCAATATAGAGCTTTTGTGTCATCGCTCATCCAATAAATCTCAATAGTATCATCTGTAACGGTCGCTTGTTGCCATCCATCTTCGTCTCCGTTGACTTGCTTCCATTCACCCGATAGGTTATATGGTTTCTTCGGCTGGGATGCTTTCTGCTTGCTATTACAAGCTGTCATTCCAAATACAACGGTTAGCATTACTAATAGAGTGATTAATTTCTTCATAATGTTTTCATCCTTTCTTAATCACAGAGCAGGTCCCAACACTCTATAAACAACAATCAATTACCTGTCATGATAAGTACCTATGCACTCACCAACAATTACTACATCATCTACATCAATAAATACAGAAGTGTAATCTGAATTGCATGGTTGAAGCATCATCTTATTATCTACCTTGTATAACTTCTTCAAAGAGGCGGACTCTTCCGCACCATAGCATACTGCGTAGATCTCGCCATCTATAAAATCAAAATCTTTTCTCAGGAAAGCAACATCACCATCATATATATTGGCATCAATCATAGAGTCACCTTTAACTCGTAGACAGTAGTCAGCTTTGATAGATCTATCCACCAAGAAATAGCCTTCAAAATTCTCTTCACAGTGAATACCGTTACCAGCACAGATTGTACCTAGGATAGGAATTTGTCGACCAGCTGGCACCATGATATTTGATGGGAGCGGACGTTTATGGGATATATCAATTTGTTGGTTCCCATCAATCTGCATTAGCAACTCATCTATTGATATGCCCATAGCAATAGCAATTTTATTAACTGTTTCAATTGAAGGAACGATATCTCTATTATTTTGAGGGTGTTTTCCTCTTTCTAGCATAGAAATGTAACCCTTGCTTAATCCAGCTTTATCTGCAAATTCCTGCATTGAAAGGTTATGGTTTTCTCTGAAATTTTTTACATATAATCCTATGTGCATAATAGTGCCCCTCCCTTGCGTGTGTTTATTATAGTACACATACAACACCATAGCAATAAAAAAAGTTTACCGAAATAAACAAAAAAGTATTGACTATAAATGTTTACCGTAGTAAACTACAAAAACAAGGAGGGTGAAATGAATACAAGAATAAAAAGAAATAAGAGAAAAAAAGGGCATAGGACAAGTTGAACTTGCTGAAAAATCAAAGGTTTCTCGAACAGTAATATCACAATTAGAAAATGGCAAGAGAGATATCATAACTTCAGATACCATGAAAAACATTGCAGATGCACTAGGAGAGCCGATCGGAAATATTTTTTTGTTTTAAAAGTTTACTGTATAAAACAGTGATGAAGAGGGAGAAGATGGTGAATAAACAAAGAGCTATGAGAGGGACAGATTCAGCGAAAGCGATGACTGTTATAAGAACTGTCAGTCTGATAGGAGAGGGAACAAAAGAAAACCCAGCACGATTTTTGTATCAGTACTGGGACTTAAAGGGAAAACTATTAGCGAGCCATGACACTATTTTGGATTCAATTTCTGAGAACTCTTCTCATAGCTTAAACTAGTGACTTCGGAATAAAGCTTCTCCTGGTCATGACGTTCAATGTACCACTGCTTAATTAAAAGCTCTATTACCTTAATAATCTTCACAGCATCATCGGGATTTATATCGATTATAAGGTTTACGTCAGCTTCGGGATGGGCAGCAATATTACCAAGGTTACGTAATGCATTGAGAACTTGCCACTGAGCCGCACTTACACGGTTTTGAAGCTCTGAGATTTCCTGATACAAAGTGTTCTCTTTAATACCCCAGAAATCGCGGATTATAGACTGTAAACATCTGCGCGATAGAGTGGCAGATGCTTTAGGGCTTAGATTAACAATGGCGCAAGCTTCAGAATAGTCATTTCTTATCGATTCAGGCACATAGTCTGGGAATTGGATAGCAAATGAGTTTGGAAGCAAAAATGTATCGAAAGAACCAGTTTCGGATCCAAAACTAGACGCTTTTATAGAAAGGCGCTTGCAAGATGGGCAAAGATAAAAATGTAAAGAAATTTGCGTCGGATGCGTAGAGTGGTAGCTTTGGTTATTAGAAGTATCAAAAGAGGGGCGCCAGTGACGGTAAGTAGTATGAATTAATGGGAAAGTTGTATCGCAATATGGACATTTTAATGGCTCCATGAAAATCTCCTTTCAAAAAACAAATAACTATATAAGAGATTATACATCTAGAAAAGAGCATATCACAAGGAGGCACAGCATGAATAAAAGAGAAAGATTTCCTAGAGTAAGAGCCTCTACCAGGGCGGCGCATGATATATACCACAACAATACATATCTGCTGTCAAGAGATATCAAGGACCTTTTCAACTGTTCGCCAAGTACAGCGGGAAAGATTAAGAGAGTTGTACTAGAGGTGATGGCAGAGAGAAATGAAAGAATCTACTCGGATATTCCAGGACTAATAGACAAAGATATTCTTTTTGAACTAGCAGGACTAGATATTGCGAAGATAGACAAAAGTTATAGAGAACTAATGAGGTATGAAAATGTTTAAAGTATGAAAGAGCTGTTGAAGGATGCCTGCGAAGAAAATGGCAGCACACCACTACAGGAAGTAGTCGGGTGTATCAGCTTTGCAGGATTGATACCAGTATTATGGCTGTTCCTCTACATGCTAGGGGCGAGATAAGTAAGGAGGAGTTATGACAAAAAATAAAGACAAACTAATCATATTAGACCGCGAGATTTTGCCACCGCCCGAAAATGTAAAGGGTTGCGAACAGTTGTTTGTTCGATTCGAATATAAAGGGAAACAGGGGAAACTGCTTGATAGGGTTTACGGAGAAAGCCCTGAAGACGAAGGAGATTACGTTGTAATGTATAACTTCCAAGCTGCTGTCTTTTCAACAATTTACGAACAAATCATTGCGTTCTCAACGTTTACAGACGAGGAGTTTTTAGAAGCCTTTAACGGAGAATTCCCACGGTACGGACTTGTATCAGCAGAGGCAAGGAGTTCGATATGGTAATTAAAACATTCATCATCGGCATGGTACTAGTAGGTATCACATTTATACTAGCAGAATTACATCGTTATCAAGTGTATAAGGGAGAGATTGAACAGGAGGAAAGAAATGGAAGGTTTATGTAAAAACTGTGGACAGATGCATCTAGTGTCTGCAGAAACTCAGGAAGAAGCAGATAGAATCGCTAGTGAATCTTGTGATTGTGAGAACGAGGCAAAATGGCATCGCATGATGGAAGAGAATGTTGAGATGCTATGCGGAGAGCAGTCGAGGAATCTAAACTTCATACCGTTAGATGATACAAGTCTTAGGTATGTGAAAACAACATGCGAACTGATCCATGCAGGATTTATCAGTAATGCAAAATTCAGCGCTGCCAATAGTGAAATCAAAATCAATGGTGTATTAGGTAAGGTCGATATCAAGCGCACAAAGAAGCAGACAAACCAGATGACAATCTAGGAGGGCAATGTGGATATCGATAGAAGAAAGCGCTATTTCGGAGATATGCTCTCTGAAGAACAACTCACAAGGACGGAGCTTCCAGAGATTGAAGATGCAATAGTAGAAGAGCTAGCACTCCCTATAGTTAGCTACAAAGAATCAGCGACTCAAGATGCTGATACATGGGGAAGGGTAAAGTTCGAGTAGGAGGAAAAATGTTAAAAGCTTCATGGTGGCTAATTATGGCAATGCTGCTAGTGGGATTAGCGGGGTTATATGAATACATCGAGGGCAGTTACAAGAATGCAAATATGTTATTTCTGATATTTGACATCGGAATGATTGTAGCACTCGCAATTCCGGTCGTGTGGCTGATGTTATGAGCAAGCTAGACAATTACTATCAAAACTGCCCATTTCCTAAACCAAAGACAACAAAGAAAAAGAAAAAGGTCAATGGCTGGAAAAACAAGAAGTACAGGAGATGTAAGTATTGCGGAGAAGGAAATGCAGAAAGACATGAAGTGTTCTTTGGAGCTAATAGACAAATATCTATTGATAACAAGTTTCAGGTAGATGTTTGCAGAAAGCACCATGAGGAGCTTCATGCCAACAGTACAGAATGGGCAATAAGCGAAAATAAAAAGCTTAGACAACATTATCAACTGAAATATGAAATTGAGTTGATAGAGCAAGGCTATACAGCAGAGCAAGCAAGAAGAGAATGGATGCGGCTGATTGGCCGCAATTATCTATAGGAGGTGTAAAGATGAATTGGACAGTAGTAACAGTAACAGCGCTTATATGCTTAACACTAGCATTCATGGTAGCGGCAAGCGATAAGAAGTAATGTGCACGAAAGCAGAGTGTGATAATTGCGGTTGGGTGCATGGCACACCTGGAGAAAACAGAGCATTTAGGTGGTGTCGTAGAATACGTGGCACAGTTTGTGATCAGTGCTGCGAGAAGTGCGAGTATAACGACGACTGGCATTGCAGATTTGATCCTATCGGCAAAGCTCGTATGTACGAACTAACCTACGCTAACAATGATGACGAGCGCAGAATATCAAAATTCGAAGACCGCCTAAGGCAAACGAAAAACGAATCATCAAGAGAATTAATGAACAATATTATTAAGCAGATTAGAGAGAGGATAGCTGAACGAGATAAAGAGTACGAGAGTATTCATAGTGGAGAAGTTGTCCTAACAAAGGAGTAAATCATGGAAAGAATCAACGAAGCAAGAGCGAAGATAACAGAAGAATCGCTAGAAATAAAAGGTGCATTGGCTACGTTTATTGAAGAAACAGTAAACGAGCACTGCACCACAGAAGAAGTAGCAAACAAGATCCTTGATGGCAAGAAGTCCATCAAGGATTTAATAAACAATATAAGAAACAAAGCAAAAGAAAAAGCTGTTAATAACATGGTCGCAATCTCAGACGAAGAAGTGAGAGGAATGGTACTGAAGTATTACGAGATTGACGATACAAAGTCACAGAGTGCAGATGTAGTAGATATCCTGGATCTCATTTAAGGAGGAAGTCATGGAATACATATATCGCAATATAGAGAATATTCCTGCTGATATCGAGTATCCAGATGATTTTGAAAACATAGTTACAGAAAGCCTGGATAAGCCAATCATATACAACAGGTTTAAGAGGGTGGCCCATTGTCCTAGATTCGGAGAAACATTTGATTACATAGAGACGATAAGAAAAGGAGACTGGTTACCGTACAGAGAACAAAATAGAACATTCATGCCACACACATGCCATCCGTTGGGCAGTGGCAAAACATACTTATGGATGTTCTATAGGAATGAAACAATCTACTTCGTAGTTGCATATGCTTCCTGGATATATAACGGAGAAGAAGTTGCCGATATGAGGGATGTCACACAGATATATATAGAGCAGATTGTGTGCATATCGAAAGAAGAGCAATTCATGTATGCATATCGTGGCGGATGGTCGAGATGTCAAGCTGGTTCAATTTACCTGATAGATAAAGGCTATGTACATAACCTTGTAACTACAGAGCAGTTACAAAATACATTTCTCAAGTACATGGATGTTGATATCAGATTTGCAGATTACATGATCAAAGAAGCTGCAGTATGTGCAAAGTATCCTCAGGTGGAATTTATAAAAAAGGCTGGACTAGAAGAAATTATTGAACGCAAGGTTGTGAAACTACCATCCTACATAGGGCCAAACTGGAGAGCAAAGTCAATTCCTGAATTTCTAGGAATAACTCATCAGGATATAGAGAAGCTTAAAAGCTGGGGAATGTTTGATGTAGATAATATCGCAACCTACAAAAATATTAGCTAGTCAAGGCAAAGTGAAAAAATACCATATTGGACTTGTAAAAAGTAAATTCCAAACAGCGGAGCTGTACGAGAATAGGAAAAAAAGAAAACTTTGTAAGGCTAGCAACATATTTTGATAAACAAAGAAAACGAATGAAAGAAGATGACAACTACATCAATCACAGCATTAAGTGGATGTACAAGGATTACATTAAACAGCTAGAGGAATTGGGATATCCGTTAAATGATTATTACAGATATCCAAAGAATCTTAAAGAAGCACATGATCGCATATCAGAAGAATATCTAGCTATGAAGGACAAGATAAGGAAGGAAGCGGATAAAAAACGACAATCAAAGTTTGAAAAAGAGTTTCTGCCAAGATTGGAAAAAATGAGCTGGAGAGATAGCAAGTATTTGATAAGACCTCTTAGAAATAGAAAAGAGTTCAACAGTGAGGGCCGAAACAATCATAACTGCGTAGCCTCTTATTATGAAAGAGCAACAGATGGAGGAACATCGATATTTGTATTAAGAAAAGTAGGAGCTGAAGAAGAATCGTTTGTGACTGTTGAAGTTGATTTAAAAACGATGAAACTAAAGCAGTGCTACGGTAAAGGCAATAGACTTCCTGAAGAGGGAGTAAAAGAGTGGGCTGAAAAGTGGCTATCGAGAATGGCGAAAAAGAAACATAAAGCCGCAATGAAAGGAGCAGCATAATGAACGAGATTACAAATGTTGAGTACGAAGTACAGAAAGAACTAATAGATAAGACAACTGAGGAACTTCAGATAGAAGTCAATGGACTATATCACCAGATGGAGATGATAGGCAACATTGCAATGATGATTGCAGCAAATGCCGGACAAAGGCTATTAGTCATTAAAGATAGGTTAAATCATGGTGAGTTTGAATCATGGTGCGAATCACATCTAGATTTCTCAAAGCGAAAAAGCAGAGATGATGATGTCTCTGGTCAAAAGATGCGAAGAAGAAAACAGCCTCTTTTCAAAAACGCAAACGTTTGCGGATTTGAGTATTTCCAAGGTGTTCGCACTTTTAGCAGCACCTGAAGAGGTTGCTGTAGAGGTAGTAGAAAACAATGATATTTCTGAAATGACGGTAAGGGAATTGAAAGAAGAAATTGCAGACCTCAAATCGCAAAATACAGAGATAGTTGAGTTAAAGAACATAATCAAAGAACTAGAAGAAGAGAAGAAGGAACCAGGAATCAGCTCTGGTGAACTCGAGAAAAGAGACAAAGAGATTGAAGAGCTGAAAGAAAAGCTCAAGAAAGAAAAGGAAAAGTTAAAGAAGAGCAAGAGTGATACTGATGAAGAGGTTAAGAAAGCTCTTGAAGAGGCAAGAGTTGAGCTAGATAGAGAAATTGAAAAGGCTGTAGCTACCGCTAAGGTCCAGGCAAAAGCTGAAAATATGAAAACTGAAGAGGAATTATCAAAGGCTAGAGCGGAAGTTGAAAAGCTCAGTGCAGCAGTAGCGAGCGGAGAGGTCCTAACAGCGTTCAGGATTAATGTTAACAATCTACAGACAACATTCAACGAGTGCATGAATCAGCTTGGCCAGATGGACAAAGAATCTACTGAAAAATTCAAAGGAGCATTGAAGAAGATTCTTACAACTGAACTCGAAACATTAGGTAAATAAAGAGGCTGATATGGAAGACAAGATAATAATGGACTTCCTAGCAAGCGAATTCCTAGCTGAGAAGAAGAGACTTCCGAATGGAACAGAGATAGATGCACTAGCAATAGGATTCCAAGCAGGAACAAAACTTATGAATCAACTTATAGAAGAGGTAATACCAGAAGATGAAGAAAATTAAGTGGGCGAAGAAGATAGAAAGAATCTCTGACTCAGGAGATATAAAGGAATCAATTTACAAACCTGAGAATGGTAAAGGCGACATATCGATAGAAACAGTAAAGAAGGCTATCAGATTACAGAGCGGAAGTAGATGGGAAACTAAAACGATAAAGATACATAAAGATGGAGCGGTTCTCAAAACAAACTATGACACATTTGAGAAAGCATGTGCAACTGCAGAAAGGATGATGAACTAATCATGAAGATGACAACAAAAGAATATCTCGAAAATGCAAATGCAGAGATGGGCCGTAAAGTTTGGGAACATTACGGAGAAGAGGCACAAACAAAGAAGTTTGTCGAAGAACTATCGGAACTAATAACAGCTCTAGCTAGAGAGGATGCAAGAGCCATTCGTGAGGAAATGGCAGATGTAGAAGTCATGATAATGCAGTTCAAGCAAGGACTTAATATCGATACACTGCCAATCATGAATTATAAGCTAAACAGAACGATGGCAAGAATAGAAAATGAAAACAACAAATAGTTTATAGAGGTGGTGGTTATAAATATAAAGCTCCTTAAGTTATATAGATTGTTCAATGCCATAGCAAATCACCACCTTTATATATAGGGAGAAAAAATGAATCAAGTAATACTAATCGGAAGACTGACTAGAGATCCCGAACTAGTGTACACACCAGGTAATCAAACTGCGGTGACACATTTCAGCATTGCAGTTGATAGACCAGGAACACAAGGAAGGGAAAAAGCAAGCTGACTTCATCAGAATAACGGTATTCGGAAAGCAAGCAGAAAACTGCGATAGATACCTCCGTAAGGGCAAGCAAGTTGCAGTCAACGGAAGAATTCAGACAGGAAGCTACAAGAACAGAGAAGGACAGACAGTATATACAACAGATGTAATTGCAAACAATGTTGAGTTCCTGGGCAGTAGTCAGCAAGGAACTCCAAGACAGCCAGACGAAGCATATAGCGATAGTGTACCAAACTATCAAGAAGAGCTGCCAGATGCATTTGAGGCAACTGAAGAGGACATACCATTTTAGGAGGGAAATAAAATGACAATTGAAGAGGCTATAAAGCGTGAAGAGGAAATTGCAGCAATAAGTTGTGATGGCTTCAGAGAAGAGCGTGAGCAGCTAGCGGCATGGCTAAAGGAACTAAAAAGAATCAAGGAAGATTCAGTTATAATCCCAAACAATAGTACGGTATGGGAAGTTGCAAAAGCACTTATAGATGCTAGGGGAAAAGTCAAGACGTGGAGTGGCAACTACCAAATACAAAATATATTTGATACAGACGAAATTGCTAGCATTGGAAAACACTTAATGAATTATGTAAACGTTGAAGATTCAGACACATATTACGAATACTGGAAGCAATAAGAGATATGAAACTGTAGCAACAACTTAATAAGGATAAAGAGCACAAATAGTAGGTAACTTAACTACACAAGCTACAGATCATATAAATCTGCAGATGGTCGCAAGGCCATCTGCATAACCTTAGGAAATAAAAACTACATATATATAGAAGAAAACAGTCCGGTGCAAGTCCGGAGTAAAGGTTCATTAGAGTATTAATAATAGAGCCATATAGGATGGGAAGATAAATGTCAAAAGTAATCAGAGAGATATGTGCAGCTGGAGCTGTAATAGATGTTGCTATCAGGATGACGTTAAGAGCATCTAAAGGTTGCAGAAAAGAAAAAAAGAATAAGACCAATGAAGCTGTGCAGAAATATAATGATCGCCTATCAGTTAAGACATTAGCTAGATTATTAAACATGAACTTTTTCCCTGGAGATTTTCACACCACTCTAACATACGCAGAGATAATGAGTGTTGAAGAGGCTAAACATCAGCTGTCTTTATTTATTGACAGGATGAGACGAGAATATGCAAAGCAAGGTAAGGAATTCTATTACGTTGCTGTTACGGAATATAAAAACAAAAGAATACATCATCACATCGTGATGAATTACATAGATGGTTCGATTATCGATAAGCAGTGGAAGCTAGGGCACATATGGTTATCCACACTAGATAGATCACGTAATTACACAGAGCTTGCAGAATACTTAGTTAAAGAGACACAACAAACATTTAGAGATCCTGAGAACTCGACAAAGAGAAGATGGACAGCAAGCAGAAATCTGAAGAGGCCGATTGTTAAAAGAGAGTATGTGAGTATTGCACAGCTGTTTGACGAACCTAAAGCTTTTAAAGGATATCAGCTTGACAAGGATTCTGTTAGAAAGTTTGAGAATCCAATCACAGGACTTGAGCATAAAGAGTATCAAATGATAGCCACCGATCCAGTGCCAAGGATAAAGACGTGGCGCAAGGGAAGAATAGTTAATAGACAAGAAGGATATATCCGCATGGCCGAAATAGAACAGGTCAGCTTTGAGGACTTAGTTAGCGTAGACACTCTGTAAAGAGTGGTTGGTTTTGGTAGGTGAAATATGACAGCAAAAGAATTTATGAAACAGCATGAAAGAGTTGTTGAGAAGATAAGACAGATAGAGATACAGATATACGATATCGAACAAACACTGGGGATTAAGGGAGTCAATTATGATTCGCAACCACATGGAAGTGGAATTAGCCAGGTAACAGAATCTACGGCAACAAAGCTAATTGAGCTTAGAGAAGTGCAGAGAGATTTAGTTGATAAGCTATGGACAAAGCGAATTGAGATAGAGCGCATCATATTCATGATTGAAAATGCAACATTTGCCGAACTCCTGCAACGGAAGTATATCAGATTGCAGAAGTGGGAAGATATAGCAACTGACATGAAATTCGATAGTAGGTATATATATAAACTTCATGGCAAGGCTTTAGTTGAGGTCGATAAAATTATAAGAAAAAGAAAGAGGACATAAAAAGACAGGGTGCCGGTCGTGTATAGTATACGTGAGGAACAACCATGAATAACTCCTTAGATAATATTGTTTAAGCGGTGGCGAAAGCTACCGCTTTTATTTTGAGTAATTATGATGACGAACGAAGAAAAAAAGAAAGAAGCTAAGAGAAGATATAGCGACGGTTATTCAATATCAGAAATAGCTGTAGAGCTAGAAATAAATGAGAACACTTTGAGGTCATGGAAGAGACGTGGCGAATGGAGAGCTAGCGCATCAAAGAAAGTTGTGCAGAAAAAAGAACAACGAAAGGCCACGACGAAGACCTTAAAGAAAATGCTAAAAGAAGATTCTGAAAATCTTATGCAAAATAATTTTCTTACATCTAAGCAAAAATTATTTTGTGCATATTACTGCAATTGTTTTAATGCGACACAAGCCTATCAAAAGGCATATGGATGTAGTCGCAAAACAGCAGGAACAGCAGGCTACAATTTATTAAAAATAGAGATTCAGAAGGTCATTGAGGAAATACAGCAAACAAAATTAGCTACGGCATTAGCGAAAGACACACATGTCAATGAAGCTCAACACCAGTCAGCGCAAGAGATTAGAGAACTCGATATGCAAGAGAAACCTGCACGGGGCAGCATGGGAGTAGGGGTCATGCAAAATATACCCCGCCCTGATAAAAATGGCCCCCATAGGGGGTTGTTCGAGAAGAACAAGAAGAGGGTGTATGCCACACAGTCGGTGTGTGCAATCTGTGGACACCCGGTGGACTTCTCCCTTAAGTATCCAGATCCAATGTCGGCGTGCATAGACCACATCATTCCGATTGTGAAAGGTGGACATCCAAGTGACATAGACAACTTGCAATTAGCTCACTTGACTTGCAACAGACAGAAGTCAGATAAGATTGTCAGAAGCGATCAAGCTGCACCACAAGAGCAGACAGAATTAGGTAACAGAGTTTTACCTCAAAGCGTGGACTGGAGAACTTTTTAAACAATAAAAAAATTTTTTGGTCAAACTTCACAGGGGGCATGGGACCCTCCTTCCCCCTGCTCGCGACCTTCACGCCGTCACTACGAAAAAAAACACACGCTAACCCCAGACGAGGGGGTGTAATGAAAAATTTTTAGGAGAAAGAAATGGCATATAGAGGCATAGGATATTTAAGAAATAAATTATCAATCAAGAGAGGCAGAGTTAAGACAAGATACATGTACTATGCCATGAAGCATAATGTACCAGATTTTGGAATTTCGACTCCGCCAAAGCTACGGAATATGATGTCAACTCTTGGATGGTGTGGGAAAGCAGTAGATAGCATCGCTGACAGGCTTGTATTTAGAGAGTTTGCTGATGATACATTTGATATAAATGGCATTTATCAGGCGAATAACAGCGATGTGCTTTTTGACAGCGCAATTTTAGGGGCTTTGATAGCATCATGCTCATTTATTTATATATCGGCAGATGAAGAGGGCTTCCCAAGACTGCAAGTAATTAATGGAGATGATGCAACTGGCATACTAGATCCCGTTACAAATATGCTCACAGAAGGCTATGCAGTGCTGAAGAGGGATGATAGCGGTATCCCTCAAATAGAAGCATATTTCACGGCAGAAAGCACAATCATTTATGACAAGCAATCAGGCGCAGAAGTATATGACAATCCAGCACCGTATCCATTGCTCGTTCCGATAATCTATCGTTCTGATGCAGATAGGCCGTTTGGAAGGTCGAGGATAAGCCGTGCGTGCATGTCTATACTTGCATCTGCATCGAGGACAGTTAAACGATCGGAAATATCAGCAGAGTTTTTCAGCTTTCCGCAAAAGTGGGTAACTGGGCTCAGTCCTGATACAGAAATACTGGATAAATGGAGTGCTGCAATGTCCGCGATGTTTGCGATAACAAGTTCATCTGGACGAAACGAAAGCGAACCAAAGTTTGGGCAGTTTACACAGCAGTCAATGCAACCACATAATGACCAACTCAAAATGTTTGCTTCGTTATTTGCTGGTGAAACAGGATTGACTATGGATGATCTTGGATTTGTTACTGACAATCCATCATCGCAGGAAGCTATTAAGGCATCTCACGAGACATTGAGACTATATGCGAAAAAGGCGCAAAGAAACTTTGGAACAGGTTTCTTGAATGCTGGATATCTAGCTGCATGCGTAAGAGACGATTTCGCATATAAACGCAGAGCTGTGTATAAAACAACACCTAAGTGGGAGCCAGTGTTTGAACCAGATGCAGCAATGCTAAGTAGCATTGGAGATGGAGCAATAAAGATTAATCAAGCGGTACCTGATTATCTGGATGCGGAAGTGTTAAGAGATATAACAGGAATAGCAAGTAACAAGTAAGGGGATTCTATGAAGGATATAGGCTTAGAGCTTCAGAAAAGCATAGAAACTGCGTTTGATGAGAGGTTGGCGATAGATGTTGTTATAAAGGCGATAAAGCTCAAAGTTGAAACTGGTAGAGCAACTCAAAGAGATATAACAATGCTATGCAAGAGGATGGGGGAGATTGCTTCCAGAGTGCTGATAGAGAATATCAAGCCTGAGATGATGCCAAATGACAAAATGTATTGGAATATTGCAGAAAAAGCAATAAAACCGCTTATGATAAAGATTCATGGCATTGTGAATAAAGTAGTCGCAGAGGTTGTCATGGCTGAACGCAAGGCGAATGGAATACATGTCAAGCCGATAGAACCAGTATTCCCAAAAAGAAAGAATAGAATCACTTATAAATAATTTTTGTGAATGCATATAACGTAGGAATTGAAGAGTATGACTAAAACTCGAAAAAGAAATTGCTGAACAGGCGATAAATAAATATCTTAATGAGCCAATCAAGAATATTACACAAGCTTATTATGATGAGTTTGTCAAAGAAAATGCTGAAAGCTCTGCTCAGGTTGGACTGAAAACTATCGTGATTCGCAGAGAAATCGGCAGGTGTTGTGATTGGTGCGCTAGCCTTGCAGGAGAATATGAATATGGGGAACAACCAGCAGATTTTTTTAGAAGGCATGATTACTGTAAGTGCATAGTTTTGTTTAAAAACATGAAGGGCAGATACACGGATGTTTGGAGTAAAAAAGAATTTGAGTCTGAAAAAGCAGCAAGAATTGAACGAATCAACGAGTTAGGAAATGAAAAAGCGTCTGAAATTTCAAGACTAAAACGTATTGCCAGAAGTCAAGACAAGTTATATATTGACACCCTAGCCATTCATAAAAAATACAAAGTAGAGGGCACTATTTTACCAGATAAAAAGACATATCTCATTAATGGCAAAAGATATGAATTGGACGGAACACAAAATCTTTTAGACTATAGTAACGATGAGCTGGAAACTGCGAAAGCAATAATCAAAGCCATCGGTGGAGATATACAGATGATGCCAAAATAAATCGACCTAAAGAAATAAGAGTGGCGGATTATTTTAGGAATGGCAAGTGCAGAATTGATAAGAAAGAACCTAAGGGAGGAGGTAAGAACACAATTTATAATAATCTTATTTCCGCTAAGGACCAAGCAGAATATGTTGCACTGGAGATTAGATCGTGTAAATTGAATAAAAAGGAAATATATTCGAAGCTAGAGGAAGCATTTTTGGTCATCACATTTAAGTTTCATTAAAGGAGTAATAGTGCTTGAAAACGATGAAGTAATAAATATATTCGAAAGGGTATAAAAAGAGACTCCTGTCCCCCAACAATGGGTGGGAGGGAGAGGAATCTCTTAATATAATAGCAATATATCACTATACTTATCTAAAAGTCAATTCAGTCACCCAATAAAATTAGGGAGGAGTTATGCCAGAAGTGCGAATTGGAAGGCAAATCCCTACCGAGTTCGTTACACTGCCCTATTATAAAACTAAAGGGGCTGAGGCAATAAAGCTCTACAACAAAACTGGTAGGACTGCACAAGAGTGGCAGGAGCTGCTCATATATGACATATTGGCACAGAATGAAGAAAAGCTATGGACTCATACCAAATTTGGATATTCAGTGCCAAGACGAAATGGAAAGAATGAGGTTGTGGCTATAAGAGAGTTGTGGGGTTTAAAAAATGGCGAACACATCATGCACACAGCACACAGAACATCAACAACACATGCAGCTTGGGATAGATTACTAAAACTAGTCACAAAAGCAAAACTGAAGATTAAATCATCTTATAGAGCGTTTGGAAAGGAACATATTGAACTAGAAAATGGTGGGAAAATTGAATTCAGAACCAGAACAGCAAAAGGTGGTCTAGGAGAAGGATTCGATTTACTTGTAATAGATGAGGCACAAGAATATACCGATGACCAGGAATCTGCACTGAAATATGTTGTATCGGACAGTAACAATCCGCAAACAATATATTGTGGCACACCGCCAACACCAGTAAGCTCTGGAACAGTTTTTATAAAACTAAGACAAAATGCCTTAGGTGGTAAAACAGTAAATACTGGATGGGCAGAATGGTCCGTAGATAAGAAAACGGATGTAAGAGATAAAGAAGCATGGTATCAGACAAATCCATCTTTAGGAACAATTCTCACAGAAAGAAAGATACTTGATGAAGTTGGAAATGATGATGATGACTTTAACATTCAGAGACTTGGACTGTGGTTAAGATACAATCAAAAGTCGGCAATAAGCTCTAATGAGTGGGCGGAGCTTCAAGTACAGGCAATGCCTAAACTTGTTGGAGGCTTGTTCCTGGGAGTTAAGTACAGCAAAGATGGAACAAATGTTGCAATGTCAGTTGCATCTCGAACAGATGATGGACGAATATTTGTTGAATGTATAGACTGCAGACCAACAAGAGCAGGAAATAGTTGGATGATACCATTCATGATGAATCCAAATGTATATGACATAGTCGTAGATGGCGCTAATGGACAGCAATTGCTAGAAGAGAACATGAGAGAAATGAAACTCAAATCACCGCTGTTACCAACTGTAAAAGAGATAATAGTGGCGAATGCTGCATTTGAGCAAGGCATATTCAGTAAAGAGATATGTCATGCTGGCCAACCATCATTAGCACAAACAGTAAGCAACAGTGAAAAAAGAGCGATTGGCACCAATGGTGGATTTGGTTATAAGTCATTAGCAGATAATATTGAAATCGCTTTAATGGATAGCACAATATTGGCATATTGGCTATGCTCAGAAAAATAAAAATACATGAAAAGCAAAGAATTAGCTATTAATGCAGCCTGAAGAGGCTGCTTTTTAGATATTTACGGAAACCACCCGGTAAGTGGTAGAAAGGCAAGGTGGAACATGAGTGATTTTACACCGATCACAACACAGGATGAGTTCGATGCAGCAATCAGAGAGAGATTGAATCGAGCAGAACAGAAGTTTGCTCAGAAGTATAGTGATTATGATGAGATTAAATCAAATAACGCTACTCTTGAGGAAACTATCGCAACCCAGACAAAGCAGATTGGAGAATTTACTGAAAAGCAGTCCGGACACGAAAGGGAACTTGCAGAGTTGCAAAATCGAATCAGCGTTTATGAAAAGAACGATATGAAGATTAGAGTTGCGCACGAGGCAGGCATCCCATATGAGCTTGCAGGTAAGTTATCAGGTGATGATGAAGATGCTTTGCGAAAGGATGCGGAAACTTTTAAATCTTTTTTAGGTAAGCCAAAAACACCGCCGTTGAGGGATACAGAACCATCAGGCGATGACATGAAAAAAAGCCGCACTAAAATCAATGCTAGGTAATTTAAGAAAGGAATAAGAAACAATGGCAGAAACACTACAGATGGGAACAATGTTTGCACCAGAGGTGGTTGCAGATCTATTTAGCAAGGTAAGGGGGCACTCAACACTTGCTCAGCTATCGGGACAGATTCCAGTAGCGTTTACTGGAAGTGACATCTTCACATTCTCAATGGATAGCGAAGTAAATCTCGTTGGAGAAGGCGGAAAGAAGGAAGCAGGTGGCATTAAAGCTGAACCTGTTAAGATTGTACCGCTTAAAGTTGAGTACGGAGCTAGAGTATCTGATGAATTCATGTATGCATCAGAGGAGAAACAGCTCGATATCCTAACTGCGTTTAACGACGGTTATTCAAAGAAGATTGCACGTGGTCTTGACATCATGGCAATGCACGGAGTAAACCCTAGAGATAAGCAGACATCTTCGCTAATCGGGGAAAAGAGCTTTGATACTGCAACTGGTGTGACAAAGGTTGACTACATAGCTGGAACTGAAGAGGCTGTGCTTGAAACAGCAGCTGCAGCAATCGGTGAGTATGATGTAACAGGGTTTGCACTATCGAAGACATTCGGAAGTGAGCTTGCAAAGATCAAGGTAAACGGAGTACCTCAGTATCCAGAATTTAGATTCGGTGCTAGCCCTGGTGCTCTTGGTGGTACTGCGTGTGATGTAAACAGCACAGTATCATTCGCAAACAAGGCTGTTGGATACGTAGGAGATTTGCAAATGGGTTTAAGTGGGGATTTGCTAAGGATATTCCACTAGAAGTTATCCCTTACGGTGATCCTGACCAGACAGGAAAGGACCTCAAGGCATACAACCAGGTATACCTCAGAGCAGAAACTTATATCGGCTGGGGAATCCTAGATCCATCCGCGTTTGCTAAGATTATTAAGAAGGACTAGTAACATGAGGTATAGAAACACAATAAGCGGAGAAGTTATTGAAGTCGATGCACCAATCAGCGGAGAATTCTGGGAAGACGCAGATGAAGCAGAAGCTAGAGAAGAGGCTGAAACTGAAGATGCTGAAGAGGCTGAAACTGAAGATGATGAAGCTGATGAGCCTAACAAAAAGGGCGGAAAGAAGGCTTAGAAATGAGCAACTACGCAACTCTTGAAGATATCAACAAGATGTGGCGAAATTTGTTACCGAAAGAGCAGGGAGCGTGCAGAAGCGCTCCTGCCTATTGTTTGTGACACGCTTAGGGCATGAGGCAAGCTAACTGGAAAAAGATTTGGACAAGATGATTGAAGCATCACCAATTCTAGGGAGCATTGCCAAGTCGGTGACAGTAGACGTAATTACAAGAATGCTACTATCATCTACAACTAATGAACCGATGACACAATTCTCTCAATCGGCGATGGGATACACAACATCCGGGACGTACTTAGTCCCTGGCGGAGGACTATTCATCAAAGATGCAGAACTATCCAGGCTAGGGCTAAAAAGGCAGAGATTAGGAGTGATTGACATATATGGAGATTAAAGGAATTACCGTAACACTATATGAAAAGTTTGTTACAGGCAAAGATAAATTTGATACAGATATATATGAAGAGCATGCTGTCAACGTTGAGAATGTACTTGTTGCACCGGTAACATCTGATGATATCACAACAGAAAGATCAATTAAGAGCGATAAGGTTATCTATAAACTAGCAATCCCCAAAGGTGATACACATACCTGGACGGATTGCCTTGTTGAATTTTTTGGAAAGAAATTCAAAGTTGTTGGTGAACCTATCGAAGGTATAGAAGAGATGCTTCCGCTATCGTGGAATAAACAAGTGCAGGTGGAATGTTATGACTAAGTTTCAGTTAAATAGAAGTGGTGTAAGAGAGTTGTTAAGGTCTGATGAGCTTATGGCAGAGTGTAGTAAACACGCAAAAAGAATTCAGAGTAGATGTGGTGATGGTTATGAAATGACTACGCATGTTGGAAAGAATCGTGTAAATGCATCTGTGCACGCAAAAACCATTAGAGCACGGAAAGATAACTCGAAAAACAATACACTTCTTAAAGCTATGAGAGGTTAATGATGGTTGAGTTAACAGTTTTTGAATGGCTGAAAAAGAAGTTACCTGGCATTAAGGTGTATATTGAAGAACCTAAAAATGCTGGTGATAAGTTTGTTCTAGTCGAAAAAACGGGCGGCACTGAATCTGTAGGACTGAACACAGCAACATTTGCTGTACAAGCATATGGCAAGACACGATATGAAGCTGCAGAGCTGAATGAAAAGGTGAAGGAAGCCATGTATAAGATGGCAGGACCTGATAGTGTTGCAACTAAAGTTGAACTCAATTCAGATTATAATTTCACCGATTTAACGACTAAGAGATATAGATTTCAGTCAGTATACGATATTACTTATTACAATTAGGAGGAATACAAATGGCAACAAATGTAAATGCAGCATATGTTACTGCGGGAAAGCCAAAAGTAGGTGGAGCTATCTGGAGAGCGCCAGTAGGAACACCGATTCCAAGTGATGCAAAAACAGCACTTAATGCAGCGTTTAAGTCACTTGGATATATTAGTGATGATGGTGTTAAAAACGAGAACAAGCTAGATACAGATGATGTTAAAGCTTGGGGTGGAAATACCGTAGCATCTCTGCTTAAGGAGAAGACAGATAAGTTTGAAGTAACACTCATTGAGGCACTTAATGTAGAAGTACTGAAAACTGCATTTGGTAGCAAGAATGTAACAGGAACATTAGATGATAAGGTAGTGATTAAATCAAACTCATCTGAAACAGAAGATGCAATCTATGTTATTGAAACGGTACTTAAGGAGGCTATATAAAGCGAATTGTAGTACCTGCCGGAACGATTTCTGAAGTAGGTGAAGTTGAGTACAAGGATGATGCAGTAATAGGATATGAACTAACAATTACGGCAAAGCCTGATGGCTCTGAAAACACACATTACGAATATATCGAGAAGGCGTAAGGAGGTAAGTCATGGCAGAAAAGAAATATGTTAGCGGTGAAACTGAAAGTGGTTTTGTTTTCAACATTGAAGTAGAACGCTTGGATAACATGGAATTAATTGATGCACTCGCAGAACTCGAAGATGATCCATTACAGATGTCTACTGTTATCAAATTGCTGTTGGGCAAAGAGGATAAAAAGAGACTGTATGATCATGTTAGAACGGATGAGGGCATGGTTCCTAGCGGACTAGTTGAAAAAGAACTAGGTGAAATATTCACGTTATCACAAGAGCTAAAAAACTAATCTGCCTTGCTAGCTTCATTAATGTTGATGAGGATGCATTAATATGTGACTTTGTAGAGACTTATCATATATATGATTATCGTGCTCTCCCGGCAAGACTTGTAGCTAAGTTGGCAGCCGGATTAAAAGACTCAAGCAGAATAAAAATTAAAGTATCGGGACTAGTGGTAGCTCCCGATACTTTTTTATTAGCATCGATATTTGACATTGTAAATCTGCTGTTGTGGTCTCGTACGAAGGATGGAGAAAAGGGAAGAAATTGCCCTGCAAGCATATCAGCCAACATGGAGAGGGACTTTACTGATAAAAAGATAAATGCTCACGAAACGCTTATATTTGACTCTGCAGAGGAGTTTGAGGCAGCAAGGGAAAGATTCAGGAGGGATAAATAAATGGCAACAGAATTAGGAAAAGCATATGTGCAGGTTATCCCATCCGCAAAAGGCATTGGAGGGATGCTTAAAAAGTCGGTGGGCGGTGATATGGATAGTGCTGGCACATCGCTTGGAAAAGGATTAGGAAGCAAGATAAAAGCAGCGATAATTGCCGCTGGAATTGGAAAAGTATTAAAAACTGCGATATTCGAGGGAGCAAAACTAGAACAGTCGCTAGGCGGTGTAGAAACACTGTTTAAAGGGTCTGCTGGTAGAGTAAAGAAGTATCGGCAGAAGCATATAGAACTGCTGGGATGTCAGGAAACGAATACATGGAAAATGTTACATCGTTTTCTGCAGCTATGATTAGTTCCTTGGGAGGAAATACCAAGAAAGCTGCCAAACTATCAAACCAGGCAATTACAGATATGTCTGATAATGCAAAATAAAATGGGAACTGATCTCAGTATGGTTACTCAGACATATCAGTCATTGGCACGTGGACAGTACCAGATGCTTGATAACCTTAAATTAGGTTATGGAGGCACTAAAGGTGAGATGCAGAGGCTTTTAAATGATGCTGAAAAGCTCACCGGTAAGAAGTACGATATCAGCAGTTTCTCAGATGTAACGCAAGCTATTCATGCTATTCAAACGCAGATGGGAATAACTGGAACAACAGCTAAAGAAGCGGCAAGCACCATATCCGGTTCGTTCAACATGATGAAAGCTTCTGCAAAAGACTTCCTAGGCAACTTAACGTTAGGAAGGGATGTAAGTCAGTCAATGGAAAATCTTGTTACATCAACAGGCACATTTCTCAGTAATCTACTGCCGGCATTAGGGAATATCGCAAAGGGACTTGTAAATGTAATTGGTACTACATTTCCGCAGATGTTCAGTAAGATAGGTAATAGCCTTGGGGCAAGCATGCCAGGACTTATATCAAAGGGATTAACTATGGTTACCCAATTCACAGCAAGCTTAAGAAAAAATGCTGGAAAGTTTGTTAGCGCTGGTATGGATATGCTCTTGAAACTAGCACAGGGATGGGCAAATTCTATGCCTGTGATGATACAAAAAATCCCACAGATAATAACCAATATTGCGGGCCTTATAAATGATAATGCTCCGAAGATAATGATAACTGGTGGGAAAATTATCATTACGTTAGTCAAGGGGTTAATTAATGCAATCCCTACATTGATAGCAAATATACCTCAAATATTGAGGGCAATGTGGAATGCGTTTACAGCATTCAATTGGATGAGTCTAGGCTCAACTATGATAAGTGGCATAGCAGGAGCATTAAGAAGTGGAATTGGCTCGCTGTTTAGTGCAGCGCAAAGTTTATGTGTAACAATAGTTAACGCATTTATCAACTTACCTACAGTGCTATTTAATGCAGGTGCAACAGCAATTGTACACTTGATTCAAGGGTTTAGATCCGCTTGGGGAGTAATTACTAGTATTGGCGGTCGTATTGTTGTTGCTGTAATATCGGGACTTGTAAGTCTTGCAAGTCGTATGTGGAGTAGTGCAAAGAGTGCTGCGTCAAGAATGCTTAGCGCATTTAGAGCCGTAAGCTGGGGAAGCGTTGGCACACACATCATATCTGGAATAATAAGAGGTATTGCTGGCGCAGCTGGTAAATTATTTTCCTCGATGAAGAATCTTGCCTCGAAGGCGCTTTCAGCAGCTAAAAAGGTGCTGGGGATTAATTCTCCATCAAGAGTATTTGCTGCAGAGGTTGGAAGATGGATTCCTGCAGGTATAGCTGTTGGAGTAACCAAAAATTCAGGAATATTAAGTAGTGTTATGGATGATACTGCAAAGAGTATGACAGCTTCATTTAATCCAAATCTTGTACGTAATGCGCAGATTAGCTGGAGCGGAGCAACACAGAATAATGCTGCAAATCAAACAGGAAATGTTGTGCAGAACATCAACATTTACCAGCCTGTAAAGACTCCTGGAGAGACGGCAGAAGCTATAAAGAATACAGCTAAGTATGCATTTGCGGGGGATTATATATAAATGAGGAATAAAGGATATTGTGTTAGAGCCATCCGTAGTGATGGCTTAACATTTAATTATGAAAATGATGATTGGATGATGACATCGCTTGAGGGTGCAGAATTTCCTCAAATTGAAGTATTTACTGAAGCTAAAGGAATAGGCGATGGCGACCTGATAACTGGTCGGCGCAAAGGTTCGAGAACTATAGAAGTTGCCACAGTTCCGAGAAATTATGATGATGGCGATTATAGAGAACTGCGTAGAGCGGCACTGTTCTTTCACAATCCAGCATTCACCTACGATGTTGAAATAACATACATGGGAGATGTCAAAATAGCAAAAGGATGTGCAATTAAAGGACTGACATTCCCAACAGAAAGGTATCGAAAAAATGCATCACTAAAAGTATCCTATCTATCGCCTTATGGCGAACTTTTTGCCGTTGGAGAAGAACAATCGAATTTATCTAGTGTAACAGCAAGATGGTCAGTTACAAGAGCTTATACACCAGGTAAGAAACTGTTGTACTCCACCGAAGATAGATCAGATAGTGTATTGATAGAATACGAGGGAACTGCAAAAACAAATCCTATTATTAAAATCATAGCAGATGGTTATGTAAAAGACTTGGTTGTAAAAGTTGGAGATGCAACATGTGTTGCGGAAGTAACTTTGAAAAAGGGAGATATCGTAAGCATTGATGGTTCCAAAGCATACGCAACACTAAATGGCGAGATGATAAAGAGTCCTGTGGACTATAGAAAATTGAAGCTTATACCAGGTGCAAACTTGATATCGATAACATCACCGAGTGGAACAGCGTTCAAGTCTAAAATCACATATACAGGAAGGTATGATGGCATATGATCAACTTTTACGACAAAGCGATGAATCCACTTGAGCCAATTGAGTTTATCGAAATCACATGGAATAGAAAGTGGAATGAAGCTGGAGATTTTACGATATATACCATTGCAAGTGAATGGAATGACAAAATCAAATATTTAAATATAGATGGTCGCCCAGAAACTGGCATTGTAAAAAAGACTGTTATTGAAGAAAAAATCGAGGGAACCTTTGTTACTGTAAAAGGGTATTTTCTAGAAAAACTGCTAGACCTTGTACAAGCTAGAGAAGACAGCAACGCATTTGCTAAAGCAGCAGATCACACTGAGTGGGAATTCTGGGTAAGCCTCGAAATAGATGCACACGTTCTAGCCAACAATGTAATTGGGGTAACACAGCAACCTAGACCATCATTTCTTGGAGGTATTCATCCAGCAGATGGAAGTCCTTGGCCGGATGAAGTTGATCTCTCTATAAAGCAAGGTGACAACATAGGTGAAGCTCTACGCAATTACTTATTGCTACACAACATGTCTCCGATAATCGAAATCAGGAAGTGGTCACTCGCATCTGAACTAGACAAGTGGCTAAAGAATCCAGATGAACCACACTTCACATATCTTATTGGACCAAAAGTAGGTAGAGATTTAAGCAATAAAATTATTTTTGGTAAAGGCTATGAAAATGTATCCAGGGTGGAATATCAATATGATGATAGTGATGCGTTCCCCTATTATCAAATCTTTCAGACTATGGAGACAACCGGATTTTCAAATGAAGCAATAATCACAGATGAAGGTGGCAATAGCAGAGGTAGAATTACAGAATTCTACCTTGACGAGAACAACAGGCCGTTAGATGTAGATTACTACCCTAAGAAGGTAATTGAGGGTAATGTATCTGGAATCGAACTTAAAACCTGCAGAACGAAGCACAGATAAGAGAGCAAATGCGACAGCAAGCCAAAGTTGATATGCTTAATCATTATAAGCAAGAAACTATAGTAGCAGATATCATTCAGAATAATATTTATTATCTAGATGATTATGATATCGGTGATTTATGCAGTATCTCATTTGATGAAATTGAGCAGACATTTAAAGCTCGAATTGTAGAAGTTAACGAAACATATAGCAAAAACAGACTGGAATTAAAGATTACATTTGGTACACCTAGAAAAGCTAAGTATATTCCAGTCAGCATATAGGAAGGAGGGCATATGATAAGTTATCCATTTATCTCAAAAACCACACCATCTGATCCCTATGGGGATAGAGCAATTGACCATAGGATGGAGCGCACATTTAATAAAATGTGTTGGAGTAATGGTGTATTTATGACAAGTGCAGATGGTAGTAATCTGCAAGTTGTAGCAAACGGAGGAATGACAGTAAGTGTAATGCCTGGAGGCTGCCACATTGAAGGTACAAGAGGTTACGAGCAAAACAAGAGGAATATATCTATCAGTGCTGCACACACCTCACTAAAGAGGATAGATAGAATTGTTGCAAGGATGGATGATTCTGATAGCGTAAGAAGCATTGAGATTTATAAAAAGGAGGGTGTATCATCCACAACTCCAACAGCACCCGAACTTGTGAGAGAATCAAACTACTACGAGATTGCACTTGCTGACATATACGTTATGCCAGGAGCGACAGAGATAACCAATGCTAACATTGTTGATAAAAGACAAGATAGGGAACTGTGCGGAATGGTTATTCCGGCATTTCCTACACCGATGAATCTAGAAGCAATAACCACTCAATACATTACATTGCTAGAATCTGCTGTTAATAACACGGCAGCTGGGAATTTGCAAAACAAAATTGATAAACTGAGAACAGATGTGAGCAATGCAAATATCAGCATGACCGATGTGCACATCAACAATGAATCATTAGAGGCTGAACTCGTTGCCTACTTCGGTAGCAACATAAGAGTATAGGAGGTAAAACATGATAAGTCTTAATAACACACTTGAGGCGATTATGAAAAAGCTGAAAAGTGTCGATGCGGCGGACACTGGCATCAGGACAAAGGTTATAACTAAAACTCTCAACGTCAAGAAGGGGATAAATTCTCTAGGTAATCTTGGTATCGAGGTGGATAAAATCGTGTCAATTGACGGAGCGGTGCAGTATGCGAACTATACATTGCCATTATCTTATCCAATGCTTAACTATGGTAGCGGAGGTTATATCGAGTGGGGATTAGCTACAATTGTTAGATCTGGGAATCTTGAGCTTGTATCAGGAGCCGAGTGGAACAATTGCAAAGTTAAAGTTGTTATCTCCTATATGGGGGGGGGTAAAACGCTGTAAATTCAAGGCTTTTAAGCGCTTTGTAAAACTAATAAGGATGGGAGGTGTCGCATAATGATATCTCTCAACAAATTTATGGCAGAAGTAAAGAATAAGCTGAAGAGGCTTGAAGACAAACGTTATGTAAAAGACAGCCTGTCCTTGAGTGGAACATGGACAGCTCCACATGACGGAATCGTTACTTGTAGCGGAAGAGCAACTGCTGCAGGTGCATATTTATTTTGCAAAGATTTAACAGAAAATGAATATGTTGGATTGTGCACAATTGCGAATAATCAGCAGTATGGCTCTGTTTGCTTTGCTGTAATTAAAGGGCGCAGCTACAGCTTCTTACACAGCAATTGGGGTGAGCAACGCAACGTGTACATTCATCAGAATTAGGAGGAATCAAATTGTTAGACTGGACAAGCATTGTAGTAGCTTGCGTATCGGCACTTGGAGCGGGCGGGGGCTCGTTGTATGGCATTCGTAAATCGAGTTGCTTAACTGATTACAAGATAGACAAGCTGACGGAAGAAGTTAGGAAGCATAACGACTTCGCATCGAGAATTCCTGTAATCGAGGAAAGACTCGAGGTGGTGAAGCATCGACTAGATGATTTAGAAAAAAATAAATAAGTTGGTTAGCCGGGCGAAAGCTCGGCATTTTAATTGTCTGAAAGGAGGACAAAATGAATCTAGATTTTATTTCAAAACTGTTTATCCCAATGGTGCTAGTGTTTTGCTTGTGCATTGGCTATCTGATGAAGAATTACATGCCAGCAGATAACAAGATTATTCCAACGGTGCTATTCTTCGTTGGATGCATCTGCGGTGTTATTTGTCTGGGAGTCAACTTCGAGGCAGTTGTAAGAGGCGGATTAACAGGGCTAGCCTCTACTGGCTTGCATCAATCATTTAAGCAGTTTATAAGCAATCCGAAGGTTGGCGGTGAATTTAATAAAATGAGTAGCGCAGAGCTTGCATGAGGAATTAGATCCAACAGATGCACCGCTAGAGAATGCGGAGGGCTAAGCTATGGCAACAGGTAATCAGGTAATTAATTATGCTAGGCAGTTTCTAGGCGAAAGCTCTGCAAGATTTAGCGACTGGTATTATGGTTCACAGAAGTATCGTGCATGGGCATGGTGTAATGTGTTTGTATCATATGTATTGCAACATTGCGGAGTGAACTTTCAAAAGACTGCATACGTGCCAGCAGCAGAAAGCTGGATGGACTCACACTATAAGTGGGTGAAGATGAGCGAAGCACAGCCAGGAGATGTAATCATATTCTGCTGGAGTGGTGAAGGGAACAACAGCGGTCGTGGTTCAAGGGATCATATAGGCTTTCTCGTTGCCAATAATGGCAACGGCACATTCACAACTATAGAGGGCAACACCAGTGGTAGCAGGGTTGCAATTCGCACCAGGTCAGCAAAAAATATCCGTAAGATATTTCGACCAACATATGACGGTGTATCAGCTCCGACTGCCCCTACACCAACACCTGCGCCAGCTCCGCAAGCAAGTAATAAGGGGCTAGGACTGTACACAGTAACCGCACCGCTAAACTGTAGGAGTGGTGCAGGCACAGGCTTTCCTGTAATTAGAACATATCCAGCAGGCACACCAATTCGTGTGCTCAAGATTGAAAATAACTTCGGTTATAGCTCTGGTGCGGGTGGATGGCTGTGCATGGATTTCTTAAGACCTCAGTCAGGAGCTACAAGTGCACCTGCAGTAAGTAGCTCTGGTCGTGCTCTAGGGATGTATCACGTGAATGCGACAGGCGGACTTAACGTAAGGTCGGGACCTGGTACAGGGTATAGGCGAGTTAACTTTTTGAAGAATGGCACTCCACTCCGCATCCTCAAGGTTAGCGGTGATTGGGGTTATTCCAAGGGCGCAGGTGGCTGGGTACACCTGGGCTACTGTAGAAGGGGGTTAATAGCATGAGCATATTCAATGATATAGCCGTCTTCTTTAGTGAGGCACATTATACAGCCATGCTAGACGTTATAGGCTGGATGATGCTGTAAGATTGAGAGGGGGAGATTCCCTCTCTTTTTTATTGCTCTGTACACGAACCGTACACGAATAATATATAATTCAACTTTTTGTAAATAGCATTAAATAGCTATAAGCGTTGATAAATGCACATTTTAAATCAATCGAAACTTCTTAAAATCAATATAAAAACTCCCACCGCCTCCACCATAAATCGGCTCTAGTATGATTGGTAAGAGTACTTCTGATTATAAAGATTTCTAGGTTGATAATGTATGGATTTTGTGTCCGGAACTTAAGTTAGAGGAATAACTTTAATAATATGATTTACCAATGAAAAAAACTGAATAAATGAACAGATAGAATGATGAAAGTATTGAATAAACGCACAAATGCTGACAAATAAATATTGAATAAACGGATACTGTGTGCTATAACATGTGTATACGAAGGAGGTAGTCTTATGTATTTTTAAAAGGAAGGCATATGACAATCTAATAGAATGGAAAGAAAAATTATGCAAACGAATATGCTGCTTTGCTAGAAGGAGCCAGGCGAGTTGGAAAAGTCTACAATAGCTGAAACTTTTTGCAAAAATGAGTATAAATCATATATAATGTTGGATTTTTTTCTGAAGTTGCGGACAACATTAGAAACATTTTTGACGACATCGGGAATTTAGATTTGTTCTTTTTAAGATTACAAGCTGAAACAGGGATAACGTTATATGAAAATGAATCAATCATTATTTTTGATGAAGTTCAATTGTTTCCAAAAAGCAAGACAAAGCCATAAAAACATCTTGTAAAAGATCATAGATATCATTATATCGAGACAGGGTCATTGATATCAATAAAGAAAAAAATGTTAAAGATATTCTTGTTCCTTCTGAGGAAAAAAAGATACATATATACCCAATGGATTATGAAGAATTCTGTCTTGCAATAAATAGTAATTATGAAATACTAAAAACAAATTGCTGCATCAGGTAAAGGTCTGGGAGAGAGTACAAATAGGAAACTCATGAGGGATCTACGTATCTATATGGCAGTTGGTGGAATGCCTCAGGCGGTTGAAGCCTATATTAGAGGTGATAATTTCAAAAAAATAGATTTTTATTAAGAGGCAAATTATTAGCTTATACGAAGATGATTTCAAGAAAATTGATTCTTCTGGTCGTTTGGTCGCCTGTATCACTCTATTCCTGCACAACTTTCAAAAGATACGAAAAAGTATAGAATAACTACGGCTTTAGGTAAGAGGAATAATACAAAAGCAGAAGAATTCTTGTATGACTTGATTGATTCACGGACTGTTATACCTTGCTATAATTCTACAGATCCAGGTAGCAGTTTATCTGATACAAAGGATTTTGGCAGTTATAAACTCTATTTATCTGATATAGGATTGTTTGTTACACTCATGTTTATAGACAGACCCGAGGTAGAAAAACGATGTGTATGCAAAATTGTTATCAGATAAGTTGCCTTCGAATTTAGGTTATCTTTATGAAAATCTTGTGGCACAAATGATAGCCGTAACAGATAGAGAGTTGTATTATCATACATGGGAAAAGAAAGAAAGTACCCATTATTACGAGGTGGATTTTTTAGTTTCAGAAGGTAGTAAAATAAATGCATTTGAAGTGAAATCCTCTGGAATTGGAAAGCATGAATCAATAAATGAATTTGCTGTCAAATATTCAAAACGAGTAAACAAAACATATCTTGTATCACAGAAGGATATAAATAAAGATGGCACTTTTGCTGATGCGGTAGTTTTATTTATTCCCATTCTTAATATAGTTTTGATTTTTCAAAATATTACTAAAAATAATACTATAGATGAGAGAAAAAGCGCCAAATGGCGCTTTTTAACTGTCTATTTTCCAACTGAAACCGCAGTATATGTCACATATTTTTTGCTTCCGATAGAGTATTTAATCTCAAATATGCAGAACCAGATGTCATCTTCCTCACTAGCTGAACCATCACTGCTTTCACTAGCAGCATCATCCGTTTTGGTACTATCTGAATCGCGGAATGTCAGCTTATCCGCTGGGATAAATTCTGACAGATACATGCTCAGTTCATCAGCCTTATGGTCGTAATTGTAGAGCACCCCGGTATCTTGTCGCTTTTTTGGATTTACTGGCATACCTGCTGCTGTGTAGAGAGTTATACTGTCAATCTCAGGTGTTTTCGCCTTAGACTTCTTATCTTGAAAATGAATCTTGATATATGAAGTGTCTTTACTCTCGAGGGAAACATTAGGGACATCACCTTCGACTTTGCCGCAGGTTGAACTTATAATCTTCATCTGCTTTGATTTTTGATAGCTTTGAAAATTTATCCCATTCATAAGTCCTGACGATAGCTGATCTAGAATCGTTATCTGTTTTTACCATAACTTTGATATCGGTCGCATTTGTTACTCGATCCTTATCTGCTGTTGGTCTAGATGCAATCTGCAAGATGGCAAATATAAGAAGTAAAATTCCAACAAATATGAATGTAAAGCTAAGTGGCTTACGATAACGACGGTTATTTTTTGACGACATAGAGACACCTCCGTTTCAATAATTGATGTAAATACTTCTTAAGCTCATACTATCATTTAAAGAATTAAAAAAAAGCGATTTAATAGGAAAATACAAAGTAGCACAAAGAATCGTCTATCAATATCAATATTGATATTTGGATAACGCCATGTTCTAGTCCCTGCACATTGACGGCACGTCGGAATACCCGTATAGTTAAGAAAAAGGCTACACGGTTTTTGTTTTTTAAGGAGTAATATGCTTAAATCCACTATCAAGCACAAAAATGTCGAATTTACCGAGCTCTTTTATGACCTAGTGTTCGTATATGCTATTTCGAAGACGACTGAGCTGATTCATCATCTGCACGGTGGTGTTGTGGGCGGTGAGGCGTTCTTTGCCTTTATTATCACGACCTTCGTGCTGGTTGACGCGTGGATGCTTCAGACTGTGTTCACTAATCAGCATGGTAAAAATTCATTCCTTAACCTGTCGATAATGTTCATTAAGATGATGATTTTGCTGGTGTTTGCGGGCACGATTGTCGAGGATTGGCACGATCACTTTAACTACCTGTGCTGGACTATCGCATTGCTATCTTTCATACTTTTCGTGCAGTATTTTGTACAGTATTACAGCGAGGGGCAGTCAAGAGCAGAGCGCATTTCAATCCGTGGCTTCCTCGGGGTGACGGGGGTAAGAGTGTTCGGTATGCTTGAGGCAAGCCACTTTCCAATAGCGACAGGAATATACATATATCTCGCGACGATTATCGTAACATTCCTTATGCCGATTTATTTCAGAAGGAGGTTTGAGCGTGCCGATATAAATTTCGTGCACCTCGTTGAGAGAATCTCACTGCTTACAATTATAAATCTAGGTGAAATGATAATGGGAATCGCCCCTTTTTTCACGCTCAAGACCTTTACACTTAGTTCAGTACTTTACTTCACGATAGTTGCATGCTTATTCATGTATTATTTCAGCGTGCTCAATCATAGCATTGACGAACACGCAGATACGAATGGAATGTTCCTCATGTACAGTCATTACCCGATTTATGTCGGGCTGATTATGATTACCGTATCGATGAGTTTTATCAGTCACAACGACGCGAACGTGCATTTTGTCACACTTTTCATGTATGCGGGAATTTTCATGTTACAGTGGGCGGTTATTGCAAATAATATGTACAGCAAGCCACACCTTAGCTTTGATGCGAAGTACTATGCTGTTCAGCTTTGGATTTTCCTATTTGGCAGTATTGCGAGCTATAATCTTGCACATAATGACGCGGCAGTTCTACACATAACTACGGCGACAATCGCAGCAATTACGGTTCATTCGATTGGGTTCTTTTATATGAGGAATTTGAAAGAGAAAAGGCGTTTAAAGAAGGAGACTATAAAGGGGTATAACGAGCAGGACAAAGAGAATGTACCTGAAAAGCATAAAGAGGAGAAATCCGTATAAAAAATGATATAATAAAGCTCAAATGAATGGTTGATATCAAGAGCAGAATGATTATAAGGAGTCTACTATGAGAAAGCTTGTAAAGGGTAACGTGAGTTGGGTAGGATACATGGACTGGGAACTCGAGATGTTCCATGGTGATGAGTATTCTATTTTGAATGGGTCTAGCCAAAATGCATTTTTGATTGAAGAAGAGAAAACGATTCTGGTAGATACCGTGTGGCTTCCGCACAGAGATGAGTTCATAGAGAACTTGAGGGCTGAAGGAGTGCTAGATAAGATTGATGCGATTATCGTTAATCACGGCGAACAGGATCACTCAGGTTCGTTGCCAGCGCTGCTCAAGGAGATTCCAGACACACCGCTATACTGCACTGCGGCATGTGTAAAGAGCCTTGAGGGTCAGTACGGACAGCAGGGATGGAACTTCAATGTGGTAAAGACTGGTGACAGTCTCGATATTGGAAACGGCAAAAAGCTTATCTTCGTGGAGATGAAGATGCTTCACTGGCCAGACTCCATGGCTACATATATGACTGGTGATAACATCCTGTTCTCGATGGATGCATTCGGACAACACTTTGCAGTTGAGGAGATGTTCAATGACCTTGCGGATCAGGCTCTGCTTGATAAGGAAGCGATGAAGTATTTTGCAAATATCCTTAATCCTTTCGCTCCGTTCGTAACCAAGAAGCTTGAGGAAATCGCTAAGCTGAACTTGCCGATTGACATAATCGCTCCATCGCATGGTGTGGTATGGCGTGATAATCCTGGTCAGATAGTTGAGAAATACGCAGTTTGGGCAGACGCTTATCAGGAGAATCAGATTACTGTTGCCTATGATACTATGTGGGAGGGCACGACTAAGTTGGCACACGCAATCGCTGATGAAATTCACAAGCAGTCACCAGATACTGTTGTGAAGGTTTATAACATCGCCAAGGCGGATAAGAACGAAATCATGACCGAGGTATTCAAATCCAAGGCTATTGTCGTGGGTTCTCCGACCTGTGTGAATGATGTTTTGACAAGCGTTGCGGGGTGGCTGTCATTCCTCAAGACGCTTAAGTTCAAGAACAAGAAGGCTGCTGCATTTGGATGTTACGGCTGGAGCGGTGAGTCGGTTAAAATCCTGCAGGCTAAACTAGCTGAGGCTGGCTTTGAGGTTGTGGAAGGAAATGTTCGTTCCTGCTGGAACCCAGATGAAGAGGACTTCGCAAAGATTCCGGCTATGGTTTCGGAGCTTGTTAAATAGTTTTGATTAAAAGGTGTAATGTGATTGTAAAACCCGCATGGCTGAAGGTGCAGTGGTGCGGGTTTTTATATTTACAACTATGCGATATCATGCTACACTCAAGATAACACCTAAGTTAACACTCAAGATAATTAAGTCAAAGTGAGCACCAAGATGTACAAACCACCATATAACATAACGGAACCAATGCTCAAGTTAATAAGTGATATCTCTGAGAAAGTCGGTAAGATACAAGGCTACCACACCTTGAGTACCCACCCGAATCTACGGAAAAGCAACAGGATAAGGTCTATTCATTCGTCACTTGCAATCGAAGCAAACTCACTATCTCTTGCTGAGGTCAGAGACGTAATTGATGGCAGAACTGTCATCGGTAACAGGGACGAGATTAAGGAAGTTCAAAATGCATATCGCGCATACGCAGCCATTCAAGAAATAAATCCATTTAATATGGAAGATTTAAAGCGTATGCATGGGGTAATGACCGACGGACTTGTGCCGGAATGTGGCAAATTCAGAAGTGGTGAAGAAGGTGTTTTTGACGGAGATAGATGCATATTCATGGCGCCGCCAGCGAAGTTCGTAACTGGACAGATGAACGATTTATTTGAATGGATGAACCGAGAGAAAGAAAACGTTCACCCGCTGATTATGTCATCTGTGTTTCATTATGAGTTTGTATTCATTCATCCTTTTGCAGATGGAAATGGTAGGATGGCTAGGCTATGGCAGACTACGCTTCTATATGGTTGGCGTGAACTTTTTCAGTATGTGCCACTTGAGAGCCAGATTAAAAACTTCCAAAGCGAGTATTATGAAGTGATTGCTAGATGCCATAAGAATGGCGGTTCTGATGAGTTCATAATGTTCATGCTGAAGCGACTAGATGCGGTGCTCGGGGAGGTGCTTAGTAAGCCAGTTATTCCTTATGAAAACACTACTACTCAGGTAGAGCGTCTAATGGAAACTATGGTATTTGACGTTCCATATACAGCAGTTCAGCTCATGGAGGCGATAGGGCTAAAGTCGAGGAAGTCGTTCAGGGAAAATTATTTGCAGCCTGCGATAGAGGACGATATTATAGAGATGACGATTCCAGGCAAGGTGACTAGCAGGAATCAGCGGTATGTAATGAAGAAGAAATGATGCTGCTGTGATATACTGCTTGTAATGAAATTAAGTTATAGATAAATCGCGCTAGTAGTAATGCGAAGGATACGTTGCGCCAACTGTTAGCGAGAAATACGGATACATAAAAGGGGAATTCTATGACAGATTATAATAAAGAGCTCATATCGTTTCTAGATAAGTCGCCTACAGCTTTTCATGCGGTAGCTAATATTAAGGCGAGGCTTGAAGCGGAAGGTTATACTGAGCTTGTAGAGCCTGCAAAATGGGAGCTTTCAGAAGGCGGGAAGTACTTCGTGGTCAGAAATGATTCAAGCATCATCGCATTTAGAGTGCCTCGTTTTAACTTTACTGGTTTTATGATTAGTGCTGCTCATTCAGATTCACCAGCATTCAAGGTTAAGGAAAATCCTGAAATCGTTGAAAACGGATATGTAAAGCTCAATGTCGAAGGCTACGGTGGCATGCTCATGGCTCCGTGGCTCGATAGACCACTGAGCGTTGCTGGCAGAGTGATTGTAAAAAGTGGTAATAGATACGAGGTGAAGCTCGTTAATGTAGATAGAGATTTGCTCATTATTCCAAATGTCGCAATTCACATGAACCGCGATGCTAACAAAAGCCAGACGTGGAACGCACAGGTTGACATGCTCCCAGTTCTCGGCTCGGCAGATGAGGCAAAAGGTTCATTTATGAGAATTATAGCTGAGTCTGCTGGCGTATCAGAGTCAGATATAATCTCGCATGACCTATTCCTATACGTTCGAGATAATGGTAAGGTATGGGGAGGTAGCGAGAGTACATCTCAGCGCCACACCTAGATGATTTGCAGTGTGCGTACGGATGCCTTGAGGGCTTCATAGCAGCGAAGAATTCACACAGCGTCCCAGTTCTAGCGGTTTTCGACAATGAAGAGACTGGTTCTCTCACCAAGCAGGGCGCAGATTCTACTTTCCTAGATGAGGTGCTGAAGCGCATCTCGCTTGCTTCAGGCAAGGATGAAGAGGGTCACTATAGGGCGGTATCTTCGAGCTTCATGGTGAGTGCAGATAACGCGCATGCAGTGCATCCAAATCATCCCGAGAAGGCGGATCCTGTAAATAGGTACAGCGATTAACAAGGGTATCGTAATCAAGTTCAACGCAGCACAGCACTATACGACAGATGCCGTGAGCTGTGCGGTTTACCGTGACCTCTGCGAGTCGAATGATATACCAGTTCAGGTATTTACAAATAGATCAGACACAAGAGGCGGCAGCACATTGGGAAACGTATCGAATGCTCACGTGTCGCTTAACACTGTAGATATTGGACTGGCACAGCTGGCGATGCACTCGTGCTACGAGACGGTCGGTGCAAGGGATACGAAGCACCTTGTAGAGGCGATGACTATATTCTACTCGAAGACTTTTAGAGTAGATGCTGGTGGTTCATTTGAGCTATTGGACTAATAGGAGGGACACATGGCTAAGAAAAAGAGAAAGACGTTACCTAGTGACTTCTACGAGATACTGCGTAGAGGTGATATTGACGAGATAAAGGCGGTATTCGATAAATGCGAGATTACAGCTTATGCAGTAGCTGTGACCTCGATACTGCTTTACATCACTATGGAATCCCAGCCGAAATCATACCTTGGCTTGTAGAACAAGGGCTTGATGTCAATACACTGAACTCTTACGGACGCACTCCGCTTAATTTTCACGCTGGAAATAATGCGAAGGTGGTTAAGGTGCTATTTGAACTAGGGGGTGACGTTGCTAAGCCAGACAATTATGGAAACACACCTCTTCATAGCGCTGCATCTGGATACGTACCAGATAATGTAAAGCTGCTCGTCGAGCAAGGAGTTGACCTAAATGCTAGGGATAATATATGGAAGCGAACACCACTCGAGGAGGCACTTGTATCCTGCAGAGGAATAGATATCGGGAGATGCGCTAAAGTTGCTGAGATTCTCGTAGATGCAGGAGCTGAGGTGACGCCTGCGGTCAAGGAATATGTGAGAAAAATCGGTGAGGATGTAGAATTCCATAGAGGAAGCTTCCACCCAGACTACGTAGATGAGATAGATACGGGGCTTGCCAAGCTTTACAAGCTATTTGATGTAGAGCCAGTAAAGGCTCGCAAGATCCACGACGGTGTATCCCCTATTGTAGTAGAAGGGCACACTTGGAAGGAACAGTTTGCAGAGCTCTGGGAACTCCTGATACCTTCACATGGTGCAGCAGAGACTCTTCAAGGCGAGGTTGTGAGGATTGCTGGCCGCGTTCAGGATGAGATGAATAGAAATGGCGGGTGCAACTGGAACCGAGATTATCGCATGATGCTAGAAGACTTTGTAAAGCATGTCGCTACTGGGGTATCACTGCCTGAGGCGGAACTCGAAGAGGCTAAAAGCCTGGCTTCAAGTATAAGTCCTAGAGGCGATTTTAATGAGGCTTCACTAGATAGACTGTGTGAGCTTGCGACTAAGTGGGTGCTTCTAAATCCTGAACCAGTTAAGCTCGAGACGCCGAGGTATAAGAGGTAGATTTAACTACTCAAGAAGTGGGGATATAATATTTAATAAAATAATAATTCAAAACGCCGCGCCACCCACCCGGGCAGCGCGACATTCTCTATCTAATCTTTAATTTGCCTACTGTTCATTCTTCGACTTGAAGAAGATTATCGTACCAGCCGTTATGATAATCGCATAGCCGATGAAACTATAGATATCTGGGATTTCGCCGAACACCATAAATCCTAGCGAAGTCGTGAAGATAATCTGCGAATAATCATAGATTGAGATTTCCTTAGCTGGTGCATATCGGTATGCCCCAGTGATTGTGAACTGACCACCTGCAGCAGCAAAGCCTGCGCAGAGAAGCATGAGAATCTGGTATGGGCTCATCGGTGCATGATATTTCAGTACTATCAGCGGTACCATCGCTAGGCAGCTGAAAGCTGAGAAGCAGAAGACTATGACTGCCCTCTGAACACCGTTAGAGCCGAGCATGCGAACCATAGTGTATGCGAGGCCCGCGCCTATACCGCCGATAAGACCAGCAGCCATACCTAGTGGATTTCCCGAGAAGCCTGGCTTGATTACGAACAGGGCACCAGTCATGGCGAGCATTAGGCAGAAGACCTGGTATCGCTTGGGAACCTCTTTGAGGAGGATGATCGAAAATATAATCGTCGCAAATGGCGATAGCTTATTGAGCATGCTGGCATCGGCAACCATTATGTGGCTCACTGCGTAGAAATTTCCGAGGATTCCTATAGTGCCTGCGGTCACTCGTACGAACATAGGCATGTAGTTTTTACGCCCGATTTGTATCGGCTGTTTGTCCTTGATCAGTACGATTGCAGCTATGATGGCGGCGATTAGGTTTCTGAAAAATGCTTTTTCCACAGCTGGCAGGTCACCCGAAAGCTTGACGAAGATTCCCATGAGGGCAAAGAAAAATGCTGAAGTGACTATCAGCAAGATACCCTTGTTCTTATTTTGTATTGCTTTTTCCATCTTTGTTTCTTCCATTTAAATATATTTACATGCGTGCGATTTATGCACGACTAAGTGATTGCGAATTTGCGTACACACTATCTTATTGTATGTCATTAAATCAGTCAAGTGCGATATATAGTCAACACAAGCGGTTTGTGTTAAAATTTAGATTAATATATTTGCAAAAGGAGAAACAAAATGAGCGAGCACATTACGATAGAGCAGGCTAATGAGCTGCTACATAAATATGTAAAGGGAGAGAACTACATCACGCATTCGTACGCGGTTGAGGCGATAATGAGGGGTCTTGCAAAGAAGCTTGCTCCTGACGAGATAGAATTTTGGGGTATCTGCGGCTTGCTGCACGACCTAGATGAGGAGACGGCTGACTGGCGTACAGATATGTCCACTCACGGACCGGTTTCAGCGCAGATTCTAAAGGACGAAGGCTACGATGAGCCTGTTATGGCACAGGCTATTTGCGCACATAACCCGGAGTCTGGTGTTGTTGCGAAATCCACTCTGGAGATTGCACTTCTTGCTGCTGACCCGATGAGCGGATTCTGCAAAGCTGTTGCGCAGATTTACCCAGATAAGAAGATTGCAAGCGTTAAGCACAAGTCGGTAAATAAGAGGTTTAAGGAAACGAGATTTGCAGCAGGTGCTAACAGACAGTACATGGCGGCTATCGAGGAAATAGGCATTAGCTTCGATGAGTTTATAGACATTTCGCTGGAAGCTATGCGCGAGATTGCTGACGAGATAGGACTGTAAATGTAAAAGTACTTAGCATCCCGAAGATGGGCGCTAAGTGCTATGATTTTATTTCTGTGCGTATATATGTTTCTATCAATTTTAATATTTAATATATAAAAAAATATAAAAACTACTTTCGAGTGACTTCGGCAGCTCGATTTTTACATTCTTAGGGTTTCTCGCCCTTCTATATAGCACGAAGCGGCGCCCAATTGCTGCGACGAATTCAGCGTGAAGAGTCTCCGCAAGTTCACTGCACACCTCGGTAGGGTCGAGAAGTGAGCCTTCCTGAATCTGACCTTTTACAAGTTCATTCGCCGTAAGATTTTCGTCGATAGAGCGGACGATGTTCTCCGTGAGGTCAGCCTTGCCAATATATACAGTCGGCTCGATCTTCTGAGCGAGCCCCTTTAGATAACTTCTTTGCTTGCCTGTGAGCATGTGTTCTCCTTGATATTTCTAAAATGTAATATAGAATTAATATGTGCACTATATTAACACAACACGGCACATTAATCCATAGAGAGGCGGGAGAAACATGGCAGATGGAAGATGGGTTATGACGGAAAATGAGCTAAATAGCGTGGTTTCTGGTTTTAAGGAGACAGATGCAGAGGCTCTACCAAATGAAGGCAAGCATCTGCCGGTAGACGTCCGAGGAGGCTCTGGCGATGCGTGTAACCGCGAGATGGGGTATAATGAGATATGTGCATTTTGCGGATCAGATAAAATGCGCGTGGGATTTGGTAAATACGGTCAAGGCTTTGGCTGCCGCTCGTCCAAGTGCGAGGATTGCGGAGGAGTCACGGACTTCGTGTACAAGGATGAAGTGGGGAAGTTTTTTAGGTAGAAGGGAAACGATATTTCTTAGTAGTATATATTGCTATGAAAAAAGGGGGATATTATGGCTGATATACAAATTGTAAAAGGTGAAGTGGCGAACACCGCGGCTAGTTTAAGTGCGGGATCCACGCTGGTAATGGTAGATGCGCTTCAGAGAGATGAAGAGTCGACACTAACTGCAGTTGCAAGTGCTCAGACATTGTATGAAGATTTTTCTAAAGTGGTAAACAAGCTTAAGGAGCAGATTGCTGACGATTCTGCAAAGCTATTTAAAACCGACTCGCTGTTTGCACAATGGGATTCAAAGACAGCAAAAAAGTTTGCAGGAAGACATAATCGCAAGGCTGTAAAGTAGAATAAGGATTTTATAATGAGTGTAGATGATAGAAGTGAATTGCTGAATGCAAGAAAAAAGCTTGAAGAACAGATAGAAGAGCTTGAAGCGGCAGAGAAAAAAATCAAAGATAACGAAGATGGTTTTTATGAAATGTATAGAAACATAGGGGTACTTGAAGAACAACGTGAAAAGTATTCATATGATAAGGAAATGGTGAATTTACTAGATGAGGCAAATTTAAGTATGCGTGATAGTGAAAGGCTGTTTGAAAACCTGATTGCTGAAATAAAAGAATCGAAGATAAAAAGTAGAAATAAATTGGAAGCCATTAATGATGATCTGAGATATAAATAGAGGGAGAATGTATGGGCGGAAGAGTCGTAAATCCTCAGTGCATAAAAATGCAGTGTGACAGCATGTTAAAAGGAATTTCCAAGGTTACAGAAGCTACAGAGAAAATTAATTCTACCTTAGATAGCTTTACTTCAAATGGAAATTTAAGTGGTAACTGGTATAGACATGCTTGCACGCACATGATGGGAGTTAAGAAGATAATACATGGACTTTCTTCTCTTGGTGATATTGTAAAAACTGACTGCAATACATTGATAGATGCTGTAGGTGATGAGATCTTAAGGGAAGATGATATCAATGATGATATAAGTAAGCATAAAAATATTATTAAAGGTATAGATACATCGTTGCTTTTGTACATGTTATTGATGATATCTATCCCAGATATAAGTGCGGTCGTTAGTAATACGATGAATACTTTGAGGCATTCTAAAGAAGTTGAACTCAATGTAATAAATGTTCTAGAGAATAAAATTAGGAAAATAGATGAAATAGAGGCTGCTACCAAAGACTTATTCCTCGAATATGGCAACTTGATTTCACTTATGAATACAGGATTATCGGCATTAGCGACCTCAACAGCTAATGGTTTCAACTTGCCTGCAAATCAGAATTGGATGAAAAGAAATTGATGAAGCGATCAATACAGCAACCGCAAAAGCCCTAGAAAATGCAAAGGGCAAATATGATATTACTCATGCCTTTAGTAAAGATCCAGTAAACCTATCATCTGGTAATTTTATTTATGAAAAGGATGACTTAGTTATTGATGGCAAGTCGCCTCTAGTATTTGGGCGATTTTATAATTCGATAAACACATATAAAGGGGCGTTTGGAAATAGATGGAATCATAGCTTTGAAGTAAAACTGCTAGTAGAAAGAAATGTAGCAGGTAAGGAAAGCGCTAAGATTATTAGAGAAGATGGCAGAGAGGAATCATTTACCTTCATAGGAGATGAAGGAGTGGTTAATTTTGGCGCAAGCCTTGGAAAACTAAGGAAAAGCAGCTCAGGATATGTATATGAGACCGAAGCTGGTACAAAATACATATTCAACTTCAAAGGCCAATATATAAAAAGAAAAGACAAAAATCGCACATCTATCGACTTGTCGTATGAAGATGGATTACTCGTTAGCATTAGAAAATCATCGGGTGAAGAATATGCGCTAGAGTATAATAGTGAGCATTTGATCGATGCTGTGACTGATCACACAGGACGTACAGTTAAATATGAATATGAAAAAGGCGCGCTTTCAAAAGTAATAATGCCAAATGGAGGCGCGTATAAGTATTTATACGACTCACGCGGCTATCTGTCTGAGATTGTTAACGCAGATAATGTAACTACAATCACAAATAAATATGATTCATATGGAAGGGTAATAAGCCAAACCTTCCCAGATGAGAGTTCTATGTCATATAAATATGATGACGATAGAGGTCGAACTGTACAAACTGAGCGTAATGGTGCAGTAAGCTATCACTATAATGATAGTCGTTTAAGGACTATCAAAAATGAGTATTGTGATGCTGAAGAATGTTTCAGCTATAACAAGAAAGACAAGAGAACTGCATTTGTTGATAAAAACGGCGGCAGACGGGAATTTCTGTACAATGAAAATGGGGATGTAATAAAAGTAATAGACCCAGTTGGAACAGAAACAATAATAGAGTATGACAGCAAAGGTAAACCAGAAAAGCTCGTCGTTGACGGTAAACTTAAAGTTAAAAACAAGTATAGTATCTTTGGTGAAAGACTAATCGTTACTGAAGATGGTCTTGGTAGAAAGACTTTCTTTAGACATGATAAAAATGGCAATGTATGCGAGATTATGAATGCTGAAGGAAGCATTACATCATTCAGCTTTGATGAACGAGATAATGTAGTTGAAGTTTGTGATGAAAGAGGCGGAAAGCAAACATATGAATGGGACGCTATCAACAGGCTAACAGGCACCATAGATGCTAATGGCAATGCAAGGCAAATTACATACGATGATGACAGTAATATAACTGCAGTAGTCCAGCCAGATAAGAGCAGCATCACTTTTGAATATGATAAATTAGGCAGAATGATTAAAGAAACTGCTCCAAACGGTGCAGAGACAACATACAAATATAACTGCCTAGGTTTTCCGTCTGAAAAAACAGATCCGCTCGGTAGAATCACAACATATACATATGATGAAATGTGGAACCTCAAGGAAGAAATACTTCCTAATGGAGGATGCATTTCTTATGAATATGATAAGAATAATATGCTGATTCTGCAGATTGACCCTGAAGGAGGGAGACATGCCTATGCGTATGATGGCATGGGTAACCTTATCATGGAGACGGATGAGGTTGGAAATGTAACGGAGTATGAATATAACGGAATAAATAGACTCACTAGTGCGAGATACCCGGATGGATCTGAAGAGCATTTCTGCTATGATGGTTCAGAAAATATAATAAAATACACAGATCGAGGCGGAAATGAGTATTCATTCATATATGATGCAGCAGATCAGCTAATAGAAGAAATCGACCCTCTTGGGAATAGTAAAAAGTATGAGTACACGCCAATCGGCAGAATAGCATCACGAACTGATAGTTCAGGTTGTACTACCAAGTATGAGTATTATCCTGGTGGTGTTTTGAAACACATAATTCATCCAGATGGAGCGTCAGAGGATTTCGTTGTTGATCCTGCAGGAAATATCACTGAATACTCAGATGTGAATAATTACAAGAGGTATTATAAGTACGACTGCATAAATAGACTTATTGAGATCAAAGGTGAAAATGGAGAGAGGACAGCATACACCTATGATGCCATGAATAACGTAACGTCTAAGATAAATGCAGACGGAGGAACGTCGCTTTACGAGTACTCGCTTTCGGGTATGCTCATTAAGGTTACGGATGAGCTTGGCAATGAAGTAGAGTATGATTATGATGACATGGATCAAATCACTGAAGTACGCCGCATCTCAAAGGGAGAAAATGCATCTCGTGTAATGAAGTATGTAAGAGATCTGATGGGGAGGGTAACCAAGTCGATTAATCCAATTGGTGACACTACATCTTTTAAGTACGATGCGAAAGGCAGACTGATAGAAAAGACTGACAGAGACGGGTTTGTAACCAAGACTAAGTATAACTCGCTCGATAAAATAACTGAGATTATCTATGCGGATGGAAATTTTGCAAGATTCGCATATGATTTGCTTGGAAAAACTACGAAGACAGAAACTCCAAATGGGGCATCACTAATCGAGTATGATTGCGTAGGAAGAATGACAAAGGAGACTTACCCAGATGGTCAGTCGTAAGCTATGGGTATGGCAAATCAGGTGAAAGGACAAGCATTACTTACCCTGATGGTTCTACGGCACATTATAGGTATGATAACAAACACAGACTTGCTGAAATCATGGATGAAGAAAGCTCCATCTTATATCATTACGATAATCTGAATAGACTGGCAAGGCGTACTATGCCTAATGGCAGTAGCACATCATATGAGTACGATAATATCGGCAGACTGCAGATGCTGACTCATGCTAATGACAAAGGAATCATAGATAGGCAGCGTTATGAGTACGATATAAGAGGGAATGTGTTGTGTATAGAAAAGGAGAGAAGCGAATTTAGCGAATACAGTGGCTCCTTTAACTACAAATACGATGCAACAGGCAAGCTGATAGAAGTAGCAAGAGACTCGAAAGTGCTTAGGGAGTATCAATATGATGATTTCGGCAATAGGATGAGGAAGGCTTCAGATGGCATTGAAACTATATATTCATACAATGAAGCAGACCAACTTATATCTAAAAGAGAAGCAGAATCAGAAACAACATATACATACGACAGACGTGGGAAACATTACCAGCATGTGTGTTGATGGAAACACATCTAAGAGATTTGTATATGGCGCAGCAAATAGGCTGATAAAGTAATAGATAGTAGCGGTCTCGTGTCAGAATACATGTACGATGCGGCTGGGCAGAGGGTAAAGGAGCTCATTGGGAATGTAGAAACTGAGTATATAGTTGACCACTCCAAGGAGCACAGCAATCTGGTTCAGAGAAAGCGAAATGGCATGAATCAGCGTTTTATATGGGAAGATTCAATACCGCTAGCTATGAAAGGTGCTGAAGAATACTATTATCTAGCGGATGTGCAGGGAACACCAATGCACCTTGTGGGTGCTGATAATGCGCTCGTAGAGAGCTACGCATATGATGAATTTGGTAACGAGCTAAGTGGCATGGATAGAGAAAGCATACAGCCATTCGCTTATACGGGGTACCGCAAAGATGTAGTGAGTGGAACGTACTTTGCACAAGCAAGAGAGTATATGCCTGATGCAGGAAGATTTGCAGGTGAAGATATCGTTAGTGGCAGTATCACTAAGCCTCTCACGATGAATCCATACAATTACTGTCTTGCGTCACCGCTAATAATGGTTGATAGAAATGGAGCATTCCCAATCGTAGAAACTGTAGTTGATGGTACATTCGATTTCCTCGGATGGACTGGAATCTTGCAGGGCAACCCAGAGGGTAAGAACTGGTTATTGTCTAAATCGCGAGAACTAGCAGAGACTCCAATTCCAGGATTTTCATCGACAAACGCAAGTGACTATGCAGCAGCCTTATCTAAATCAAGGATAGGAGAACAGGCTATAGGTGTAACCCTTAATATGGATAGGGACGCTAATGGCGTATATCACGCTAGGCGAAACTGTATACAAGCTATGGGTGGTTACAATGACACTTATGACTATGTGTTTAAGTCGTTTACGTCTGCGAGAGAGAAAAAACTACCACCTATAATGTATAAAGGTGAAGAATATCGAATTTGGATGTGGAAAGGTGATTACTATGGTCTAGGGGCCGGTGCTGAAACAGGAATATACAGAGGCAGCGGTTATCACAAACTCGCATATCAAGATAGCAAACTCATAATGAAGTTATCTCTGTATGACAAGTCTGGAAGGCAGATAATGAAATACGAACCTGGTGATCCGCAGTGGTGGATAACAGGATTTAATCCAGAATACCAAGATGTCAAATACCAAGATCTGAGAGTTGAAGGAATGATTGATTTCAGTAAAGAGCCTGAACTTTGGGAGGCTTTCATAAAAAAATATGGAAGATTAAAGAAGGCAAATATATGTATAGATAATCAGAATAAAGTGATTTACTACAAATGGTAAAAAGAGGTGGAAAATGAAAAAAACTAATAAGTATTGTAATATGCCTACTAATGACGCTATCAATAACTATTTGTATAACAGGTTGTAAAAGCAGGTCAGATAAAATGGCTGACTTGGAGACTTACACAACTAAACAAATGACTAAAACGAAAAAGCAGGTCATCAAGTGCATAAACGAGCAGGATAAGGAAGGTCTTAAGAAGCTTTTCTCGAAGGATGCACAAAAACACATAGAGAATTTAGATGGGAAACTTGACCAGCTTATAGGTGCTTTTAACGGAAATAAAATTAAAAGTGCAAAAGGTCTTAGTCCAGCATTTGAAGGATCTGCAGATGCGCAACCTCTACACATTTACGGAGACTACGACTTAAAACTTAGTAATGGTGAGAAATATGAAATACTTATAAATATATGTGATATAGATGATGAGAACAAAGAAAAAGAAGGACTATTTCAAATAGTACTTATGACCTTTTCAAGTGATGACTCACCAGAAGATTTTTACATTGAAATTAACGACGACGACTACGGGATATTTGTTTATACCCTGCAAAACTATTCAAAGGAATAAATGTTGTTTACTTGCTTAATGAGGTGCAGTGCAATGAGAAAATTAAGATGTGCATTACTATGCCTGCTAATGATTTTATCAACAGCATTCTGCCTAACAGGTTGCAAAAGCAGAACAGATGAAATGGCAGGATTAGAGGCTCATACAGATAAACAAATAAATAAGATGAAAAAGCAAGTCATCAAGTGTATAAACAAACAAGACAAGGAAGGTCTCAAGAAGCTTTTCTCGAAAGATGCACAAAAACACATAGAGAATTTAGATGGGAAACTTGACCAACTTATAGTTACTTTTGATGGAAATAAAATTGAAAGTGAACAAGGAAGCGGAACGGACTTTGAAGGTTCTACAGATGCGCAACCCCTACATATATATGGGGATTATGTCCTTAAACTTAGTAATGGTAAAGAATACACTTTATTTATTAGTTTTTGTGATAGGGATGATGAAAATCCTGATAAAAAAGGGTTGATTCAAATTGATTTGAGGACATTTTCTAAAGAGGAGACTCCTAAAGGCTTTCATGGTTGAGTTTATAAAGATGACTACGCCTTATCCATACACACTTTAGAGAACGCACAATAATAATGAACACTCTTTTGCATAAAGGAGTAGATTAATGAAAAAATCAACACTTGTTATGCTATGCCTACTAATGATTTTATCAACTGTGTTCTGTCTTGCAGGCTGTAAAACTAGAACAGATGAAATGGCAGATCAAGAGATTTATACAGAAAAACAGATGAACAAGATGAAAAATAAAGTCATCACGTGTATAAATGAACAAGACAAGGAAGGTCTCAAGAAGCTTTTTTCGAAGGATGCACAAAAACACATAGAGGATTTAGATGGGAAACTTGACCAGCTTATAGGTGCTTTTAACGGAAATAAAATTGAAAGTGCAAAAGGTCTTGGACCCAACTTTAAGGGTTCAATTCAGACACAACCCCTGCATATCTATGGAAAATATCACCTTGTGCTTAACAGTAAAGAAAAGTATCGAATATATATTAGCTTATGCGATAAAAATGATGAAGAGTCGGATAAAGAAGGTGTTTTTCAAATAGAATTGAGAACTTTCAGTAGAGAAGAATCACCTAAAGATTTTAGTGGTGGAGCATATCAAGATGACTATGGAATATTCCTTTATACTCTTCAAAACTATCCAAAGAAATAAATGTTGTTTAATAGCTGAACGAGGTGCGGTGCAATGAGAAAATTAACATGTGCATTACTATGCCTGCTAATGATTTTATCAACAACATTCTGCCTAACAGCCTGCAAAAGCAGAACAGATGAAATGGCAGACCAAGAGATTTATACAGAAAAACAGATGAATAAAACTAAAAATAAAGTCATCAAGTGTATAAACGAACAAGACAAGGAAGGTCTCAAGAAGCTTTTTCTCGAAGGATGCACAAAAACACATAGATGATTTAGATGGGAAACTTGACCAGCTTATAGGTGCTTTTAAAGGAAATAAAATTGAAAGTGCAAAAGGTCTTAGTCCAGCATTTGAGGGTTCTGCAGATGCGCAACCCCTGCATATCTATGGTAAATACCATCTTAAACTAAAAAGTGGTGATAAGTATATAATACTTATCGACATATGCGATATAGATGATGAGAATAAGGAGAAAGAGGGCATATTTCAATTAGATTTATTGACCTTCTCAAAAGATGAGGTACCTGAAGGTTTCCATATGGATGGTAGTGAGGATGACTATGGTATATTCATCTATAACAAAGATGGAATTCAGCAATAATAAGTAAGTCAGCTGATTGATTGGAGGATACAATGAAAAAAGCAACACTTACTATACTATGTCTACTAATGATTATATCAACTGTGTTCTGTCTTGCAGGCTGTAAAAGTCGTGAACAAAGGCTAAGCGAAGAAACTGCATATGAAGATGCACAGATGAATGCAATGAATAAAAAAGTCGTTAAATGCATTAATGAACAAGATAAAGAAGGTCTCAAGAAGCTTTTCTCAAAGAGTGCAAAAAGGGATATAGAAGATATCGATATCAAGGCAGAAGAGCTTATACATGTATTCAAAGGAAATAAAATACAGAGTACTAATAATGATGCCCATGTAACATCAGGCTCTCCAGAATCCCAACCGCTAAATATTACTGCGAATTGCATCTTTAAACTAGACAATGGGAAACAATATGTAGGGTGGATTAGTTTTTGTACTATGGATGACAAAAATAAGGAGAATGTGGGATTAATGGTAATAGAGATATGTAACTGCTCATCAAAAGAATTGCCAGAAAATCATATGTGGAACGGAATTAATAGTGGAAAACCCGGTATATTCATTCACTATATTAATTAAGCAACGGAGATGAAATGAAGAACTACCTGAAAATTTCTGAAGAAATATAACCGTAGATGATTATAAGTATTCGCATATACGCTAGGCGGTACTCAACAATTATAAACAAGGCTATTTTGTATAGGAGACAAGATGAATCGCAAGGAAATTAGAGAGATTAAGAAGAGATTTAGCCCAGATATGAACAATTTTGGGCATATTTATGGTTGCTACGTCAATGCTGCGCGAGAGGTTATCACGTACATGGATTCTCCGACGATGCTCATGGAAAATGAAGAGCGCGAGATGTACATGAAGACTCTAAAGAAGGTGCTGTCTGGCGCGCTAGGCAGGAATCTACTAGATGTTGAGTTCTCGACGACTCAGGTCGAGGATAGCGATGAGCATAGGCTGCTTCAGACGCTGAGGACATCGCATCTCAGTAACGAGACTATGCGCAAGATTTTATTTCAGAGAATTATCGATAGCGTAGATATGGGAGATACTGGTTACGTTATCTTGCTGGCTGCCGATGTCTATGATGTGCCATACAAGGATAGCGGTAGTGACGAGTGGTCAGAAGAGTCGACGGATCAGTTCGAGTATTTCGTCTGCTGTCTGTGTCCTGTAAAAGACCCGAAGGGTGCACTCAGGTACCTTGCTGAGGAGAAGAACTTCCATGACGCATCTACGGGCAGTATACTCGGGGCTCCGGACATGGGCTTCATGTTCCCGACCTTCGATGACAGGATGACTAACATATATCAGGCGCTATACTATACGAGGAGTTCGGCTGACGTTCATAGCGATTTTCTCAAGGCGGTGTTCAACCTAGATAAGCTGCCGATGGCGGCAAATACACAGAAGAACGCATTTGACAGTGCACTCGCTGACTCGCTAAAGGACGAATGTGATATCGATATCGTGAAAGGTACTTCATAGCCAGATAGGTGAGAAAATAGATCTCCTTAAGGAAGCAAAATCCGATGAAGCTCCAGAGATTCACATCAATGAGCTAGAGGAAATTCTCATGAAGAGCGGAACCTCTGACGAGGCAATCGAGAAGTTCCATGATACGTGTAAGCAGTATTTTGAAGGGGAAGAATTCTTTAACCCGGAGAACCTCATCAACCGTAGGCAGTTTAAGATAGAGACACCTGAGGTAAATGTCAGTGTGAACCCAGAACATGCCTTTGGAATCAGGACGGAGGTTATCGATGGTCGTAGCTATCTGATGATTCCGATTAGCGAAGGAATTACGGTGAATGGTGTGGATGTTAGCATTCCAGATGGAAGCGTAGCACCGAACTGATTAATTGATGCGAATAATAAGAATGAAAACGGAGAGCCTGAACGGTGTTCGGCTCTCCATTTGGTTTATGTGGTTTTCATGTTTAATTGCGTAAAAGCTTTACAGCTAGTAGTTAGAGGGATATTATGTAGTAAATTTTAATACAGGTGTAAAAAGTGGAGGTGGACTATGAATGCACATGATATTTTAAATAATCCTTTTCTTAATAAAGGAACCGCATTTACTCTAGAGGAGCGTCAGGAACTTGGCTTTATTGGCTTGTTGCCACCTTACGTTCAGACCATCGAGGAACAGGCTGCTGAGACTTATGCTCAGCTTCAGACCAAGGCTAATGATCTTGAGAAGAGACTCTTTCTCATGGAAATATTTAATACTAATCGCACACTGTTCTATTATCTTTTCTCACATCATCTAGAAGAGTTCAATCCAATTGTCTATGACCCAACTATTGCCGACACTATAGAGGATACAGCAACCTCTTTGTAAATCCTCAGTATGCAGGTTACCTCGACATTAATCATCCAGAGCATATTGAGGAAACTCTTAGAAATGCGACTGGCGACAGGGATATAAGACTGATTGTAGTAACCGATGCCGAAGAAATTCTCGGAATTGGCGATTGGGGGTGCAAATGGTGTGGATATCTCAGTAGGAAAGTTAATGGTGTACACTGGCGCGAGGGATTGATCCAGCTACGGTTTTACCACTAGTTATCGATGCAGGAACTAACCGTGAGTCGCTTCGCAATAACCCTAACTATCTTGGAAATCGCCATGAGGAGAATACGTGGTGACCGCTACTATGACTTCATCGATAAGTTTGTCAATGCAGCAGAGAAAATATTCCCTAAGCTGTATCTACACTGGGAGGACTTCGGGCGTTCAAATCTGCAAATATTCTCGAGAAATATCGTAAGGATATTCCTACATTTTAACGATGATATACAGGGAACGGGTATCGTAACTCTTGGCGGAATCTTCGGATCGCTTGCGGTTACAGGTGAGAAACTCACTGACCAGGTATACCTATGCTTTGGCGGTGGGACTGCCGGTGCAGGAATTGCCTCACGTGTACTCCGCGAGATAGTAACTATGGGGCTTTCAGAGGAGGACGCTTACAAGAGGTTCTTCATGGTGGATAAGCAGGGGCTTCTCTTCGATGATATGGATGATTTGACTCCTGAGCAGAGACCTTTTGCTAAGAAGCGTTCTGATTATCCTAACGCAGATAAGCTGACAGACCTACTTGAGGTTGTGAAGACAGTAAAACCAACAATACTTGTTGGAACATCAACAGTGCCAAATACTTTTTACGAAGGAAGTTGTTGAGGCTATGTGCGAGAATACTGAACGCCCAATGATTTTCCCTCTATCAAATCCAACGAAGCTCGCAGAGGCAACTGCAGAGGATCTAATCAGCTTGGTCTGATGGAAAGGCTTTTGTAGCAACTGGAATTCCAGCAGGTACAGTTTCGTACAAGGGTGTTGACTATGTAATCGGACAGGCTAATAATGCGCTAATCTATCCAGGTCTAGGACTTGGAATGCTCGCATCGGAGGCAAGCTTACTGACAGATGAGATGATTGGGGAGCATGACTCATTCGCTTAAGCGGCATCATAGATATGAGTAAGCCTGGAGCACCTGTGCTACCTCCGTTCAAGTACGTAGCGGATGTATCCATTAGAGTTGCCGAAGCAGTTGCTAAGACTGCCCAGAAGCAGGGACTTGCACGTGCTGAAGAAACGGATATGGTCAAGGCTGTTCAGAATATGAAATGGTATCCAGAGTACTAAAATTAGAGATTAAAATATTCGCGTGAAGGCCGGATTATGTCCGGCTTTCACGGGATATAAAAGGGTTTAGGCTCTAGAAAGGAGCGATATGGAGATATTAATCACCTCTATACAGAGTATTATTCCGATTATTGCGATAATAGCCTTAGGATACTTTCTACAGAATCACGGATGGTTTGGAGAGTCTTTTGGCTCCAACTTATCGCGGTTAATAATGAATGTTGCATTACCGGCGTCTATTTTCGTGTCAGTAATGAAATATCTAACCTTCGATAAACTTGTTAGTCTATCTGAGGGACTCGTCTACACATTTGCTGCATTTGGACTAGGATATGTTGCGACCTTTTATTGCAGTTAAAAGCATTTCACGTAAGGGTAAGGGCGCAGGGGCACGATGATAAATACCTTTGTAAATGCCAACACCATTTTTTTATAGGGTTTTGCCTCTCAATGTAGCGTTGTTTGGGAACAAGGCTTTGCCATATTTCCTCATATACTACATCACTAATACCGTTTCGACCTGGACTTTAGGAGTTTACCTGATGTCTAGCGATAGTAAATCTGGTAAACATAAAAATGCAGAAAAAGTTCGACTGGAAAAAAGCTTCTTCCAGCGCCATTAGTTGGTTTCTTAGTGGCTCTAGTATTCCTCGTTTTGAGGATTCCAGTACCAGCTTTTTGCTACTAGCACGCTTACATATGTAGGAAATATCGTAACACCGCTGTCGCTAATCTATAGGTATAGTCCTTGCAAAGGCTGGCCTTAAGACGATTACACTGGATAAGGATACGATTATAACCCTAGTAGGTCGTTTCGTATTAGGACCTGTAGTTATGGTTGCAATACTTATGCTCACAGCTAAGAATATGCCGGTTGATGAATTTAAGACGTTCGTTATACAGGTACTGCACCTGCTCTAGCAGTGCTTTGCCAATTCTAACAAGCCATGGAGATGGTGATGTCGAGTTCTCGACTAATGTAGTAACATTAAGTACGATTCTGTTCGTTATAGTAGTGCCGATTGTTGATACACTGCTCGGATTTATGTAAGAGGATTAAAGTCCTCGAGAGAAGGTGAGTCGCAGAAACAAAATGGAATAATAAGTGATAAAAACGGTTATAGGAAAATGTACCGGCCTTCTAATCGTTAGATTATGGTCTAACTTGAGGTCGGTACATTTATGATTTACTATAGCCTTTTTCTTTATATGCGTTATATACGTTACTTACCGTCTTTATACACCTTGGCATTCTCGAGCTCTACGTACGTGGCGTTTTTATCTTCAGGTAGCGTCTTGAGTGTGAATTTGCCAGATATGACAAATTTCTTATCCTCAGCTGGTAGCTTCGAAGCTTCACCTTTCTTGAGTTTGAAGAGTAGCCCTTGCTGGCAACATTCGGTTGCATCTGGAATCAGGCAGTACGTATAGCGCTCGCCAGTACCTGGATCGATGCTTACGGTGTAGTATCCCTTTACCTTGATAGTTTTTCCTACGTATTTCTTAGGATCTGTCATCATGTTAGACACTTCAGAGTAGATTGCTGTTGCACTCATGGTACTGAGGTCGATGTCAACATGACCATCCGTCTTCGCCTTATTGTGAGCTACGATATGTAGTGTAACTCCAATACAGATTGATACAAAAAGCCAATAGCGTGATTATTATTATAATTAGTTTAGTCTTTTGTTGTTAGTCATTTTATCATCTTTTGCATTCTGTAAAATTATCCTCTAGCAGTCACTTTGCCGAGGAGTATAAATATGAGATACATAATTGCATCTACCGTTACAATCGTTGCTCTACTGGAGTTCCGCCTAGGATTGATATAAAACATTCCGGTCAAAGGTACGCAACTATTGATAGGATTATAGAGCAGATGGTTACTGCTCTGAAGCTTCCAAATACGCACATCGCCGATAGAGCAGGGAAGATGATGAGCGCGGATATCAAAAGTGAGCCTACCAAGTTCATTCCCAGTACTATTATAACAGCAATGATGATTGCGATGATTAAATTATATGTTTCTGTCTTAGTGCCTGTAGCTTTCGCGTATTCCTCATCAAATGTGACTGCAAAAAGCCTGTTGTACAGAAACACGAAGGAAACTATAACTATTGCCGAGATGACTAGGCATAGGATTACGTCTTTTGTCGTCAGCGTCAATATCGATGTGGAGCCAAATAATGTCGTACATACGTCTCCCGATACGTTTGCCGATGATGAGAATACGTTCATCATCAGATAGCCGAAGGCAAGTGATACGACTGATAGTATCGCCAGCTTGGCATCGCCCATAACCTTGCTATTCTGGGTCGCCTCGAAGCGGCAGTATAGCTGCAGAGTATAGTGATTGGCATGGTCACATATAGATTGCTCGATACGTGCATAATAGTGCCGACTGTCATCGCGCCAAATGCGACGTGGGAAAGCCCATCTCCTATAAATGAAAAATCTCTTAAGCACCAGCGTTACTCCGACCATAGTCGCGCAGAGGGCGATTGAAACGCCTACGATCAGCGCATATAGGACGAAGGAGTGAGAAAGGTACATGTGCGACTGTTCTGAAATATTAGACATCTAGAATCTCCCTCCTCTCGCTTCTGAAGCCAGGTGAGGTTTATCGCTCATTATCAGTAGCTTTGTTGTATCGCAGATAGCGCTTTGCTGATATCGTGCGAGATGGTTATGATTGTTGTCCCGTTCTGATTTTAGTCTGTCTAGCAGATAGTACAGATGGGCGGCGTACCACGGGTCGAGCCCGGTGATCGGCTCGTCCAGAACCAGCACTTTCTTGGAGCCGGCGATGGCGCGTGCGAGCAGACTGACGCCGCTACCCTCGCCAGAAAGCTCGCGAAAGCTCTCGTTCTTAATATCCTCGAGGTCAAGCTCGGATAGCATCAGCGACAAGCTTTCGCTCCTTATGCCCATAAAAAGGCTTTAAATCCAAGTCTATCCAGGCATCCAGATAGTACGACTTCCCATACGGAAGCCGGGAAATCCTTCTGCATCTCACGCAGCTGCGGCAGGGTAGCCGATATCACTCTTTATCAATGTCAGCCGCGTGACGAGACCTTGCCGTTAATCGCTGGAATCAGACCAACCAAGGTCTTAATCAAGGTCGATTTCCCAGCACCGTTTTTCTCCTACAATACAAATATAATCCCCGTTGTTAATCTCCAGATCGAATCCATTACAGAGGGCTTGCCTGAATACCCTGACAGCAAGCCCTCGCAAATGATACTAAATGAAGAGTCTTTACTCTCTCTTACCATTTTGTTCAATTTATTCTCCTAGTAATACCTAATTGTTTAGAACCTCCTGCAAAACTTTGAGGTTATTCTCCATCGTCTTGAGGTAAGTCTTTTTCTTAATGTCGCCCTTCTTCATAGACTGCAGGGAATCAAGAGTTTTGATATCTCTCTTAGTTCCGTCGGCATTCTTGATTACAGACTTAGCAATCTTGTGATCAGAGTTCTCGATAGTTAAAAACATGCTTTATCTTAAGCTGGTTGAGCTTGTTGGATAGGGAAGCTAATTGTCTCAAAGCTAGCCTCAGATTCAGCTGAGCGACCTACAAATGCAGACATAGTAGTTTAGACCATAATCATCTACCATGTAACGGAATGGGAAACGATCTCCGAAGATGAGAGTCTTAACCTTAGCGTTTTTAACAGCCTCAGCATACTTGTTGTCTAGATTCTCTAGCTTTTTAGTGTAGGCATCGAGGTTCTTCTTATAAGTATCTGCGTGCTTCTCATCCTTCTTAGCAATTGCCTGCTCGATAGGCTGGCAGAGCTTAATCGCATTCTTGAGAGATAGCCATACATGCTCATCATACTCTACTTCCTCGGCGTTTTTCGTGATGATGACGTCACCTTCATCTTCATCTTCCTTCTCTGGTTGCATACCTTCCTGACTTCTTCAGCCTTCTTACTGTCCTTCATTTCGTCCATGAGGTTGATTGCAACGAGGTCCTTGTTCTTTTTCTTCTTGAGAACGTCCTCAACCCATTCATCTGACTCACCGCCAACATAGACGAAAATGTCAGCATTTGAAATATCCTTTATATCCTGAGCTGAAGGCTGGAAGCTGTGCAAATCAGTACCATTCTTCTGAAGTAGCTTCAAATCAACATCCTTGACTCTGTCGCCTAGAATCTCTCTAACCCAGTCGTATTCAGGAAATGTAGTTACGACAATCTTGAGCTTCTTTGAGTCTGCTTCCTTCTTGCACTGACTGCAAGTGTACCAAGTGAAAGGATTGCAATCATCATAATTGCAAATATTTTTAATAAAGCTTGTTACGTTTCATAAAAACCTCCATGCTATGTAACGTGAAAAATACAGATTTTGCAAAAATAGTATCGGTTATTGTAATTGTCCGAGCACCGCAATTCTTCTATGAATCGAAGCGTAGACGACATAAAAATGGGGAAATAACCGAAATTAAAAATCATTTTCAGTTTACCACCGGTGATTTATCATGTCAATGTAGAAAGAAAGTTTCACAAAACTATCAAAAAATTTTTAACACCTTGAGGTCAGTGGAGTTCAACAAAAATCATAAAGATTTAGCGGGAAAATAAAAGAACATATGTTTGATTTTTGCCTGTGCCTCCACTATAATTGGGGCAAGCAAAAAAGTCAAGCGGAGTATTTGTCGTCATCAGGGAGTGAAGATGGATGGGAATGCGTCAATCAATATATTTAATAAAGAGGAGGAGCTTGAGGGGAGCAGGACCTACCTGTGCATCGACCTGAAGTCTTATTATGCGTCTGTCGAATGCATAGCTCGAGGGCTTAATCCGCTCGAGGCTAGGCTACTAGTTGCTGATCCAACTAGATCAGACAACACGATTTGCCTAGCGGTTTCACCCGCACTGAAGGCCCTTGGTGTGCCGGGGAGACCTAGATTATTTGAAGCGAAGCAGGCGATAAGAAGAGCGGAGATAGAGTGCGGTCATGAGATTGAATACATCATAGCACCGCCGAGGATGGCTGAGTATGTGCGCATATCATCGGAAATTTATTCCATTTATATGAATTTTGTTTCCCCGGAGGATATTCATGTATACAGCATAGATGAATGCTTTATGGATATAACGCATTACCTTCACATGTATAAGGAGGCAGCGATTTGCCACAAGGTTTCGGCTTCTCGTGAGATGGCGATGACTATAATTAAAGCCGTGCTGTCTGAGACAGGCATAGTTTCAACTGCGGGAATTGGAACTAATATGTATCTTGCTAAGGTTGGTATGGATATAGTTGCCAAGAAGAGCAAAGCCGATGAAGATGGCGTAAGGATTGCAGAGCTCAATGAGACATCTTATAAGTATCTCCTTTGGAACCATAAACCGCTAACTGACTTCTGGCAGATCGGACGTGGTAAAGCCCGAAGGCTCGCTAAAATTGGGGCTTATACGATGGGGGATATAGCTCGCATATCGATTAATGAGGAGGAATACCTATATAAAGCATTTGGTGTAGACGCTGAGATCCTGATTGATCATGCATGGGGTAAGGAACCATGTACCATGTCGGATATCAAGTCTTATAAGCCAGCAGCGCATTCGCTCTCTACTGGGCAGGTTCTGCCTCGTGCATATGCTCATGGAGAAGGTCGCAATATATTTATCGAGATGGCTGATAAGCTATCCATGGATATGGTACGGAAGAAACTAATTGCATCGCATTTTTCTTTTTTCATCAGCTTTGATGGGCAGAGTCTTGAGAGCGGAGAGTATAACGGTCCGGTTGTGGTTGATTTTTACGGAAGATTGATGCCTAAGGGTGTGTCTGGCAATGTTAGGCTACGTATTGCTACGAATAGCACCGCAGAGATTATAGGAAGCTTAAAGAAAGCTTTTGATCGCCTGATAGATCCAGCACTTTACATAAGGCGTATAACCATAGCCGCCAACGATATCAAGGGAGTAGATGAAGATGAGCAGATTGATATATTTTCACTAGACTCTTGTGATACAGATGACTCTAAAGAATGTGAACTGCAAGAGGTTATGTTAGCGATACGAGAGAAGTATGGAAGCAATGCCTTGATAAAAGGCATGAATCTCGAAGAAGGAAGTACATATATAGAGAGAAACAATCAGATAGGAGGTCATAGAGCATAGATGGGTGTATACGATGAAAGAATAATACGGGCAACAAAATTTGAATATGCCGATATTATCAATAGAGTGAGACCAATCCATAAGGCTGATAGATTTTCGTACAAGTATCCGCGGATGAGCAGTGAGAAGCGAGCTAAGATATTCGCACCTTTTGCTGCCTTGTCAGGGTATGATGATGCTTTAGCGGAGAAGGAGGTAATCTACGATATCAAAAGGGTACTTACTGATGATGAGTATTGTGATTTAGATTGCAAGATTGCAACCATATACGAAAAGTGTAGCAATAGCATATTAGCTAGAGAGAATGGTGTTGAAGTCAGGATACTCTATTTCGAGCCACTTGCTGATGATGAACTGCACGGCAGATATTTAGAAGTTATTGGACTGGTTACAAAGGGTTAGTCCAGATAAAGGGACTATCACAATTCTTGATAAAGAAATTTCTCTGAGATCGATATACAAACTAGAAATATTAAATGCTAGGGGCATCGAGCCACAAGATGAATAAAACTCCCTGCTCTCTCAAGCAGGGAGTGTGGATACGCCTATCTAAATTGACAAATCAGCGATATGTTTTGTCAGACCATAAGGTAGCACATCTTGTCTGTAATGCATATGGGAGAACCTATGATTAAACTCGCGCAATCTGCTCGATTCCTTCAACTGTACCAAGAAGTTCCATGCCAACTGGTCTCCAGTAATCATATATTAGCACAGGACCGCTGTATTCATACAGAAGCCTTATGACCGTATTGAAGAATATAGGGTTGTTGATGAACATCTTAACGTTGAAATTACAGTCATACTGCTTTTCTTCGGTATACGGATACTTGAAATTAATAATCTGCGACTCCGGTTCGCAGTCATAGTAGCGAAGCTCTAGAAGCTTGTAGCCGGTGAATTTTGACTGGTTATCATCAGCATTTTCACGGCAAGCGATTATTTGATCCGCTCTTGCATCAGTCATAACCTGAATATCGCCGAGGTTATTCTTGCAGAGCTCATATAACTCTCTGACTGTGTTAAGTGCGTGAGGTCTCTCTGCCTCGTTTTCGTCTATAGGGATAATTCCTTTTCGCCGATTAGGTGCTTTGAGGAATTCCTCGCATGAGAAAGTGCCGAGCGTATAATCCTCTGGTTTGTTGCTGGAATTACATTCGATAGTTACATTTGAATTGTCGATTTCTTTAAAATTGATATATGCCATATTGTCACCTCTAACCTCTATTAATTAGCATTGGTATTATATCATTAGAGCGAAGTGAGGTCATTAATAAATAAAGAGAGAGGTGGCACTTATTTAAACGCCACCTCTGATGTCACAGATAGGATGTTCAGAAGATTATCTATATTTATAGAAACCTTCACCAGCATTGATGCCGGTCTTACCCTCATCTATGTACTTTTTAAGCATTGCTGCAATCTTGCCTGCATTTGAATCTGGGTTCTTTGACTCAGGGTTGCTAGATACGATGTTGTAAGCAGTTGTGAGTCCGACGATATCGAGTATCTGGAAAGGTCCAAGCGGCGAACCTGTTCCTAATTTCCAAGCGCGGTCGATATTTTCATGATCTCCAATTCCGTTAGCGAGTAGGTACTGTGCGGAATTTAGGAATGGTACGAGCATAGAATTTAGCAGATAACCAGGCTGTTCCTTCAGTACCTTGATAGGAACCATGTTAAGCGCTTTGGCAAATTCAACTACCTCGTCATATGCGGTCTGGGATGTCTCGCTGTGTCCCATAACCTCACCGATGTTGCTTCTCCAGATGTTATTAGCAAAGTGAAGTGCAAGGTATCTCTCAGGCTTAGATATATCTTCCTTAAATGTGCTAGGAAGGAATGTCGAAGAATTTGTCATTACTATAGTATTATCGTCGAGCACTTTATCGAGCTTTCTATAGAACTCATGCTTTTCATCAGGAATCTCAGCCATGCTCTCATATAGTAATCAGCACCTTTTTGCAGAATCCTCTAGAGAAAGAGATAGCTTTAGATTCTTATAAGCAGATTCAACTTTTTCTTGGAGTTCGTCGAGCTTCTCGCTAGTTAGGTCTTCGGCTTTTACCCCGAAAACCTCCAGGAACTTGGATTCCAGGCTTGCCTAGATTTTTGCCTTAGCGTTTCGATTTCAGATAGATAAATTTTGTATAGCCTGTCTATCTTAGGGCTGAGACCTGCCTATGGAGCCTTCGCTTCTTAGCCATATAGTTGTATCAAATCCGGAGAAAGCGCTCTGAAAAAGCAATCTGACTGCCTAGTACGCCATACCAGCTACTGTAACTTTTTATTATTCATGGGACCACCTCCTGTGTATAAATAACAACTTGTGTTAGTTTTGTATAACTTGATTATACACCTAAAAATTAAATAAAGCCATATAATATTTAATAGTACGCAATTATTTCTTCAAAACTACACAATTCATAATGATTGCGACTATTGACAGAGTTCCATAATAGTTCTATTATACTTATTAGTTCTTGGTTTATTATCTTTAACTATTTGAACCTAGAACTGATAAATATGGTAATTGACTTCAGGGCAGGGGTGTAATTCCCTCACCGGCGGTATAGCCCACGAGCCGAGAGGGCATGATTCGGTTAGATTCCGAAGCCGACAGTTAAAGTCTGGATGGGAGAAGCTTTTATTCTGAAGGGTACATTAGGTTGTACAGGGATGAATTGCAGGAGCTCTGAGGGGCTTCTTTTTAGTGCATATCCATTCTAATTGAACGGGTCAATTGTATATTTATTCGAATGAGGAGAGAAATGTCGTTAGAGAGAGCTGATGAGCTGATGTCCGCAGGACAAAGAGTACATGCGCCGAGCTATTGAACTGGCTAAGAAGGGCACAGGATGGGTTAATCCCAATCCAAAGGTCGGTGCTGTAATTGTCGAGCGATGGACAGGTCATAGGCGAGGGATACCATGTAAAGTGCGGTCAGATGCACGCTGAAAGGAATGCTATAGCATCGCTTCGTGATTCTGCAGAGGGTGCTACGATGTACGTGACTATGGAGCCTTGTTGTCATTACGGCAAGACACCACCGTGTACGGAGGCAATTATTGAAAACGGAATAGCTAGAGTTGTGATTGGATCCAAGGATCCTAATCCAAAGGTAGCTGGAAAGGGCGTTCAAGCGCTGAGAGATGCTGGCATTGAAGTCGTAGAAGACTTCATGATGGATGAGTGTGATGCTCTAAATCCGATTTTCTTCCACTACATAACTACTAAGCATCCTTACGTCATGATGAAGTATGCCATGACTGCTGACGGTAAGATTGCGACTAAGACTGGAGCATCAAGGTGGGTTACTGGCCCTGAGGCTATTCACAAGGTGCATGAGATGCGTCATGAATGCATGAGCATCATGGTCGGTGTTGATACGGTTATAGCTGATGATCCTATGCTTAACTGCAGAATTGAGGATGGCAGAAACCCGGTGAGAATCGTATGCGACAGCAAGCTCAGAATTCCAAATGAATGCCAGTTAGTGAGAACTGCTGATGAGTACGATAGTGAAACAGTTGTCGTTTGCGCAATTGAAGGTCTGCCTATAGGAGAGGTGAGGTTTACTGATAAGGCACCAATCTATTTGGACTATGAGAATACAAACCGCTTGCAAAGGCTTTAGGGCAAGAAGTTTGATGGAGGAAATTTCATCAAGAAGGCAGTTAAACTTAACGAGATGGGAGTCAGGATTTTTAACTTCCCTGGTCACGATGGAAGAGTCAATCTAAACATGCTGATGGAGTACCTCGGCAGTCTAGAAATAGATAGCTTGCTCCTTGAAGGTGGTGGAAATCTCAATGAAAGTGCGCTGAGAGTTGGAATTATCAGCGAGATGAGAATATTTATCGCACCCAAGGTATTCGGTGGAAAGGCGAAGAGCCCTATTGAGGGTATTGGAGTTGACAATCCTAATATGGCATATAAATTCTCGTTCGACGACGTTGAGAGGATCGGTTCTGATCTCATGATTACATGCAAGAGAATCGATAATCTCAGCACATATATTCCAGAAGATGGAGAAAACTAATGTTTACAGGAATCATTGAAGAGACAGGGAGACTTAGATCGCTAGATATATCTGGGGTGACACAGTGATAGAGCTCGAGATACTCAAAAGGTACTAGAAGGCACTAATATTGGTGATAGCATCGCTGTGAATGGTGTTTGCCTCACTGTAGTAGAACTTCATACTGACGGATTTACCGCAGACGTCATGCCTGAGACCATCTCCAGAACGGGATTCTCATGACCAGAGTGGGCGATAAAGTTAACCTAGAACGGGCGATGATCGCAAATGGCAGGTCTCGGCGGACACATAGTATCTGGTCATATCGATGGCGTTGGAACTGTTGAATCACTCGAGCATGATGGAATTGCTGTATGGGTAGCATCAAGGCACCAACAGAAATTCTTAAGCTCATAGTTGAGAAGGGGTCCATAGCAATCGATGGAATCAGCCTTACTGTTGCTTATGTGGATAATGAGCGTTTCAAGGTTTCGATTATCCCTCATACAGGTGAGGAGACTACACTGCTGAAGAGGCATGCAGGCGATAAAGTTAATCTTGAAAATGATATTGTAGGCAAATACGTAGAAAAATTATTGGGACTTGGTGAGCCGACTGTATATGGTGGTACTCGGCAAAAGGACGATAATGAAAGTGGACTTACACTTGAGTTCCTGGCGGAGAACGGGTTCTGAAAGGAGATACGATGAATAGTAGAAAACGCGAATATGATTCAATTGAAAGAGCGCTTGAGGATCTGAGAGCTGGAAAGATAATTCTCTGCACAGATGATCCAGATAGAGAAAATGAAGGTGATATGATCTGTGCTGCGGAGTTTGCAACGCAGGAGAATATCAACATGATGGCTAGTATAGCCAAGGGGCTCATCTGCACACCGATGAGCATTGAGCTCGCAAGGAAGCTCAACTTCCCAGCGATGGTGTCTGAGAACACGGATAACCACGAAACTGCTTTTACAGTTTCAATAGACCATGTTGATACCACGACTGGTATTTCAGCTAAGGAACGAGGATATACGATGAGAAAATGCGTGGATCCAGATTCAAAGCCGGAAGATTTCAGGAGACCAGGGCATGTATTCTCTCGTTGCTAAGAGAGGCGGTAAAAGCTAGTTAGAAATGGACATACAGAGGCTACAGTAGACTTGCTGAGACTTGCAGGACTCAAGGAGTGCGGTGTGTCTCGCGAAATCATGGACGATGACGGCACGATGATGAGAACGCCTAAGCTGTGGGAAATCGCAGAGAAATATGATTCAGCATTTATAACGATCAAGCAACTTCAGGATTATCTGCGCATTATGAGTGCCACGTAATTCGCGAGGCAGTAGCTAAAGTCGCCGACAATGTATGGCGAATTCACAATGTATGGGTATATTAATGATATTACTGGCGAGCATCATGTAGCTCTTGTTAAGGGTGAAATCGGAGATGGTAAGGATGTTCTCTGCCGAGTTCATTCGGAGTGTCTCACAGGGGATACGTTCGGTTCTGCTGAGATGCGATCTGTGGTCTGCGACTCGAGAAGTCACTCGAGATGATAGAAAAGAAGGACGCGGAGGCTCGCTTTACATGAGGCAGGAAGGTCGTGGCATCGGACTCATCAATAAGATTAAGGCATACGCTCTTCAGGAAGAGGGATACGATACAGTCGAGGCTAATGTTAGCTTGGGTTTGCACCAGACCTAAGGGAATATTGGGTAGGCGCACAGATTTTTAAGAGACCTGGGATGCAAGTCGCTAAGGCTTATGACTAACAACCCTGAAAAAGGTGTATGGGCTCGGTGATTTTGCTCTGGACATAACTGAGCGAGTTCCGATTGAGATTAAACCGCAGAAGTTCGATTACATGTATCTCAAGACCAAGAAGAGTAAGATGGGACATATTTTCAACGAAATTGATTTAGAGAAGTAGAAAGGAATCGTCATGAACAATATCAATCTATTAGAGGGCAAAGTCGTTGCTAAAGAAGGAATGAAGGTTGAATCGTGGCGCTCGTTTTCAATGAAATTGTTGTAAAGCAAGCTACTAAGCGGTGCAATTGACGGACTTGTACGCCACAATGTCAAGGAAGAGAATATCACAGCTGCTTGGGTTCCTGGAGCATTTGAGCTGCCAACCGTTGCGAAGAAGATGGCTGAGTCTGGAAAGTATGATGCTGTAATCGTTCTCGGTGCTGTAATCAGAGGACAGACATCGCACTATGAGCTTGTGCAACGAGGCTGCAAAAGGAATCGCTCAGATCTCTATGCAGACTGGTGTGCCAACTATGTTTGGAGTTATCACGACAGAGAATATTGAACAAGCAATCGCTCGTGCAGGAAGCAAGGTTGGAAACAAGGGATACGACTGCGCACTATCCGCAATTGAGATGGTTAACCTCGTAGATCAGCTATAAGAACAGCTTTATTAATAAAGGTGAGCAGGCATATTTAATAACAGCAAGGCAGACTGTTTCAGTCTGCCTTGTTTTTCAAAATGCAAATGGGGGATTGGTCGTATACATGGACAAGAGTATGGGAATTAAGAATGGTGAAAGGAAAAATCAAGATAAGAGCAAGGTTATGCTCGTGTTTGACTACGATGGCACCATTCAAGAAACTATTAAGATTTATGCACCAGCTATTTTTGATATAGCGAAAAGGCTGAGGACGATATATGATGTTCCAGTCGAAAATCCTAGCTATGCGCGCATGGAGAGCTGGCTGGGGCTTAAAAATGAAGAAATGTGGGCAGACTTCGCCCCAGCGCTCCCTACGGCCGCTAAGGCGGCCGCATCGGCGCGGGTCGGCGCCTACATGCGCACTCTGGTTCGCGATGGTGCTGATCCATGGTATTCTGGTGCTCGTGACACCCTAGATGAACTTAAAAAACAGGGATACAGGATGATAATACTGAGCAACTCAGATCACGAGTATGCGGAATTCAACAGAAAGAGATTTGACACGGATAAATGGTTTGAGAGATATATAGATTGTGAATCCTGGGATTGGCAGTCTAAAGCTGATGTGTTAAGCTCTATAATAAGTAATGAACCTGACTTGACATACGTTATGATTGGGGATAGGTTCAATGACCAAGAGGCGGCAGTGAGGAACAAGATATTGTTTGTCGCATGTGAATATGGATACGGTAAGTCCGGAGAGCTAGATGAGGCTGATGCGAGAGCTTATTCAATTGCTGAGCTACCGGAGATTATTGCTAGATTAACTGATATTAGGGGGTTAAGATGAACATTGTATGCTTAGACATGGAAGGCGTATTGGTACCTGAGATCTGGATTGCTTTTGCAGAAGAGACTGGCATAGAAGAGCTAAAGAAGACTACTAGAGAAGAGCCAGATTACGACAAGCTTATGAATTACAGACTTGATATCCTGAGAGAGCACGGTCTTGGGCTCAAGGAGATTCAGGATGTAATCTCTAGAATTGACCCGCTACCAGGAGCAAAGGAATTTTTAGATGAACTTCGTGCAACTACTCAGGCTATAATTCTCAGCGACACATTTTCACAGTTTGCTCAGCCACTCATGGCTAAGCTAGGATGGCCGGCTCTATTCTGCAATGAGCTGATTATTGGTGAAGACGGAATGATAGAGGGCTTCAAAATGCGCTGCGAGAAGTCAAAGCTCACAACAGTGAGAGCTCTTCAGTCATGCGGTTTTGAGACAATCGCAGCAGGAGATAGCTTTAATGACCTAGCTATGATTGAAGCAAGTAAAGCTGGTTTCCTGTTCCGAAGCACAGACTCCATCAAAGCTGACTACCCACAGTTCCCAGCTTACGATGATTTTGATGACCTACTAGGTGCGATTAAGAAGGCTCTGTAAGGCTGTGGTAAAACAAGTCAAGATTACTTTCGTTAACTAGCTAATTATATAAGAAGACTAAGAGGCATCACCAGTAATGGTGGTGCTTTTTAGTGTGCAAAATTTCTAGAAATTTAATCAAAACAAAGTTATGCAAAATCCCACAATAATCGCACGAAAAAATCGAGAGCTCTATAGTCATAGCTCTCGATTTTGTATCAATTCATATAACAATATGTCTAGACATCTAGCAAATTGTTAGTTAGATAATTTCAGTTCATCTTTTCTAGTAGCAGAATAGATGCCTCCGACCACAGCACCAACCAGTGCAGGTACAACCCAGCCAAGCGCAAGCTTAGTGAATGGAAGGTTACCTATGAAACCGAATGGAAGACCGAATCCATTTAGAACTGAGAGTAGGCTCGTAGCAAATGCAGTATAGCGACTACACCACCAACGTATGTTGCTTGTAATCCACTTATCAAGTACGGCGAATATTACCAGAACGATAAGCGGTGGATAAAATGCACTGAGTATCGGTGCTTGCAAGCGCGATAATCTTATCCAGTCCAAGGTTGCTCATAAAGAAGCTGAACCCGATAGTAACTAGTATTACTGTGCGGTAGCTAACCTTTCCGTTTGATAAACCAGCAAAGTAGTCGCCGATTACAGAGGAAAGTCCAATCGAAGTTGTTAGACATGCTAGCAGAATTATAATCGCTAGAGCGATAACTCCCCATCCGCCGAGAAGTCTGTTAGTTATAGCGATTAGAAGTGGTGCCTGTGCAAACGCATGCAAAATGGCTATCGCTTGTAGTCGATGCACCGAGGAATGTTAGACCTCCATATACTAGTCCAAGTAGGACTGTCGAAATGATATCTGCACCAGCTACTAGCTGTTTTACATCTTTCTTATCAGTAAAAAGCCATATTTCTTTTGCGACAACTATGAGAATGATAGTTACCGTTACTCCGCCAATGCCGTCGAGTGTTTGATAACCGTTAACAATTCCTGTCTGGAATGGAACAAGATCCTTTGTTCCGATAGGTGCACCGATTGGATTTACGATTCCGAGTATGATTAGAATGACCATAACCAGAAGTAAAAAGCGGTGTAAGGAACTTTCCTATAACATCTACAACACCAGAAGGATTGAGTGCAAGAATAGCAGTCACTGCAAAGAACACAAGGCTGAATGCCCATAGCGGAACGCCTGGTAGCAGTCCTTTGATACCCATCTCATAAGTCGTAGCGGATGTTCTTGGAATACAGATGATCGGTCCGAGTAGAAGTAGGATGATGGATACGAATACCTTGCCAGGTATGGTTCCAATCTTATAGTTACTCCGTCTACCGTTCCTTCTCTGTTAGCAACAACAGAATAAATGGCTAAAAGTCGCAGTCCAACATCCATGATGAAAAATCCTAAAAATCCTACTAGCCAATTGCTTCCAGTCTGCTGAGTGAGGAATGGCGGAAATATAAGGTTACCAGCGTCAAATTGAGTTGCGAAAAGGGCGAGACCCATGGTCACAATAATCAGTACCTTCGCCTTTGGTTTTTGAATTATATTTCATTGTCCTCCTATAATAAAAAGTAATAATAAAGTGTTTATTTACAATTAAAAAGATAGATATTACTATATATTAACTGTAATAATAGCAATAACGAAAAATAATCATACATCTAGTACTTTTTGAATAACAAGGTTCAATCTACCGCGTTGGTATGCTATAATCGCTGTAATTTCAAGCATATTACAAATTGTGATTAATTTTAGGGAAAAAGATAAATGGATTTAATCAAACTAAAAATACTATATTAACTGCCTTTGCAGAATTATTGAATTTTTTTCTAAAAGTCGCTGAAGCTTGCAACATCACGCAAACTGCAATAGGTAAATATATTAATAAATTAGAAAATGAAATCGGATGCTCTCTATTCTATCGAACTAATAAGGGAGTAAGCTTGACTGAAGCCGGGGAAAAATTCTATTCAGGTGTAAAAGAGATAATCGGGCAGTATGAGGATTTATTAAAACAAATTGAAAATGAGAAAGATAAAATCCTTAGAATTGGAGTCGGAGGTGACTATCTGCCCGTCAATTTTCTAAAAAAGTATAAAGTTATGAATAGAGGTATCTCATTAGAGGTTGAATTTAAGGACAAAGACCAATTGATTAGCATGCTGGAGAGGGAGTCGATAGATGCGATGATTATCCCTGATGTTACAATGCTAAGTGAAAATACAATTGGCATAGAGAAGGTGGAGATAGGAGCTGCACATGATGTTTTGTGCTGTTCTCAAGAAAGCGTGATTAAATACGGAAGTGTCGGAAAAGTCATTGAGAATTTACCTCTTATCACCAAAGCAGTTGAAAGTGAATATCATGAGTACTGTAGAGAAAATCTAAAAAGCGTATACAATAGCACTTTTTCGGATGTACGTGTTGTTGATACGGTGTCGAATCAGACTGCTTTAATTGCACTAGGGCAAGGGTTTGCAATCATGCCAAAAGAGGAGATGACACCGATTGAAGACATGTATATGGAAGGGTTAGGTGAGAGATTTACAGAGATTCTACTACTCGTCTATATGTCAAAAACAAAAATCAGTCGCTTCGTGATTTATTGAAATTTGTAAGCAAAAGTAATCGTGATGGTGAATCATTATTTGGATAAATTTGGAGAATTAAAGAATAAAAATAATCCTTAGTATAAGTAAAAATCCTGGATTCTGATAGAATCCGGGGATTTTTAAAGCTCAGTAAGATTAACGCTTCGAGAACTGGCTAGCTCTTTCTAGCTTTCTTGAGACCGTACT
>BNJU01001540.1_pt1 | contig 70233 bp, 96 predicted proteins | sample 8539281 | NCBI WGS metagenome assembly BNJU01 (sample SAMD00202456, study PRJDB9452) | human saliva metagenome | isolation source: human saliva | place: Japan | reverse complement strand
GTTTTGGTAAATAACAAACACCCTATCCATCGTATGGCTAAACCTAATGCCCAGCGGCTTCATTAGCCGCTTGCTTTATACTCGTTGAAAGTTCATTTTGAGTTCCTGTCTAAAATATTTTGCAAATCAGATAATTATTCAACGATAAACAAAAAGGCAGAAATATTCTGCCTTTGCACTAAAAATTATAATTAATCATATCCTAATTTCTTCTCTAAATAGTGGATATTCGCACCACCTTTTTGGAAGTTTTCATCTTCAAGAATAAGTTCATGAAGAGGGATGTTTGTCTTTGATACCGTCAATGATCGTCTCTGATAATGCATTTTGCATACGACGGATTGCGACATCACGAGTATCACCGTATGTGATTAATTTTGCGATCATAGAGATCGTAGTGTGGTGGAACGGTATAACCAGCATATACACTGAGAATCCCCAACGAACCCCTAAACCACCTGGTGAGTGCAAAGTGTGCCACTTTACCTGGTGATGGTAAGAATGTTTTTGGATCTTCTGCATTGATACGACATTCAATCGCATGACCTTTCACTTTAATATCTTCTTGTTTGTAGAAAAGTGGTAAACCAGCCGCAATGCGCAATTGTTCTTTCACCAAATCTACACCGGTGATCATTTCTGTTACTGGGTGTTCTACTTGAATACGAGTATTCATTTCGATGAAATAGAACTCACCATTTTCATACAAAATTCAAACGTACCTGCACCACGATAGCCAATTTCGATACAAGCATTCGCACAGCGAGTGCCGATGTCATGACGAACTTCTTCTGTAATACCTGGAGCAGGCGCTTCTTCCACCACTTTTTGGTGACGACGCTGCATAGAACAATCACGTTCTGCAAGATAAATTGCATTACCGTGTATCCGCTAAAACTTGAATTTCAACATGGCGTGGATTTTCTAAATATTTTTCCATATAAACCATGTCATTATTAAATGCTGCTTTTGCTTCAGCTTTTTGTCATCGTAATGGATTCTTCAAAGTGCATCTTCGCTACGAACGACACGCATACCACGACCACCGCCGCCGCCAGATGCTTTGATAATAATTGGATAACCAATACGTTTTGCAATCTCTTTGTTTTCGCGATATCGCTACCTACTGGACCATCAGAACCTGGTACACAAGGTACGCCAGCTTTTTCATTGCTTTAATCGCAGAAACTTTATCACCCATCAAACGAATGACGTCTGCTGTTGGACCGATAAAAGTAAAGCCTGAACACTCAACTTGTTCGGCAAAGTCCGCATTTTCAGAAAGGAAACCATAACCAGGGTGAATAGCATCCGCACCAGTTACTTCTGCCGCTGCAATAATAGCTGGAATATTTAAATAACTTTTTACAGATGGCGCAGGTCCAATACAGACTGTTTCATCTGCAAGTAACACGTGTTTTAAATCACGGTCAGCGGTAGAGTGAACCGCCACGGTTTTCAATGCCTAATTCTTTACAGGCACGCAAAATACGCAGTGCAATTTCACCACGGTTAGCAATCACAACTTTTTCTAACATAACAATTTCCACTTGGGTGAAAAATGGCGAGAAAGCTCGCCATTTCAGATTGATAGGGATTATTCGATAACGATCAATGGTTGGTCAAACTCAACCGCTTCGCCATCATTGACTAAGATTGCTTTTACCACACCAGCTTTGTCTGCTTCGATACGGTTCATCATTTTCATTGCTTCAACGATACAAAAGTGCATCGCCTACTTTGACAGTTTGTCCCACTTCCACAAAAGCTTTCGCTTCTGGGCTTGGGCTACGGTAGAATGTACCCTACCATTGGTGAACGCACTTGGTGTCCTGATACTTCAGCGGCTGGTGCTTCCGCAGGTGCAGCCGCTGCAGGTGCTGGCGCAGCTGCCGGAGCCGCAACCGGTGCGACAGGCGCTGCTGCATATTGAATCGCAGCAGGTGCAACAGCTGGTGCTGCACGACTAATACGTACTGTACCTTCTTCTTCTTGCACTTCTAATTCAGTGATACCCGATTCTTCTACTAATTCAATCAGTTTTTGATTTTACGAATGTCCATACGCTCTTCCTAAAAATATTAATGAATTTTTCAACCGTACTTTCAAAATTCACTCCAAAGTACGGTCATTTTGAAACCTGTTTTTTTGTGTCGGCAGATTACCGCAAAATCACGTACTTTGCGATAAATTTCTGCGAAAAATCTGTAAATTTTGTGAAATTTTATGCTTTTTATTTAAAAATCTAACGCAGATTGGAGAGCAAACTCATAGCCTTTCGCACCTAAGCCACAAATCACCCCTTCAGCCACATCACTAAAAGTAAGAATGGTGACGGAATGGCTCGCGCTTATGTACGATTAGACAAATGGATTTCAACAAAAGGAATTGACACAGCAAGCAACGCATCACGCAATGCAACACTGGTATGCGTATAAGCTGCTGGGTTAATTAAAATAAAATCCACTTTCTGAAAACTTTGATGAATCTTATCGATTAACTTTTCTTCGCTATTTGCTTGAAAGCACTCCAAATTCACATCATGCTGCGCCGCAAGTTTTTGCCACATTTTTCTTCAATGGCGAGATAACGAAAGCGAACCATAATGTTTCGGCTCTCTTGCGCCCAACATATTTAAGTTCGGGCCATTTAACAGCAAAATATTGAATTTTTTGACATTTTCACATCCTTTTAACTTGTGCGAATTATAGCGATTTTTGTGTAATGGTGGTCTTATCTCTAGACGATTTTGGTAATAAATTCTGAATTTAAATCAATTAGCGGTAAATCTGAGCCTGGCCACGCACGTAATACCTGATGTTGCATCAAATTTAACGTATCTAATCCTGGTGTCACATTGGGTGTATATTGTGCCGCAATACGAGCAATTTGAGTCAATCCTAAGCTACTTTCAATACTCGAGCTAATCACTGCTTTTATGCCTAAACTATGTGCTTGCGCAATCAATTTTTGACAATCTTGTAGCGAACCAACCAATGTTGGTTTTAATTACAATAGCACTTAAGTGCGGTTCTTTTTCTAAAAGAAAATCTGGCTCACGCACACTTTCATCCCAAGCAATATTAATGCCTGTTTGAGCTGCAAACTGGCGGCTCTCTTCACAGGGTTTTACAAGGTTCTTCCAGAAATTGAATGCGAGAACGATGTTGCGGCTTTACTTTCTCCGCAAATTTTAAGGCTTTTTCCAAGGTCCATTGACGATTCGCATCTAGACGTAATTGCAAATCAGGAATAGCTTCAAGAAACATATCCGTAATCAAACCATCACGATTCGCTTCATACATGCCGACTTTGATTTTTAGCAACTTTGTCACCTGGCATTTGATTCAGTTCTGAATATAACTCATCAGGATCGCCATAGCACAAAGGAGCAGTGTGATAGTTACCTTCCTCATTTAAATAACGTTTCATCTCATCCATCGCCGTGCTAATACCGAAGGCAACAGAAGGATAACAACCGTCAAGTGGAACTCTTGGTGCTTCACAACTTGCATGACACCAATTCGTCAGCCATTCAATGGCTTGCTCTTGCGCTTGTTCGATGGTTTCTTCACTAAACCCAGGTAAAGGTGCAATTTCTCCCCATCCATCACGGCTACAAGAAACACGCACGATTAACCCCTCACGACGTTTTAAAAAACGTCCACGTAAAATTAACTGACTATCGACGGGAATAGAATAACGATAAAGATTAAATGATTTGGTTTCCATCTTATTCTCCTTGATGACAAAAGTGCGGTTAAAAATACACAGATTTTTAACCGCGCATTCTATTTCAAAAGGCACTTGTTTCATAAATAATTTACGTTTTACTCTCATAAATTCGTTTATGATTCTTTCAAAGACTGAAAATTTCGTTTGATTTTCACAAACCGACTCTCTACCTTTTTGCAAACTACTTTCAAAAGACATCCGGATTCACAACAAAATCTTTGCTACAAATCCTGGTGAAAAGCTGAACCACTTTGTAATCCTTTAAATTCAAAAAATGCTCAAAGATAAGAGAATCAATGGCCACCTCAAGGGGTTTATTTTTACCTGTTCGAGAAGATATTTAGCGCCTTTCGCTGTCACGGTATAACCCGCCGTTCCTGATTGCTTAAATGTTATGGGATAAATCTTTCTATCATACTTTTGCTGGTCTAGGCGCGCGAAATACCATTCTTCCATTAACTTCAAGCTTCAATACATCAATATCATCAGGCAAATAATCGACTTCTAACAGCTCTTTTGCATTCTCGCCTAAGTAAATATCATCTTCAAAAAAATATTGATATAATCCAAGTTCTTTTCTACTGCTAAATTCCATAGTGAGATATGACTTAATGCACAACCGATTTCCCCATCCCATAATTTAGCTTCTGAAGAGCGGTCTAAAATAATATTAAATTTCTTTGCAACATCCTCAATATAATCTGGTGTCACTGCATCAAAAAATGAAAAAAGGATATTTTGCCGACCAAATTCTTGTTCAATATGTTTGCGACGTTTTGTTTCTCTGGTTAAGCTAATCACATAATTATGTTGTTTCACACAGGACATAAAATAATTCTAAAATATGAATAAAAGATCGAGATATATCACGACAAGGCGGTTAAAAACACACTGATTTCTAACCGCACTTCTTATGATTAAAATTAAGGATTGCGTCTGAATTTGCTGAAGTCTGGTGCGCGTTTTTCGTTGAACGCGTTACGACCTTCTTGCCCTTCTTCAGTCATATAGAACAACATGGTTGCATTACCCGCGAGTTCTTGTAAACCTGATTGACCATCACAGTCTGCATTCAATGCAGCTTTCAAGCAACGTAATGCAATTGGGCTGTTACGTAACATTTCACGACACCAACGCACAGTTTCTTTTTCTAAATCAGCATAAGGCACGACAGTATTCACTAAGCCCATATCTAATGCTTCTTGCGCATTATATTGACGGCATAAGAACCAAATTTCGCGAGCTTTTTTCTGACCAACTAAACGCGCCATATAGCTTGCGCCCCAGCCACCGTCAAATGAACCGACTTTAGGACCCGTTTGACCAAAAATCGCATTCTCTGCTGCAATGGTTAAATCACATAACATATGAAGTACGTGGCCACCGCCAATTGCATATCCAGCCACCATTGCTACCACTGGCTTTGGACAAGTACGAATATCACGTTGAAATCCAATACATTTAAGTGATGTACACCGCTTTCATCTTTGTAACCGCCGTAGTCACCACGAATTTTTTGGTCACCACCAGAACAGAATGCTTTTTCGCCTTCACCGGTTAACACAATCACGCCAATTTTTTCATCGAAACGAGCGTTAGAAAATGCATGGATCATTTCTTTAACTGTTTGCGGACGAAATGCATTGCGCACTTCAGGACGGTTAATGGTGATTTTTGCAATACCATCAGTCGATTTGTGGAAACGAATATCAGTATAACCTTCGCTATGATCAACCCACTCAACTGGTGCATATAAAACATCATCTTTTGGATTTTGCATTGTTCTTTCCTTTATAAGTGTAAAAAGTGCGGTCATTATAGCGGAAGTTTTTTAGTTCGGGAAAGAAAATCACTTCTCAATTAGAGAATCACTTTTACAATCAGATTGTTGTTGCTAAAATTTTCGCCATTCTAGATGTTATAAGGAAATTTAAGTGAGAAAATTTATTATAGGGCGCAACTGTACTCTTAAGTGCTTGTGGTTTATTTGGCCCATCACAATCGCCGATCCCCGCAGAATTTGCACAAGCAGATTACCTCCTTTCAGATGTGAATGCAAAAACATGGGCAACGAAAGTAAACAAGCTGAACAATGTATCTACCCGAATTTAACCCGTATTCAGCAACAACATTTTGCAAAGAAGATAGCTACATTCATTCTCAATATGTCTTTTTCTATCCGTTAGAAAAATCATCAGGGAAGACTATGTAAAATGATTCAAAAAGATGAAAAATCGATGAACTACGCGACCTATCAATTTAGAAATTCCGTACAGAAGTCGGTGATGTCGAGCCATTAGAACCTAAAAGCGTGTCAAATCTCTTGCGTACTCAGGCAAAGAAGATTTGGATGTCGTGAAAAGGTCAATATGTAAATGGTATGGTGGATGAAACGAAGAATGACGATGGTACATTGAAGAAAACGGGTGATGGTATTGCCACCAATCAGAACAAATTCTTCTTTTGATATTATCAAATGGGGTTCAGCTCTTCTTCTCTAATTTTTCATTATTTTCTATAAAAAAACAACGGCGTAAATATTTTTACGCCGTTTTATATTCAACGAAAACGATTACGATCAAAAAGCTTAGATTTTTAAGTAAAAAGCAAAATAGCCATTTTAAATTAAAAGTCATTTTCAGCTAGTCTAACTGGAAATATTTTTTTACAAAGGAGAAAACATCATGACAAAGCTTTTTGATATCGCACAAAAACTGGTTAAACCAAGATCCTGATGCTGAAACTCACGCAGAATTAAGCGCACTTTTTAACGGCGGCGAAAAATGGTGATGAAAAAGCACACGCTGAATTACAAGCTCGCTTTAGTGACCGTTTACAATTTGGTACTGCAGGGCTTCGCGGACCTTTCACAAGCAGGGTCCCTATGGGGATGAACCGTGTTTTAGTGGCACAAAGCTGCGGGCGGTTTAGCGGATTATTTAAAAGATTTCGACAAACAACCATCTATCGTGATTGGTTACGATGGTCGTAAAAACTCTGATGTTTTCGCACGTGATACCGCTGAAATCATGGCGGGTGCAGGCGTGAAAGCTTACTTACTTCCACGTAAATTACCCACTCCAGTATTAGCTTACGCAATCCAATATTTTGACACCACTGCGGGTGTTATGGTCACCGCAAGCCACAACCCACCAGAAGATAACGGTTATAAAGTTTATTTAGGTAAAGCGAACGGCGGTGGCCAAATCGTTTCTCCTGCTGACAAAAGATATTGCCGCATTAATCGATAAAGTCGCAGCGGGCAATGTAAAAGATTTACCACGTAGCCAAGATTATGTGGTGTTAGATGATGAGTAGTTAATGCTTATATCGAAAAAACCGCTTCTCTTGCTAAAGAGCCTAAATCAGATATTAACTACGTTTATACCGCAATGCACGGTGTAGGCTATGAAGTATTAAGCAAAACCTTAACCAAAGCAGGTCTTCCACAACCTCACATTGTGGCAGAACAAGTATGGCCAGATGGCACATTCCCAACAGTAAACTTCCCTAACCCTGAAGAAAAAGGGGCATTAGATTTAGCCATTAAAGTAGCAAAAGAACACAATGCAGAATTCATTATTGCCAATGACCCAGATGCGAGACCGTTTAGCGGTAGCTGTTCCAGATGCACAAAGGCAACTGGAAACCTTTACCAGCAACGTAGTGAGGTTGTTTCTTAGGTTGGTATTGTAAAAACAATACCATGCAAAAAGGTGAGAAAAGGCGTATTAGCGTGTTCTTTAGTGTCCTCTCCAGCGCTTGCTGAAATTGCGAAAAAATACGGTTTCCAATCAGAAGAAACCTTAACCGGTTTCAAATACATCGGTAAAGTTCAAGGCTTATTATTCGGTTTCGAAGAAGCGCTTGGTTACTTAGTTGACCCAGATAAAGTACGCGATAAAGACGGTATTTCAGCGGCGATCGTATTCTTAGATTTGAGTGCGTCACTTAAAAGCACAAAGGTAAAACCTAGCGGATTACGCCAATGACTTCACACAGAATTCGGTGCTTATGTAAGTGGTCAAATTTCTATCCGTGTAAGCGATTTATCTGAAATCGGTAAATTAATGACCGCACTTCGTAACACGCCTCCAGCTGAAGTAGGTGGTGTTAAAGTGGCACAATTCATCGACCACACTAAAACTGACCGACAAAGCGACATCCTTGTATTCGTATTGAAAAACGGTAGTCGTTTAATCGTTCGTCCATCTGGTACTGAACCGAAAAATCAAGTTCTATCTTGATGCTCGCGGTAAAGAATCCAAAAGACGCGGATCAAGTTTTAGCACAATTTGATGAAGGCGTTCGTCAAATCCTTCGTCAAGATGCTTACGGCAAACAAGATTGCTAATTGAGCAAACTATTAAATAATAAAAAACGCTAGGTTTGATGCCTAGCGTTTTATTTTTGCTTATTTCAATGCAAGTTGTAACTTGCCCTGATGTTTTTCTAATAAAGCCTCTGCTTGCGCACGATCTAATCCACTCAGAATCATCATAATCGCTAATTTCGCATTTTGATCAGCCTGCTTTAAAGTCTCTTCTGCGAGTGCTTTATCACAATCCGTGGCTTGCATGACGATACGAATGGCACGAGCTTTCAGTTTTTCATTACTTGCCTGCACATCCACCATTAAGTTTTGATAGCATTTACCCATTAAGATCATAGAAGCCGTAGTGAGCATATTCAGTACTAATTTTTGTGCCGTGCCTGATTTTAAGCGACTCGAACCAGTCAGCACTTCTGGTCCCACTACCGTATCAATGGCAATATCCACAATATTCGCCATCCCTGAATTCGGATTACTTGCAATCGAAACCGTCACTGAACCTAGACTTTTCGCATATTCCAATGCACCGATCACATAAGGTGTTCGGCCACTTGCAGCAATACCCACCAACACATCTTTTGAGGAAAATTGAATTGTTTGTAAGTCAACCACGGCTTGTGCTTTACTGTCTTCTGCGCCTTCAATTGGATGACGCAATGCCCGCTCGCCGCCTGCAATAATACCTTTCACCATTTCAGGTGACACGCCAAATGTTGGTGGGCATTCAGAAGCATCTAATACCCCCAATCGACCACTGGTCCCTGCGCCAATATAGACTAATCGACCACCTTGTTGAAATGCAGCAACAATACATTCGACTGCTTGAGGCAATTTGAGATAAACATTTTCAATTGCCAAAGGGTACTTGTTTATCTTCCTGATTCATTAACTGCACAATTTCCAATGCAGACAAGCTATCCACATGCATGGAATTGGGATTCCGTTGTTTCAGTAATTAAAAGTTGAAAGGGTTTGTAATAAATTCTCTGCCATGGTTTTATTCGCTGGGAAAAATCGCCCTAAACTGACCGCACTTGTGGCGCCCGTCACACTCGGCAAATTAGCGGGTAAATTATGCATACGACGATAGAGCCAACCAAGCAAAAGCTGTCGCTTCACATAATCGATATCAAGTTCTAATTCGGTCGTTGAGTTGAATACGACCAATTTTAGTAATGCTTGTTTTTAAACCATTCACGATCGCCTGATTTTTAGCACCTCCGCCACAAACAAAGCAATCTGCATGGTAATGTCGTCTGAATATTATTAAGGGCTAAAACAATACTTTTGCACGGTAAATTCTGCCAAAGTGGCTTGCACATCTTGTGGTAAAAAGTGCGGTCGTTTTGCCTGCTATTTTTGAATTTTATTCTCTAGCTAAAGTCAAATTAAATAATTCACGCCCCGTGCTTTTTTGGTGGTGGTGAGTTGAAAGAAATCTTCATCTAATAATGCCGCTAACAAATCTGGATTCACTTGACCTGAAATCGCCCATTCACCATTTTTGTCGTAAGCTTTTGCCTTGATGTTTTTCGATCCATTGGTCGAGCAAGGTATTACCCGTTCCCGTATCAAAAGCCAATGATAGGCTGTTCGGGTATCAATAACGATACATTACTAATACCGCCAATATTAGCACGACTGTAGCCCAATGAGGATCAAAAATACCGCTTGATGAAAAAGCGGGTACCAAAGTGCCTTGTCCACCAAACGCCATATCTTTACGTCGCAAATCACCTATAACCGTAATGCCTGTTTTGGCGGCTAATAAATTCATATCACCGATTTGCATGGTAAGCGGAAATTGACCTTTTTGGGGAATGCCAGACTGTTTGCCCATGGCAGCGTAATGGCTTCGATCTGCTCAGATTTTTAACTGGTTTTTTACGTAAAAAGGCATTTACGCAATCGGCATAAAGTAAACCCAATTGATGATCGAGTTCACCCAATAGCTTGTAACGACGTTTCGCCCGATTGAATAAGTGCGATCACTTTTTCGCGTAAATTTGCCGGCATCGGCGTAAAATCTGCTTCAATTAATTTGGTTTGATTCGATTGGATGTCAGTAAGGGCAATATCCACTCCATCAAGAGCTGGTGCCGGACATAATTCCAAGATAATAAGTCATAGTGTTCAATTCGTGAGTTTTTCAGAATTATAGCGGATTTTAAAAATAAAAAGAGAACATTGCGGCTCTCTTTTCATCAGTAATGATGCTTATAAGTCATCAATGACTAAATCGTTTTTTTAGCTATTGATGGAATAAGGTAACGGTTCAATTTTTAGAACGGTTCCATCTTTCAGATAAACGAAAAATGCGTCCCTTCTTCTAAATCGTTATTCATCACCACCTGTAACCATAAAACGCCGTCAAAAATTGACCGCGCTATGATAGTGCCAGTTTACGCCAAAGCTGTTTCTAACTGCATTTCAATTTCGCTGCCGATTTTCGGTGTAACCGTGGTTTCCCCAGCACTTTGCCATCGCACGTTTAGTAGCGCCACGATATTTGGCTCGTGCGACGGTTTCTTGCCCGATATAACAGCCTTTCGTAAAAAGAAATCGCTTGTTCAATCGCTGTAGATTTAATGCCTGCAGGATAAATTCATTTTGTGTTTCCCGCACTCAAGCTGGTAAGCCCGCGAATATCCGCACAAAGCCATTGTTTTTCATCGCCATTAAAGGTGACATCTAACGGTGTAGGATTGATCAAAATTGCTGATTTTTCATCAATATCTAATTCAATCTGCGCTGAACTCGACCGCACTTTTTCACCAATCAAGCCGACAATTTGCCAATCCAATACTTGAAAGGTCACTTTTTGAAAACACGCGTATTTTTAAATGATCGAGTGGAGCTAATAAAGCTTTCGGCATTAAAATCAAAAACTGCTCTGCTGAAAAGCTAATTAAGCGGAATAAAATTCATTTTGCCTTTAGGATCGCAATGTGCTGTAAGCGTTGAAGCGCCAGCTGCTAAATGCACCACATCACAAGTTAATTGGCCTTGCAGATATTTCTCCGCATCCACGCCCGCCACTTCCACCAAATCATAGTGGTTTAATGAAATAAATGTTGCCATGATTTTTCCTATTCAAGGTTTTGAATTTGTTCACGCATTTGTTCAATTAATACTTTCAACTCCACAGCAGAAGCGGTAATATCTGCATTAATGGATTTAGATGCCAACGTGTTCGATTCACGATTAAGTTCTTGCATCATAAAATCGAGTTTACGTCCCACTGCCCCACCTTTCTTCAAGATATTGTTGGTTTCCTTCACGTGCATTTGCAGACGATCTAATTCTTCCGCCACATCCACACGTTGCGCTAATAAAATCATTTCTTGTTCGACACGTTGTGGATCTAGTTGAATCCTCGCTTCTTCAAAACGTTGCAATAAAACGTTCACGCTGCCATTAATAAAACCGCCGGCATTTGTGACCGCACTTTTTCAGCTTCTACCGTAATACCATCAAGACGTTGTTGAATAATGACTTGCAATTTTTCGCCTTCACGCCCACGCATTGCAATGAATTCCACCAACAACTCATCAAAAGCTGTCAACAAATCTTGACTGATAGCATCTAAATCTTGCTCAGCCGCTTCTACCACGCCGGGATAACGCTGATACATCCGTTAAATTGATTTCGCCCTCAGCCAGCTTGCGACTTAATCCATTGAAAGATTGGATAACTTGATTCGCTAATTCTTTATTTAAATTGAGCTCAGCCGCCGCTTGTTTTTGCTATCAATCACGCAATGAACATTCAATTTTACCGCAGGTGAGATTTTGACGAAGTTTCTCAGCAAAAGCATTTTCCAAGCCACGGAATTGCTCTGGCAAGCGGAAAAAGTTTTTCAAATAACGTTGGTTAACCGAACGAATTTCCCAAACTGCATCGCCCTCAATCTTTCTTGATTTCAAGGCGTGCAAAGGCTGTCATACTATAAATCATAAAGCGCTCTCCTACTATTGTCTCTTGTCTTAATTGATTTGCCGGCTATTTTTATCGGGAAAGTGCAGTCATTTCTACCGTACATTTTGTAGAAAGATTTTGTTTTCCTACTTTACACACTGTAAAAGATTAAAATACAATCAACGTAAATTTATTATTACAACCTAAGGAAGATAAAATAGAACAAGACCGTGGGAAGTACCTTCACTTGTTGCAGGAACCATGATTGGAGCAGGGATGTTGGCAATGCCACTCACCTCTGCAGGGATTGGCTTAACTGCGACTGTTTTCTGTATTACTTGGCTTGTGGGCAGTGCTTACTTTCACCGCACTTTTATTCGTGGAACTGTATCAAACCGCTGACAGCGATGCGGGGATCGGCACACTTGCTGCACAATATTTTGGTCAAACAGGGGCGAGTATTTCCACCGCTGTTTTAATTGTCTTCTTATATGCCTTAATTGCCGCTTACGTAAGTGGTGGTGGTTCATATTAATGGATTTACTCCCAGCCATGGGCGATAAAGACACCATGAACAAAATCGCGGTGCTTGTATTCACCATTTTCTTCGGCGGTTTTAGTTGTCATCGGCACCCACAGCGTGGATAAAATCAATCGCGTGTTATTCTTTTAGTGATGATTGCTGCTTTTATCTTAGTGCTCGCGTTAATGCTGCCGAACATCAAATTTGATAACTTAATGGCGATGCCAATTGATAACGCTTTAATTATTTCTGCAAAGCCCTGTATTTTTCACGGCATTTGGTTTCCACGGTTCCATTCAAGTTTAAATAAATACTTGAGACGGTAACGTGAAAAGCCTTACGCATTGCGATTTTAGTGGGTTCTGGCATCACATTGTTTGCTTACTTTTTATGGCAACTTTCTACGCACGGCTTACTTAGCCAAAAATGAGTTTTACAAATTTTGCGTGAGACGCCACGTTAAATGGCTTGGTGAAAAGCAACCTTGAAAATCACCCAAAGCCCATGTATTGCGAATGCGGTAAAATCTTCTCCACTTTGCATTGGTCACTTCATTCTTGGGCATTAGGTTTATTAGATGTATCGAAGACTTACTCAAACAATCTTTTGATATTCATGCAGGGGCGTAGTTCATTAGGTTTAATGACCTTTTATTCTCCCAGTGCTTTTCTCCTTTTCTATCCTGAAGGTTTTATTCTCGCACTGGGTTATGCTGGTCCAAATGTTCGCGTTCTACGCAGTGGTTTTTACCAGTAGCATTGGTTTGGAGCAGCGCTCAATTCATCCAAACTTGCCGCACAGGTATGGGGCGGTAAAAGCTTATTGATTTAGTACTTGTATTGGTGCTTGGGGTGATTATTAGCTTCAATTCCTTTTGCCATCCGAGCGGGTTATTTACCTTTGTTGTCGGTTAAAAATGAGCGAGACCGCACTTTTAAGGTGCGTCTTTTTATTTAGTTTTCATATACATGTCCCACTAGCTGACCATTCAAGTATTCGCTCAATATACTTGCTCAATCGTCATGTTCTGTTTTCTAACTCAGCTTTAACCATTCTTCATCACGATCAATAATTTCTAAAACATCATCATCTAATTGTCCATCAATAATTAATGGATAACGTAAATCATCATCACGTATCGAATAATCGAAAGTTGTCCATTTTGTTCAACTACCGCACGTTTAACCGTTTTGATTTCATAAATACCGGCAGCACGTAACTTAAACATGAGGTCGTGCAGTGATAGCCGTTTTTCATACATTCAGCAGTTTTTACCTTGCCGTTTGAAATCACCGGAACTGGTTTTACCATCAATCAACGAGTTTAACTAATTGGTTATGGTTTCTGATAAAACGAGGTAAAAATCAATAATGTCCAAAGTACAGTACTAAAGAGAACTGAAATACCCAATACTATCACTATAAATCACACCACCAATGATGCCACCCAGCACATAGTTTTGTACCTGATCCATCGCGGAGGTCGGCGCGAGGTTGCCTTGCCCATTAAGTGAATTTGAGTACGGGTCCACCTATACCTATGGCAATTTTTAAGCCTAATACTGTGTAGCCATCATTATTTATCCTCCTTATCAATCACAGTAACATTAGGGTTTACTAAGCTACTGATAACAGTTATACTGCTGAAAAATCATTATTAAAATGGACTTCGAAATACTGATCCGAATATTTAAAATCATGCCGTTCGTTAATATACGGCTATTGGTACGAATATCTTCTTTCTGTAAATTTTGACTATCTTTCACCGAATTTAAAAATGTCACCACACTAGAGATATCAGCTGCCATGACTTCATTTTCGCTCTATAGTTTATATTGCATCCGAGCAAGAAAAATAATTAATAAAAGAAAGATAATACTGAGATCGCGATATTTGGTTTGTAACCGATGACGTAAATATAAGCTTGTCACCACAAGCAATACTAACGAATAAAAATAGTGATATATTTAAAATAACCTTCAAAAAGACATCGCATTTTTCTAGCAAAAAGAGAGAGTCATTTGTCATTCCTAATTTTAAAGAGAAAAACAGGTTACTACTGTAGCGACAACGAAAACTGACTACTATTTTGTCTCAGAAATTAAATTCGTTTTTCCGAAAAATCCCTTTTATAATGACCGCACTTTTTGAAACAAAAAGATATAAAGCAATTCAGCGAAAGATCAGGGATATTGGCTGCTCACCAAAGGATCGACGCTTTATTGGCAGGAAAAACGATCTGCCTTTTGGAACAGCAAAGGAACTCGGTCTCACGACGCAAAAAGCGATGTTGCTCGGGAAATGAATCACAACCTTTATGGCTTGTGGCAGAAAATGATCAAGATGAACGAGAATACCTTTCCTTACGGGATTTGTTGTCATTACCGACTGAAAGATTTTTCATTTATTAAGCCGAGGTGTGGAAATCAATCATTTTTGAAAACCCACCAATTCTGCGGAAAGTGCGGTCAAAAGCGGAACAAACTCACGATGAGCTAACAGTTCAATACAAGTTGTGGCTATCATACTTGCAGTTATTTGCCCTTCGATTATTGTCGCCGTTCGCCGTGGCACAGAATTTTATTAATAACCATGAAACGCCATTACACGCCAAACCAAAGCAGGTATTTACACCACCACTAGCCGGTTTTGTGGAAGTGGGTGAAGCCTTCGAATGCCGTTCATCATGAGTGTTTGAAGAAGCTATTCGCGTGAAATATTCGCTATTTCGGTAGCCAACCTTGGGCATTCCCGAATTCACAAATGGTGGGCTTTTGCGTGAGTTTACGACAGCGGGAATTCAACTGCAGAAAACAGAACGCATGATGCACAGTGGTTTCTAGCGCTGCCCCTTGCCAGAATTACCGCCAACGGGTACTATCGCACTCAAATTAATTAATGCTATGCGAGCTTTGTGCAAAGCGGAACAAAATAAATGGAAAGTCCATGTCGAATTAAAAATGATCGTTGTCAGCCTTATTACGTGAACCTGTGGATATGAGCCCCCGTATGGATGATGCGCCAACGGGACGCTATTTGCCTGAATATAAAGCAACACGTGCAGAAGCGGGCGATTTTTATGTCTCTTTGCCGCAATGCGGATTGGCTTATGAAGTTACCTTACAGCCACTTCGTCGCTATGCTTTAGATGCGGCTATTTTGTTCTCAGATATTCTGACTATTCTGATGCTGCGATGGGATTGAAAGCTTAGGTTTTGGTGCGGGTGAAGGCCCGAAATTTGCCCATCAATTGAAAATCAAAAGTGCGGTCAATTTACCGATTCCTGACCCTGAAGGCGAACTTCGATAGTGATGAATGCTGTGCGTACAATTCGTCGCGAGACTAAAAGGCGAGTGCTGCTGATTGGTTTCTCTGGTAGCCCGTGGACACTGGCAACTTTATATGGTTGAAAGGTGGTAGCAACAAAACCTTCAATAAAATCAAAAATGATGTATGCCGAACCGCAAACCGCCCATCTTTTTATTAGATAAAGTAGCAGATTCCGTGATTTTATACCTAAACGCTCAAATCAAAGCAGGTGCACAAGCCGTCATGGTGTTTGATACTGGGGCGGTGTGTTGGGTCATCGTGAATATTTGAACTTCTCTCTGCAATATATGCATAAAATTGTTGATGGTTTAATTCGTGAACACGATGGTCGTGAAAGTACCGGTAACCTTATTTACTAAAAGGCGGCGGGTTATGGTTTAGAGCCATGGCAAATACAGGCTGTGATGCACTCGGATTAGACTGGACAGTTAATTTGGCTGATGCGAAGCGCGTGTGGGCCATAAAGTGACACTACAAGGCAATATGGATCGAAGCGTGTTATATGCACCAGCGAAAGCGTGATTGAGCAAAGGTGCGGTCAATTTTAGCCGATTTTGAGTCAAGGCAGCGGACATGTATTTAACTTAGGCCATGGAATCCACCAAGATGTGCTGAAAAGTGCACCAAAAATCTTCGTGGATGCCATTCACTGAATTCTCAAAAGCCTATCATAAATAAGCGAGAAAAAATGCAAAATCAATTCCTGGCGCCTGGAAAATGTTGAAAGCTGGCAACATCTGACCTTTATGGCCTGCTTATGCGAGCATGGACCGAACTTTTGCCTGTTTTTGTCAAATGACCGGAACAGGGCAAGCGAAAAGACCTATCACAACATTTTAAATTTGAGTATGAAATTTCTAACCGTTAAAGGGGCGAAAAGTCAATTTTCGAAAACCAATTGAGAAGCTCGAAGAGTTATTCCTGATGTGAATGATTATGACTTCTTTGGTGTGGTACCCGCTCTCGATGCTTAATGAAGCGTTAGGTGAATTGTGTGCATGCTATTGTGCAGGCGAAACGATGAAACAAAGCGATTCAATCAGCCAAAATTTCGTTAGGTACAGTTTGTTCTTTGTTAGAGACACAAGAAAATCGTGATCTTTCTGAGAGCGAACTAAAAAGCCGTGAAGAAATTGAAGAGACTTCGACCTTCAATGGCAAATCTATCGCTTACTCAAGACTGTGACGCGATGTTGACGATTTTATCCTCGGAACGGATCAAACAGGAGGAATCTCCAATAATGGTATAAAAATTGAGGCAATAACGTGGTTGTGCTAATGCAAATCAGCTTTTATTTCCGCTTCAGTTAGATTGAAACTTGCCAAGCCGTAGCAGTTAAAAGCTGCTTGTTTAAATAGGTCAAATTTTAATTTAACAGAAGGTACGATTTATGAACAAAACGGATTTAATCGGTGCAGTGCAAGTGCAGCTGCAGATTAGCACAAGCTAAAGCTGCATTGAAGCTTCTCTGGCAGCGATTACTGGTAGCCTTAGGTGAACCTGTTCAATTAATCGGTTTCGGTACATTCAAAGTAAACAAACGTGCAGCACGTACTGGCCGTAACACAAACTGGTGCAGAAATCAAAATCGCAGCATCTAAAGTTCCAGCTTTTCGTATCTGGTAATTAAGACGCAATCAAATAATTGGTCTTAAAACGAATTTTAATTGAACCCTGCTTTGTCAGGGTTTTGTTATAAATTTTAGCTTTACAATCATCATTTTGTCGATATAATTCCGAACCGAAACTTATTACGGGGATATAAATAATGAAACGAAACATTCAACACCAGAAATACAACAGCATGAGACATGCCATCATGCAACTGCACGCAGAACAAGAGTGGAAAGTCAGTGTCAGAACAGCTAGTACAATCGTTGACACTTCTGAGTGACGATTCGAAAAAGATCTCACTGCATTAGAAAGTAATGGTTTCCTTCTTCGTAAATGACGGTGGTGCCATTTAATGCCTGAAAATCATGAAGAGAACAAGATGATGAACTTTCACGAAACGAAAGTTAGTCTTAACAAAAGTAGCGCAGAACGTATTCGTGATCACAATCGCATTATTGTAGATGAGTGGCAGACTGTGCCGCCTTGATTAAACAACAATCGCAAGCAAGGCTTAGGTTGTGATGACGAATTCGCTTTCTGTGGCCACCTCATCGTTCCTCGAAAACAGACCGACGCTTTTGATGACGGGAGGCACTCGGGATACGTTCTGATCCTTCCAAGGCAATATTGCCGAGCAAGTGCTACGTTCTTATGATTTTGACCAATTATTTATTGGTGCCGATGGCATTGATTTAGGGAGCAGTGGTACAACGACATTTTAATGAGTTGGTTCGCTTAAGCCAAGTGATGGCTGGTATCTCGAAGTGATCGTGATGGTGGAATCACCAAAAATTGGCAGAAAATGCCAAATGTGGAATTAACCTGGCAGCAAATTGATGTGCTGATTACCGATAACAAATTATCTCAGGCCGACGAAGCCATAATGGCGCAAGGCGTAAAGTAATTTGATTAGATGTAACATAAAGTGCGGTCAGAAAATAAGACTTTTAATTTTTAGTAAAATAAGGAAAAACTATGTGGTATTGTTGGTGCGGTAGCACAACGTGATAACAACAGGGAAATATAATTAATGGTTTACACCGCTTGAGGTATCGTGGTTATGACTCTGCAGGTGTTGCTGTCGTGGATCAAACCATGATTACACCGCGTGCGCTAGCTTAGGGTAAGTAAAAGCCCTTGATGAAGCAGTTGCGGTAAAACCATTAATCGGTGGTACGGGGATTGCACACACGCGTTGGACCATGCGGTGAACTCATCTGGTAATGCTCACCCATACTTCAGGTAATTTTGCTGTCGTGCATAACGGCATTATCAATCACGAAATTACGTGCAGTTTACTTAAATCACGTGGTTATGTGTTTTGAATTCTCAAACTGATACCGAAGTAATTGCTCACCTTGTTGAATGGGAAATGCGTTCAGCCTCTACTCCTGCCCGAAACCGTACAAAAACCGTAAAACAACTTACCGGTGCATACGGTCATGGTGGTGATGAATCGCGAACATCCAGAACATTTGGTTGCAGCGCGTTCAGGTACCCATTAGTAATTGGTTTAGGGGATTGGTGAAAACTTCCTGCATCAGACCAACTCGCGTTGTTAAAGCGTGACTCGTCGTTTTCATTTTATTTGAAAAGGCGACATTGCCGAGTACGTCGTACGTGGATATTTACGATGCAGATGGTCAGTAGAACGTGAAGTACGAATCAACAACGAAAATGATGCAGCAGAAAGAGCCAAATTCCGCCATTTCTATGCAAAAAGAAATCTATGAGCAACCAAATGCATTAATCAACACTGCCAGGAGGCATCCTTCATAACAACGTGATTGTGGATGCTATTGGTAATGGCGCAGCTGAAATTTTAGAAAAAGTTGAACACATTCAAATTGTGGCTTGTGGTACCTCTTATAATGCAGGTATGACGGCTCGTTACTGGTTTTGAAGCACTTGCTGGTGTGGGCTGTGATGTTGAAGTGCGTCTGAATTCCGTTACCCGTAAATTTGTCCACACGACCAAATAACATTGAGTGACTATCTCTCAATCAGGGTGAAACGGCGGATACTCTTACCAGCACTTCGTTTGGCAAAAGAAAAGGTTACATGGCTGCCTTAACGATCTGTAACGTATCAAGTTCATCTTTAGTACGTGAATCAGATCTGCATTCATGACTCATTGCAGGCGTTGAAGTCGGTGTAGCATCAACAAAGCGTTTACCACTCAGTTGGCCGCATTATTAATGTTGTGGCTGCAATTGGTGAAAGTAAAAGGCAATATCTCAAACGAAAAAGAAGTGGGTGTAAAAAGCGTCAATCACTTCCGGCTGAAGTTAAGCCCTTGCCTTTGATAAAAGACATCAAAGCATTAGCAGAGAGGACTTCGCTGAGAAAAACCGCGCTTTTCTTAGGTCGTGGTGAGTTCTACCTATCGCAATGGAGCTTCATTGAAGTTAAAAGAAATTTCTTATATCCACGCTGAGCTTATGCAGCAGGTGGGAATTCAAAACACGGTCACTTGCCTTGATTGATGCGGACATGCCGGTTATCGTGGTTGCACCAAACAATGAATTACTTGAAAAAGTGAAATCAAACCGTGAAGAGGTACGCGCACGTGGTGGTCAACATATGTATTCGCCGATAAAAGAAGCGGGCTACATACAAGCGAGGCGCGAAAATCATCACGATGCCAAAGAGTGAATAAAATTATTGCGCAATTTCTCACACTGTTCCCGATACAATTATTGTCATATCCATGTGGCATTAATTAAAGGGAACCGACGTAATGCCTCGTAACTAGCGAAATCGGTAACCGTAGAGATAAAGTGCGGTTGAAAATCAGCACCTTTTAAAGACAGCACAGGTTTAATCCTGTGCTTTTTGTTTCTAAATAAACCGATAACCGTTTTCTGTCCTTCGAAATTAAAACATAATCCTTTCGCCAATCGCCTAACACAATTCACGTGTGTTTCACTCTGATGAATGGCTTCTCGAGTGTGTAATGGCCCGTGAATTAACCGATTAACGCCAAATTCTTTTTACGGTTTGTGCCGTAAAACGCTAATTCATCCATGATATCCAGTGACTTATATTGTATCTTGTTTACTCTTCTTTGCGCAATTTTCTCTGCAATTTTAACCGCACTTTTGCAAAACATAAAACGGTCTTTGTCGCCAATTTTTGATGCACTTTTCGGCGAAATTGTTGATATTTCACATCATCAACACATAAGTATCACCATGACAAATTGAGGTTTCCACCATAAAGATCAACACAATGATGAGTCAGGCAATAACGTTAAACCACAATCTTGTGCAAATCGACGAGAAAATCACGATTGCCATGAATGAAAATAACAAACAATACCCTTTTCTGTCGGGTTTTTAATCAACTGTTTGACGTGAGATTAAGGTGAGTTTCATCATCACCAATCCAAAAATCAAAAAGATCTCCAAAATATAAACCGCCCGGAGCTGACTGTGCTTTGTTTTGCATAAAATTGTTAAAAAGGTGCAGTTAATTCTGGATGCGTTTCGCTCGATGAAGATCTGCAATAAAAATAAATGGGTTTCCATAACTATTCCGTCATTTTTCATTAGATTAGCACACATTTTTGTGTAATTTGCTATACTTTCAAAAATTTTAATTAGGTAATTTTCTATGTTAAAAATCAGCCAAATTCTCATCGTTGCACATGCTGTATTTTAATTTGTGCTCGGTGATCTATTCCTTTATTCGTTCAAGAAACCCAAAGCAATGTGGGCGTTATGGCTCGCTGGTTTGGTCGTTTATACCCTTTATTTGGCTTAAGTAGAACACCGCTTTCAAAAATAAAGAGAATATGCCGCATTGTATTTATATCGGTAACCACCAAAATAATTTCGATATGGTAACCATCTCTTACATGGTATTACCTCGCACGGTGAGTGTGGGTAAAGCCTAATCTGGATTCCTTTCTTCGGTATTTTTATATTGGGTAACCGGCAATATTTTCTTGGATCGTGAAAATCGTTCTAAACACTAGCACATGACTGAACTTGCTCGTCGTATCAATAAAGACAACCTGTCAATTTGGATGTTCCCTGAAGGTACACGTAGCCGTGGTCGTGGTTTTATTGCCATTCAAAACAGGTGCATTTCATGCCTGGTGCGGCTGGTGTGCAATCGTGCCCGTAGTATGTTCAACGACGCATAACAAAATTGATTTAAATCGTTGGGATAACGGTAAAGTGATTTGTGAAATGGTGGAGCCAATTGATGTGTCATCATACACAAAAGACCAATGTTCGCGAACTTGCTACTTATGACGATTTGATGACGCATCGCTGAACTCGATGCTGAAGTGCTAAGGAAAATAATATGTTGCGTCTTTCTCGTCGCCAATGTAGAATACCGCAATTTCAACCCGCACTTGTGCCACACCTCAATCGGTATTGGCCGCGTCTCGTGACTAACCATTCCGCCGTTGATGGAAGCAAAACGTGGCCGCCCAATTATTCTTAATATGGAAGAAACCGGCTACAAATTAGATGGTGCCCATAGTGTCAGTGTGCCGGGTTTTTAACAGCAATTATCTTGGCCCCTGTTCGCATCAAATCAGGGTTCCTTTTGCAAAAGCCTCAATTATCACGACCAATTTGCCACGAAATTGCTCTCTCTATTCAGGATTACAAGCCAGTGGAAATTGTTGGTGGCGGCAAAGAATCCTCAAAAGAATCTTGGGCGCAATTGTCAATAGAATCAACCTGCCGCGACTTGCTGGTATCGTCTGCCACTCTTGAACTCAGCTTATCAAACCTATCGCGGCATTGTGGGAGATGTGGTTGATTGAAGATGATCAAAGCCTAAAATCACAACTTCCTCATAAATATACCGCGTGGACGATATTCCATTAATCTTACAAGACGCATGGGAATTTCGGCGGCGACGGATTACAATTATTTAAGCAAAATCAACCGCACTTTGTCGTGTCGTCTTCTTGTTAATGGTCCGAAGCACCTTATCTTGATGTTCCTCGCGGTTGGGACGTTTACGTTTTACTCAACGCCTCGTATGAAACCCTACGAGTCTCCCGTTTAGATAATGAGGCAGAGATGTTTACTTATTGCGAGAGATTTAGGTTTTCTACCTCAAAGGAAAAGCGATTAATTCTCTCATTCTTTGTCGAGAACGTGCCAGGTGTTGAGTCATGTGAGCGAAGGAAGGTGTATCGCTCATCTGGCGCAACGTGGTATTTTGCGAAAATCAAAATATGTGTCGAGTTCAGGCAATGATTTTACCGAATAACTTTACGTTTGAACTTCGAGCCAAGGTGACGTTCAGCATTCAATAAATGAATGAGCAATTTTAATACTGATGCCACGGCTATGCTCGAAAGTAAAATCGCCCAAGAACGCACCTGAATTGGATGTAACGAATGGCTTAATCAACAAACAACGCTTTGACCCGCGTCGTGTTGATGTTTCTCGGCTAAAAGTAGGGTACTGTCGAACGTTGGATTATCAACAGCTCGCTGCCTGTGGGTTTCACCATTCAAGGCTAAATTTGTCTGAAAGCCGATGATTATCGATACATCAGAACTTGCATGGAAAGAACACAGTTTGGGTGAAAAAGATACTAAATTTTAGTGAAAAATTTGAACAACCTTCGTCAATACCACCCCTTCTTATTTGAGCTCATCAATTTAACTTGCTAGCTGATATGAGCTGCCTTGGTATAATGATCGTTCAATAAAATAATGATACAAGGAATCTAACATGAGATCTTTGCATTCCTTTAATTACAACCTTATTTTCAGCGCATCTTGCTGCGGCGCCAGAATCAAGATACGACTAAAAAGATGCGGCAAATGAGCCCTACTGTTGTCTTTCTGTTTTTGATAGAACAGTGAACGCCATCGCCTCGATTTAAATAAAAAGAAATATCTCGCACTAATAAAGCGGAAAAGTATGCTGGGTGGTAGCTAATTTTGGTAAAAAGCAACGGTAGCGAAACATTTAAAAGCTAAAGCTGAAATTGAATTCTCAAGTACAATTGAAAATGCAAAAGTGGTTTCATCACCAAATAAAAACTCCATACCATCACTTATACCAGACTAACATTGAAAATGGTAAATACATGATGAACTGTTGGATATTCGACTATAGAGATCCAATCGGCAAATATGTGCTGACGGTCAAAAATTGATAAACACGGAATTTGAAAAACAGTTTTCTACATAACAGATAGTCAAAACAAGCTTAAAAATAACCGCACTTATCAATAAAGTATAAAAATAGAGAACCTGTTAATGCATCAAAAGAACTGATAACAATCTGTTTGAATATGATTGTCATGAATCTGCTATCATCCGAGATACATTAGAAAAACATTATTACTCATGTTCCATTAGATTATTACGTCATTAGTGATACAGGGATCAGACGACAATACTGCAGACATTATCAAACAATTCTTTGCTGAAAAAGGTATTCAAGGCGAAATTCATCACGATGAATGGGTGAATTTTGCCCATAACAGAAACTGTGCACTACAACATGCACAAGGAAAAACAGATTACGTATTAATCTTCGATGCCGATGATCGATCGTTTTGAAGGCAATTTTGTATTGCCTGAAGAACTAACAAACGATCGCTATTATCTCCGCATGGCAAATAGTGTAACGGGTGCAAATGTTTATTTCCGTACCTTATGTTTTCGTAGTGATGGGTCATTCTATTGGCGTGGCGTATTGCAGAATTTGTTGAACAACGTAAAAACCGTTGTGGAGCAAAAATCTTTGGTGATTATTATGTGATTAGCAGTCGATTTGGGGCGCGTAGCAACAATCCACAAAAATATTTCCAAGATGCTCAAGTGTTAGAAAAAGCATTCTATTCACCTGAAGATGAAGATCTTAAAAATCGCTATGCGTTTTATACTGCACAATCTTATCGTGATGCAGATATGTATGAAAAAGCTATTTAGTGGTATGCCAAACGTGCAAATTTAGGGGGCTGGTATGAAGAAGTTTATTATTCACTTCTCCAAATTGCCCTATTAAAAATTGAATTAGATGCCCCATTAGATGAAGTGCAAAATCTTTTACTCGCCGCTTATGAATATCGCCCACAACGCGCAGAAAGTCTTTATCATTTGGCGCGCCAATTACCGTTTCCACGATAAAATCAAACTTGCTTATATTTTATGCAACTGTGGCGGCAAACATTCCTCTAAGTAATGATATTCTTTTTGTGGATCACGCTGTTTATGAATGGAAAGCTAAAGAGGAACTGGCTATGAGTGCCAATTCGGTGGGAAATTATCAGCTTTGCCATGATCTTTGCATCGAATTATTATTCAACCCAGCAGTGCCAGAGCAAAATAAAAAGCGATTCCTAGACAATTTGATGCTGGTACATCTTTAAAGAAAGATAGCGGTTATCATAATCAAAAAGGTTACGAAAATTATTTACGTAGCCTGTCTAACATTCTCGTTCAGGCACATGATAAGATAAGACCAATCTAAATGGCGACCAATATTTTTCACGATAATACAAGCTGTCATTCTTATTATCCCAAAGGCTGTCAATGTTGAGCTATAATGAATAATAACTGGTTTAGAGCTTAGATTAACAAATTTATCACTGCTTTTCTTTTTATTGATTCAATGTAATGAACCTGACAATTCTCATTTTAAACTATAATATTTTGCTTTATCTCGAGAATATTTAAAAATACATTGATCATCAAAAGGACTGTCAGAAAACTTCTCTGCAAGCGTAAGTAATATATCAACCAAATGGGTTTCTCGCCATTGTTTCGGTATCAATAGGCAATACACCGCTATTAAAATAATTGGTTTGAAACATTCGCATCTAGATAGAGGAAAAGAAAAGTTGTCCCAGGCACAATAATCTTTCACTACACCAACAGGCGCCCCTCAAGATCACTATAATAAAAAGTCGGCTAACGAACCATTTACAATAATATCTGCATCTAAATACAACACTCGCTCTTGATTAATGAGGTTGGGATCAATAGCCTATAATAGCACTTGATGAAGAAATATGTGCTAAGGTTTATAATTTTTAAAAACATCATCAGAAATATGTACCGGGAGCTGATATCCCATTTTCCCAACTTCAGCTGAATGCCTTCAAACCGTTCCTTAGGAATATCATTATGTAATACATAAAATTAACACATTATATGATAACAAATAGATTTAATCAAGGTTTCTACATGTGGTGTGTATTTTTGCATCAACAGCAAACGCAATATTCACTAATCATAGTTGAATTGGACATATTCGATTCCTAGATTCTAGTTTTAGTTTTAGTTTTAGTTTTGGTTTTAGTTTTGGTTTTTAGTTTTAGTTTTAGTTTTAGTTTGGTTGGTTTTTAGTTTAGTTTAGTTTAGTTTTAAATTATCAAATGACATTATAAATGTTATTCATAAAAAGCCAGCCAGGCTGGGTTTTATCTATCTTAATGAGCTAAATTACCATTGGTGACCAACACCCACAGAGCCACCTACGTCGCCTTGGTGTTGCGTTACCGTCGGGAGTTTGAAGATAACTTTACCATTGTCGGCGAACGTGGTGACCTGCTGCTACAGCCTTTCACCTTTGAAAGTACCTGCAGAAACCGCAACCATTGATTTACCTGGGATGTAAACTTGTGGTAAAACCTGCTGCGTTAGCACCTGCGATACCACCGCGAGCTTCTTTGCCCACTTTATTGATACGTTTATGGACATCACCAATTGATTGTTTCGAGTTGAGATACGTTAACCATCAGTATCTTTAGTACCCGCTTTCGTTGTGAATTTGGTTTACCCATATCAATATTACCACCTGTTGACGGTTAAGTCATTTTGTGGTTACGCTGTTGTGGTCTACATCATTTGTTGTTGAAACAAGGATGTCGCCACCATTTTGCTCAATCGCGATGTTTTTACCTGCGGTATAAGTAGTTGTTTTACCGCTAGTAATTTTCGTTGTTGAGCTTCCGCCTTTCTTAGCAACTTTGTTGCCCGCCATCTTTAATGGACCATTAAAGTTGGTCGCACCGCTAGCGACTAATTGGCCTTTATTATTCACAGTGATGGTATCGTTATCAGCGTTAACATCAAGGTTTTACAACAGATGTTTTTACCATCTGAGTTCGCCTGTAACTGTACTTTATCCGCGCAAAAGTTCACATTGTTACCGTGAGTTACGGCATCAACAGCTTTTACCATTTTGCTTGTCAGTTCCAGCCTGAGTTCAATACATCTGAACTGTTGCTGCGTCTTTTTCTTATCATCGGTGATATTTAACACGCTGTCGTCCACAACTGTTGTTGGGTTTTTCAATGTGATGTTCTAAATTGGTTACTGCACCATTTTAATATGAGTATCACCAATTTGGATATCACCATCTTTCAACGTTGTACCACCAATGTTAAAGGCTACCATTGTTGTCTAACCAATATTTATTTGCAGATTCACATCTAAAGCCTTCTCATCTGCGGCTTTAGTCACACGAATGTTTTTCGCTGTGGTTGAGGTTGTTGCGCCACCTTTCACATTTAAGTTAGAACCTAAGTGCGGTTTACTGTTTCACCATCATCACCTGTGAATTTCAAGCCATCATCAAAGTGTTGCAATTTCCGTTTTGATATCCTGCCATCTTTATCTTTATCAGTATAGGTAACTCGGGTTAATCTCTTTACCACCATCGCGTTCTGCTACTGTGGTTTGTGCCTTTTCTGGTTTTGATTGTGACTGATACCATCTTTACCATCTGCACCTTTCAGTCCAGTTAGGCGATTGAACCATCTTTTCCGTTAATCACCAACAGCTGCTCCGTCTTTACGGTTACACCAATAAGAGCCATCTTTGCCATCTTTGCCATCTTTGCCAACTTTAACAGTAGTCACTTCTAAATCTTCAGATGTTGCATAGATGATATTGTTGCCATCACGTTTCACTTCTAAGTTTTTACCTGCTTGGAAGTTAACTTTATCACCGGCACCCACTTTAGTAGCTGTTCCAGTTACAGTTTTGAATGAGTTTTGGTCATCTGCTTTACCTGTGTTAACAATCCAGCCTGCGCTGTTGATTGCATCCGCTACATTTTTAACTGTCGCAACTTTATTGTCATCTCCAGTCTTAACTGTAACTTTACCTGCATTTTCGCCTTCTGTCTTATCGTCAGCTGCGATAATTTCACCAGTATTAACTGTTAAGTCACCAGCCTTATTAACAGTAACGGTTGTACCATCGGTTTTCACGTCATAGGTTACATTTACAACGTCTTGACCATTCGTGTTGGTTACAGTCACGTTAGCTTTTGTGCCTTTACCATCAACATATTCAACACGGTCACCTGGATTTACAGTAACGTTTGCTCCATCAGTTGTTTTTGTAATCCAACCTGTGTTGTTAATGGTATTCGCTACATCACCCACTGTAGCGCTTTATTTGCCTGCATTAGGATCTGTCTTCTTCAACTGTCTTTACCTACAACCTCACCTGTTGTAGTATTTGCTGAAACATTACCTGTTACTTGTTTAGCAACATTCGTTGCATTTTACAGAAAGATTAATTGATGCGGTATTGCCATCAGTTGTTGGTGTAATTTTAACTGAATCGTCACTTGCAGTTCACGTTGTTACCAGTGAGTTACGGCATCAACAGGTTTACCATTTGCTTGTAAGTTCCAGCCTGCTTTTAACACATCTTCAACTGTCGCTGCATCTTTACCTTTGTAATCTGGTGCAGTTGTGTGTGTAAGATTCGCTGCTAAATCAGCTGTTTTGGTTGCATTAGCAACATCACCTTCCACTTTAACTGCGGGATTCTAAGCGCGTAGTTGGTTACTTACTGCACCATTCGTAATGTTGGTACTGCAATTTTGATACTACGTTGCCAGCGACTGTAATGTTGTTCACATAGAGTCGTCAGATGTAGCATAGATGATATTGTCACCATCACGTTTCACTTCTAAGTTTTTACCTGCTTGGAAGTTAATTTGACGACCTGCACCTACTTTAGTAGCTGTTCAGTTTCAGTTTTTGAATGAGTCTTTGCTATCAGCTTTACCTGTATTAACAATCCAGCCTGCGCTGTTGATTGCATCCGCACATTTTGAACTGTTGCAACTTTATTCACATCTGCTGCATCAACTGTAACTTTTCACCATTAGGTTGTGCTACATCATCTGATGCTTTAGTAATGTTACAGTAACTACTGTTAAGTTACCATCGTTGTTAACAGTAACGGTTGCACCATCTGTTTTCAGTCATAGGTTACGACTTTACAACGTCTTGACCATTCGTGTTGGTTACAGTCACGTTAGCTTTTTGTGCCTTTTTACCATCAACATATTCAACACGGTCACCTGGGTTAACTGTGACATCTTTAACAACACCAGCTTTTTCATCTTTTGCTTTTGTAATCCAACCTGTGTTGTTAATGGTATTTGCTACATCACCTACTGTGCACTTTATTGCCTGCATTAGCTGATGTATCTTCATTACCATCTTTACCTACAACTGCTTTACCTGTCGTAGTGTTTGCTGAAAACATTACCTGTTGCTTAGTTAACAACATTCGTTGCATTTACAGAAAGACTAATTGTGCTGGTATTGCCGTTGGTCTCTGGTGTAATCTTAACTGTGCCGTCACTTGCAAGAGTTCACGTTGTTACCAGTGTATCGGCATCAGCACAGCTTTACCATTTCGCTTGTGTTCAGCCTGCTTTTAACACATCTTCAACTGTCGCTGCATCTTTACCTTTGTAATCTGGTTGCAGTTGTGTTTGTGAATTCGCAGATAAATCAGCTGTTTTGGTTGCATTTTCAACATCACCATCCGCTTTAACTGGATCTACTAAGTGAGTAGTTAATTACTTGACTGCACCATTGGTAATATGTATTACCAATTTTGATATCGCCATCTTTAACTGTTGTACCACCATGTTGATACGCCACTATTATCAGAGTGTGATATTGTGCAAAGCAAAGTAACATTTGCACCAGTATCACATTAACTTGTTTTACGGTTAAGTTTTTACCTGCTTTAAATTCAACGGTATTTTTATCTGCAATATCTGTTGCATTATGGTTATCCCTTACAGCACCGCCGATCAGCGAGATGATTTCACATTCAAGATGACTTCGCTTTGCTTAAATCAAGTTTTGATAAATCAACACTTAAAATCATAAGTTTTAGTAGACCATCTTCTGAAGAGTCACTTTAACAGAGTTATCACTGAAGCCACAACTGTGCGAGATGCTTTTAGCAGATCAAGATTAACCGCATCAGTACCATCTGTACCCTGGTTTTAGAGTTAGTAATTTTGTTGTGCCCATATCAAGATTACCACTGGTCACATTGATTGAGCTATCACCAAAAGTAAGTTTTGGACCACCATGCTTATTTTCAATGCTAGTGATGTTTGTTAATGTTTGATTTAAAGAGAAACTATAAACTTGGTTTGCTTCATCACCAGTTTGTTTCACTTTTAGTTTTTTCACCCGATCAAAATTCACTGTTGCGTTAGCTTTCACAGCTTTTGCAGCTGAAGTACCATCAACATTACCGGTTGCATTCGCATTCCATGCTGAGTTAGCGACGAATTGACCATCATCGTTAATTGTCACGGTTGAATTATCAACCTAACCGTTACTTTGCCTTTGTTATCACCGGTGGCAGGAATTTCAATACCAGGGGCCTGCATTGATATCATATTGAACTTTATAGGTTTGTTCCTTCATCTGCAGTGACTTTTGCAATCGTGCCAACACCATTTGAGAAGTTCCCTGGCTACCTGCAGTAACATTACCTTTAGGTGTAACAGTCACCAGAGTTTTCTTCACCAATTTTCCAGAATGCACTGTTAATTGCATTGACAACATTCGTGATGTTCATAATTTATCACCATCACCATCTTTAGCCATTACAGTACCATTGTTATTGGTATTAGTTGTGTTGTTGCAGGAATGATTTCACCTTTATCAACTGCGGTATCTGTCGCACTGATAGTAATATCAGAACCTTGACGTTTCAACTTGATATTTTTGCCTGCAAAGAAATTAACGGTCATCACCCGCATGAATAGGCTCAACATTTTTGATCTGCACTTGCAATCTCTGATTCACCAGCATTTCTTCGGATCACTTGATGTACCTAATTTGTAAATTCCAGTGAGCCTTATTAATCATGTCACGTGTAGTTTGGATAGTAGTTAATTTTTGCCATTATCTTTATTACCATCGGCATCATCACAACTTTTTCCTTTCTCATCCTTTTGATATTGATAAAGAACCTGTTATAGGTGTAACAATATATTCTGATGGATTAGTTGCATTTCTGTTTTACAGATAGTATTATTGTCACCAGAAACAACTGAAGATGCTGCGCCACCGGTTGATTGTGCATTAGGTGTGATTTTGTCACCGTCTTCCATCAAAGGTCACACCGTTACCAGCAACGAAGTTAGCAACAATTTTCATTGTTCTCAATTTTTAAGCCTTTACCCACGTTCACGTCGCAGAAACGTTTGTAACATTCGGGCCACCATCTGGCGTGCTGGATTGACTTGGTGCTTTAACGACTTTTACAGTTGTTACGTTACCGTTCTACAGTTAACTTGGTCTTCGTGATGACGCCACTTGCTACATTACCGGCATTGTTACCAACATTCCAATGTTGTTTATTGATTTTGGTTGCTACTGCGCATCCGCTACAGCAAAGTTGAGAACCATTAATCGCATCTGTTGAATTTGAACGATTACACCAGCAGCTACATTTTTAATTTGACGCTCATGGCCTTTTACCTACAGAAACAACTGCGCTAGCACCATCTTCATTAAAAGCCACTGGTACTAGCTGCAAAACCGCCCTATACGTAACATTATTAACCGTTGCTGAGCTGGTTTCAACAAAGTCATCACCTGCTTCAAACTGGCACCTAATGCCACAGAATAAACCGCTGTTGTGTTTTGCAGCGTGCCCCAAAGCGGTTGAGTAATTCGCTGAGGTTTTGTGCATTCGCCCCTAATGTCCGGCATAATTTACATCCTTAGCAGACGATGCACTATTACCAATAGTCACGCATCTCTGAACCTAAAGATTCTGCGTTCTGACCGGAGTGCTATTGGGTCTTCCATGGCAGAATCATTACTCGACCAATAGAAATACCGTTAGCCGTAGTATTGTAGCTAGTGCAATTGCTAAGATTAGCCCGTGCTCTGGCTTTATCACCAAATCGCCATGCGCCTTGATATCTGTTGCGCTAGCTAAGCGATCAATTACCGTTGAGAATCTGCAGGATTCACCAATGTACGCATTCTTACCAGTGCAACTGAATAGCCTGTTTCAGCTTTGAATCTGGTACTATAACAACAGAATTTGCAGCATATTCGGTAGCAGTAGCATTAAAACCGATAACAATGAGTTTTCTCCCATTTGCCTTAGCTGCATGCTCAGGGGTTTGTTTTTCGTAAGATGATCATCATCATCCATCTCTGTCGCACCCGCCAATAGCAATAGAGTTATCTCAATTGCTTTCGCTGAAGTACCACCTGCAAGTGATGCCCTTCCGCTTTTGATGCTGCACCTACAGCCGTCGCACGATCACCTGCCGCTTTAGAATAGGCACTAATGCTGCCGCATTACGTTTTGTTGCACTAGAACTCACCAAGCGCTACCGCATTATCAACGGTTGCGGTTACTTTTACCTGCTGCAACAGTGTTTTGCTGCAGATGCTTCTGCTTTATAACCAAAGCGCAACCGCAGCGGTAGCAGCTTCACCTGTAACTTTTGCTTCTTGACCAAGTGCAATTGAAGAGTTTTGCATCAGTTCTAGCATATGAACCCACAGTAACAGCCTGAATACCTGATGCATTTGCACTCGTACCAATTGCAACAGCATGGTCTTTAGTTGATACGGCATCTTTACCGATAGAAATGAGTATTGGTCCAGTTCGCCGTTGCATTTCTACCAATCGCAATAGAATGTTGGTGGGACGCATTTGCATTTTGACCCCAGCGATCAGCTTCGACCAGCAGTTGGATTAGCTACATTGTCTGCAGCGATATTCACTGCATCATTGGTTGAAGATCTGTAGCGGCCGTCGCAGTTTGAGATACTGCTAATGAACCAATCACAGCACCGGCAAGTGCGGTCAATTTAACGATCTTTTTAGACTTGGTTTTACCCTTAGCATGCCCAGTTCGGAAACAGCAGTCCACGTTTGTGTCATGATTCAAATAACTTTAAACACTTTGTTCATAAGTTTTATTCCTTTTTATTCAGGATTGTCAGAAGCTGTTGCTGAACAACAGCACCAAAAGTCCAGCATCAAAAAGGTGGCGACAACAAATTGTAATAGTTTCCCTTACCCTTCTGGTCAGAATGGCCTATTCTAAGTCAACTTTGTATAAAGCATCAAAAAGATTTATTAAAAATTACAAACAATTAAAGGTAAATTTTGAGTTATGTAAATATGTGAAAGATTTTTGAAAATTTTTACGAGAAACTTAAAAAGTGTAAATTTTTGTATGAAAAATAATCTATTTTGAGAGGGAGCTTAAGATTCCCCTTATTTCTACTTCATCAAATCCTTAGCTCAATCGAGCAATTTAAAAATTTCTTCGCTTTCACACCATGATCTAACAAAAGTGTCAGCCAGTGTGTTTTGTTCATGTGATAAGCAGGCAAGGTGGGAGATTGTCGCAAAATACTCACCATATCAGGCGGGCATTTAAGATTGATAAATCTGTTTTCCTTCTTTTAAACCCAGTTTCGTTTTGTGATTTTTGCCGATAAGGGCATACCATTTTCCTTTGCATTGCTGTGGCGCAAGATCGCATAGTCCGGAAACTTTGCCCAAAGGTACTCGGGCTGTGTACTAGTGATTCGCCGCGTAATCCATTATCTGTTGTGCTTTAGCGCATAGCTTGTTCCTTTATATTACAGTGCGGTCAAAATTTAAAGAGATTACACCTAAAAATCTGACCGCACTTTTGTCTTTCTTTACTTTAGTCACAGCTAGTAAGATAATAAATGAAAACCATTATCAAAAATACAGACATTGGGTCTGTTTCATTATAAGGAGATAACCATGACAATGAATAGACGTGATAAGAATGGGCGCAGCACTTACGGCTTGGGCATGTCATGCCTCTCTCTTTGCGGCAACAAAGAGCAATTTACCATTTATGGTTGCCGCGATGCCAAAGTGTAACCATTGCGGTGGCGGCAGCGCAAAATGAGTAGTCAAACAAGCGGATGTCGCATTAGAGATTTGGCGTTCGCCTGATCAGTTGCGTGCGGGTGTAGCAAGTGGGCAATTTAAAGTGATGATGAGCCCAGTAATGTAGGTGTAAGTTACGTAATCAGGACAACAAGTTGGCATGGTGAATATTCTCACCAATGGCAGTACGCAGTTGATGTGTAAAGGTGGTGCTGTTACTTCACCGCAAGAGTGGTGGGTATCCTATGCCATTTAAAAACGATATGCCTGACATCGTATTGCAGGCGCTTATTGAAAAACTGAATATTGATATTAATAAAGTGGAGATCACTATGCACGCTACACCAACTGAAGCAATTGGTTTGTTCTTGCTGAAAGATTTTCATGCGGCGATCTTGCCAGAACCAATGGCAAGTGCCGTTGTGCAGAAAGCTAAAATTGTCGGTACGGAGATTGTCCGCGGCTTTGATTTAGTGAAAGAATGGGGGACAAGCGTTTAACACCAAACCACTTATTCCAATGGCAGGCATTATGCTAATCGAAGAATACTTCCACGCACACAAGGCAGAGTTTGATCTACTTCACCAAGATTTAAGTGATGCGTTAAACTGGATTATGGCTAACCGCAAAAGTGCGGCTGAGATTGGCGCGAATTATCTTCCTGCTCCAGAAGCCGCTATTGAAATGGGCTTAGACGGTGCGCGCTTAACGGTGACCAAAGCCAGTGAACTGAAGAATGAAATCATGCAATTCTACGAAACCTTGATGGAGTTTCAATCCTAAACTCTTAGGTGGTAAATTACCAGATGATAAATTCTTCTTGGCTTAATTTGAAACTGAATCACATAACATGATTAAAACTGACAAAATCCGTAAACCACAACCAGTCCTGTTTTGCATCGATCTACCTCTGGAGCGGTTTTACCGGCTTAGCCCTGGCGTGATAGTGGTTTACTGCCTAATGAGGCTTGGGGGTAGTGCAATATTTGGTGAATTTGTACTGCCTGCTCCGCGGATGTTTTTCAAAAAAGCCCTTGAGCTGCTGAATCATTTCCAACAAAACGAAATCGGTATTTCATTATGGCGTTCTGTGGTGGGCATTACCATTGCATTAGTCGCTGGCTTTAGCTGCGGGGCTGATTGCGGGCAGCTTTAAAAACCGCTTTATGGCATTGGCAAACCTGTGATTACAATTTTTAATAGCCATGCCGCCAATTATTTGGGTTGTGATGGCATTATTTTTGGTTTTGGCTTTGGCAATCCTAGCGTGCTATTTACCATTATCGTATTAGTCGCCCCGCTGACCTTTGCCAGTGCAGCCATGGGCATGGCAAGTGTAAACAAACAACATGAAGAATTGTTTGATGCGTACAAACTCGGATTGTGGATAAAAATCCGCTATTTGTACGTTCCCCATCTCACGGGCTATGTGATTTCCAGCATTGGCGTCGCAGGTTGCGATGGGCGTGAAAGTGGTGATTATGGCTGAGCTTTTGGGTGCCAATGAGGGTGTGGGAGCACAGATTGCCGATGCCAGAGCCATGTTAGATACGTCAACGGTCATGGCTTATGTGCTGTTGGTGATTGTGTTTGTTTCCCTCTTTGAATATTTGATTACCAAGCCATTGAAATCCTGTTTATGCCGTGAGAAGATAATGCTGGGGTTTAAAGAATGTGCGTTTTTGAAATTCTCAGCGATCATCGTGCGCGATTTCAGTATGGATTTACAACCGGGCGAAGTAAAAGCCTTATTCGGCCCAAGCGGTTGTGGCAAAAACTACTGTACTGCGTTTAATTTCAGGTTTAGAAACGCCAAAAATCGGGCGAAATCAATAATACATTTCGTAAAACGGGCTTTCTGTTTCAAGAAAACCGTCTATTAAAAATCTCACTGCCATGCAGAATATCGCTATTTTTATGGATAATCCGAATGAAAATGAAAATCATTGCGCTGGCAGAAAAGATCGGAGCTTTCTTCGGGTGATTTGAATAAATACCCGACCGAATTATCGGGCGGTATGGCAAAACGCGTGGCATTTTTACGTCTATTGCTATGTGGCTGTGATTTAGCCTTATTGGACGAACCTTTTGTCGGTTTTTGGATCGCGATTTACGTGATATTTTAGCCGCCATGTTAGTGGAAAAATTGAGCAGCAAGGCATAAGCGCATTTTAGTGACGCACGATCGTTTTGAAGCAGCTCGATTAAGTAGAGATTATGCAGCTTTCTCCAAAGGGATGGATGTGCAAAATGTGATTGCCTTGCCAGCGCCATTATCGAACGCAATTCAGCCTTTGAAGAAACCGTAGTCGCACGCGAATTTCAAGAATCCATTATATGAATAATTTCTTTACCCATCCGATGCGACCCTTTTTGTTGGTGCAGCCATTCTAGCAATTGTTGGTGCCTTGAGCTTTTTCATCAGCCTGATGATCTCATCCTACACCGCAAAATATTCTTAGAATTTATGCTAGCCGCATACGGCGGCTTTCTGACAACTTCCATGCTCGAATGGACAAATTACAAAGCAATTTCAAAACCCTATTGCAACGATTTTAGCGGTGCTCTTGCTTACAGGATTGATGTTGTGCCATTTTCCCCACAAACCGCCTCGTTTTTAGTGGCAGCTATTGGCTCGCGTTGTTACTCTTTTGTGCTTGGCTATTTTGGTTGGATCATAATGCAGACAATTTTACTTTACTGATGTTACTTGCTGCATTTATGAGTTTGTCAGACTGCTTACGCCATGACTGATAGTCTGAAATTATTGCGGGCACAGGGTGCATTTGAATATGGCGGCAGTGATGTTTGTATCAATTCGAGTCAGTATTCTATTAGGCGCAGAGGCACTGAAGAAAGTACATTGAAAGATCCTGTATTTATCCCGAATGTCGTGTATAAAAAAATATCGCGATTACATTTTGTTACTTCATGCGGCAGCAGGCTTTGGTTTGCCTGCGCAAACAGCCGCGTTTACAGCCTTTTGCCGTTGGCTTTATTTTGCTTGCCAAGTTACGCGAATTACATCATCACGAACTGCTACGTAAACAGTATGTACGCACTTATTATTTCCTTCAATTGTTCGCCGCGATTGGCTATTTGTGGATTGGGCATAAATAAATTAATTGATGAACCTACTGCCGATCCGTTACACATGGTGACACTCGGCGGGATTCTCAACGAGTATGATGATGATTTGGCTCACTGCGGGATTATGGCATAGTGGCTTTACGAAACTGGATTACCCCAAAACTCTGTCGCCTTGCCGTGCTTTGTCTTTTCACCGCAGCACTTTCGCGAGCCTGTTTGATGTATGTGGATGAGCTGTTTTTTTATCACGATTCCGGCTATTTTAATTGCCATTGTGTTTGTACTTTATCTCGCAACCTTTGTGCCGATGTTCGAAACAACGCGTTTACGGATGATCCGGAATAATGACCAATCCGCACATCAATGTGCGGATTTTTGATATTTTTAGACCGCACTTAATAGGCTTTTAATTGGGCCCATTGCTTTACAATCAGCAGCTTGATGATCATCTTCGCTAATTAAACTCTGTAGGAAATGTTTTAATTTCAGTCAGTTCGGTAATTTTTCTTCGACTGAAACCAAATGTTTTTGCCAACATACTATCCACTTCACAATGTTGAGATTGCTGCGTTTTTCATCTCATTAAAAAAATTTTAATTTCGGCCAAGCTAAAAATCTAACGCTCGGCATGTTTTAATAAACTTTAATTGTTTCAAACTGGCTTCATCATAATCTCGATAACCATTTGCCAGCCGTTTAGGCTCCGGCATCAAGCCCCATTTTTCATAATAACGAATGGTTTCTAAATGAATACCGCTTTGTTTGCTGAGTTCGTTAATTTTCATTTTTTTAAAATCAAGCCTTGACCTTGTAGTTGATACGGACTTTATACTTTATCCCAAGTTAATCAAAGACACAATGAGGAGCAATATGTCTACCATCATTCTCATGAACACCACGAGCACGCTCATGAGTATCACGACCATATTCCACAAAATATTTTTGGCATTCAGTTTTATCGTCATTACAGGCTTTATGATCATTGAATTTCTTGGGGGTATTGGTTTAACAACTTGGCATTAATGGCTGATGCAGGGCATATGGCAAATGATAGCCTGTCATTATTTTTAGCGTTGTTGGCACTTTTTATCGCTCAAAAACAACGCTATATCGCCATACTCAATAGCGGCTCATTGATTGTTGTGGCATTGATGATTTTAGTTGAAGCCATTCAACGCTGGCAAAATCCATCGAGATGATGGCATTACCAATAGCTGGCGTGGCATCTCTAGGATTATTGGTGAATCTTTTCGTTGCTTGGATAATGTTGAAAAGTGATCATGACAATCTCAATATCAAAAGCTGCTTATCTGCATGTATTAACAGATTTATTTGGCTCCGTTATCGCGATTCTTTCAGGATTGAGCGCTTATTTTCTCGGATGGCAATGGGTGGATCCCTTAGCCAGTATGATATTGAGTATTCTTGTGCTAAAAAGCGGAATTGGAGCATTTCGCTTGGCATTAAAACACTGCAAAAATTAACCGCACTTTGTTTTGATATTTCCAAAGTGCGGTCAATTTTCAACGATTATTTCAACTCGCCTCGCTCTACAATAATGCCCACATTACTTGCTTGAGCAACCGCTTTAGGGTTTTGCTTAATTTAAGACGTAACCATGAAATCCCAAAACGTTGCTGTAATTGCTCTACCACTTCATAAAGCCACGCTCAATCAATAAAAATAAAGCTGAGCTTGCACATAATCTAAAATAAATTGGCTCACTTCTGCATAATTAAGGCAGTATTGCACATCATCCGTTTCTGCGGACTTTTGACAATCCCACGCCATTTCCAAATCAAAAACGAGCTTTTGTTTGATTTGTTGCTCCCAATCATACACGCCAATTTGTGCGAAGACGACTAATTCTTCAATAAAAATACGATCCATCTCTCATTCCTGTAAAAAATATAGTGGGCTTATGCTATCAAGTTTGGTTAAAAATAACGAACAAGTTTTTCAATACAATCAAGATTGTGGAGCACAAAATGAGCCTATTTGCCCTTTTTATATGATTTTTGCTTATTTACTGGGTTCGATTTCCAGTGCAATTTTTGATTTGTAAGGTTGCAGGCTTGCCTGACCACGAAAAACAGCTCTCATAATCCTGGTGCGACCAATGTATTACGTATTGGTGGACGTTGGGCGGCGCTCGCAGTATTAATTTGCGATATTTTAAAAGGGATGTTACCGGTTTGGGCAGGGTATTATTTAGGGCTCACACAATTTGAATTAGGCATGGTTGCCTTGGGTGCGTGTTTAGGCCATATCTTCCCCATTTTCTTTCAGTTTAAAGGCGGGAAAAGGTGTAGCAACCGCATTTGGTGCCATTGCGCCCATCTCTTGGGGCGTTGCCGGTTCAACGCTAGGCGCTTGGTTGCTAGTATTCCCTAATTAGCCGTTATTCCTCATTAAGCGCTGTCATTACGGCACTTCTCGTGCCATTTTATGTTTGGTGGCTTAAACCTGAATTTACTTTCCCCGTTGCCTTAGTTTGCTGCTTGCTGATTTATCGCCACCACGACAACATTCAGCGCTTATGGCGAGGTCAAGAAAGATAAAATGTGGGGAAAATCCAGAAATAAATAAAAACCTGTCGATTATCGACGGGTTTTCTTTATCAAAACAGCTTAGAAATCAACCGCACTTTTAAGTTTTTCAATGCGTTGGCTTCAAGCTGACGAATACGTTCTGCAGACACATTATATTTTGCTGCAAGATCGTGAAGGGTTGCTTTCTCATCATCTAACCAACGTGCTTTGATAATCTCTTGGCTACGTTCATCAAGATTTGCTAAGGCTGTACCTAATTTTTCTGTGGCTTGTTCTTCAAAGTTTTCACTTTCAAGTTCTGCCGCAAAGTTTGAGCTTTTTATCTTCTAAATATAAAAAGAAGGTGCATAAAGCTTCGTCATCATCATCTGTTGGCAAATCAAAGCCGACATCAGCCCCAGTCATACAGGGATTCCATTTCGATGACATCTTCTTTTTGACACGCTAGCTCATTCGCCACCATATCACTTCGTTTTCATTGAACCAACCTAAACGTTGTTTGGTTTTACGTGAGTTAAAGAACAATTTACGTTGTGCTTTCGTGGTCGCAACTTTCACAATACGCCAGTTGCGAAGGACATATTCATGGTTCAGCTTTGATCAATGCACCGCAAAAGATACAAGGCGAACACCTACTTCCGGATTAAAACGTTTTACCGCTTTCATTAATCCGATATTACCTTCTTGAATTAAATCTGCTTGCGGTAATCCATAACCTGAATAACCACGCGCAACATGAATAACAAAACGTAAGTGTGATAAAACTAATTTTTCGCTGCTTCAATATCACCGTCATAATACAAACGTTCTGCTAAGCTTTTTTCTTCCTCTGCAGTCAGCATCGGATATTCGTTTGCTGCTCGAATATAAGCTTCGATGCTACCTTGAGGTACTAACATCATTTGAGTTTCTTTATTCATTCTTCTCCTCACAGCATGCGGAGCTGACCCCGACTCATTACTTAGTTTGTTGTTGTATAACAACTATTGTCATTATACCTCAATTTGTTTTATTTGACAGTTTTTAACAATTGAAAGTTCAAATTAATCACTGAAAATTTTCCAAATTACTTTAATGGAACAAGCGAATAAACGACATCCTCTGCCACAACCTTAAACAATGAATCAATATTCGGGTGTTTTCCAGGATTTTTGTTTCGCATCTTCAACGTGTTCAGCAAACCATTCAATGCCTTGTTGTGCAGAGAGTGCGGTCTAATTTCCCGTTAAATTTTTCTGCTAAGGCATTATAAAGACAGAGCGAGCCAAGTTTACCTGGTGCTACCGGAATATGATGGATCACGGTTTCACCGTTTTAATACGTCTAAACCTGTTGGATGCTCAATGCTTGGTAAAGTCTCTAAAATGTCTTTAAAGTTCATGATTGCTTTCCTACATACTTTTTACTGTTATATCATTATAATTTACAATGTACCCAAATTTCGATACTTTCCTCTTCACAACTAAAATAATGCTTGGATACGATTGTTGATAAACTATTTTTGAGTTAAATAACTCATCACCATATTCTTTTGAGTTTACATAAACATAATATTTTGGCCTTTTGTCTATACCCACCTTTTCGTACTCTAATTTCGTAATAATAACTTCGAAGTTCCTCTCCAAATACTGTTGAGTAACATATCATAAACAGCGAGTTCTAGAAAGATAAAAGCTATTACGGGTGGAGTTAATATCAACTCTAATGCTACTCTAATCATGAAAAATCTCCTGTTTTTATCTGAGCTATATCGAATGGAAGATTTCAAGGTTCTATATTCATAATAATCATCAAATTCGACCAAAGAGTATTGGAATACCAATACAATAAGCAACAAAAATACACCATATAGGGTACGATTACTATACGAGTGTATATAATGTGTATCAGTAAGATAAATTAATCCCATAGCACCCCGACGAAGAGTGAGAATAAGGTCAAAAGACAAAGTAGCAGCCCTAAATTAGAATATCTTTTAAACATCGCTTAAGAAATTACTTGCTCTGAATTTACTTCGCCATTCCCCCCCATAAAGCGCACTTCGGGCTGTAAATACACACCAAATTTATCTGCCACAGTTTGACGGATATGATGTGCAAACTTCACAACATCCTGACCTGTGGCATTACCTTTATTAATCAGCACTAACGCTTGTTGTTGATGAACGGCCGCACCACCGATTTGAAAAACCCTTTAAATGGCATTGGTCAATTAACCATCCTGCTGCAAGTTTCACAGAGCCATCCGGTTGTGGAAAGTGAGGTAGATTTTCGACCTGTTTTTGAATTTTCGCAAATTGCTCGGCGCTCACCACTGGATTTTTGAAGAAACTGCCCGCGTTGCCAAATTCTTTTGGATCGGGCAATTTACTACGGCGAATATGGCACACTTCATCAAACACTTGTTTTGCCGTTACAGTTTGAGGATCAAAATTCACTAATGAGCCATATTTTAAAATCGGTTGCCAATTTTTGGCTAATTTCAATCCAACTGCTGTAATCACATAGCCTTGTGCATAGCGATGCTTAAAAATACTTTCACGATAACCAAATTCACATTCGTTCGCCCAGTAAGCGGAATTGTTCGCCGTGTTAGATTCAGCACATCCACGTAATCACACATCTTTAAATTCTATGCCGTACGCACCAATATTTTTGAATCGGTGCTGAACCAGCACAACCTGGAATGAGTGAGAGATTTTCTAAACCGTCAATCCCTGAGAAAGTGACCATTCCACTAACTGATGCCAATTTTCGCCACCATTAACATGCAAATAATGGTAATCACTATCTTCTGTATGTTGAATACCCGATAAACGGTTAACAATTACAACACCTTGAAATCGTCTAAAAACAGCATACTGCTACCTTGTCCTAAAAAATAAGACAGGTAGATTTTCAGCTTGTGCTTTTTGCCAAGCATTTGGATTTATTCAATCGATGTGGCTTCAATTTTCACGTGCATTTGCCGGAATATTGAAGGTGTGAAACGGCTGTAAAGCTTTGCGTAACTTTCCTTAAAACAACGTGTGAGGAAGCGTGATTTTCACGATAGTACCACCTTGCTCCCCTTTTGAAATACTGAACTGAGCATTTAATTGTCGACTGCGCTCAGTCATGATATTTAAACCATAATGTCCGTCTGGCTCGTCCAACGTCGGAATGCCTACGCCATTATCTTGCACAGAGATTTCATATTCGCCCTCGGCATTAATATGAGCTTTCGCTAATCAGCGTGACCTTTTGAGTGTTTAATCGCATTCAGCGTTGCTTCACGCACAATTTGTAGAACGTGCACTAATTCTTGTGGATTTAAACTTTGTGATGGCAAACTGCAGTCCACAGTCATTTGCATCTTCGTTTGTGACGCAAACTTTCGATAACTTGTTCCAAAGCAACCTGTAAATTGGCTTCTTGCACCGTTAAACGGAAGGTCGCCAATAATTCTCATCAATTGATGAATAACCATCTGATAAAGGCTTGTTCAAATTCACCAATGATAGTAGTACTTTTTCTTTTGATTCCTCGTCTTCTTTCTTCAAATTATGCTTTAACAGCGTTAATTGAATTTGTAAGAAAAGACAATACTAAACCAACAGGTCATGTAATTCCCGTGCAATAATTGACCGCTCTTCCATTAATAAGAGTTGCTCTTGTTGACGTTGCGTTTTGTGTGAATACAACGCTTTTGCCACCATTTGTCCTAGGTTTTTCATCATTCGCGGATCGGGACAAGGTAAACCGGCTTGCCATGAGAGCACTGCTAGTTTTCATTTTCAATGGAAAGTTCTTCGACTTGAAGTGATTGTTTAGGATCTTTTTGACCAAAAGAAATTTCCCAATGTTCTGATCCGAAAATTTCTAACTCAATGTAGCGTAAATGTTCGCTGACACGAATATGATTGAGCACTTGGCTGAGAATTTTATCATTAATCTTCGTGGGCGTAAGTAACTGTGAGCTTTGATAAAGTGTTGTTAAAGAGCGGTTGGTTTGACGCAACTTTTGCGTTTGCTCACTTTACCGGCATCTTCTAAACGCGAATAAAGTCGCCCTAACTCAGAAGACATTTGCGTAAACACTTTCGCTAAAATACCCAGTTCATTATTGCTTTCTGTATCAAGCTGGATATGGTTAAACTGCCCCATTTGTACTTGCATGCTGGCTTTGGTCATCTGCTCTAAGGCTTCACGACTTCGCTTCATATACCGAATCACATAAGACACCATCGCAAGAATCAATAGCATAGAAACACACAATACGGAAACCGCAATAATCCATTTTAGTTCAGCAAAGCGTTGTAATTCCAACACGAAATCATCGACATCTTGTACATAACTTTTTAGTTCGGCGTGATATTTTTCAATTTGATGGCTACGCGCAAAATCGGACATCACCGTCCAGCGTTTAAGGATTTCTTGATAGGACTCTCTCACACCTGATGGCGCAAAAAGCTGATTTTTGCACTGTCAGCAAAGCATCAGCATTGAGACTGCGTTGATAACACACTAAAGTTTTGTTCTACCGTATCCAGCGAACGTTCCATTTCCGTTAACCAGCCGATAACTTTGCATACGCAAAGAACCGGAAATATTGGCTTCCGCATCCGATTTATTACTGGCCATCGATAAAACTCAGTGAGCTAATAATGCCCATGAAGATATGACTACAAATAAATATTGTGAATACGGGTAGAAACTGAACGTTTAGCGTACGATAATTCTTTCAAAAATTGGAAAAAGTGACCATAGTTTAGCACAAAGTGCGGTTGAAATTAGCTGATTTTTCACAAATAAAAACATCGGCTTTAACGATGTTTTCAAAAACAATTTTTGTGCCGCACTCAGCTTAATTCTTTGCCTTTTAATTCTGGCACTAAAGAAGAGCTGTCGCCACCATGTCGATAACATAAATTACCGCTAAAGAAAGCAATTGCAATACTGAATGAGTACGCATGAGACAATCGCTCCGACAACAGCTGGTCCAAAACCACCAACAGCACGACCTGAGTTAAATAACACATTTTTGTGCCGTTGCACGCCTTCTGTCGGATAGGCTTCCAGCCGCTAACGCGCCATAACCGCCCATCATGCCGTTGACGAACATCCCAAGAAGGCACCAGCCACCAACATAGCAGTTGGGTCAGTTAATTGAGGTAAGTGATGATGCTGATCACGCACCTAGTTGGAATAATAAAAGCTTGGTTTACGTCCGATTCTATCGGCTAAGCGACCAAAAATCCAAATCCCTGCCATCATGCCGCATACGGTCACCGCCGTCCATAAACCTGATTTCGTTAAACTAAAGCCAAGTTGTTTAGATAAAGTTTGGCATCAAATCATAATGCCGTAGTAACCGAAGTTTTTGTACAGAGTTAGCACTACTACACCAAGGCTCACTTTTTGTGGTTTGCTTTGTCTTTAATTAAGAGTTTGAAAGATTCCAGTTTGGATGTTTTTGTGTCGAAAGTGCGGTCTGTTTTTGTGAGAAAATTTCAGGTTCATGTAAAGCGAACTCGTAAATACCAAGCAACAAATGCTGGGAAGATACCGACAACGAACATGCCGCGCCAGCCGATATATGGAAGCAATACAGGGTGAGTAACGCAGCCGCTAACACACAACGCCAACCTAACGCCACATAAGACGCTGCTTTTGCACGGTGTTTTGCTAGCCACGCTTCAATGGCTAATGCCATACCGATACCAAATTCACCGCTGAACCGAGTACCCGCAATGGTGCGATAAATTAATAAATCCCAATAGCCTTGTGCGATTGCATAAACCGGTGAATACAGCGAAGAGGACGATTGTCCAAGTCAGCACGCGTACACGCCGCATAACGATCGCTTAATGCCGTACAATACCGCCCACCACGGCACCAATAGAGTCAGGTAACTAATGAGCCAGATTGTGCAGGAGTTAGAAATTAAGATCTGCCGAAATGGCACTAAGCATAAATCCAAGAATAAGAAGATCGAATCCATCCATCGCATAGCCGACAGCTGATCCAACCAAGGCTTTCCAGCCATATTGATTGACGTTTGTCATGATTGAGGTTCCTTTTTGCTGCTCACGGGTAGCGTTTAAAGTGAAATAATGAGGAAAGAAATTTTCCGACGCGTAGTTTAGAAATTAAAGGAATTTTGCAAGAATAAGAAAAAGTAAAGTGCGGTTGATTTTATTCAACTTTTATTTTTCAATAAAATTCGAATTAATAAAGGCAATCGCTGCCGCATCATCGACTAAACCTAATGGGCCAAGCACCGCTTCAGGCAAAATATCAATGGGACTGAACAGATAAATCAGAATATGACGATTTTAATTAACTGTTTTATTCACTAGTCATTGGACGAAAAGAAAAGATCAGGTAAATTCTACAACTTATCTGAATGGTGAATCATCACAAAAACGTTCCCAAAGCTGCTCTTCGCTTTCTTGGTGCTCAGGATCTGGCGATGCGGTTTGTAATCGACAAACTTTTTGGCAGAGTTGGCGTGTCATAATGACCAACCATTCCGTACAAAGTACAGGGATCGATCACGTAGATCTCTCGCCGATTGAAATTGCTTCATTCGGACATTCGGGGAGACACATATCGCAGTTTGTGCATTTGTTTGTGATCAGTAACGCCATACTATTCCTTTATATGAAAGCGGCGAATTATAGCCGACAAAAGCAAAATTGACAAAATTTAAACAGGATTTTTATGAAAAAAACAGGGTTTCACTCTTTCCCTATTGCCTTGCCGCATTTAGTATTTGGCAATATTTTCACTGAACACAAAAAGACACTAAAACCCGTCCCAACAACCACACAACAACAAAGTCAAAGTGCGGTCAAAATACCAAAGATTTTGGGAATTATGATGTCATCATGCGTGATGATGCCATTGGACAAAATAAAAATGCCCTAGTTGATTACTATATAGTTTGGCCTTATCTTGGTCGTCCGGCATTCTGTGAAAAACAACGTGCGCAATATGGCAATAATTTACCTGATTCAGCGCAATATCAATGTAGTACAAAAATCAATTTGGCTGGGTGAGTGCATGGCTTATGGCCTCAAAAATGCAGAATGCACGTCTCTGTGCATGAATCACCCTCGTTTTTGTAGGGTGATTTAGCACCGCTTCAATTGAAACGCTCGAGCCTTACCTTTCAATCTCGCCAGGCGCAAAATTATTGCAAAGGCGAATGGGAAAAACACGGTAGCTGCGCGTTTGATTCAGCGAAGCTATTTCAAACAAGAAAGCATTATCTGAATCACTCTCCTTGCCAAACGAACAATTAAGCCGTAAAGAATTATTTCAATGGATGAAGCAGACATAATCCGCAACTAAAAGGCGCTTATTTGGGGCGAGCCATAATGAACTATTCATTTGTTACAATCGCCAGTGGCAGGTAATCGATTGCCAAAAATAAGCATAATTCGCTTTTATTTGATCTACATCAGTTACAACCTAGTCAGAACTAGGTATAATGTCCCAGTTTAATTTTAACTAACCCAAGAGGAAAGCTTATGTCAGTAATCAAAATGACCGACTTAGATTTAAAAGGTAAACGTGTATTTATTCGCGCGGACTTAAACGTGCCAGTAAAAAGATGGCAAAGTAACATCTGATGCGCGTATTCGTGCGACTATCCCGACGTTAAAACTGGCTTTAGAGAAAGGCGCAAAAGTGATGGTTTACCTCACTTAGGTCTCGTCCAACTGAAGGGGAATTCAAACCTGAAGATTCTTTACAACCAGTTGTTGATTACTTAAAAGATGCAGGTTTCAATGTGCGTTTAGTGCAAGACTACTTAAACGGTGTGGATGTTAAAGAAGGCGAAATCGTTGTTTTAGAAAACGTACGTGTGAACAAAGGTGAGAAGAAAAACGATCCTGAGATTAGGGTAAAAATATGCCGCACTTTGTGATGTATTCGTGATGGATGCATTCGGTACCGCTCACCGTGCGCAAAGCATCAACTTACGGCGTAGCGAGTTTACAGCAGTTGCTTGTGCAGGTCCATTACTAGCAGCTAGAGTTAGATGCATTAGGTAAAAGCATTAAAAGACCAGCTCGCCCAATGGTTTGCGATCGTAGGCGGCTCTAAAGTTTCCACTACGATTAGAGTATTGAATTCTCTTTCAAAAATTGCAGACCAAATTATCGTGGGTGGTGGTATTGCAAATACGTTCATTGCAGCAGCGGTCACAATGTGGGTAAATCGTTATGAAGCAGATTTAATCCTGCAGCAAAAAGAATTAGCAGCAAAGCACTGATATTCCTGTTCCAGTTGATGTACGTGTTGGTGTTGGAGTTCACTGAAACTGCACCCAGCAACAGAAAAAAATCAGTCACTGAAGTGAAAAGATGATGAATCTATCTTCGATATCGGTGATAAATCTGCAGAACAATTGGCTGAAATCATCAAAAAAGCAAAAACCGTTTTATGGAATGGTCCTGTTGGCGTGTTTGAGTTCCTAACTTCCGTAAAGGTACTGAAATCATTTCTCACGCGATTGCAAACAGCGATGCATTCTCTATCTGCAGGGCGGTGATGCTAGCCGCTATCGATTTATTCGGTATTGCAGATAAAATCTCTTACATCTCTACCGGTGGCGGTGCATTCTTAGAATTCGTTGAGGTAAAAGTATTACCTGCAGTAGAAATTCTTGAAAAACGTGCGAACAGTTAATTGGAAAAAATTGCAATCTAAGGGTCTAGTTTATGATAAATAAGCCTCAAAGCCTCAGCTCCCTGTCTATTAGTTAGTGTTATTATTAACTGCTTGTAGTGATGGAAGTTCCAGTGTCATAATACAGGCACTTATCTGGCTCCAGTTTGGAGCGACAAGCACAGTTGGGAATGTATTCATAATGTGCGATCAAAAATACAGGCACCTCTCAGGTTATTTGGCTAAGTGTCCAAGATCTGCTAAATGGCATTCTGACAAGACAATGGAGCGTATTTATCTTAAGCGACCTATGTTTAAAAAGTGATCACCTTCTCACAAACGTCAATGATGGATTTAATCCTCCCAAACATATAAGGAAAAAGTAAAAATGGCTAAATTATTAGATATCGTAAAACCCTGGCGTAATAGGTGAAGATGTTCAAAAATCTTTCGCTTATGCCAAAAGCAAAACAACTTCACGATCCCTGCGGTAAACTGCGTGGGCTCTGACTCCGTAAATGCTGTATTGGAAACCGCTGCACGTGTAAAGCGCCAGTAATTATCCAATTCTCAAACGGTGGTGCAGCTTTCTACGCAGGTAAAGGTATCAAACCAACAAGCGGTGCACGTCCAGACGTTTTAGGTTGCAATCGCAGTGCGAAAACACGTTCATACTTTTAGCCAAAGAATACGGTGTCCCAGTTATTCTTCATCACCGACCACGCGGCGAAAAATTACTTCCATGGATCGATGGCTTACTTGAAGCGGGTGAAAAACACTTTTGCAGAAACTGGCCGTCCAGTATTCTCTTCTCGCTGGCGAGTTTACTCTGAAGAGCCAATCGGAGAAAACATGGCAATCTGCCGTGAATACCTTGCTCGTATGGACAGATTAGGTATGCACCCATGAAATCAAAATCAGCGTATTACCGGTGGTGAAGAAAGATGGCGTAAGATAACTCAGATGGTAGATGAATCTCGTTTATATACTCAACCGTCTGATGTGCTTTATGTTTACGATCAATTAAACCCAGTAAGCTCTACTTTACCGTTGCAGCAGCATTCGGTAACGCACACAGTGTTACAAACCAGGGTAACGTAAATTAAAACCATCTATTTTAGGTGCGTCACAAAGAGTTCGTTGCAAAAGACACAGTCTTCCTGCTAAAACCAATCAATTTCGTCTTCCACGGTGGGTTTCAGGTTCTAGCCGCGAAAAAGAAATCCATGAAGCAATTAGCTATGGTGCAATCAAAATGAATATCGATACTGATACTCAATGGGCTGCATGGAATGGTATCTTAAGTTTCTATAAAGCAAAAGAAGCATACCTCCAAGGTCAATCTAGGTAACCCTGAAAGGTCCTGATGTACCAAACAAAAATACTACGACCCACGTGTTTGGTTACGTAAAAATGGAAGAGTCGATGTCTAAACGCTTAGAACAATCTTTCGAAGACTTAAACTGCGTTGATGTTTTTATAATCATAAAAATAGACTAAAATGAGACCGCACTTTGTTAGTGCGGTTTTTATTAACAAGAGAAAATATGAAAAAGATTTTAGTCATTCGTAACGATAAACTAGGGTTTTGTTCAGGCGTTTCCGGCTTTTGCGATGTTAAGTCTCGATCGAGCTAAAACTGCCGCACTATGCCGACATACAGCCCATTGGCTCAGTTTGCCCCTATTTAGATGATGTCATTGATGAGTGCCAAGAACGATAAAGCGGATTTCCAATCGTCTTATTAAAGAAATCAAAAGAGCAGCAATTTGATGGCATGATTAGCTTCTTTTCCAATACCCATAACGGTAAATTAGCATGGAAAAGTGGGTTCCTACCGTCTTGCGCCCACAACGAAAATGGGTGCAAATCCTTTATAACCATCGTTTGACACAACGCCGCTCACGCTCAGAAAAATCTGAAGCTGAGTATAATCAAGATCTGGCTCAGGCGTTCTTAACAGCACAACATGCCGATTATGGAACCCAAAAGCCACCTTATCTTTCGCTTCCTGAAAGTGTGGTTTAAAAATCAACGTGTTTTTCTTCAGAAACAATTCGGTTTATCGGCAGATAAAAATGGGTGTTTGTGCATAGCGGAACAGGGTGGTTCAGCAACAAGTCTTTCGTTGCACAGTATGCTCCAATTGATACAAAGGTTTGTTAAAGCGAATTTGACTGCCAGATTATCTTAACTGCAGGACCTGGTGAAAGTGAAAAAGCCCATGAGTTAGCGGCAAAAATCGACAGCCAAAATGTGGTTGTTTACGATAAGAATAAAGGATTGGTTGATTTTACACTCTCTGGCTTGTGCCCGGTTTATTCATTGCAGGGCTCTACTGGACCATTGCATTTTAAGCAGTGCATTCAATGTGCCAACAATCGGATTCTATCCAAACAGTCGCTCATCTCAGCCTCGTCGTTGGAAACCGATTAACGATGCAGATCAAACACCTTGCTTTCTGCCGCCAAAGGAAAGGGACGAAATGAATTTGAAGCAATTTCTATTGATGATGCCTTGAGTGAGAATTTGTCCCTTCGTGCGGAAGATGGCAAAGCGAGCAATTGAGTTTAAGCGCTAACTGCACAATCCAACCTATTGCGGCGGCAAAACAACGGTACCTATTCCGACTGTGCCGCCGAGAATAACCTAACACACAAACCGACACTTCAAGAACTGTTCTCCTGATCCCGCACTTTTCGATGAGAGTCGTTGACAAAGCACCATTAAACCATCCCGCGGGCCTGCTCCTTGATGACAGGTTAAATACAATGCTGTCCCTAATCCATAAAGCAAAAGCCCTGAATTCTCGAATAAAGATTCGGCTCAAAAAGTCGCAGTTGGTTCTGGCACAATTTCGTGGTTAAAGCCAAGAGAGAGCCAATCACAATAATATTCAGAGATGGTGCCAAATGCCCAAATCTTAGCAAGGAATCAAAGCTAACATCACCAAACAGCTAATCAAAATGATGACCAACCGATACTCACCTCGAAAGCATGTAGCCACACCTGAGAAAGCACGGTCCAAGGTGAGACCCCAAGTGCTTGAGCACTAGTAAGCCATCTCCAATGCCCAGTATTGCCCAATGCAAATAAGAGCATCGACATCGTTTTACCTTCGACTGACCATAGCGATTTTGGCTGCCCAACTGGTGGGGAATCACCCGATCTTTTTCATATTATTCCTATTTATGTTTAACGCCGTACATCATAATGGAAACCCAGCAAAAACCCAAAACATTTTTAACGTCCTATGATATAACCGAATTGACTGATAAATATCATAAATGTGATGCTGAATCACATTGTCAAAAGTGTCATCACTCCAGTCACTGACTTAAAATAAAGCTACCCTTTTTAAATCAGGACATTATTATGCTTGCATCTCTTCGAGATATTTTGGATACCGTAGAAATCAATACGCTCACCCTATCAACAAAAACTCATGTGTTTGGCAATATTGCCGAGCGATTATTTGACCCTCGTGAGTGATTAGACTACACGGATGATGGCAATTCCTTCAAAAATCAAATGATCTGTGATTTAAACGAAAGGCTATGATTTATCGCCCCGCGTTATATTTGCGAGATTACAATGTGTATATTAAAGGCGTAGTTCATGAATTGACCCACCGCCAAAAGATCTTGATGAAGCAGTGGAGTGGCTTATTGATTTTATATTTCCACGTGCCATCATTACCCATTCCGGTTTACGTGGGCGTTTAGACGTGCTGCTTGATCCGTTTTATTACCGATGAGGAACAAGACTACATCAAAATTAAACGTTTCTTTACGTCGTAGTGGATAAAACCGTGCCGATTCATTCTGCATGCCAATATTGGGCATATGACACCAAAAGCAGGCGTCTTGATTTTTAAAAGCGGTGATTGAGTTGGAAGCACCAACGCCAAAGATGACCATTCGTTACGATAAAGAGCAAAACAAGTCGTGAATTTGCGAATTAGCAGCAAAGCGTGCTTATTGGTTTCTAAACCGTCTTTTGCCAATGATGCTTACTACATTTCTGACCAGAGCGAACAATATGGCATTGCAGCTGCTACTAACGCACTGCCTGGAATGCGGTGAGCATACCCTCACTCGCTTGCGTTTAGGGACTATCGCGCGTGCCTATGCAAAACCGTGGATGAAATGGTCAATGAACTTTTTACCTCGCGTAGCAAAATGCGCTCTCCACTATGGACAAACGCCATAAATTTGTAGTAGAAAAGCAACTTCTTCAATACCTCATTCCTCGAAAAAGAAGGTTTTTATCAAACGGACTAATTTGCAGGAATGTTTGCCATTGTTGGGACTCGCAGATGCGGCAGATCATTTGTGCAACAAGAAGGCTTAAATGAAACCTTTGGTAAAAAGCCAACGCGGTGATGAAATTGCGACCTTGATTATGGATAAATTAAAAGAAGTCACGGATAACCATGAAGGCGTGTATGGAACGCACGGGCAACCGTTATTGTGCATGCAAGTAGGTGCAAGCAATCATGAAGAAGATAAACAGTAATGCGCCTGCGCATCGTATTCGTGTGGGTGAAGAACCAACGTTATTGGCTCATTTAAAACAATCGGCGCCATTCCATAAATACTTCCCATCAGGTGCAGGGGATTTGTTTGCCTGACCAAACCTATGTGGATCATTTTAGATGCCGTTGTTGATATTATCGATGGTTCATTTGCGCAAAGGTTATCGCTATATCTGCCGCCTTAAAAAGCACGTTTGATTCGTGTATTCGCTATCTGAGTGAAAAGCTAGTGGAAAAATACCGTAAAGGTGATGGCATTGCGTGATACCACTGGGTATGGTTCGGGTACCGATGATTGCGCACAGAGTGTTTGACGTCGTCAATTACGCGATGAACAAGATGTAAAGGTGCAAGCTAGAAAAAGTGCGGTCGAAAGATTCTCTGTTTTTGCCGCATTGCCTTTCTGCTTTTTCGACCGTCTATGCTGCTCAGTCAATGCCATGAAACGGCTAGCCCAAAGCGTTCTAATTTGATCTACGCCACGTAATTTGTAACATTTTCAATATTACTTGTAGGCATATTGCGCCATTTCCGCAACGTCGCATCGTTAAAGACAGTATACGGTGGAATATTTTCCTTTATCCGCAAGCTGCTTCCGTAGAAACGCAAACGAGCAAAACAAGATCTTTATCGTAATTTACCACCGTATTTTATGGGACGTATGCTGCAATTTTATTAATGGATGAAATGCGGGCATCGCTAATTCAGCGGACTTCGCCTTTTAAAACAGGGGCGAGCGCTTTCTGTGAGCTGAAGCGTTGCACTATTAAACTCACCGATCACTTGTTGGATAAAACCAAAGGTGAGATCAGCTGGCGAATCACGAGATTGCCAATGTTCTTTGCTTTTTATCTTTGCCAATACCATAAACGCCAACTTATCATGTTGGCGTTCTACAATTTTTGATTATGCATCCTCGCAATGCCGCAATCACATATTGCACGCCGACACTGCCCACGATAAATCGTCGACATCACTTTTTGCGCATCAATTAAACCATCATATTTCTTTGGCGGGTCAAGACAAATATCAGCAGTTTTGACAAGGCGTTTGACGATATTCACCAAAATAATTGAGTAACTAAACGGCGAGCAAGTTTGACTTTCTGCAGATTCACCAATGGCTTCAATTTATGTTGTCTCAATTTGACGTTGTGGCGTCTCTGGTTTCTCCAGCAAAATCTTCTGTAACCACGTCACAGCCGGTTCGTAGAAAAGTACCGCTTCTGCAGATTAGATCATCTCGCCCGCGCGACCGGTCTCTTGATAATGTGATTCCAATGCTTCTCGGCTTAAATCAAAATGGGCAACCGAAAACGTACGTTGAGATTTATTAATCCCCATTCAAACGCAATCGTCGCAACCTGGCAGACATTGTCCTCGTTGGAAAATCTTGTTGGACGCGTTCTCGCGAGTGCAGTTTCCATTCCGCATGATAGCGAAACCGTACGCCTTTATTTCGCAAAGTTTCGGCTGTACGTTCCACCTTCGAACGACTATTGCAATACACTGGTCGCTTTTGTCGCGCAGCTAACACAAAACGCGTAAGCTGCTCCATCGGCTTAAACTTTTTCTTCAACGTATAACGAATATTCGGGCGGTCAGAAACTGCCAATGTATTTATGAGATTGTCTAATTTAGGATGAGTGAGAATATCCTGTCTCGTCGCGTAATCAGCTGTCGCCGTTAATGCCATAATCTGGCGCATTTGGAAACAACCGCTTTTAAGCCGCCAAGTTGGGTATATTCAGGACGAAAATCGTACCCCATGTGAAATACATGTAGCTTCATCAATGGCGATAAAGGAAATTTGAGCATAAATCGAGCTGAGCTGTTTGTCATCACTTTTCAGGCGAAACATATAATAATTTTAATTGACCTGAAATCAGCTTATTTTCAACACTGTTGTTGTTCTGGCGTCTGACTAGAGTTTTGAAAATCGGCTAATGCCGTTTGCTTAGAGTTGATCTACCTGATCTTTCATTAAAGAAATCAAAGGCAAAAATCACTAATGTGAGGACGAAAACAAAGTGCTGGAATTTTGATAACACGGAGTTTGCTGCATTCCATGTAGCCATCACCACTAAGGCATCTCGACCGCTAACGCAGCATGAATCTTCTTCTGCCCTTTGCGGAAAGATTGGTAACCAAAAACAGAACCGCAACGTATGAAGTGCGGTCGTTTTTAAAGATCTGTTTTTGCGGGGCATGTTCCGCGAGTTCGAGCCGATTAGAGATGTTACCGTTTCTCCGTGAGCAGCAACCGCCTCGGTTAAACAATCCAAAAGCGTTGCCATCATTTGCCACCCAATCCATTGTTTTTATAGGCAAAATGAAATCCACCCAAAGCGGCTCATAAAGCCAAAGCTCAAGAAGCGTTCTTGCTTATTAATGACGATTTGTGAGCGGTCATCAAAATGTAATCGTAGAAATACCGAACCTGCGTTTCGCAATCCACATCACAATCTTGATTCTCTAACGCTTCTTCAATTTTTGCCAAACCTGTTCAATATTTTGGTGAAATTCTGCAACATTCATAAAGTATCCGATTAAATCTGATAGAATGCCGTGAATTATAAAGCCTTTCGCCTCGTTTAGCAGAGGCGAGATTTTACTCAATAGAAGATTGAAAAATGAAAAATTACTTTCTATTTTGTTGTGGGTGCATTCTGTACTTTGGCTGACAGGTTGCGGTGTAAAAGGACCATTATTTTTCCCTGAAAAAGAACAGCCATAAAACACACTTAAAAGCTTACAATAAAAACTGAGCCCGCATAAAGGGTTCGTCATGGATTTTTCAATATAAAAACGAGCAACTTTATGTTGAAGATTTGCCCGTCAAACAACTCGCTAGAAAATTCGGCACCGCTTTATATTTATTCTCAGTGCCACGCTAGAGCGCCATTAGCATGCTCTGATTCAGCCTTAGAGGAATCATCCTCCATAATTTGCTATGCCGTAAAGCCAATTCTCAATATTGGTATCTTGAATGTCATGGCAAGTGGGCTCTGGTTTCTGATATCGTTTCTGGGCGAATTAGAACGTGTCTTAGCAGCTGGCGGAAAGCTGCAAAAGTGGTCTTTTTCTGGCGTGGCAAAATCTCGTGCCGAGTCTGCGAGCGTTAGAAGTAGGGCATTCGTTGTTTTAATCGTGGAATCTGTTGCGGAATTACATCATATCAACCAAGTGCTGGCGTGAAATGGGTAAATAGCCCTATTTCTTTACGCGTAAACCCGATGTCGATGCCCATACACGTCCCGACTCACTGGTTAAAAGAAAATAAATTTGGTGTGAGCGTAGATGAAGCGCGTGAGGTATATAAATGTAGCAGCAACCTTACCTCATGTAAAATTACGGGTATGGATTGCCATATTGGCTCTCAGCTTTGCGAATTACAGCCACTTCTTAGATGCAGCGGATCACTATTCGTTTTAATGGAACAGTTACAAGAAGATGGCATCGTTAAAACACTTGAATCTCGCGATTGGTGGTTTGAGGCGTAACTTATACTGATGAAACGCCACGCATCAGTGATTGATGCTGCTGCGTTGCTGAATAAATTAAAAAGCTATGAAAGATCTCGAAATTGATTTCTAGAACCGGGTCGAGGCGATCGCGGCGAATGCGGGATTTTAGTGGCTAAAGTTCAATACCTAAAAAGTAATGAAAGCCGCAACTTTGCGTTACCGATACTGGCATGAACGATATGATTCGCCCTGCACTCTATGAAGCTTATATGAACATCGTTGAAATTGACCGCACTTTGGAGGCGTGAAAAAGCCATTTATGATGTCGTTGGTCGAGTATGTGAGACCTCTGATTTCTGTAGGTAGAACAGCGTAAGCTCGCCATTTTGCTGAAGGTGATTACATTGCTCAACGCTCTGCCGAGCTTATGGTTGCAAGTATGTCTTCAAACTACAATTCTCGTCACGTAGCGGCAGGAAGTGCTGGTGGATGGAGACAAAGCTCATTTAATTCGTCGCAGAAAATCTCAGTGAGTTATGGGCATCTAGAAAGTATCTGCAAAATAAATAATAGAAAAGAAAAACGGTCAAGATATAAGTCTTGAGCCGTTTTTGTATAACTAAATAATTCAGGAAAAGGGGTGTTGTCGTTTTGCCGCTGCTCTTGAATAGGTATCAAAGCATAAGCAAATATTACGGATTAATAAGCGACCTTTAGGCGAAACTTGTAAGCCTAGTTTTCTGTTTGCAAATTCATCCATCTTCAAGTAATGGCTGTAATAACTGTAAATCTTCAGCAAAAGTGCTTTTTGAAATCAATATTATATTGTTTTTCAATTGGTGCAAAATCAAGCTTAAAGTTACAAATCAATGCTTAATCACATCACGACGTAAGCAATCTTCTTCTGTCATCGCTAAACCTTTATGCAGTGCAATACCTGATATTTCTACATCATGATAATAATGTTTTAATTCTTTTTGGTTTGAGCATATGTATCACCTAATAAACTAATGGCACTGATACACCTAAACCAAACAAATCACATTCTTCTTGTGGTATAGCCTTGGAAATTTCGGTGTAGACACCTTTCTCTTGAGCAGTCGCTAATTCATCATCAGGTTTAGCAAAATGATCCATACCGATAAACTTATAGCCAGCATTACCTAGGTTTCGATCGTTTTCTGTAAAGATTTCTAATTTGGTTTCCGGTGGCGGTAATTGATCTTCTTTAATTTTTGCGCCCCTGCAAATCGACTTTGGTAAATGAGCATAGTTAAAGATGCTTAAAACGATCTGGATTTAATTCAATCACTTTTATGTAATGTAAACATAAAACTTTCCACACATTTTGAGTGGCAATCCATAAATTAAATCAAGGTTAGTCGATTGGAAAACCTAACTCAGACTTTGAACAATACGCATTCTACAAACTCTTCATCTTGTTCACGGTTTGCTTTTTGAACCGCTGTTGAAATCTTGCTACACCCATGCTGATTCGGTTAAAACCAATATTGCGTAAATGATCAAGCATATCGAGCTCAATTTCGCGTGGGTCCATTCAATACTAACTTCTGCATTATCCGCAATCGTAAAATGATCTTTCAGCATCTTCATCAAACGAGCAGATTGCTCCTCTGTCAAATAAGTCGGTGTACCACGCCCCAATGCACTAGAGTCACAACACGATTTTTGAATAATTCTGAACGCGCTTTGATTTCTTTTTCAAAGATAATCAGGATAAATATCCATCTTATGTTGATGACGAGTAATCACCTTACTACAGCCACAGAAAAGTAGCAAAGTTTGTGACAAAACGGAATGTGTACGTAAAGGGAAAGTGGTCTTTCCGGATAACGATTAACCGCTGCAATAAAATCTTCGTTTGTGTAACTTTCATTAAATTCTAATGCAGTTGGATAAGATGTATAACGGGGTCCTGATTGGTTATATTTTTGAATTAACGCAAGATCCCAAATAATTTCAGACATTAAGCTTCCCAAATTTCTCTACGTCATTTTAAAACGGCGTAACTCAACATAATTTCTTCTTCAAATTTTGTCTGCACTTTCTCGCTCAAAGATCGAGTTTCATTCTTTCTCTAACAATGCTTTCCCGAAAGCTTCATGCGTGAGCATTTCTTTACAATATATAAAGTGCATACATCGCTATGTGGTTATGAAAGTTGTCCAAGGGTAAAGCATTGATGAACAGAATCACCCTTCTGAATGGTTGCAATCTCCATTTCTGCATCGCTTTAGCGATAATTACCATACTCTCTTTGAGCGTTTTGTACGTGCTATTTTAGCCTGTTTGCGTAAGATGTACGTAACTTTCCTAGTAATTTGAAAGCATGAAAAATGATACGCCAGCAATAATTCCAAAAGCAATAATACTTAAAAATAATCGGCCACGCGGCAATTATCTGAATTGGTTGATATCAATTTTCTCGAAGGATTCGATGAGGTCATCCTCTGTCTCTATCTTCATCTTGAATACTCAAATTCTTCCATTAACTCAGCAATACGATCTAGCATTCATCCACAAATTGTTGATCAGCTTTACTAATCGTTTTGCCTTCATCTAGGCATCAACCAATTCATTTTAAATTTCATTATTTTCTAAAGCATTCTAACTCAACTTCAGAGCAAGTTTTTCAGTTCTTTTACTGCTGGGTGTCATCACTTTCTCAGGCTTATTCTACGATTCAACAATCAGTGGGACCTTTTTACGACTGCCTATACGCGGATCTTTTGTTCAACGACTTGGTTATGTTTTATTTTTGCTCAGCGTTACTATGACGAGAACCCGATGCTAAACCTTTATGTTTTACGTTTTCTTATCTTCTCTTGCCTTTAGCATCTAATTCACAACGTGTTAATTTCTTACCTGATAGCTTCGGTGCTTTCAGGTTCTCTCCGATTTTACAGATTGTAATATCGCTAATTTTGACTCTTTTTACAGGTATTTGTGTTATTTGTCCTATAAAAATTTTTGGTGATTGTACCATTCCACCTCTATTTTCTCATTAAAAAGATTTAAACATCTTTAATAAAACTATTTTTGATTTTTGACCGCCTTTTGACTTTATTAAATCAAATCTAAAAAGCAAAAACAAAGCTCAACTGAGCTCGAGGGTTCCCATTTCACTACCTGGCGGTGTCCCTACTCTCACATGGGAAGCCCCACACTACCATCAGCGCACTCAGCGTTTCACTTCTGAGTTCGGTCACTGCTGGGATCCAGGTGGGACCACCAGCTCTATCGCTCTCAGGATTTGTTCCTTTCAGACTTTCTCTACTCTGCTCTCACTATCTCTGGTGCTCACGACCAAACAAGCAGATTCAACTTCAAAACTTTCTCTCTTTCATCTACAGAGTCTTTCTTCGTCCTAGGTCTTTAGCCTCAAAACCGCCCAGGCGTTGTATAGTTGTTAAGCCTCTCAGGCAGTGAGTATCCTGTTAGCTCAAACGTGCTCGTTTCCTTACACACCAGACCTATCTGCGTCACTTGGTCTTAGACAACCCTTACTGTCTTAGAGACAGGCGAACTCATCTTGGCAGGACCGTTTCGATGGCTTAGATGCATCAGCACATCTCTTCCGCATAGCTGCCCGGCAGTGCGTCTGGCGACACAACCCGGAACACCAGTGGCGCGTCCACTCGGTCCTCTCGTGCCGGAGCGGCAATCAATTCTCCAACGCCCACGGCGAGATAGGGATCCGAACTGTCTCGACGTTTCTAAGCAGCTCGCGTACCCGCTAGATGGCGAACAGCCGCACCCAGGACCTACTTCCAGCCCCAGGATGTGATGAGCCGACGTCGGGTGCCGACACCGCCGTCGATATGAACTCTTGACGAGCGGTATCAGCGCCTGTTATCGTACCTTTATCCGTTGAGCGGTGGCCTTCCCGACATTCAGAACTGCACGGGATCACTGTGGCCTACTTTCGTACCTGCTCGACTTGTCTGTCTCGCGAGTTCAAAGCTTGCCCATGCCATTGCACTAACCTGACGTTATGTCCGACGCGTCATTAGCAAACCTTCGTGCTCCTCCTGTTACTCTTTGGGAGACCTGCCCCAGTCAAACTACCCACCAGACACTGTCGAGACCACGTTCGTCAATCTCGTTAGAACATCAAAGCGGTGCAAAGGGTGTTGCTGAGACGACTCAACATACATCACGCGTATCATCTCCAGTCTCCACCTATCACCATCAAAATTCAATGTTCAGTAGTCAAAGCTATATAAAAGGTTCGCAGGGTCTTTCCGTCTAGCCGCAGGTACACCGCATCTTCACGGCGATTTCAATTTCCCACTGGGTCTCGGGTGAACAGCCTGGCCATCATTATGCCATTCGTGCAGGTCAGACTTACCCGACAAGGACTTTCGCTACCTGGGACCGTGTACTGGTTACGGCCGCCGTTTGACTCAGGGCTTCGATCAGAGCTTCTCCACCGGTACTACCATCAGTAACAACTTTCAGCACGGCAGGCATCACACCTATACGTCCACTTTCGTGTTTGCGAGTGCTGTGTTTTTAATAAACGGTTGCAGCCAGCTGGGTATCTTCGACGTTCAGCGCTTTCGTCTGCAAGGGACTACAATCTACGCCCGGCGCACCTTCTCCCGGTTGCGTGCCTATTTTGCTGGTTCCTTCACCCGGAAGTTCTCTCGGCGCCTGATGCGACTCTCTACCTGACCACCTGTCGGTTTCCAGGTACGGTTTGCAGATCGACCTGGAAGCTTAGTGGCTACTCCGCAAGTGGTGGTATCGCTTCAGCTCGTAGAGCCTCGTCATCATCTCTCGAGTGTTAAGAAGTCCGGATTTGCCTAAACTTCTCACCTGCCAACAACAAACGCACATATCCAGCGGTGCGATAACTAACGTCCTGCTCCGTCCCCACATCGCGGTTTATCCAGCACGAATATGACCGTTTCCCATCGACTACGCTTTTCAGCCTCGCCTTGAGGGCCCGACTCACCCTGCCCCGAGTAACGTTGGACTTCAGGAACCCTTGGTCTTCCGGCGATCGGGTTTTCACCCGTTTATATCGTTACTTATGTCAGCGTTCGCGCGCTGATACGTCAACAGCCCTCTCAGGCCATCTTTCATCGACACAGAACGCTCACAGCGTATTGCTACTCATGCCGCAGCTGCGTGCTATATTTGCATTACATCTTCCGCGCGATGCCGACTCGACTAATGATCTACGCTTTCTTTCATGATCGCTGCTTCTAGTAACATCTGCTCTATGCGCCTTCCCTTCGTTCCTTAATATGGAGCTTTGGGACCTTAGCTGGCGGTCTGGGTTTGTTTCCCTCTCACGACGGACGTTAGCACCCGCGTGTGTCTCCTGAGTGTCACGCTTCAGTATTCGTCAGGTTTGCATCGGGTTGGTCATCGGGATGGACGAGCCGAAACGGTGCTCTGCCCCAAGTGTCAGCTCAAGAGCTCTGCCTAAATATTAGATTCGGGAGAACCAGCTATCTCTCCGGTTTGATTGGCCTTTCACAGCGCAGTCATCCGCTAATTTTAGCATTAGTCAGTTCGGTCGCGGTTAGTACCCAGCGACTAACCTGCCCATGGCTGAATCACGGTTTCGGAGTCTCCTGCGCGCAACTAGACATGATGAGACTCAGTTCCTCAGCCCAACCTGTCAGTTAACCTCGCTACCATACTGATCGCGTCCATTATATGCATTGCGACACATGAGACTCCCACTGCTTTTGTACGTACAGGTTTCGAGTTCTATTTCACTCCCTCACGGGTTCTTTTCGCCTTTCGTCGCAGTACTGGTTCACATCGGTCGATCAGGGTATTTAGCCTTGGAGATGGTCATCTTCAAACAGGATATCACGCGTCGCCCTACTGATCATTAGCTTAGTGCCGCGGCCCTGGACTTCAGTACGGGCTATCACCCTGTATCGCGCTTCCCAGCTTGTTCCTCTGTCGCATCATTACGCTAACAGGCTCGCTGCGCGTTCGCTCGCCGCCACTAACGATCTCAGTTTGATACTTTTCCTCGCGGTACTAGATGTTTCAGTTCTCGGTTTGCCTCGCACTGCCTGGGTCAGTAAGTGACAGTAGATTCATCTTCATCTACTGCTTTCATTCGGACATCTTGGTTAGAAACTGCCTCTGATCGACTCATCAAGCTCTCGCAGATGGCGTCCTTCCTCGCCTCTGATTGCAAAGGAGCATCGCCTTGTGCAGCTTAGTCGCGTAACTGCACAACCTCAAAAATTCTTGATGTTGCGTTTTCAACTCGACACGCCAGTTGCTTTTTGTTCAGTCAAGATTCTTTCTCCTCTTACTCGAGACACTGTCGCATCCTTAAAGGACTTGAAAGCTCTGCAGTTTTTCAACATTTTCCTGGTTGCTAAAGGTACAGAAGATAATAAAGTTATCTTTATTTGGCGTCCCAGGGATTCGAACGTTACCGCCGTGAAAGGAGCGATGCTCCTGGAAGGCCTCGAGACGATGGGGACAACAAATAAAGATACTCTATCTTACATTTGCCGCCTTTTCTCTCTTCATTTTCTGCAATATATCAATCAATCTGTGTGGACACTTGTGTCTCTCGTTTTTTTAGCCCAGGGGTGATCGCCCGCAGGTTCCCTACGGTTACCTTGTTACGACTTCACCCCAGTCATGAATCATGCCGTGGTAAACGCGCCCCCCGAAGGTTAAACTATCTGCGCCATTGTACTCCCATGGTGTGGCGGTGTGTACAAGGCCGGGGTGTATTCTGCCAACATTCGATTTTACGATTACTAGCGATTCCGACGCACCATGGGTCAGTTGCGAACTCAATCCGGACTTAGACGTACTTTGAGATTCGCTCCAGCTCGCGCTCTCGCTTCCCTCTGTATCGCCATTGTAGCACGTGTGTAGCCCTACTCGCCAGGGCCATGATGACAATCATCCCACCTTCCTCGTTTATCGCGGCCCAGTCTCCTTTTGAGTTCCGACCAAATCGCTGGCAGCAAGGGATGAGGGTTGCGCTCGTTGCGGGACTTCAGCGGCATTTCTGGCGGCTGACGACAGCCGTGGCACCTGTCTCAGAGTTTCACGAAACGCCAATCCATCTGGAGTTCTCTGGATGTCCAAAGACCGTTAGGTAGTTCTTCGCGTTGCATCGAATTAAACCATGCTCCACCGCGTGCGGGCCCCGTCAATTCATTTTGAGTTTTAACCTTTGCGGCACAGTACTCCCAGGCGGTCCGATTTATCACGATGCTTCACTGGGCGCCAAAGCTCAAGCACTGCATGATCGACATCGTTTACAGCGTGGACTACCAGGGTATCTGATCCTGTGTTTGCTCCCCACGCTTTCCGCTATCGACGTCAGTACATTCCCAAAGGCCTGCCTTCATATTCGGTATTCCTCCACATCTCCTACGCATTTCACCGCTACGACGAATTCTACCTCCTAAAGTACTCTAGCGACCCAGTATGAAATGCAATTCCCAGGATTGAGCGGGGCTTTCACACCTCACTTAAGTCACCACGCCTGCGTGCCCTTTGCCCAGTTATTCCGATTAGCGCTCGCACCTCCGTATTGCGCGACTGCTGGCTTGCAGGTGGCAGTGACTTCTTCATGTAGTAACAGTAATCACCCTGGTCTGACCAAACTCCGTGCCTTCTCGCTAACGAAAAAGAACTTTACAGCGAAGGCCTTCTTCATTCACGCGACGTCAGGCTGCGCGGTTACCGTAGCTGTCCCACTGCTGCCTCCGCAGGAGTCTGGGCCGTGTCTCCAGTCCCAGTGTGAGCGTGGTGCGTCCTCTCAGACCATGACTGAGATCGTCGGCCGTGAGCCTTTACCTCGCCAACTACCTAATCCACATGGGCTCATCTGTGGCATGTGGCCGAAGGTCCCACACTTTCGTCTTCGATACTACGCGGTAGCCAGCTGCACAGTTTCCGTAGTTGTCCTCCACTAAGCTGGATTCCCAAGCACTACTCACCCGTCCGCCACTCGTCGCATCAAAGCAAGCAAGCAACATGTTGCGTTCGACTTGCATGTTAAAGCACCGCCAGCGATTCAATCTGACCGCGGTCAAACTCTTTAATTCAAGTTCGATCGCTCAATACTGCTGACGCACGTCACTACTACCGTATATGATTCTAGTTAGCACCTCATTAAGACTAGCGGGTATATTTTTAAAACAAGTCCAATCAGCAAGTGCCCACACAGATTGTCTGATATATTGTGAGAGCAAAAAGAACGTACACTTCCGGTTTTCTTAAGAGGTCAGCAGCAGCGCGTCGTTGTGTGCGGGACGTATTGTAGGCATTTCAGATGCCTTTGCAAAGATCTTTTTGTAAAAATGTAGATATTTTCTTTCTTAGTTGAAGATCTTTTGCTCATTCGAACACCGAATCCTTTTGTTGCTCAATTAATCGTTTTGCTATTCTTGGCAAATCTGCAATGGAATCCAAAACACGATCAGCACGAAAGTTCTCACCCTCTTCAGCTCAGTAGGTTTACCTGTTCGCTAAACATCTCGTATTTCACTTTTGCCAATGGCTGCTTTAAGATCTTCAATCTTGTCACTCATAACAGATAGGTGCCGGATCGATTTTCCAGCGCTGTAATTGCCTCTAATAGCATGCTGATTTCGGTTTCTGCATGCACAGTCTTTATCTTCATTCACCTCTTTCCTTCTGGATTGACGAGGGACAATAGTCATGCCATCTAAATCCACCACGATCAGCCGCAGCCAATCCATCCCATTCTGTCAGTTGCAAGCAGATCTTCTGATATCCACGAGCAATGCCTGATTGATTAGTCACCAAAAGCAAAAGATATCGTTTCTTTTTAGCGCTTTTAATGCATCAATACTGCCTTCAATAAGTGGAAATCATCAATTTTATGGACATACATGATCAATGTTTAAAGTGCCATCACGATCTAAAACAAGCTTTTCTTCATATATTTTCTCATTTATCTTTTCTTAGACAAAATTATCCCTTTTTATCACTTAATATAAGCAATAATAAGTCATAACAGATCCGTCTAAAAGATCTAAGATATTGACTGACTTCTGGAACGTCTAGAATACAAATGAAATTCAAATATTAACTGAGAACGAGGGCTTATATGATTAAGCTAAATAACATTACAATTTTTACTTCAGATAAAAACTGACCGCACTCGATAATGTTTCATTACATGTGCCGAAGGGACAATTTGCGGGTGTCATTTGGCGCTCTGGCGCTGGTAAAAGTACGCTTATCCGTTGTGATAAACTGATAGAAAGACCGACTCACGGTGCTGTGATCATCGATGATGGATCTGACTCAACTTTCTGACGCTCGATTAGTGAAAACACGCCGCCAAATCGCATGATTTTACAACATTTTTAATTTGTTGACCTCTCGAACCGTTTTTGAAAACGTAGCATTTGCCACCATGAATTAGAAAATAAATCAAGCAGGGGTCAAGAAAAACGGCCGACTTTTGGCGCTTGTTGGATTAAGTGATAAACGCAATGTGTATCCTGCTAGCTCTCTGGTGGTCCACAACGTGTAGCGATTGCGCGTGACGCCTGCAAGCGATCAAGTCTTGCTATGATGAAGCGACTAGCGCATTGGATCCGGCAACAGCAATCCATTCTAAATTGATTAAAGAAAGTCGCTAGCACTTTCGGGGTATCACCCATTCTTCTTATTACCCATGAAATGGAGAGTGGTTAAACACGTCTACGATCAGATTGCCGTGATTGATAAAAGGCCGTCTGATTAGACACAAGGCACAGTAGCGAGAAATTTTCTCTAATCCGAAAGAAATGAAGTTATTTGAAATTTATCAGTTCGACTTTCCACATTACCTTGCCGAAGAATATTTAGAAAATCTATCCCCAGTACACCAAAACATGCCGAAATCGTGTCCGATCATCAAGTTTGAGTTTACTGGTCGCTCCGTCGTGCGCCATTACTTTCTCAAGCATCGAAAATTTGAGCGTGGAGCTCCAGTATCTTAACCTCACCATTGATTATGCCGGTGCGGGTAGTTTGGCTTTACCATTGCGGAGGTTGAGGTGATGAAGATGCGATTACGCAAGCCCAAAGTTTATTTAATGGAAAATAACACGTTCGAGTAGAGGTGCTGAGGCTATGTTCCAATGATTTATGGGCAACATTTAGTAACTAATTCCCCGATAATTTGCGAGTTTAATAACGGTATCGACCGTTGAAACGGTTTATATGTCAGTATTATCGTTATTAATTTGACGCTATCAGGCTACCACTGGGTTTTAACCTTTTTAACCAATAAAAGGGGCGATTTTAGAAAACAGCTCAATCAGTTTTAAACGTCATTATTAATATCGGACGTTCAATTCCTTATGTATATTACTATCGCTAATTCCGCTAACAAGCTGGCTACTCCTGGCGGTGGTATTGGTTCTAGTCGCGATTGTCTCGTTAAAGTTGCAGCCGCAGCACGCCATTTTGCACGTCTTACGAGTAATGCGCTTTTGAGATTCCAACCGGTTTGGCTTCGAAACCGCAAAGCCATGGCGCAGCAATTGGCAAATTGTTCGTAAATTCTAGTCGCCTGCAATCTACGCGCATTGTCAATGCGATGTACGCTCACTGTCGTGACATTAGTGGCTTATACCGCAATGGCGGGAACGCAAAGGCGGTGGCGTTTCGGAAGCCTCGCCGTTAACTGCGTGTCTGTCGCAATATGCCATCTCAGTAGCGGGCGGCAACGATTGTTATCGTGATTATCGTGATGCTCGGTCAAAGTGGGCGACACACACTCGCAAAAGCGGGTGGATCACCGTTAATTATTTTCTACACCATTTTGTCACAGCAAGGACGCGAAATTAAAACTTGTTGCACTATCACCGCTATCTGCGTCAGCGTGAGTATTAACAGGTTGTAAAGAAGAGAGAGCAGATGCAGCGTCAACTGCACCTGCTGCGTAACCTCAATCAAAAGTTGGTGTAGTGGCGGGTCCTGAGCCACCAAGTAGCCAGGAAACTGCTGCAAACAGCGTTACGAAACGATTGCACAAACTAAATCGCTTGAATGTTGGTTGTATTCAGTGACTACGCTGCACAAACACTGCTGTATCTAAAAAGGTGATTTTAGATGCTAATGCATGGTAACTACAAGCTGCTTAGATGAAGATGTAAGCGAGAACTTGGTGCAACTTAGTGGTCGTTGGTAACACCTTTGTTTACCCGCTTGCTGTGGCTATTCTAAAACCATCAAAAATGTAAAGTGAATTAAAAAGATGGCGCGAAAGTTGTGGTGCCAAATGACCCATCAAACCGTGGTCGTGCATTAATCCTTCTTGAAAAACAGGTTTAATCAAACTTAAAATTCAACGATCTTCTCAACTGCTCGCAGATCATCGTTTGAAAATCCAGCTTAAAAATTTCTGAAGTAGATACCTCTGTTGCAGCTCGATGCATTGGTGGTCTTGCGGTCTGTAAATAAACATATGCAGGGTCAAGTTGGCTTACGTGCACGAATATTACGCGTATTCGTGGAAGATAAGATTCTCCATACGTAAACATCATCGTTGCGCGTACTGATAACAGAGACAGCAAAGCGATCCAGATTTCGACAAGCAGACCAAACTGAAGCGGTTTGCAAGAAGCGAAAAACACTTTAAAAGATATGGCGGAACGTCAGGTTGGTAATCTCAGCGGCCAAAATATTTCAAAGCCACCGATGGTGGCATAGGAAAAATTAATTAGATAGCGAAAGGTGTTTAGTGTAAGGTTATAAATATTTATAATAAAATAAAAAGTGTTCTGACCTACAAACTCATTATGATTAATTATAAAGTCATTTCAAACATTTGAAAAAGGCAATTAGTATTACTCTAATAAATAAATAAAAATGGATGTTGAGGCATGATGAAATATCAAGATTATAGTTATGTAGAGTCTTTTAGTGAAATTATAAGACTCACCAAAAACAATTCTTTGAAGAAAATATATAACTCATACATAATAGAAGATGCAATATCAATTTGGGAAAAAATTGATATTTGTTAAAATAAATATTAAAAACAATAGAATATCATCACTGTAAAGTCAAATAGTGCAAATTTTCATTTGATATTTTGCAAAACAAATAATAAAAAGCAATTAGTGCGGTCCACAGCTTGTTATTTGATAGAAATTTAATAATAAGAGGTTAAACTAATTCTACAAGCAGAGTTTTTTATTCACAAAATAGACATAGAGTCATTTGTGACTTTGATAAGAACCTTATAGTTGAAAATATGTTAAATATAGAAATTATCTCAGTATCAAAATTTTATCTAATATAATTGGTTTTCACCATCTGGGTTGCAGAGGATTATTAAGCGGCATTATCAGATATGTTAATGAATGAGTTTGATAGAAGTATAATGTTTGGTAATATTTTCTATTCTAGATTTGATGTATAATAATCATATCATCTAAAATTCGAACTATAAATCTCATAGATATTTTAAAATTACCAAATTTAAAATTAAATAAATCTAAATCTTTCTTTTACATGCTCAAAAAAATAATGAGGTCTGGTTTATTTAAGTTGTCTATTCAGGAAAAACCAATGATGGAGAGTGATTTATTATGAATTTGAATAACAAAATAAAGAAAATTAAACAAAATAGTCAAGTCCTTACTGGATTACAATAGGTAAAGATAAAGATCCTAATTTAAAGTTAATTCTTTCTTGCTCTTATAAACTTATATAATTAGAGATGGAAGATATATAAATTTCAGGAATTAGATTTAATTGTCCAAAATAATTCGATGCAACCCTAATTCATTTAAAAACATTGACCAGTTTTTCGTGTTGATACTGAAAAATAAAGAATGAATGATTTTGATAAAAAACTTGAATTATATGTTTTAAAATTTTATAAAATAAAACCTTTTCAAATTTGGTGTAGTAAATAAAATAAAAAGTGTTGGAAAATGAATAAAATATGTGAAAGAAATGATAAATATGGGCCATATTAACGAAACAACACCATCAGAACTCCAATCATATTTTCAAATGAAGGGCTATATATGTTTATAAAATAAGTAAGAACAATCAAACTAAACAGTAAGCATTGAAGATATCATGATAAGGAAACCAACAAAACCATTTAAATATTATAAAAGATGATTCAGATTTTAGAAGCACATGTCATTTCACTACACCCATCATCACAAATTCAGCTATCATGTGTTCATTTATGAGAAACCAAGATCGAATAACACACTACTGCAGACCAAAGTGACATCTCTAAGATGCCATGACATAGCAACATCTAGTTTTTAGTATTAAAAGCCACCTAGAGAATACCTATAAATTAAAGGAAAATAAATCATCCTACAATAGTGATATTTACTCTCTACTTCCATCTCCTCTATATAAAAATATGATAGGATATAGTTTATAAACTCTAAAGAATTTGTAAATCTAGAATCGAGATTTGGCAACCTATTTGTGAACATAGCAAATGTTTTCATTGTATACACCCTTTATCATGGACAGAGAAGAATTAAAGTTATAAAAATAATTTGGGTAAACATTCTGATAAATTTATTGCTATAGAAGTATAATAAACTCAGACCTATTATTCAAATATTTTTAAATATTTTCAAAATGATAAAATATTATATTTCATCAAAATAATATCACATATAACAGACTACATAATATGACTCCTATATTCAAAATAATTACAATATTATTATATATATATATAATGCTATAAATAAGAATAAAGCCAGAATCAAATATTAAGTTTATCATATTGTAATCAATGAACATCATTAGATTTTCATGTTCGTCGATCGATGCAAATGGTTGTCAGTGAACATTCTGACATTATATTCATCTCAAAAACTGAAAATATATATCATCCTCATAAAATTAATAGCAATATAACAATCTGAAATAAATTTCTATCTATTTTAATATGTAAATGTGACATATATTATATATAATATATAATATATATCAAATATTATATAATAAATCAATGAATATGAATATTATTAATAAATAATATTATTAGATTTATAAAAATATTAAAGTTAATTCCTTTCATTCCTGTTTTCTAAACAACAGTAAATCTATGATTCATTGTTTTAATTAAATCAGAAAAATTAGTTCTCAAAGTCTCATTCGTTTGATATTTCAAAAAATATAAATCATTATTAAGGTGTGAAAATGTTAAATTTAATTTATTATGTTAAACATATCAGTTTAATATCATGTATTTGTATTATTTCAGTTAATATTATGGTTCTATTATTTATATTATATAGTTATTT
>BNJU01002922.1_pt1 | contig 70294 bp, 82 predicted proteins | sample 8539281 | NCBI WGS metagenome assembly BNJU01 (sample SAMD00202456, study PRJDB9452) | human saliva metagenome | isolation source: human saliva | place: Japan | reverse complement strand
AGTGATGCGCCCCCACCGGGTATTTTTACCGGTGGGGGCGCAGTGTTAGAGGTGCAGCCGTTGCGGTTTTTGTGCGCCAAGCTGGAGCATTGTGCGCACCGCGTGGGCTGGTTATCTGCCGTTAGTCTTTTGTGACGGCAGGCTGTTGGTTGAGTGAGGGAACCTCGCCGACTTTCGGGTACCCGGCGAACGGAACCTCAGTGGATTGCACAGTATCCTGGGCGGGTACGGTGCAGCTGTCAATGTACTTGGGGTTGTACTCTTCGACCTTGAACTTCATGGTGAGAGAGCGCTGCTTATCTCCTTTGGTTTTGCCAGAAGAAATGGTCACGCTGTGTTCCTCACCAGGTTTCCAGTCGGCGGGAACCTCAATGTCACGGGTAAACGACGTCTCTTCCTCGGAGAGCTTGAAGGTCATTTCACCCTGCCCGTTTACCTTTGACTTGCCGTCATCCAGGGTGACGGTAATATCCGAGGGAAGATAGTCTTCTCCATACGTCCAGTCAGACCCTCCAATCGTGAACTTCTGCCCCGCATATACGGTCTTCGGGGCGGAAACAGTGGCCGCCTCACTGGTGTTATCGCTTACCAGGCGGGTCTGTTCAGGCGCGGACGCAGGGTCGATAATCCGTTTGGTTTCGCCGGGCGCGGTACCTGCATCTTCAGCCTTGAACCGGGAGAGCGTGTTTGCAGTAATATTCACGGATTCCTTGCCGGGGTATTCGTCCACGCTGGCGCTCTGGTACTCGCCGGTGGTGGGGTCAATGCGGAAGTCCACATTTGTGTTTTTGTACGTTTTATCACGGGAAACAGCCACTACGGAGCCGTCGCCCTGAATCGTGAGGAAGTTTACTTCGCTGGGGGGATACGCGCACATCTTTGACTACCTTGTTCTGGCGGGTGTCGAATACCGCTACGTTCCCGGCGTCTTTACTAATCTGCTTACTTTCGCCGTAGTCGGCAACGTACAGCAGGTCACGTTCTTCATCGTGGGCTAGGGCTCCACTGAGGTAGCCGTGCTTTACGTAGTCTTTGACCTGCCCGGTGTTCTTGTCGAGCTCGTAGATACCGGAATTAATGCCGTTGCTACCTTGCGCCGAAATGTATAGCTTGCCTAAGGAGTTATCGTAGGCGATGCCATGCGGTTGCGTAGGCACGCCAGTTTGCTCAGCCCCGGTGACCTTGAGGCTGCGCTTGTGCGTGAACGTGTCGGCGTCAAAGACCAGCACCTCGTCGGTACCCCAGTCGGTCACATACAGTTCACGGTCGGCGCTATTGAGTGCGGTGTGCATTCCGAAGGAATCGTACACGCCTTTAGGATAGTCAAGGCTCTTGATTTCCTTGGTCTTGGGGTCGATCGAGTACATACCCGTGCCGGTAACGAACAACTTACCGGTGACTGGGTCAATCTTGATTTCGCGCGGATGCTGGATAGTCTGCTGGTCCCGTTTCTTGTTAGGGTCGTAGCTGGTCCACACCTGCTGCAGGGTGTTTATATCGTAGGCGCTGACGGAGTAGGTGAGTCCATCGGTCACCCAGATTAGATCGTGTTCATCGTCTACGGTGATACCCAGGGGCGCGCGGAACTGCTTGAGGTTAGGAGTCTCGTTTTCGGTATCGGGCACAACCGGGATTTTTGCGGTCGCTTCGATCTGCAGGGTCTCGGGGTTTACCCGGGCAAGGGTGCTGATATTCGTTGACTCTGCGGCACCGCTTTCGGCGCTGGAAACGTAGAGCTTATTCTGCTTCTTGGAGTAGCCGCTTGTGTACTGCCCAGGCAAGCCCTGAGTTTTCTTCGCGCCGGTGATGTTCACGGAACGGTAGGTGCACTGGTTCGGGGTGCTGGAGGATCCATTTCCGCTACCGGGGGTGGAGCCGCCGGGTACTGATGAGCCTGATGATTTGGTGGTCAAGGAAGGGGTAGTAGCGCCTGCAGCCGGGAAACCGAGCCCAACAATAAGCATAGAGCATGCGCCGAGGGTCGAGATAATACGAGGGTTAGTGAGGCGGTAAGACATATTATTCTCCCAAGTCGGAACCGAATACAAGAAGACTTTTTAGTCTTACCTAAATACGCTATCAGATAAGGCAAAGTTAATTAATGGAGACTCTGGTCACAGTCTATGAGTGCATTCTTCGGGCTTGAATATAAATATGCAATGATGCTGTGGCGGCAAGAACCACAATGACCATACGCGGGGCACGGGAGCATTAAACCCCGTAGCATGAATAGGGCAGGCGGGTAGCGTGCAGTGGTTTACGGTATTTCGCAGGTAAGGTGAGAGGAAAATTGTGGGCGTTCATTACCTATATCCCGTTCTCAGTTCAGAGGATACCCTCATTGATGTCGAAGCTTTCTTACGCGAAGGGCAGCGAAAATGGCCCGGGTGTAAGACGGCGCAGTGGACCGCTGAGGAAGACCGCTTGACGGATGCCGACATCATTATTACCCCTGATGGGGCATCGACGATTATTAGTCATTTCACTGATGGTCGGCTCATATCTGTTGATGGGGCAGATTTTGAGGAGGCCGTAGAGATCGCCGCATGGGTGCGGTCTTTGAACCCAGACCCTGACGTGGTGCTATGGTTTACATCCAGTGCTTTCGATGGTCACACAGTCTTGACTCCGGGAATTACACCCCAGCAGGTGCTTGAGCAATGGGTAGATCACCGTGAAACACGACCCTTATGTGGAGTATCCTCAGTACTTCTCGTGAATGATGTAGTCATAGTGAAAGGGGGCGAGGCTGATATGGGCACGGTAAATCCTGAGAGTATGGCGATACCGGCAAGTTAGTAGTGATTGGTTGCCGCCGCACAGGGGTCGATTGACATCGTTCTGATGGGGCGGCCCGGTACCCCGGCGGAGGGGACTGCCTCGTGGGTGCGCGGTGAGGTGCTGGGACGCTACGACGATCTTCTGGACTATTACCTGTCTATGATGGAGTACAACAAGCTCGAAACCGCCGACCTCAGAAAGGACTTCGGCCCCAAGCCCGACGGCGTTCCCCACGCTGTCCTCGATACCCGCCCCAATGAAGGGGAAGACTGGCGTAGTTCGCATAGCTAGGTGGGCTATGGCATTCTTACGCCTGGGGCTGCTCAGCATCTTAAGAATCTATCGACAAGCTCTAAAAATCCCAGAAGAGAGACCGAATTCTCATATGTTAAATGAAACAAACTCCACACTGTCAGGTTTTCGCGCGTACCCAGTCGATCAGGCATTGAATATCATCCGAGCAATAGCTGAGCACCGGTGGCCCATGACTGTTGAAGAGGCATTCTCGTTGCGAGATCAGTTCGGCTGGACACCTGCTCCTGACGATGGGAGATTTTTCGTTACCCCTGTCAGTAACGGAGAGGGAAGATGGCCACATAAGCCTAGACGTCAGTAACAACCAATTCGTATCCGGGATTTCTTTCCGCTTGACCAGTCTCGCATCCCCGGACCCAACCCCAGAAATTAAGGCATTGATACAGTCGGCACGCTCAGGCTACGTTGCTGGACTTACATCACTGTACGGGGCTGCAACCCCCGGCCCTAGCAGCAAAGTGGAAACTTTGTCTTGGTATTTGCCGTCGCGCGCGAGTGTCGGTTTAGGAGTCGCTACAAGACTTGTGTCCGCAACAATTGAATCGCCAGCGATGACTGATCTTACTGAAGCTGAAGAGAAGTATTTTGCGGAGGGTGGGGAGCTTTAACGCTGTGCGCCGCTGGTTTGCTGCCAGCTAGTTTTTGGTTCTGGGTCCTTACCGTACCGGCTAGACTGCGTTCTACACTGGGAAACGACGCATCTCTGCAAACTATTCACCGGGACTTTTCCCCGCGTAGGTTACCAACGGCGTTAGGGGCACATCACGCAGACGCGTTACCCTAGATACGTGTGGAAATTGGCGTTTACTCCCCGCTGGTTGGGCGGGCTTTTGCTGGCTCTCGTCTTCGTGACGGGGTTTGTTGCGCTCTCCAGCTGGCAGTTTAACGCCTCCACGTCGGGCCAGGTGCACGCGGATACTGCCAAAGATACTCTGCGGCCCTACACGGACATCCTGAAACCTCACGAGCCGGTCACTAATATTACTGTAGATACCGTGGTGCAGGCGAAGGGCAGCTACGTTGCGGGGTCTTCCATGCTGGTGGCGCACCGCCTCAACGATGGGGAACGCGGCTACTGGGTGCTGAGCGAATTCATCCCCGAAGGCACTGATACTGTGACCGCTCAGGGGAGCACCAAGCCCCGCGCTATTGTTGTGGCCCGCGCCTGGGTGAAAGGTGAAGGGGATGCGCCTGCGGCTATCCCCGCCGAGCCGACCGGCACCGTTGAGGTGGCGGGCCGGGTGGTTAACGCGCAGGGGCCCACCGAATATAAGCGCCAACAGCAGCGGATTCTTGAGAGCGCATCCCCGGCGCAGCTCAGTAACCTGTGGGATACGCCCCTATACGACGGGGTGCTGGCACTGGCTGCTGAGGTCCCCGAGGGGCAGACTATCCCCGTGACTGAGCATCATACGATTGCCGAGAATTCTACGGTGATCGGGCAGTCGCAGGATGTGCGGCCGATCCGTGCCACTCAGGCGGTGGATGATATGAGCGTGAACTGGCTGAATATTTTCTACTCACTTGAATGGCTGATTTTCGCGGCGTTCGCCCTCTATCTGTGGGGCCGCATGCTTAAGGATGCGGCGCATCGTGCCGCCGAACCCGCCGAATACACCCAGTATTTCGAGTACGAGGGCGAATACTTTGTGGATGAGGCCACCGGACGCCCCTACTATTGGGACCCTGCCGATAAGCAATACTATTTCTTCGATGACGCCCCCAGCGCCTCCTCTCCGGGAGAGCCTCACACAAAAAATAAGAACGACCGTTCTTCATAGCTAGGTTTTGCATCACCACTGCACACACGAAAGGTGAATATGAGTAAAGAACACGGTTCCGAGACAGATAGCACACCCACCCCTGGGGCACCCCAGCCGGTGGAACGCACCGACGGGCGCAAAGTCACCCTGTCCCCGAACGCCTCAAAGGCACCTGCGGACGGGGCCGGGCATGCGCCCCAGGGCGGGTTTACGGTGCGTAAAAAATTCGGTGGTACGCAGGCGCAGATTCGTTCGGCGCTCACCTTCTATAAGTGGTGTGCCTGGATATCCGGTACCTTCCTGCTGCTGCTGGTTCTTGAGATGATTAGCCGTTATGTGCTGGGGTTCGACTTGGTGGCCGGTGGTACGGAGGCGGCAAGCGGCAAGTCTGTGGCCTTGGGGGTGCTGAACCGCGAAACCGGTAACCTCACCGGCGGGGTGAACATCTCCACCCTGGTGCTTATTATTCACGGCTGGTTCTACGTGATCTATTTGGTGTCGTGCTTCCGTATCTGGCTGCTCATGCGCTGGGGTATAGCCCAGTTTATTGTGATGGCGCTCGGCGGTGTGGTGCCGTTCCTCTCATTCATTGTTGAGAAGCGTATCCACGCAGAAACCCTGGCGCAGCTTGACGCTAACCCGCAGGCGACTAAGCGGTACTAGGCCCCGGCGCCGGTGGACATCGCCAGCGAGAACTGTTGTGAGAGCACCACATAAAACTTTTATCTCTCCCGTAGAATAGAAATACAAGACTTCGCGCGATCGCGCGGAATTTCGACCTGACACGTGAGGAAAATCCGTGACCGACTCTGTACACCCGGATCAGCTTGAAGAGCGTCCGGTTCTGGTGGTAGATTACGGTGCCCAGTATGCGCAGCTTATTGCTCGTCGCGTGCGTGAGGCGGGTATCTACTCTGAAATCGTTCCCCACTCTATGAGCACCGAAAAGATGCTCGCTAAAAACCCCGCCGCGATTGTGCTTTCGGGCGGGCCTTCATCGGTGTATGCCGATGGTGCCCCCCGCGGCGATAGGGCACTATTTGAGGCTGGCGTGCCGGTCTTCGGCATCTGCTACGGTTTTCAGGTGATGGCGCAAACCTTGGGCGGTACCGTGGCGCAGACCGGTTCCCGTGAATACGGCGCAACCGACGCAACTTTGTGTGCAGTTGATTCTTCGTTCCTCACCGGCACCCCGCAGACGCAGAACGTGTGGATGTCGCACGGCGATTCCGTGATCGAAGCCCCCGCCGGGTTTGAGGTTCTGGCGCAGACCCCGGGTGCGTCCGTGGCGGCGTTCGTGGATGAGCACCGCAAGCTGGGCGGCGTGCAGTGGCACCCCGAGGTGAAGCACTCCGACTACGGTCAGGTTGCGCTTGAGAATTTCCTGTACAACATCGCCGGACTTAAACCCACCTGGTCAACCGCCAATATTATCGAGGAACAGGTTGCGAAGATTCGTGAGCAGGTTGGCGAAGACCGCGTGATTTGTGCGCTCTCTGGCGGCGTGGATTCTTCTGTTGCTGCAGCCCTCGTGCATAAGGCCGTGGGCGATCAGCTGACCTGCTTCTTCATCGACCACGGGCTGCTGCGCGCGGGTGAGCGTGAACAGGTTGAGCAGGACTACGCCGCGTCAATGGGTATCCGCGTGATTACCATTGACGAATCAGAGCGTTTTCTCACCGCACTGGCTGGCGTGAGTGAACCCGAGCAGAAGCGTAAGATTATTGGCCGCGAGTTCATCCGCTCCTTCGAACAGGCCGAGCGCAAGCTCATTGAGGAAGCGGGCGAAGAAGGCGCACAGATCAAGTTCCTGGTGCAGGGCACCCTGTACCCGGATGTGGTTGAATCCGGCGGCGGCGAGGGTGCGGCGAATATTAAATCGCACCACAATGTGGGCGGTCTGCCTGAGGACTTGGCGTTTGAGCTGGTCGAGCCGCTGCGTACCCTGTTTAAGGATGAGGTTCGTGCTATCGGTCGTCAGCTGGGTGTTCCCGAGAAGATCGTGGCGCGCCAGCCGTTCCCCGGCCCCGGTCTGGGTATCCGCATTGTGGGTGAGGTAACCCGCGAGAACCTTGAGACCCTGCGCGCGGCGGATGCGATTGTGCGTGAAGAGCTGACCGCAGCCGGCCAGGACGAGCATATTTGGCAGTGCCCCGTGGTTCTTCTCTCCGGCGTGCGTTCTGTGGGCGTGCAGGGCGATGGCCGCACCTACGGGCATCCGATTGTGCTGCGCCCGGTTTCTTCAGAGGATGCGATGACCGCCGACTGGTCGCGCCTGCCCTATGATCTGCTGGCAAAAATCTCGAACCGGATTACGAACGAAGTCAAAGACGTGAACCGTGTGGTGCTGGATGTCACCTCCAAACCCCCAGGAACCATTGAGTGGGAGTAACGCACTAGGGGAGTAGCCGCCTAGAGTTTCACCCAGTTTTGAGTAGATAAGCCGCCCGGTGTGTTCTGAGCTGTCAGGATGCGCCGGGCGGCTTTGTATTTCTCGTGAAGGCTTGTGGCATGACTTTGGAAGACTTCTTCAATTCCTTCTGCAACAGAGCACAGTTTCGGATACCCATTGATGGGAATGTAAAAGTCTGAAGCGTACTTGGTAACAGGTGTAGGCTTGGTTGCGAGAGAATCTTGCTGGTGTTCTCGATATTGTTCTGCTTGTGGTTTTGCCGGGGCTCAAACCTGCAACGTGAATAAACCTTACAATAAGTGTTGCCAGATAATGAGAAAGCAGTACCAATAACCGATAATATCGGCTTTCCTATCATGAGAAATGGGGATGGTGTTGCAGGCAAGAAGTCACGAACCAGCAGAGGTAAGAGTCAGTATTTTTACTGTCCTCTAGGGGTGCCTCTAATGCTTAACCCTCAATTTCTTCTGAAAGTTGGGCGGTCTTCTTAATGCTATTTGTCATAACAACAATCATTGAGATACCCAAAATAACCTCGTAGAGGGCTACCATAGCCCCCACCATTGTAATAGAGTTCTCTGCATCCGATAAATGTGAATATGCACTAAGAATCCGCCCTAGCATAAACGACACATAGGTAACCTCGGAAATCGGGGCAACAATAAGGCTGTAAATATTGGCGCCTCGTATCCACTGAAACTTGACTGATTTCCTAAATCGCATAAATGCGACAACCTGCAAGATAACGTGAACCATATAGGGCAGTGAAATAACGATGGCAATATTTATAATAGTTTGGGAAATACTATCAATCCCATAAATTAAACCGAGAATAAATCCACCGGCAAGAACAACCAGTATGATGAGTGCAGGAATAATAATCAGACCATTCCTGACGCCCTACGCTATGAGAAGGGCCTCGTGGGTTTTGGGGTCTATGTCAAACTGTTTTGGTGTGTGCTGATAGGGCTCTGCCTTTCCTTCAGCACCCTGAAACCCCGGGGATGCCTAGGGATCCAAGGACATCTTACCGTCGGAACCTAGACCATACAGCTGTGTATATTTGGGCTCTTGATGGGCGGGCATTCTCTGGACTATTGCCCGATGCGCCTTGCTTTTCTGCGGGAGGTCGCGGGTCATTATTATCAGCGGTTGAAAAATTCTTATCGGTGCTCATGGCGCTTACCCTAATCTTTCTTCTGCGACCTGACATTAACGTATTGCCAAGGAATTTCTACTATCAGATCCTCATGATGCTTCTTCAAGGATTCTGATTCATCACCCAACTCGTACGCCTTTCCCGGAGAACCGTTTAGAGCATCGTCATATATTCGAGGTTTAGCGACAGTGACTCTCTTATCCTGAAAAGCATGAGGATATTTCCTTTTGATCACGGTTATCGTAACGATCATAAAAATGCTCATGATCGCTTCAAGCACGCAGGCACCTAGCATCCACCACAATGGCTGCACATCAGCATTTGGAACCGACGTCTCAATCACGAACAATGTATAAAAAGCGCCAAGAGGCGCAACAATTAGCAAGCTATAAACATTAGTTCCCCTAACCCAAGCGAGCCGAGTTTCTTTCTCTGCCCGTGACCATGCCACAGCCTGCAAAACCAAAAAAATACAAACCAAAAAGGCAAGAAAAGGATTAGGACTAAAGGATTAGAGAGCAGTGGCAGTAACAGCACTACCAATATGAGCTCAAGAGCAGTCCTTATAATCTGCACAGTTATAAGGCTAGGAGGAAACAAATTTTGCTTCTCAACCGAATCCGTTTCAGGTTCTTTCTCTATCTCATGAACATCTTGAGACTGGATTATTCCATGCTCAGGTTTTGAAAGGTTCTCATCAGTAGTCATGGATTCACCCTAAAGCTTATAGCCTGGGTATTCAGTGGAAGCTCCCTGAATATTCTCAAAAATAATGTTTTCAATTTTCCTAAAATCAAAAAGGTCATTTATATGAATAAAGCAGGGTTTCTAACGCTTTATGGGGTATCTATTAGTGGGTTACCCCCTAGATAACAGTAAATCGGGAGCGCAGATTTTCTTCGGAGTGTAGGCTGCGCTCCCACCGCAAATGTCTGCTCCCGTTTTTATTTTTCCTCTATCCCATTTCCCACCAGCACCCACCCTGAGTATTGACAACCAATTGTCATATTCGTAAACTGGTTGTCATAATTGCTGCTGGAGGAAAAATGGATGCTTCATTACTCAGTGAACTCGTGGTGCAGATCTTCCGTGTGAACGGGGCACTCACCGCATGGGGAGACCGGTTCGCCGCCGAAAGCGGCCTCACGACTGCGCGCTGGCAGGTATTAGGCGCAATCTCAATGGTGAAAGAACCGAGTACATCACCTCAAATCGCCGAACGCATGGGAATAACCCGGCAGGGTGTGCAAAAGCAGCTCAACCTCCTGCGGGACGAGGGGCTGGTTATGCCCATCGAAAACCCCGCGCATAAGCGTTCTCCACGGTACTCCCTGACCGACCACGGCGAGCAGAAACTAGCGGAAATCCGTAAACGCTGGCGCCAGCAGGTTGAACAGTGGAGCGGGGGGCATCAGCATGAATCTGTGAGTGCCGCTCTTAAAACCCTAGACGTTTTATCTCAGCAGCTTAAAGAATAAAACACATACGAAAAGCTACCGGCGGAGGTTTAGATATGAATCCCGTTCTATTAACCGTAAACACTATTTCTGCACTCGTAACAATCGTCAGCGCATTTTTGGCAATATATCGTCCGGGGCTTATGGTTCACGCATCTTCCGTTGATGCTAATGCTCGTTTCTATGTGTACATGTATGCTGTGCGCGCCATACCGGCCGGAATAGCCGTTCTTATTGCACCCTTCTATTTTCGAGGCGGTGCCGTCTCCCTGCTTCTTGTGACTTTTGCGGTCATGCAGGTGGGTGACGCATTGATTGGCTGGACCCGCAAAGAATGGGGCATGGTACTTTTCCCTTCACTTAGCGCGGTGATTCATACAGTTGTTGCCTGTGCAGTACCAGGCGTATAGAGGCCAACCCTGTGTTGGGGCCGCCGAACTTTAGGAACTGTGCGTATAATTTCTGCTCCTATACAGCTTCGCCGGGGTAGAAAAGTGCTCTCTTTCTGCGGCTGCGTTTAGACTATTGTACAGTTGGTGCGAGAACATAAAGGAGAAATATGCTGCAAAAGATGGTGACCGAAGCTGTCATTCACGATTTTTACGGTCTGCAAAAACTGGCAGGGGAGAAAACCATCTACGGCTGCGCCTTGGTGACAGACAGCGACTTCGGCTCGGTCTTTATGAGCATGAACACCGTACGTGAAGCGGGCGACCCCACAAGCTACGACTGGGATATATACAGCTGGGAGTACACTAACGGCCAGCTCAATAACAGTAAACTGCCGGGGGTGAGCAAGGAATTGTGGCGGCTGCTGGATCGTTCAGGAGATTCACTGCAAGACACCGTTCTGCCCGTGTTTGTTCAAGCCCTCAAACACCTGCAACAAGATGTTGCGCGCACTGGGTGCGATACCGACACCATCTGCTTTTTCATAACCATAACAGATGACGACAATGCCGAAAATATAGAAAATATGACTGCACGCGATATTAACTCAGGCCGAACCCTCAACGCTTTCCTCACCCGGCCATAAGCATCCGGTCATAACTAAATGCAGCATAAACCTGGGAACTATAAAAGCACGCAAAAACAGCTCTCGCACTGTGGGCATGCGCGTTCAAGCTCCTGTGAATGAGACAAGAGCACCGGGAGTACTACACGGTTTAGCCCCCTCAGCAGCGTATAAAAATGCTGTTGGTACCGCAACACCGGGGGAGTGCGCCGTAACAATCACGACCGGTACGGCAGAACATAACCCCTAGTCGGCGCGATAATGGACACACTATTTCCTTCAACCTTCCCCTGCTGCTACACCTAAAACTCATCTAAAGATTGCAGGATGTGTGAGTGGAAAATGTAAAGAATGTGCGTATAGAATTGAGAATAAAGAAACTTCCGGGCCATAAAAAGACCACCTCAACTAAACACTAAAAGAAACCTGCAACACCTTTTCGCGGGTATTTCTTAGCCTTACTTTAGTCGGGTAGTCTGCGATGGGGAGTACCATAAACACATACTCCACTATTCACTCAGCGATGGAGCTACCAATGTCACTCAACTACGAAAATATAACCCCGTCACGGTCCGCAAAAAAATATGCGTGGACTGGCGGGTTCCACAGGGGCTCAGCTGAGCACCTGGCGTACCGGCGTGCCCGCCGTGCCGAACGCGAAGAAGCAGTCGATAAAGTCATTAATGTTCTTTCCGTCGGATGCGCAGGCATCCTCGGGTGGGTGATCCTGCCGTGCACACTCCTGTGGTCGTTCACGGTACTATTCGCCCCCGCCGCCCCCGCCACCGCGCAGCTGGTCTCCACGGGGGGAGACCATCACGGAGCAGCTGGGAACATCGAATCAGCTCTCACTATGGGTACTGCTGGGCGTACCGTTCCTGCTGGTGTCGTTGGCACTCGTGCTGAACTTTGGGCTGGGCCCATACTCGCTGTACTTTATGCGTGAAACCGCCGTCGCAACCCGCATCAAAACCCTGCTGCTGGGGCTGCCGTTTACCCTGGCGGTGGGGTCGATGATCGCGTGGCTCATGGCAGACGGGGCCGCACTGGGGGTCTAAAGCACACCCCGCTCCAGAGGTCTTCGGGCGTACCCCCAGCAGATGGTTTTTCTATTCAGAAAAGTTTTTGTACTCAGAGAATTAATATGGCTTCTGAATGCAGAAACCTTCTCTGTAGACGGGGTTACGGAGCTCACTCTACAATGAGGGGAAGTACCCGCCAGAAGACAATAAATAAAAGGAGCGTGCACCGTGAAAACCCTAGGCATTATCGGCGGCATGAGCCCTGAGAGCACCGCCCTGTACTACCGGATCATTAACCGTGAGGTCAACCGCCGCCTCGGAGGCAACCACAGCGCCGACATTGTGATGCACAGCGTAGATTTTGAGGAAGTCGTGCGTCTGCAAAAAAGCGGTGACTGGGAAGCCGCCGGGGCTCTACTGGCGGCAAGCGCCGCAAAACTTGAAGGTGCGGGTGCGCAGCTGCTGCTGGTGGCCACGAACACCATGCACAAGGTTGCCCCCGCGATAGAGCGCGCCACCACCGTACCGCTACTGCACGTAGTTGACGCCACCGCCACCGCCATCCAAAGGCAGGGGCTGCAGAGGGTGGGGCTGCTGGGCACAACCTTCACCATGAGCGACGGGTTCTACACCGAGCGCATGGCGGCACAAGGAATCCAGACGATCGTACCGGCCGAACCGGAACAGGCAGAGACTAGCCGCATCATCTTTGAGCAGCTGTGCCTGGGCCGTGTGGAGCCTGAAGCCGTGCAGTATCTTCAGCAGGTCATTACAGGGCTGAAGGAGCAGGGCGCCCAAGGCGTGATTCTGGGGTGCACCGAACTCTGCCTGGCGGTGGATGAGGACAAGACCCCGCTGCCGGTCTTTGACAGCACCACCATTCACGCGCTCGCGGCAGTAGAGGCAGTGTTAACGCCGCCGCTTCCCGCATAAACCCCGCTTCTTGACCGAAATAAATAACTGTTCCCCATGAAAAGACTAGCTGCAGCCCTTGAATATAAAGTTCCGCCGCCACTTATTGGGGCACTGTGCGCCTCACTGATGTGGCTCATCTGCGGGATGCCGCCGCTGACAGGCAGACCACCGCTGCTGCTGGTTCCCGCCCTTGCACTGGTTGTACTCGGCCTAACGGTGGACGCGGCGGGGGTGCTGTCATTTAGACGTGCCCGCACCACAGTGAACCCGTTCGCCCCCGAACGCACCGTAAATATTGTCTCCTCCGGAATATATCGTTTAAGCCGCAACCCCATGTACTTGGGTATGGCCTGTATCCTCACCGGGTGGGCGGTGTGGCTGTGGCAGGTGCAGGCTGTGCTTGGGGTGGTGCTTTTCGTCGCCTGGATAACGCGTTTTCAGATCATTCCTGAAGAGCGGGTTCTCACCCAGAAATTCGGTACAGAATACCGGCAGTACCGCCAGCAGGTACGGCGCTGGGTATAACCCAACACCTACCAAAAACTGTGTATGGCTGGCTATGTGGACACACAGCCAGCCAACCGAAACCCTGAATGGTTCGGGGACTTACTATCGTATGTGCGCCTTTTACAGGATAGACTTAATAGCGGTGGACTCGGCAGGAAAGACGGTGATATTCATGAATCGTATCTCGACCCATTTTCTCGATCTTGAAGGCATTAAAACCGCGTACTACAGTACGGAGGGTGAAGGCACGCCTATCGTGCTCCTTCATGGTGGCGGGGTGGATCATGCCATGCTCTCCTGGAAAACGATCATGCAGACCTGGACCGGGTCTCAGCCTTTAGTTGCCCTGGATCTGCCGGGGTACGGAAACAGCGATAAACCCGAATTAGAGTACTCGCTGAGTTTCTACACGGGCTTCCTCAAAGCCTTCCTTGATACTTTGAACGCTCAAAATGTTACCTTGTGTGGCCTTTCAATGGGCGGCGCCATTGCTTTGCAATATGCGCTGCGGTATCCGGAGTATATTGGCAAGCTGGTGCTGGTGGCACCTTGGGGTGTGTCCGCTTCACCGTATTCACTCATGGGACGGTTGCGGGTGCGTTTGCCACTCAATCAGGTGGCATATAAAACCTTGCAGAACAGGTGGCTGGCAAAGAACATTATTGCCGGGTCACTGATTGGGAATCGCGAGAAAATTACCCCCCGAAATTCTGGATGAGGTGCAAACTGCCGCCCATTCGAAAGACGCGGCACGAGTTTTTCAATCATTTCAGATCAGTGAGCTGTGGGGAGAACATCCGGTCGGGCACCTAATACCGCTTCTGCCACAGATCAAGGCGCCAACCCTATTTATCCAGGGGGATAAGGACCCCGACGTCAAAGTCGGTGATGTGAAGCAGGCAGCCGCTTCTATGCCGAATACACGGGTCGAAATTTTTGAGCATCATAAGCATTGGGTTCAGAAAGAGAGCCCCGAACGGTTTGTGGATATAGTGCGCGACTTCGTCGAATCGTAACTCTTGTCATACTGAACGAACAGCATAAAATGAACCCCGGGAAGCACATTGAGAACAAGATTTTCTGGTGCTCGGTAGGAACAACAGTATCGGCCGGGCAGGCAAAAAACATCTCTGATTAGGGAAGACGCTCAGGTACTTTTACAGGTTGTACCAAAACCACGTGTATGTTACTGCCGCAGCGGCGCTATTCTGGCTCTCTGACGAGGCCAGCTACGTGACGGGAAGCTCATAGACGGTGGACGGTGGACTGATCATGCAGTAGCGTTTTGCCGCTAAACCGGTGTGCAAGTATACGCGGGCGGCTTAGGGCTGAGGAGGAGAGAGGTGAGCGATAAAAAGCTACTTAACACGGTCGCCCCGTTCACCAACTTCTGTATGCACATCCGAAAATGGAAGAGAGCAGCCTCAGCGTAGGGTTTTATGTACTGCGTCCCCGATCAGATCTACGGATCTGAATAATGCAGCTTTGGGTGTATTACAAGACCCTAGAGGGTGGGTAATACGCCCAAAGCTGCATTATTCGTGGGCGGGTTTTTCCACATCTGTTTGAGAGAAGAAGACTGTTGCCTATAGTTGTCCACAGTTTCTGAAATTTTGGGCGTTGATCTTTATAGGTTCTGTTCATATAAAGATATGAGTACTTATAAACTGTCTGACACCATCCTGCGGCGTGTCTATCCGCTGGTAAAAGATAATGCAAAACTCCGGGCTGAAGGTATCACCAAGGACCGGCTTCGGACTATTATCCGTGATAATCGGGCGGTAAAACTGGCACGAGGACAATATATAAGTGCACACAATTGGCAGAACCTTAACATCACAGAAAAGCATCTTGCCCGTATCATCGCGTATTCACGGGTGCTGGATGAACCTGTATTTACACATCAGAGTGCAGCCATACTGCACGGTTTCCCTGTGTTAGAGGTGCCTGTTTCTGTTCACGTGTATTCACAGTCGGGGAGCTCGAACGAGGCACTAACAAGACATAACGATTCCTATGCCCGTGATGCCTCTATAACTCGTTTTCTGGCAGGGATTACAGCCACCAGCCCCATAGAGACTGTCGTGGGGTGCGCCCGTGTACTCCAGGTTGATGAGGCGGTAGTCGTTGCCGATGGCGCTTTGAGTCGTCAACAAACGGAAACGCGAATAAATTATTGGGAGCTTCATCATGCTCTGATGAATTCACCTCGTAAAGGGTCTGCAAGGGCCCGGGAAGTAGCGCGATTAATGAGCGATAAATCCGATTCTCCGGGTGAAACTCTCACAAGGCTGCGACTTCAAGAATATGGGTTATTTCCTATTGAGCAATACTTTGTGAAGACAGATCTTGGCAATTTTGTGAGTGATTTTGCTTTTGAACAGCTGGGCGTCCTCATCGAATTCGACGGACGGGTTAAACAAACAGACAAGACGATGAACCCTGATGGTTGGGTAGTTGACCGAGAGAAAGAACGTGAGAATGCTCTGATGCGTGCGGGATGGCGGCTTTTGAGGCTACGTTGGGAGCATGTGAGGGGTCGGGGCAGCCCGTGGGTTTTGGAAAGTGCATTGCGCAGTTTCGGGATACTCTAAACTGTAGTTTTCAATAACGCAGCTTTGGGCGTATTACAAGACCCTAGAGGGTGGGTAATACGCCCAAAGATGCGTTATTCGGATTGGGAATAGAGAAGAACCTACTTCACGATGCGGTAGACCTTCGCTTCGTAGGGGCGTAGGGTGGTGCCCGCATCGGTCGGCGCGCCGGTGTCATCCCGGTAGTTGGAGTGCACCAGTTCGACGGACGCCCCGGCGGCACGCGCATCATCCAGCAGCGAGAAGGTGCGCTCCACCGAATCAGACGTGAAGTTAGAAACCACAAGCAGGGACTGGTTCGCGTCGGTGCCGTCCGGGCCGCCGGTACGGGTGTAGGCGTACACCTGCTCATCCTCGGCGTGAGGAGCCTCAACCGAATCTACGGGTGCGAACGACCCGTACACCATCAAATCTTTGAGCTCACCGCGGCGCAGCTTCGCCAATTCCTGATAGTGGTAGAACACTGAATCCTGATCGTCCAGGGCAGCCTGCGCATTAATCTGCGGGTAGTTCGGGTTCACCTTCAGCCACGGCTCGACTCCCGCGTTCGTGAAACCACCGTTCGCCGAGTCATCCCACTGCATGGGGGTGCGGGCGTTATCGCGACCCTTTAATGTAGATAGCGCGCATCGCATCCTCGTGGCTGAGTCGCTGATGATCCACGTGCATATCCTCGTAGAAACGAATCGAATCGCCGTCGCGGTAGTCGTCGATCGACTCGAACCGCACATTGGTCATCCCAAGTTCCTCACCCTGATAAATATAGGGGGTTCCCTGCATAAAATGTAGGGGTGGTTGCCAACTGCTTCGCTGAAAGCACCCGAAATTCGGGGGAATCGTTGCCGAACCGCGATACCACGCGCGGCTGATCGTGGTTATTCCAGTACAGCGAACCCCACGCCTTACCCTCAAGTTTCGTCTGCCACTCGTTCAGAATGCGCTTAAGCTCGGTCAGCTTGTACGGCGCATACGACCACTTGCCGCCCAGCGAACCTTCGGGGTCGTTATCGACACCCATGTGGTCGAAGTGGAAGAGCATCTGCAGCTCGCCAGCATCATAGCCCGCCCACAGCTTCGCATCCTCAGGGCTGGTCGCGCTCGTTTCGCCCACAGTCATCACATCGTACTTCGAGAACGCCTCACGGTTGAGCTCTTTCATCCACGGATGCACCATCGTGCCGTTCGCAATCACAAACGGGATCGACGACGTATGCTTCTCAAAATCGGTGGACGGGTCGTCCGGGAAGCCCTCAGGCTTAGAAATAATGTTGATGGCGTCCAAACGGAAACCATCCACGCCCTTATCGAGCCACCAGCGCACCATCGCATACAGGTCTTCGCGCACCTTCGGGTTCGCCCAGTTCAGATCGGGCTGTTCCTTGAAGAAAATGTGCAGGTAGAACTGCTGCGTGCCCTCGTCCCACTCCCAGGCGGAGCCGCCAAATTCGGAAGCCCAGTTATTCGGAGGAATCGGGGAGCCGTTCTCGTCAAACCCGTTGGGGTCTTTCCAAATGTAGTAGTCGCGGTACGGGTTATCCTTTGAGGAACGAGACTGCACAAACCACGGATGCTGATCCGAAGTATGGTTTGCCACCAAATCCATCAGAATTTTGATGCCGTGCTCATGTGCGGTGGCCAGCAGCTCATCGAAATCTTCCATTGTTCCGAAATCGCTCATGATGGCGAAGTAATCAGAAATATCGTAGCCGTTATCCACGTTCGGCGAATCAAACACGGGGGAGAGCCAGATAACGTTAATGCCCAGCTTCGCCAGGTATGGGATTTTTTCGGTGATGCCGGGCAGGTCGCCGATACCGTCGCCATTGGAGTCGTTGAAGGAGCGCGGGTACACCTGGTAAACCACTGCCTCCTTCCACCACTGCCGCCCGGCGTAGGAAGGAACCGCACGCTCTTCAGTCGTGGTTTCACTACTCATCATTAGAAGCCTTTCGTTAAGGGTTGCGTCGTTCGGCTCAGCGGGAAGACCCGTAAGCCGCATCGCCGCAGGTATGTCTGCAAAACTTTCAGTCAGGGTGTGCCAGCGCGTCATCCGCCGCGCACTCTACGCCCTACCGGTACAGGTACACCTTCGCCTCATAGGGGCGCAGAGTGGTACCTTCGTCGGTGAACTCGCCGTGCTCATTCCGGTAGTTTGAGCTGATCAGTTCGGGTGCTTCTGCCATAGCCGCAAGCTCCTCAAGTTTCAGCACGTCCGGGTTCTTGAGCGCCAAAGAAGCGAGCTGACCGTCTGCATAGGGTAAAGACAGTGTTTCTTGGGTGAAATTAGCAACCACCAGCAGGGCGCGCTCGCCGGATGCGGCGGCATCTTCAGTAGAGTTCACGCGCAGGTAGGCGTACACCTGCTCATCCTCGGGGTTGAGCACACACGGTATTCGCCGGTGAGCACGATGGGGTGCTCTTTGCGCAGATGGATCAGGTCGCTGTAGTGATAGAAAATAGAATCATCGTTCGCCAACTCTTCGGCGGCGTTAATGTCGGTGTACCGCGGGTTCACCTTCAGCCACGGGGTGCCGGTCGTAAAGCCCGCATTTTCGCTCGCATCCCACTGCATGGGGGTTCGCGCATTATCCCGACCCGAAGCACTGATGTACCGCAGCATATCCTCGGGGCTAACCCGCTGGGACTCCACCACGTATTTACGCCAGGAATCATGGATTTCAAGGTCGTTATAGTCATCTACCAAGTCGAAGAAAACATTGGTCATACCCAGCTCTTCACCCTGATAGATGTAGGGGGTTCCCTGCATCATATGCAGAACCGTGCCGAGCATCTTACCGCTGACCTCACGGAACTCGGGGGAGTCATTGCCGAAACGTGAAACCGTGCGCGGCTGGTCGTGGTTATTCCAGTACAGCGAATTCCATCCGCGACCGTGCAGTCCCGTCTGCCAGTGGGTAAGAACCTTCTTCAAGTCCACCAGGTTAAACGAGTGTCCGACCACTTGCCGGTGGCGCCGCCTGCGCTGGCATCCACATCCATATGCTCGAACTGGAACACCATCTGCAGTTCGTGGCGGTCAAAGCCGGTGTACAGGGCGGCATCTTCCACGCTCACGCAGGGAGTCTCACCCACGGTCATCACCGGGTATTTGCTGAGTACCTCGCGGTTCATCTCGCGCAGGAACTCATGCACGCGCGGACCGTTCGCGGCCACCGCCAGAGAATTATCTAAACCTCCTGCGGTGACGGCGGGGTCATCTGGGAAGGAAAGATCCTTAGAGATCAGGTTGATAACATCCATGCGGAAACCGTCGACGCCCTTATCAAGCCAGAACCGCATAATGTCGTAGACTTCTTCACGTACCTTCGGGTTTTCCCAGTTGAGGTCGGGCTGCTTCACCGAAAAATAGTGCAGATAGAACTGCTGAGTGCCCTCGTCCCATTCCCAGACCGACGGCGAGAAACAGGAAATCCAGTTATTCGGCGGAATCGGGGTGCCGTCTTCAGAAAACCCGGCAGGGTCACGCCACACATAGTAGTCGCGGTACGGGTTATCCTTCGCAGAACGTGCCTGACGGAACCATTCGTGCTCATCCGAGGTGTGGTTCACCACCAAATCCATCATAAGCTTGATGCCGTGCTCATGTGCGGTCGCCAGCAGCTCGTCGAAGTCAGCCATTGTGCCGAACTCGGTCATAATCGCCCGATAATCCGAAATGTCGTAGCCATTATCGTCATTCGGCGAAGCATAGATCGGGGAAAGCCAGATAACATCTATACCCAGCTTCGCCAGGTACGGGATTTTTTTCGGTGATGCCGGGTAGATCGCCGATGCCATCGCCATTGGAGTCGTTGAAGGAACGCGGGTAAATCTGGTACACAACGGGCTGTTGCCACCATTGAATTTCGGTTTTCATGAGCTGTCCTTCCACGGAATACATATCAATTTAAAATCTGAAGGCGGAAACGCGCTAAGCTGCGGCACCCCTAGGGCCGCCGCACTATCCGGGCTGTACCTGCGACGGCAGCTGCACGGGGTGCATCCTGGCGGTGGGCTCGAAACTCGACTCGTCAAACTCCACTAGCACGCCGCTGTGATCGGAAATCGCCTCAGGAGAATTATCTCGGAATACCACCGCATGCGAAAGTACCTTCACTGCTCGGTCGGCAAACACGAAGTCGATGCGCTTGGCATCCTCCTGCCCTTCCCACCCGGCAATACCACGATGTACGGTGAACTCACCATCGGTACGGTCGGCAATCTCACGGGTATCCACCAGGCCGGAAGAAAGCACAAGATCGTACCCTTCGCCGCGCACCTGCGCCGCCGTGTTGAAATCGCCGCCCAGCAGAACGGGCGCATCCTGACCGCACTCGGTGAGAGCCTGCGAAAGCCGCGCAAACTCCTGTGCGAAAAGCGGTTCGCCCTGAAAATCCCACCACGACATATGGGCGCTTGCACACCACACTGAACCCGCATCAGTACCAACCCGAACCGCGAGAGAAGACCTGCGTTCAACCCGGTCGTAGCTGTACTGCGGGCTCATCACAATAGGCTCGATGCGTTCAATAGGCACGCGAGAAAGCACCGCCACACACTCGTCATACTGATCCCACCCAATATGGGTTTCGGTCAGCGCCCATTCGTACTGAAGCCCTAAATCAGCCAGGAACCGAACCAGCAGCAGTGCATAATTATCCTCACGGATAGGAATACCAGCCCCGCCCTGGTACCCCAGTGGCGTATCCACAATAGGGGAGTGCAGGTACTGGTTGACCTCCTGCAACGCAATAACATCAACCTGACGGTCGGCAATAAAACGGGCAAGCTCATGAATCTTAACGATCTGGTGAGGCTCGCACCAGCTGTGGGTATTCAAGGTAAGAAAAAGCATAGGTATGTAGTTTTCGAGAGGTCGTGCGTTCAATAACACCACGCCACCTGCCACGGTGGGGCGGGCTACGGTTACATGCTACAGAGAAACACCGTTTCAAAGCACTAAAAAAACCGTGACAGTAGGTTAGTATTTTTACCCGGTACCGGGAGATGTTTCACGTTATGAAAAAACATGTCTAATCTCCCGCAACAGACGTGTAGCCCCGCCAAAAGGTGGGATGATGGTGCCATTCAAATACTGATGACATTCGCGCGGGCGCGTGTGCCTGCGTATTTTCTCGTAACCCGAAAGGCGTAAGCCTCATGATGGAAAAAGTTCAGAGGTTCGGTTCGGCCATGCTGGCCCCCGTGCTTCTTTTTGCCTTCGCCGGTTTGGCGGTTGGTATTGGCAAAGTTGCCACCCTAGAGAACATCGTTGGTCCTCTAGCTAATGAAGGCACGATGTGGTTTAAATCTGGGATGTCTGGCTCTCTGGTGCCTGGACCGTCTTCACTCAGATGGAGCTGCTCTTCGTGCTCGGCCTGCCGATTGCGCTCGCTAAGACCGCAAACGCCCGCGCCGTGCTCGAAGCTGGCATGGTCTACCTGACCTTCAACTACCTGAGCGGAACAATGCTCAAGTACTGGGGCCAAGACAGCGGTGGTATCTTCCAGCTCAACTACGGAGTGGATATTTCCGAGTCCGCCGCCGGTACCGGCCTGAAAATGATCGCCGGTATTAAGACCATTGACACCGGTATCTTTGGTGCGATTATTATCTCCGCCATCGTGGTGTGGGTACATAACCGCTGGTTCGATAAGAAGCTGCCCGACTTCCTGGGTATTTTCCAGGGCACCCAGTACGTGTACGCCGTGTGCTTCTTCCTCATGTTCCCCGTCGCGTTCCTCTTCACCCTGCTGTGGCCCTACGCCCAGCACGGTATTGAAAGCATGCAGGGGTTCTTCATCGCCTCCGGCGCGCTCGGTGTGTGGATCTACACCTTCTTGGAGCGCTTCCTCATCCCGACCGGTCTGCACCACTTCATCTACTCGCCGTTCATGTTCGGCAACGCCGTAACCCCCAACGGCATTGCGAAGGACTGGCCGACCCACCTGAGCGAATTCGCGCAGAGCGACAAGCCCCTGCGTGAGCTCTTCCCCGGCGGCGGCTTCGCACTGCACGGCAACTCTAAGGTGTTCGCACCGGCAGGTATTGCGGCGGCCTTCTACACCACCGCACGGCCCGAGAAGCGTAAAGAGGTTCTCGCCCTGGTGCTGCCCGTGAGCCTCACCGCGATGCTCATCGGCATTACCGAGCCGCTGGAATTCACCTTCCTGTTCGTGGCACCCCCGCTGTTCGCAGTGCACGCTGTGCTGGCTGCAACCATGGCGTCGATCATGTACATGTTCGGGCTTTCAGGCAACATGGGCGGCGGTTTGCTGGATAACTTCATCTTCCTCAACTGGGTTCCGCTGTGGCAGAACCACTGGCCGACCTACCTCATGCAGATCGGCGTGGGCCTGTGCTTCACCGTCATCTACTTCCTGCTCTTCCGCTTCCTGATCCTGAAGTTCGACTTCAAGACCCCCGGCCGTGAGGCTGAGGGCGGCGAAACGAAGCTGTACTCGAAAGCCGAGTACAAGGCCGCCAAGGCTGCCGAGAAGAAGGGCGGCGCATCCGCAGAAGACGGCGACACTGACCTGTACGCACCGCGTGCGGCTGGTTTCCTTGAACTGCTCGGCGGCGCCGACAACATCACCACCGTGAACAACTGCGCCACCCGCCTGCGCGTGTCGGTGGCCGATGAATCCCTGGTCGACACCTCGGATGCCGCGTTCAAGGACGCCGGTGCTCTTGGTATCGTACGCAAGGGTAGGCATTCCAGGTGATCGTGGGCATGGACGTTCCGCAGGTTCGCGAGCGTTTTGAAACCATGGTGAACACCAAAGCCTAAAAACGTGAGCTAGGCTAAAACCCGCTTCACGCGATAACGCACAAGGGCTCCTGAGCCGCAGACGTTGTAATATTTTTAATATTGCTTGTCAGCGATTCAGGAGCCTTGAGTGGATTTACAAGATGTGGTGAATGCAAACCAGCACCGCTTCAGCGGTACAGAGCGCGAGATTCTGGCGTTTATGCTCGACAACGAAAAGTTCGTTGCCGAAGCCACCATCAGCTCCCTCGCGCACAAAACCTACACCTCAACCAGCTCCATTATTCGCCTCACCAAGAAACTGAACTTCTCAGGCTTTGCGGAGCTGAAATACTTCATCAAATCCTCCCTCACCCGCTCCGAACCCTACAACCCCAGGTTTATTGAGAGCGGTAAAGAAGACATCCTGCGAACCTACGACTACCTCGAACACATGGAGCTATCGAAGCTCCTCGAAAAAATGCACGACGCCCGCACCATCTACTGCTTCGGCACCGGGTACGCCCAACGCAACGCCGTGCAAGAGTTCGCCAAATCCATGCAGGTGTGCGGCAAATTCTGTCACGTCATCCCAGCCCGCAACGAGTTTGAGAGCACCATGACCTCCATGACCACCAACGATTTGGTGATCCTCGTATCGTTCTCCGGGCAGACAGAGAACATGCGCGAACACGTAAAAATGCTTGCCCTGCGCAAAATCCCCATGGTCGCGGTCACCGCCCTCGGAGTGAACTACATGTCCTCCCACGCCGAATACTCACTGCACTACCAGAGCACCCCCACGCAGATCACCGGCCAGCGCGGCCCCTACAACTCATTCGTGGCGCTCTCAGTGCTGCTGGACTACCTGGTGCGCCGGTACATCGACCACATTGAGACCCGAAACCCCCAGCGGCAGCCCGGCGGGAACGAAACAGACCCGGGCATCGGCCCGGCAGAACCCACCGCCGACTAACCCCCAGAAAGCACACAAGACATGAACATCTTCACCGCGCTTGACGACGACCGTAAACTCCGCCGTTTCCTCTTCTGGTACTGGCTCCTGGTGCCCTTCGCGCTCTTCGCCTGGATTCTGCTTGGCGCCGCGAACTCCAATATGACCTTCCAGCAGGCGCTTAACATTCCCTTCTTCGCTGTCGCGTTCCTCAACGGGTGCCTGACGATCCTGCTCGCGGGACTCTTCAAACTCGCTGGAAGCGAAAACGAACGCACCGAACGCGTCTTCACCCTCTACGCCCTCGCGGTGCAGATAGTGGTGGGGAACCTGCCCGGCGCGCTCGCCTGCTACCTGCTGCTGCGCGCCACCCGCGACTGGGACGAGACCGAAAAATTTGCGCCCACCTACCGTTGGGTACTCATCGCCGCCATGGTATTTTTGGGGATGGTGAGTCTGCTGGTTCTCGCGGCGAACATCCGCCTCTGGACAAGCTAAACACACACCTTAGCTGCTACAAGGCCGCATAGGAAGGACGAACCGCAGAAACTACGGCACTATAGCGCGCTACGGTGGGCTACCCGCGAAACGCTGAACCCATCCGCCCGGCACAGACACGAGGCGCACCCACCCGGCCGTATGATGTAAGAACGTGCAGAATACAACACACCCAAGGACGCACACGACGTGAACGGAACCCCCGAGACCCCCAGGGCGCGCCCAGGACGGAAACTCGCCAACCTCAGAACCCGCACTGGCACCCAACCCCGACGGGCCCCTGAGGCACTGCCGCCGCACCTGACCCCGCCAGCCACAGCTTCGACCCAGCGGCGGGGCTGGAACGCTGGGCGGAACAGATGGACATCTACACCGGCCCGGACGCGATGCTCAACTTTAACCGGGTTGACTATGTGCACATCGACCTCACCGCCGCAAACCCCTTCCGGACTCGCCCAGCTGCTGGCCGGGCGGAAAACCCGCCTGTCCACCATTCTGCGCGAAAAAAGCTTGCTGGAGGAGGGGATGCGTGCCGCCCGCACCCTGCGCACCAAAATCTATGAGCTGTCCACCGACCACGGGCTAGACTCCGGGTACTTTGTGGCCGGCACCGCCTCCTGGCTCTCACGCTCCACCCGCGAGCACACCGTCTCCTACGAGAAACGGTTTATTGCCCCTATCCTCATGGCGCCGCTGAGCATCACCCCGCACCCCAGCAGCGACGACTACGAGCTGCGCCTTGCCGGTGCCGCGCGGCTTAACCCCGCCATGGTGCGCCAAATCAAACAGGAATACGATATTGACTTGGGCACCATGGACGTGGCGCAGCTGGCCAATTCCATGTCCCGCCTTGACCCCGAGCCCGTAATTGAGCGGATGCGCGCCACCACCGGGAACATCCCCGGGATGGCCATCGAATCACGGTTCTTCATCTCAACATTCGCCGACCTCAAAGAAAGCATGGGCGAGCTGCCGCACACCGCCCACACGCCGCTGGTGCGTGATATTGCCGCGCTCAAAGTCCCCGGGGTGCAGCCGAACATCCGCCCGCTGGTGCAGAACCAGCCCCCTCATGACGACCGTGACCCGCAGCGGGAGACGCAGCTGCTTGACGCCGACCCGGCCGCACAGACCATTATTGATGCGGCCGCCAGCGGCAACTCGTTCACCGTCACCGCCGCCCCCGGCACCGAGCCGCTACGTACCGCCGTAAATATTGCTGCGACCCTCACGGGGCAGGGAAAATCTGTGCTTGTGGTGGGGGAGAAACGCTCCACCCTGGCTGATTTCACCGCACTGCTTGAACGCAACGGTATTGATTCCCTCCGTTTTGATGTGCTCACCGACCGAGACGCCGAAGGCCAGCGCGCCGAATTCATCCAAGCCATTGTGCGCAACGAAACCGCTGCCATACCCGAGGAAGAGGAGACCACCGCCGAGCTGCTTGAAACCCGCCGTCGCCTGCACAGGCACACCGAGGCTTTGCTCTCGCACGAGCCGTACTGGAATATCACCACCTACCAGGCGCTGCAGACCCTCGCCGAACTCACCTCACGGAACGAGGCGCCCGCAACCGGTGTACGGTTTAGCCGCCGCATGCTTGATCGGCTGCTCGAACGCGAGAACCTTGCTCACGACCTCACCCGCCTCGCGGAGTTGGGGGCGTTCACCCCGGCAGCCCGCACCTCCCCCTGGTACCGTGCCCGCCTGGCCAACGACGAGGAGACCGCTGACGCTTACGCACTGGTTCTCACCCTCAAATCCTCCCTGCTGTCTCTGCGGGAGGCTATGAGCCGGCTCAGCCGCACCACCGGGTTACGGCTGGGCCGCACTATCGCCGACTGGCAGGGGCAGCTGCGTATTCTGCAGCGCATCCGGGAAACCCTGAAACAGTTCCGCCCCACCGTGTATGACCGGCCCGTCACCGACCTGATCGCGGCCACCGCGACCGGGGCGTGGCGCCGCGAAAACGGCATCGAAATGAGCAGTATGCAGCGCTCCCGCCTGCGCCGCGCCGCTAAGGAGTACATCCTGCCGGGGGTGAATATTGGCGACCTGCACGAGCAGCTGCGGATTGTGCAGGCTGAACGCGCAGAGTGGATCCGGCACACCGCCGCCCCACGCACCCCGCAGATCCCCGAGAACCTTGATGCGCTTGTCACCGCCTGCAATTCCCTCATGAAAGAGTTCGACGGGCTGCGAATCGTGCTGGATGACTCCCCGGAAGGCACCGACTTTACCCGCACCACCCTGGATGCGCTCGAACAGCGTTTGGATGCGTTACTGGCCGACCGGGTGCTGCTGATGAGCCTGCCCGAGCGGGATACCCTCACCGCGCGCCTGCTGTGCCTGGGCCTGGATGAGCTTATGGAAGATTTGTACGCCCGGCAGGTGCCGGCACGGCTGGTGGCCGCTGAGCTGGAGCTGGCCTGGTGGCAGTCCGCCCTTGAGGAGCTGCTGCACGACCACGAAGGGCGAATCCTGGGCGGGCAGGCGCTTCGCGGCGTTGAGTCCCGGTTCCGCCGCGCCGACTACGCCCACATGCTGGGTGCTGCCTCACGCCTGCTGGAGTGCACCCGGCAGCTGTGGAACGACCGGATCGACACCCACCATGAGCAGGCGGCGTACCTTAAAAAGCCAGCTGCGCGGACATGAGTTTGTGCTTCAGCAGTTATTGGAGCACGCCCCAACGATGGCGAGCACCCTGCTGCCGATTTGGACGGCCAGCCCCTTCGCGTTGGCACGCCACGTTCCGCCCACTATGCGTTTTGACGCTGCGATCTTATTAGATTCCGAATCGACGCCGCTGGCGGCAAACCTGCCCGCCATTACCCGCGCTGAGGCGGTGATCGCCTCGGCGACCCGCACTCCGGGTACCCGGCCCCGTTTATTGTTTCGGCACCGGCGACGAGGGGCACCGGCGCCAGCAACGAAACGACTTGAGAGCACCCTGACGCGCTTTCGAAGGTGGTGCCCTCGCTGCACCTGGCGCAGCTGGGGCGGGACCATGGACCCGGTGACCTTTGACTATTTGAACCGTGAATTTTACGGGGGGCAGCTGCGGCAGCGCTCGGTGAGTGATGCCGCCTCCGAGCCGAAGCCGACCCTTAGCGTCGAATACATTGATACGCGCGGGAAGGTGAGCGATAACGCCAACCAGGAATCGCCAAGTTTTGAGGTGGAGCGGGTGACCTTACTGGTGCTGGAGCACGCTTACCGCCGCCCGGAGCGTTCCCTGGCGGTGGTAACCGCGAGCCCTAAACACGCGCAGCGGGTGGCCGGTGCGGTGCGCAACGCCCTGAATAAATATCCGCAGCTGGCGCCGTTCTTTAAACCCGGAAAAGAACCGTTTAGGGTGGTTGATTTTACGCGCGCTGAGGGCATGGAGCGAGACACCATGATCTTCTCCTGGGGGTGGGCCGCCCCGCCCCGACCAGCGCACCCCCTACACGATGGGGCAGCTGTCGGAGGAGCACGGCCGGGAGGGGCTCGTGACCGCGCTGACCCCGTGCCCGCCGCGCCACCCACATTGTTTCGTGTGTGAGCCCGGATGCGTTGGAGCCGCAGAAACTGAGCACGGCGCCCTCGACTTTTACCGTCTGATGCGTGCCGCATGAGGCACACCAGAAACGTGTGGACGAGCAGCAGCAGGCGGCACGCATCCCCGAAAAAATGCCCGATAACGAGTTCTTAGCGGGTGAGGATTACGGCCCTCTGCCCGATACCGGCGATTGGCTGCTGAACGACCTGCTGGTTCGGCTGCGCCAGCGCGGGGTGCGTATTGAGCCAGGCGGCGGGCTGGTGGCGTTTATCGCCTACGCCCCCGCAGGCGGTGGCGACAGTGAGGAGCCCGCCATGCCGCTGGTTGCCTGCTCGGACGCCTCACCGCGTTTTGCGGGCACCAGCGTGCGCGAGCGCACCCGCCTGTTGCCTGAGCGGCTGGGCCTTACCGGGTGGAACTACCTGACCCTGAACACGGTGGAGGTATTCGCCGACCCGGATGCTGTGGTGGAGCGCATTATGCGGTACGTTGGGATGCGGGAGGACAACTCGTGAGCGGCTACTCGCCCGTGCCGAAACCACGGCGCGGTCATCGCCGGGTGAGTGGGGTGGGCGCGCCAGCTGAAGCTGAACCGCGTATCGCTGGGGTGAATGCCCCGAACCGGGGCGGGTGCAGCGTGTGAAGCCGTCGGGTGGGCAGAGGGCCGCCAGCGGACAACAGGGGACTGGGGCTACCCGTGGCGTGCCGGGTGGGCGTTCCCAGCAGGCGCTGAGCGCGGATGAGCTGGCCAGGCTGCAGTGGGTGCAGGAGATGAAGGAGCAGAAACCTCCGCACTATTAGCCCGCACGGTGCCCCCAGGATGCCGCGTACCCCATTCGTGGTTGCTTACCGTAGCCCCGTGCATCCTAGCGGGTAAAAGCCCAGCACTGCACGCTGGGCCATGTTGTTCACGTTTGACCTGCACCCTGACCAGATGAGGGGCTGGGCGCGTGGCGGTTAGGCGGTGCCTGCTGAGCTGCCGCTGGAGCTGCTTGAACTATTTGTGCTGCTGTTTTTGTCGTTTGTGTAAAACCCGGAGCCTTTAAAGACGACGCCCACCTCGTTGTAGCGTTTACGCAGTGTTTCCTGTCCGCAGCTTGGGCAGGTACGCAGCGCATTATCGCTAAATGATTGGCGTTTTTCGAAGGCGTGGCCGCAGTTTTTGCACTGGTAGACGTAGATCGGCATGGTATTCCTCGCTGAGCCTGTGTGATTACTTCCAGCTAAAAAGTGTACCGCCTGTGTGCGGTGCCTGCCTACGTGCTGGCTGTACGGTGTGTTAGTGGGTGGCATGTTCGCCGAGCGGGTGCACCCCGTTCTCGGTGAGCACCCGGTAAAGCACCCCGTCCCACGTGTCGTAGGGGATGCTGTCAAGCACTTCGTCGGCGAATACCACGCCCACTGTTGTTTCGCGCAGGGCCTGCTCGCTCAGGCGCGGCAGCAGCCGGTCGTAATACCCGCCGCCTTGGCCAAGCCGTCGCCCGTTGCGTCCGTAGGCCAGGGCGGGTACTAGGCGCAGGTCGGCTGCTGTGAAGGCGTGGGGGCCTTCAGCGTCGCCTTCGGGTTCGGCAATACCCATACCGTTGAGGGGGTGCTGCACATGCGGGTCCCACTGTACCCAGGCGAGTTGCCGCCCGGGGCGCACCACCGGCACCAGGATGCGGTGCCCGTCGTGGTGCAGCTGCTGCAGTGCGTCGGTGATGGGGGGCTCCGCAGCGGTCGGCAGGTACGCTGCAATGGTTAGTTTTTTCCCGGTGCGGGGTATGAGGGAGTAGATGCCTTCCTGGTAGCGGCGCGCATAGTCTGCTTGCCCTGCCTCTGCGCGGTTGCTGCGGTTAATGAGGCGGCGCGGGCGGATTTGGGCGCGTAATACTTGTTTATCGAGCGCGATGTCTTCGGGGGATGCCCCCGAGGCGGGCTGCTGCATGGTTCTCCTGGGACGACGTTGGCTGCAGTACTGAAACACAGCGTGGCGTGTGTTATTTCAATTATAGAATTGCAGAAGGCCTAATCCTGAGGGGAATGTCTAATCAAAGTATTGTGAAATATGCGGTACTTGAGACGTGCTTGTTCTGCGGACATTCTCTTCTCATGTATGCTGTTTGCATGACTAATGTATCTGGGTCTATTACTAAGGCTGTTATTCCTGCGGCGGGTCTGGGCACCCGATTTGCCCGCAACAAAGGCGACCCCTAAAGAGATGCTCCCGGTGGTGGACCGTCCCGCCATCCAGTATGTGGTGGAGGAAGCGATCCGCGCGGGGCTGCAAGATGTGCTGATGATCACCGGCCGCAATAAGCGCGCCTTGGAGGATCATTTTGACCGTGTGCCGGTGTTGGAGCGGCAGCTGGCTGAGCAGGGTAAAGAGGCCCTGCTGAAGGCTGTGGAGGAGTCCAACTATTTGGGAGAGATCCACTATGTGCGCCAGGGCGACCCGAAGGGCCTGGGGCATGCGGTGCTGCGCGGTAAGGTGCATGTGGGCAATGAGCCGTTCGCGGTGCTGCTGGGCGATGACCTGATTGATGAGAAGGAAGATCTGCTCTCTCGCATGGTTGAGGTGCAGCAGCGTACCGGCGGTTCTGTGGTGGCCCTCATGGAGGTGCCGCGTGAGGCGATTTCTGCGTATGGTGCCGCCGCGATTGAGACCGTTGCGGGTGAGGACTTTGTGAAGGTGACCGGGCTGGTTGAGAAGCCGGAGCCGGAGCAGGCCCCCTCAAATTATGCTGTGATTGGCCGTTACGTGCTGAGCCCGAAGGTGTTTGAGGTGCTTGAGAATACCGCCCCCGGCCGTGGCGGGGAAATTCAGCTCACTGACGCCTTGCAGACTCTTGCCGTGGGCGAGGGCGATGGGGAAGGCGTGTACGGTGTGGTGTTTAAGGGCCGTCGTTTTGATACCGGCGATAAGCTCTCGTATTTGAAGGCGAATATTATTTTGGCTGCTGAGCGCGGCGATTTCGGTCCCGAGCTGTGCCAGTGGTTGAAGGAATTTACTGCTGAAAACTGCTAAAAACACGCGTTTTAGGGTGTTATGATGCGGTGGCTTCCCGTGCCGGGGGCCACCGCATTATTGTGCGGTTGGGTGTTTTCAACCCGGTGCTGTGTGGGTGGGCACAAAAACTTGGTGATGTTTTGTGCCTGGGGCGTATTCTGGCACACCGATATCCGCTAATTTCGGTAGTATTTATAGATATAGGTTTTTGGGGTCCGGCGTTTTTATGGGGGCGGTATAGAAGCATGATCTGGCTGAGCACTTCGGGCATTGTGGTTGCCCTTGCTGTCATTATGCTCTTGTGGGTTGTGCCTAGGGGCTTCTCGGCGTGCGCCCGCCAACGGATCCCGGCGGCAGCTGGCGAGTGTGGGCCGCACCGCTGAGGATATTTTCTTGTCCGCAAAAGTACTGTTTAATGAGGAGACTGCACGCGGCACGGGTGCGGCCGTGCCTTCGGCTTCCGGCAAGGCTGAGGGTGTACGCTTCAACCTCCACCGGTTCGCTGGAGCCCCTGGGCGGGTGGAGTTTGCTGAGAGCGCCGCTTCGGCTGCGGTGAACGTGCAGCAGCGACAGGAAGAGTTTGCGGACGATAAGACGCAGCTGCTGTACACCACGGATGCAGCCGAGGTGCCGAAGACGCCGACCTGTGGGAGGAGGCCACGATGCGTGAGGACGCGAACGCCCAGCAGCAGGGCGCACACGATACTGAGCTTTACGACGAACCGTACGATGAGGACCTCTACGCCCCGGAGCCTGACCTGGATTCTGCGCCCGGTGCGGAGCTTGCCGACGGCGAGGCTGATGCACCCGCACATTGGGAGGTTACAGCAAATTCCCAACCTTCAGGCTCCCGGATAGGTCGTAGTATCCCTGAGGTTAATATAGACGCTGAGACGGCGGGGCAGGATCCCTCCGCTGCGGACACCGATTCTCAGCCTCGTAGCGGCACACACCATCAGGGCACCGGGCGTGCGGAGGAGTCTCGGGGGGAGGCGCCTTCGGCGGCTGCGGTTCGCGGCCCTGCCCTGCATGAGCTTTCCTCTACCGAAGAAGTTCCGGAGGTTCAGGAGTCAATGCTGGGGGGTCCGGTACCTCCGGGGATGACGGTTCATACCGGCCGCGCCGTACTTTTGGGTGTGGCCTTGCTGGCGTTTGTTGCGGCCCTGGGGTTTGCCCTTATGGCTTTTTCCGGCATGCTGTCGTGGGTGTGGCCGGTGGCGGCGCTGCTGGTTGCTGTGGCGACCGGCGGGCTGCTGCGGTACCTGGCGATTTCGGGTGCTAAAAAGCCCGCAGCGAGCCGCCGCGAATCTTCCAGTGCCCCGGTATCCGAACAGGCCGAGGTGATAGCCTCCGCTGAGCACGGCAGCCGTGAGTCTGAAACAGCCGGTGCTGACCCGGCGGCTAATACCCGTCGCACCAAGGGGACACGCCCCGCTCCCGCCCGTATAGCAGCTGCGGGTTCGGCTGCACGGCAGGGCGGCAGCAGGACGCAGGGGCATCGCGCCCCCGCTGCCGAGCACCGCAGCGAACGCGTGGCAGGGCGTGAGCGTCCCGCTGGTGAGGGCGTTCAGGAGGAGTCGTCTCGTCCCCGCCGTGAGCCTGCACCACTGCGCCGCCACACACCTGCGCGTCGCAGTGCGTCAGCTCAGGGAGCCCGCGTCGCCGCATCGCCCGGGGTTCAGCGGGAACCTGATGTTCAGGGTGCCGCACGCCGTAGTGCAGTGGAACGGGAGCCGGTTCGGGCCCGTACTTCTCAGCTTCCGGCGATTCGCCGGGGTGGGCGGGGCTCGCACCTGCCCCCGCAGCTGAGGCCCCCTGGCGCACCGTGATGAGCCCATGCTTTTTGATATCCAGACCGAGACCCCTCAGGCGCCTTCAGCCTCTGCCCAGGCCACTCAGCCTGCAGACTCGGCTGTATCTTCTGCGCCGGTCACTGCTGCCCCCACCCAGAGCGCCCCTTCCCAAAGCGATTCTGCTGAGGCGGCGCAGCCTACTGCGCCTGTTCCAACTCAGCCACCTGCCGCCCCGGCCCGACCGGAGGCTGCTGCTAAAACTGGCAGGGTGCCGCAGCAGAACCTTTCCGGGGCATCCTCCTTCGAACGGAGTGGCTCCTTTGATGCTGACGCTACCGCCCCGATCACGGATGGGATATCCACGGCGAACCTGGCTCAGCGTGCCGCTGCGGCCCGCGCGCAGGCTACCCGCGCAGCTGAGGCGGCGCAGCAGGTGCAGCGTGAGGCTGCTGAGCGTGCCCGCCGCAGGGCGCGGCAGCTGAATCTGCAGAACCCGTACCCGCAGCAGGATCCGGTGCAGCAGCCCTCCAGTGATACGGCGGAGCACACCACGGTGCCGCTGGGGCAGGGTGCAACCCCTGATGCGCCGCCGGTACAGCCGCCCGTTCCGCATACTCCGGTGCCGTCAACTATTGATGAGAGCGACCTGGACTCTTTGGATGATGATGTCTCACCGGTGTTCGAGCCGCAGCAGCAGCTGGGTACGCTCGGCAGCGGGTTTGAGGATACGTCTACTCAGGGCATTCGGCTGGGCCCCGGGGCGATGCCCATGTTCAAGGCCACCTCAAACACCTGGGAGCCGGTGGAGTTGCCGAAGCCGCTGCACACCTTGCATCAGAAGAAAGATAAGGATGCTAAGGGTAAAGGTAAAACCGGAGAATAGGTACCAAGGGCAGAAGCCGAGATATACAAATGCAGAGTGGCTTTTGCCGTAGTCTATAAGCGCCCGTGCGGGCCTGCCTCACTGTGAGACAGGCCCGCACGGTGTTAGTGTGCGGATAGATATAGCGCACAGTAACTCTATGATTAAAGTAATACTTGGATATACCGTGTGAGTGGGCACACAGAACCTATGATGGGTTTATCGAATAAATACAATCCGAAAGGATACCGGTTACGATGACTTCCGAAATAACCCGCCGCGCGGCTTTAAGTCTTGTGGGTGCAGGAACAACGGTGTTTTTATCTGCCTGCGCGGCAACCAATGTATTTGTGGGTACTCAAGAGGATGCCTCTTCACCGTCAGCCTCTCCCAAAGACTATAAAGGCGAGGCGAAACTGGAGGAATACGATACTTCTGCTGGTACCTTTGAGCCCGCAACCCATGACACTCCGCCCAAAAACGTTCCCAAACCTATTAAGCCCAAAAACGCTGACGAAGATTCCATAGCCGGGCTGTATTCCAGCATTGCATTTCTTGGGGCGGCTATTACCTATGCCTTTACTACGGGGGATACCACATATGTGCAGGACTCGGCGTTCAACGAGGAAACAAAGAAAGAGATAATAAACAATAGGGTCGTACGAAAAACGGCTGAGGGTAAACACTGGGAAGCTGACATTAAGCTCGTTTATTCTCTGGAAACCTCAGAACCCACAAAAGAAGGGGACGAGTACACCTGGCCGTACCGGGGAATTTCTCGCCACGGGGCGTACTATGTGGAGGTTAACGGCCCAAAGACCAGCGTGAACTTTATTTCTGAGAGCAGCCAGGAGACTATAACACCGGGGCGGATCAAAGCAAAACACACTGGCGGTCACTGGGTCATTAGTTTTGAGACCGATGAGAGTGCCAGCCCCAGTGCTTCCTCCTCCCGCTCATCAAGCATATAAGGCGCGTTTCTTATAGTGTGCTTTCTGTAAACGGGGACGAATCATGGCCCAGCACCAATAATGATGGGGGTGCTTTTTTGAGTAGCAGGGAAGGGGAGAGAAGGCTCCTGCCCGTTCCCTGTACCCGTGTATTTTCCGTAGTCGGAGTGCAATATCTAGGGCTATCTGGGTGTATATATAAGGGAGGAGTCCCTCTTAGGACTCCTCCCTTGCTGTCACCCGGATGTTCGGGATGGGAACAGTTTTTTAGGAAGACGGTGAGGCGCTGGAGCTTGATGAGGGTATGTCAAAGGTAATCACCCAGCGGCCATTGGTGTGTTTTGCTTTAATCTTCCCACCTCCCTTATGCACCTGCTGTTTCGTGGGGATGGTGCTCACCTTCACGGAGCGTTCGGTAGAAGTCTCTTTCACATTCACTCGGTACGCCCCGTGGCGTGATTCTTCTTTATATGGCCAGGTGTACTCATCCCCTTCTTTTGTGGGTTCTGAGGTCTCTAAGAAAAAGACAACTTTGGACTCGGCCTCCCAGTATTTACCCTCACGGATCTTATCCAGAGTAAACCCAGAGGTAAAATTTTTCCGGTCTTCCTCGTTGAGGGCGGACTCGTTGGCCGGCCCGACCTCCCCGGTGAGTAAGGCATAAGTAATAGCCGCCCCGAGAAACGCGATACTGGAATATAGTCCGGCTACGGAGTCCTCGTCAGCATTTTTGGGTTTAATGGGTTTGGGAGCATTTTTGGGCGGGGTCTCCTGAGTAGCGGGCTCAAAAGTACCGGCGGAAGTATCGTATTCCTCCAGTTTCACCTCGCCTTTGTAGTCCTTTTTAGCGGCCGATGAAGACTCGCTGGAGGAGCCATTAATAGCTGTGCCAGACCCGCAGGCGGCGAGAAGCGTTAGGGATGTTGCGCCCGCAAAGCCCAGGGCCGCGCGGCGGGTTATCTCGGAAGTCATGGTAACCGGTTTCCTCTCAAGTGCGTGATGTACCAGCTATCTCTATCCTAGAGAACACGCGGCCCATAAGCACGTACATTTAACTATTACTTTAAATGTAGGCTTCTGTGTGGCGAGTGTACTGGGTGCAGCAGCTTCCGTCGCAGTTAAGGTAAGGAGGGGGTTCCAGCTGGAACCCCCTCCTCGCATCACACACAGGAAGAAAAGTCTTCGAAACCGTTTCGCGGAAGAATCCTTCCCACAAGGACTCTCGCTATTTGGTAATAAAAAAATATAACCCTAATTAATGGGGGTGTGCCAACCTGAATATCCCAAGAAATAGTGACAACCTGTCTGCAAAGCAAGGTGTACCTAAGTTAGTTCCGTGTATTTGCGGGCAAAAACCGGGCACGGCTAGGGCACAAAAAATATTTAAACTTTTCCCCGCCCTTCTTTGCGCACCCTCAGCTGTGGGTAAGGCCGGTAACATGCGGCGGTATGGGTGGGTAAAACGTGAGAGAATGGCAGAGTGAAAGAATGGTTCGATTCCCTACCTGTAGAGGCGGCCGTTGCCTGCCTGTGGGCGATCGGCATTATCCGCACGTCCATTGTGTTTCTGCTCGGCTACCTGGCTGCCGCAGGAGGGGCACGCTTGAGCCGCATCCGGGAAGCAATGGACACCCCCATATACCAGCGGGCCACAGCGTTCGTGAACCGCTGGGGCGTATTAGCCGTGCCGCTGTGCTTCCTCACCGTAGGCTTCCAAACCGCCGTCATTATCACCACCGGGTTCACGAAAATGCCGTTACGCCGCTGGGTCCCGGCCATGCTCGTGGGCACTTTCATCTGGGCCGTCATCTACACCACCGTGGGGTTCGCTGTGCTCGCCGCTCTGGGGCTGCAGCCGTGGATGCTGCCGGTTGCCCTAGCGGTAATCGTGCTCCTCAGCCTGGGAATCTCTAAAGTGCGTGAACTCATCACCGACCGCAAACCCCGCCCGTAACCGGGCCGCCGCCGTCCACTGTGCTAGCGTAAAGGCATGAACGAAACCCCCGAAGCTGTTACACCCGCAGAACCGGTACCGCCAAGCACCCAGCAGGAGCACAGCATTGAGCTTGCCGCCCCCCGCCGCCGGGCTCATCTACTCGGCGGAGGCAGCCCCCGCACCGGTGCTGAGCCATGCCAGCTTACGCATCGGCTACGAGCCGGGGGTAATGCCCGGAAAATGGTTCACCCGCTGGCACGAACGCTACGGCAGAACCGCCCCGCTGGCCGAAATACCGCTTCGCGAAGGGGCCGGTCTTGAGGCACTCACTACCGCGCTCAGCACCCCGAACAGCACCAGCGGCGAAGCCCGTTTCGAGCCGTTAGCGCACATGGCCATAATGCGCGCCACCGCACAGGAAACCCCCGACAAAGACCGGTACCACAGCATCCGCCTGTACGAGGAAGTACCCGTTGTGGTGCTGTCCAAAGACCATGTGCTCACCGTGCTCGACGAGGTTCCCCTAGGTGAGATGGCTGAGGAGTTCCTGCTGCATGAGCCCGAGGAGTTCCCCGCCTGGGGTGAAGCCTCACAGCAGTGGCGCCAACAGAACCCCCGGTTTTTGCCGCAGATTCCCACCCACGCGGACGCTATCGAACTGGTAGCTGCCGGGGTGGGCCTGTACATCACCCCCATGTCGGTGGCCCGCCTGCACCACCGCAAAGACCTCACCTACCGTCCAGTACCCGATGCCGAGCCTGCACCCCGTGCACCTGGTGTGGCCCCGTACCCCAGCAGCCCCCACCCCCGATACGGTCCAGGGCGAGAAAGACGACGAGTTTGAGGTGCTCATCCAGGACTTTATCGGCATCGTGCGCGGGCGCACCGCATCCAGTAACCGAGGCAGCGAAACCGCCCAGGCCCGCCGCACCCGCATAGCCGGTGAACGCGCCAAGGCCACAGCGAAATCCCGTGCGGCTAATGCCCGCCAAGAAGCATGCCACCAGAAAACAGCCGCCTCCCGCACCGGCGGCACCTCCCGGCGCAAAGCCGCAGCAAGCAGCAAACCGGGACGAAAAGGCAAGCGAACCGGTAAACGCCGGTAGCCCGCCCCCACCCGCCATCACGGGTGAATAGCGCCACCAGTAAACAGGCCGAACGCCCAAGAAGACGCGGTAGAATCAAATCTATGGCATTAGCAATGGAGACCCGACCCGCCGCCTACGCGGTTGTTATTGAGCAGGGCAAACTGCTCATGACCCGCTGGGCGCCCGAAGACCGCTCGCACGAGCCCCTGTGGACGTTACCCGGCGGCGGCATGGAACCGGGGGAGCAGGCCGACGAAACAGCCCTGCGGGAAACCCTCGAAGAAACCGGGTACAGCGTTGCCATTGAAGACGTCCTGGGCGTGCACGCCGGGCATTTCCCCGCACGCAACGGCATGTACGGCAACTCCCTACCGTTCTGCGCCTTACGCATTATCTACCGGGCACACATCGTCACCGGCCAGCTGCGGGCCGAAGAAAACGGCTCCTCAGACATTGCCCGCTGGGTTCCCATTAGCGAAATCGATACGCTGCGCTACGGCACCATTATTGATGAAGTGGCCTCCATGATGGGATACACCAACGCCGCCGCCTGGGCCCTGGAATACCGCGAATTCCTCGCCGACGAGAACGCCAGGAAACTATCATGAACACACTCCGCCCCCGCCCGCTGATGAGCCGCCGCTCAGCGCTTACCGCCGCCGTGCTCGCCCCCCATCCTGGCTGCCTGCTCCGCTGGGGACAATAAACCTACGATGGATCCCTCCGCCTCAGCCTACGGTACCCTCTACGTCACCACCGGGGTGCTGGGGGCTAAAACCATTGTTGCCCACGTGTACGCCCAGGCGCTGCGGAACGTGGGGGTACACGGTGGAGGTTATCGGGCACAATAATAACCGCGACGAGTACCTAGCGGCCCTGGGCGCCACCGAAAACACGCGCCTTGATGTTGCCGTTGACTTCACTGGCGACTTGCTGCTGCACCTGACGAAGAACGGTACACTCAGCCCCGCCCAGCTGCAGGCGGAGCATCAGACGGCCTCCGCCAGTGCCTCCGCCGCCAGCGCCGGGGTGACCCTCACCCCTCAGCCACCCCCAGCATCCCCGCCGATATTAGCCCCAGCCCCAGCCCGACCCCCACCGGCGACCCCATTAAACCGCGGGCCTTATCGCTCAGTGACACGCTCAGCCATCGGTAAAATCATCCCGGGGCACCTGAAACTGATGGATACCGTCAGCGCCCAAAACCGCAACGTTCTGGTGACCACCAACGCCACCGGGGCCCGGTATAAGTTCAATAGCCTGAACCAGCTGCCCGAAGTGAAAGCGCCCCCTCACCTTTGCCGTGCCCGAGGCGTATAACACCGGAAACTACGGGATTGCCCTGCTCAAGAACGTGTACAAGTACCAGGTTCCCGCCACGAAGGTGGCTAATGAGAGCACCGAACGGGAACAGCTGCTGGCTAAAGATGCGGTGCAGGTGGCGCTTCTGCACAGTATCGACCCGAGCATTGAGGATAACCGGTTCACCATGCTCGAAGACCCCCAGTCCACCCAGCTGAACCAACAGCTGGTGCCTCTTGTGCGGCAAAGCCTGCCATCTAGTGCACAGGAGGCCATTAACCGCGTATCATCTACATTAGATACCGGTAATCTGACCTTTCTACTTCGCCTCACGAGTGGAACAAACCCCGTCGCCGAAGACGAAGCAGCAAAATTCTGGCTCGACCACCCAAGGAAGTGAATATGACTAAGTACCGTCAGTCGTCGAAGCTCAATAACGTCCTCTACGATATCCGCGGACCTATTCTCGAAGAAGCGAACCGTATGGAGGCGATGGGACACCGCATCCTCAAACTCAATATTGGTAATACCGCGCCTTTCGGGTTCGAAGCGCCGGACGCGATCATGATGGATATTATCCGCCACCTGCCCGTCACGCAGGGGTACTCCGATTCGCGCGGGCTGTACTCGGCGCGAACCGCCATTGTGCAGCACTACCAGAACCGGGGCATCCTCGACCTGGAACTAACGATGTGTACCTGGGCAACGGGGTGTCCGAGCTGATCCCCATGACCTTGCAGGCACTGTGCGAAACTGACGACGAGATCCTCGTGCCTATGCCCGACTACCCGCTGTGGACCGCCTCGGTGGCGCTATCAGGCGGTAAGCCCGTGCACTACCTGTGCGATGAGGAAAACAACTGGTACCCGGACCTTGAAGACATTAAATCGAAGATCACCTCACGCACCAAAGGGATCGTGGTTATTAACCCGAATAACCCCACAGGTTCCGTGTACCCGCGCCACATCCTGCAGCAGATAGTGGATGTGGCCCGCGAACATGAGCTGGTGGTGTTCACCGACGAAATCTACGAGAAATTATTTACGACGGCGCCGAAGCCATTAACCTGGCCACCCTCACCGGTGACGACGTGCTGTGCCTGACCTTCTCGGGCCTGTCGAAGGCGTACCGGGTGTGCGGTTACCGTGCCGGCTGGGTTGCGATTACCGGCCCCAAACATGAGGCTGCCAACTACATTGAGGGCATCACCCTGCTCGCCTCCATGCGCCTATGCTCGAACGTGCCCGCCCAGCACGCTATCCAGACCGCCTTGGGCGGGTACCAGTCCATTGATGCGCTGGTGGCGCCCGGCGGGCGGCTGCATGAGCAGCGTGACGTGGCGTACCGCATGCTGAACGAGATTGACGGTATTAGCTGCAACCAGTCGGACGGGGCGCTGTACCTGTTCCCCAAGGTCGATACCGAGAAGTTCAACATTGTGGACGATGAGAAGTTCATGCTTGACCTTCTGAAGGAGCAGAAGATCCTGTTCAGCCACGGCGGCGCGTTTAACTGGCATAAGCCCGACCACTTCCGCCTGGTGTTTTTGCCGGATGTGCAGACCCTCACCGATGCGCTGAACCGGCTGGGGGGAGTTCCTCTCCGACTACAAGCAGCGTGCCTAACCGGCAGGTGTGAGAACAAGAAGCGAACGTCCGGGCACCCGCGAAATAACCGCAGGTGCCCGGACGTTTAGCGTGCCACGTGAGTTAGCCGGAGGGGCTAGCCGTGTGTTTCCTCCCCGTCTTCGGCGTCTTCACGCTGCTCGGCGCGCGCCTCATTAAGTTTTTCGCGGGCGCCCTCAAGCCACGCCTCGCACCGTTTCGCCAGGGACTCGCCGCGTTCCCACAGGGCGATGGAAGTCTCCAAATCGGATGCACCCGATTCCAGCTGCCGCACCACGTTCTCAAGTTCGGCGCGTGCCTGCTCGTAGCTGAGCGTATCAACCGGCGCACCCAGCGACTCGGTATTAAAACTAATGTTTTCGGCCATGTTCTGTCCCTTTCTGGTGGGGTTCTCATAAAATCTGGCAGGGTCTAAAAACTTCTAGTGCCGCCCCTGCAGCCGGTGCGGCACCGGCCCGGTGCGTCACACAGGGGCGCTGACGGGACCGGGCTCAGGCGTCCACATTCGATGCGTGCACCCCGGTGACGGACGCATCCGCGCTGCCAACCCCGGCGCGTACCGTCAGTTTCTCACCCACGGTCAGCGCGGAGGCGTCCCGCACCAGCGCCCCGTCAGCCCGCTGCACAATCGCGTACCCGCGCCGCAGCGTCAGCTCAGGGGAGAGAGACCGCACCCGCGCCAGGGTGTGCGCCACCGCATCCTGCTCGCGCGCCAGCCGGTGCTGCACCGACACCAGCGCCCGCTCCCGTAAACGGTGCACATCATCGGCGCGCCACCCCAGGTCATTCTCGGGGCTGGTAAACACCGGGCGCTGCCGTAACTGCTGCACATACTGCCACTGGTTACTCAAATACCCGGCGATGGCCCTGTCAATACGCCCGCGCGCCTCACTAATCCGGGCGAACTCCTCCGCCACATCCGGCACGATGCGCTTGCCAGCATCCGTAGGGGTGGAGGCGCGCACATCAGCCACCGCATCAACGATGGGGGGAGTCAGCCTCATGCCCGATCGCCGACACCACCGGGGTGTGGGCCGCCGCAACCGCACGCACCAGCGACTCGTCCGAGAACGGCAGCAGGTCCTCAAATGAGCCGCCGCCGCGGGCCAGCACAATCACATCCACCAGCGGGTCGGCATCCAGCTCCGAGAGCGCCGCACACACCTCACGCACCGCGTTCGCGCCCTGCACCGCCACCTGCCGCACCTCAAAAACAACCCCCGGCCACCGGAGCGAGGCGTTACGGATTACGTCTTTCATGGCGTCGGAATCACGCCCGGTCACCAGCCCCACCTTCTGCGGCAGCAGCGGCAGCGGCTTCTTGCGGGAATCCGCGAACAGCCCCTCAGCGGCCAGCGCCTCACGCAGCTGCTGCAGCCGCTCGTGCAGGTTGCCGGTGCCCACCGCGTGGATGCGCTCACCCACCAGCGACAGGCGCCCGCTAGGAACCCAGAAACTTGGTTTCGCCAGCACCACCACACGCGCCCCCGGCACCACGTCTTTGCCGATGCTGTAGGCGGCGCGGCCAAAAAGCGCCAGAGAAAACGTGGCATCAGCCTCAAGGTCTTTCAGGTCAATGAACACGCTGCCGCGCCGGTTATTGAGCGAAACCACCTGCGCCTCAACCCACAGCTGCGGCACCTTCTCAATATGCGCCTTGAGGTTACGCGCCAAAAGCGCCAGCGGCCAGGGGTTCACGGCGCTCGTCTCGCTGGAGGTGGCGGGAATCTGCCGCTCATGCGCGGGCGGCACCGCGAGCACCTGCGGGCGGGCATCAAAATTACTCATACATCTATTTCTACCACCGATACGCCGCCGGACGCGCCGGAACCTCACCAATGTGTTTAGCTGAGGGCACACTCGCTAAACCCCGCAGGCGGCACAGGGTACTCTAATCAGTATGGGCGCACCCTCAACCGGCGGAACCGCCAAGAACCCTAAGACCCCCGAAACGCTAGAGAACCCCGAACAACCCGAACGCACCAAACCTTTACCCGGTGCGGGCGAGGTGGTGCCATCTGGCACGGATACCTCCGCCACCGAACCCGATGGGAACACACCAGAAACTGGCACCTCCCCGGACACCGGCGGCACCGAAACCCCCGATAATACGCCGAAATCCGCAAACCCACAGCCCACAGACCCGCAGCCCGCTGACTCACCCTCCGAAGAGCCGCAGTCAGCGCAGCTGCAACTGGACACAGACCAGGCTATGGCAGAAACAACCCGGCCCCTGCCGGATACGGCAGCACCGGAACCTGACTCGTCCGACACCACCGCAGCCCTCGACACCCCCGACGAGGAAGAACCCACCATAGCCCTTGACGAAGAGGCCGCTTTTAGCCACACCAAAACACTCGGCCACGCCGTGGCTGGGCGGTACGTGAGCGAAGACGACCTCGACGGCATGGGCATCCCCGCAGAGCATCCGATGCGCGCGCCCTCGGTGCTGCTGGCCCCGCCCGCCCAGCCGTTCGCGGCCGGGCTGCGCCGCGCCCTCGCTATTCTGCTGGCTGCGCTCGCGCTTATCACCGCCGTCCTCGGGGCGGGCGGCAAATGGGCCGGGACCCACCTGATTAGTACCCGCGGCTTTAACGACCTCAGCTCCCGGCTGGCCGACGACCAAGACCTGCAAAAACGTGTCGCGCAGGCCGCTGTCACCGACCTGATGAACTCTGAGGGGCTCAAAAAATATTTAGACCCTAACGGCAGCAGCTGGGTGAACCGGCTGCTGGTGCACAACCGCGACAGTGTACAAAAAACCCTCACCGAAGCCGCCGAAAAAATCTCCACCACCGGCGAGTACAAGAAACTGTGGCGGCAGGTCACCACCGACACGCACGCGCACCTGATCAGTGACGAAAACACCCCCGCCGCGCTCGACATCAGCGCGTTTACCGTGAACTTGACACCGCCGTGGGAACCTTCGGTATTTATGACCCGGACATCCCCTCCTGGGGTAACCGGTACATTACCTTAGAGGATGGCAGCAGCACAGCCGTTCACGGTAAAATCATGCAGTTGAAATCGTTCGCCGACTCGGCGGATACGTTCCTGACGGTCTCCCTCATGAGCATGCTCATTGCGCTGCTGCTGTGGCCGCGCGGGAGGCCGCTGTTCCTGGCGTGCGTGCTCATTGCCGCGACCCTCGCCGCCTGGGGTGCATCCTTCTACCTGGAGGGGGGGTAACCCCGGCCAGCCTCGGCATGAACCCGGGCAGCGAACTCGGCAAAGTATTCCTTGACGGCCTGTTTAATGGGGCACGCCCCGACGCGGTCGCAAGTGCCCGTGCCACCGCCAGCTACAGCCTGATCGCAACGCTCATTACTCTGCTGCTGGGTATTTTGGTGAAACTCACCAGGCTCACTGCGAGCACCACCACAGTGCCCACACACTAGAAGAACAAACCACGTAGGATAGTAACCATGTCCGTTGAAACCATCTCCCTTGGCCTGCCCCCCGTCCCCAAGGTACGCCGCACCCGCGAAGACGTAGAAGCCGCCGCACCCGTCACCGGCCAAAAACGTGTGCTGCTGGCCACTCCGCGCGGCTACTGTGCTGGCGTGGACCGGGCCGTGATCGCGGTTGAGAAGGCCCTTGAACACTATGGCGCGCCCGTGTATGTGCGTAAACAGATTGTGCACAACCGCCACGTGGTTGAAACCCTTGAGAAGCAGGGCGCTATTTTCGTGGATGAGTGGATGAGGTGCCCGAGGGGTCCGTGACCGTGTTCTCGGCGCACGGGGTGTCCCCGGCCGTGGTGTCTGCTGCGGGGCAGCGCCAGCTGAACACGATTGATGCGACCTGCCCGCTGGTGAATAAGGTGCACCGTGAGGCTGTGCGCTTCGCAAAACAGGACTACGATATTCTGCTCATTGGCCACACCGGGCATGAAGAGGTGGAAGGTACTGCCGGTGAGGCGCCCGACCATATTCAGATTGTGAACTCCCCGGACGAAGTGGGCGCCGTGACCGTGCGCGACCCCGAGAAGGTTGTGTGGATCTCCCAGACCACCCTGTCGGTGGATGAGACCCTAGAAACCGTGGCGCGGCTGCGTGAACGGTTCCCATCCCTGCAAGACCCGCCCTCAGACGATATCTGCTACGCCACCTCAAACCGTCAGGGCGCTATCAAAGAGATCGCCCCGCAGTCTGATCTGATGATTGTGGTGGGGTCCGCGAACTCTTCAAACTCTGTGCGGCTTAAAGAGGTGGCGCTTGAATACGGTGCCAAGCGCGCCGAACGGGTGGATTTCGCGCACCAGGTGGATGAATCCTGGTTTGAGGGTGTGGCGACTGTGGGGCTGACCTCCGGCGCGTCGGTACCTGAGGTGCTGGTGCAGGAGGTGCTGGCGCTGCTGGCTGACTACGGGTACGAGAGCATCGAAGAGGTAGAAACCGCTAAGGAAGATATTCTCTTCTCCCTGCCCAAAGAGCTGCGTGCCGCCCTGAAAAATGATGAGAACACTGGGCGTCAGCTCGGCGGCCGCGGGGCAAAACCGACCCGTTAGAGCATACTGCCCACCCGCGCACCCGGTGCCCTTCCCTCATGGCGCGTCTTGGCCCGCAACAATGCTTGTGAGGGCGGGGGCCGTCGCTGTTTATCCCTTCGGGCCTGGAAACCACAGGCTACAGGGGAGGGGGCGGATAACCGGGGGAGTACCACACGGTGCGCACCCCACCTATGACATTTAACACGGGTGTCCTCACGCATCCGGTGTAGCCTAAAAACACCCCGTCTATAATGGTGATACACCTTCAGGCGATGATGCACGGCAAGCACACGGAGCGAGTATGACAATCACGCGTACACCGGACCATGACAGCAAACCGGCCGCATCCAACCCGCACCGCACCGCACCCACCACCCGCGGCAAAGCCTCTTTCTTCGATAAAACGGGTATTGTGCGGACCCTCGTTTGGGGAAACTGTCTCAACATTTCCTCCAGCAGTTTTATTATTATTGGTCTTAGCGGATCAGCTGAAGCTGAACTCGTCAAAAACAACATGGGCCTGTGCACACTGTTGTATCAGACATGTGCAGCGCTGTTCTTTGCCGCCAACACAATGCCGCAGCTGATACCCGTGAAAAACACGATACTACGTACTGCGCTGTGGTGCGTGCTAGTGACGGCGCCTATTGGCTTCGTCGCCACCTTTCTATACCCGCAGGGTATCGCCGGGATGCTCTACACCATATCTCCCCTGTGGGTGGCGCTGTGGCTGATGAACTGCACGTACCCTTCAAACTGGGGGTAAAAACAGCCGTTGCAATCGCCGTAGTCTTCACCACTAACTACTTTGTTGGTGTGGTGGGGCAGGGGTATTTCGATAACTCACTCACTGCCCCGTTCCCAGTCGTTTCCGGCGATAAAACCCTCAACGGGTTCTTCATTTTCGATATTGTTACCACGTTCCACATTATCGCCTACTTCGTGGGGCGCAACATGCACAAGAGCCGGGAACACAAGGCTATTGAGAAAGAACTCGATATCCTCACCGAACGCGAACGCATCGCCCGCGACGTGCACGATGTTCTGGGGCATTCCCTCACGATCGTGAACCTCAAAGCCGAGCTGGCCGCAAAGCTCGTAGAAACCAACGCCCCCGCCGCACAGGAGCAGATGCGGCAGGTTGCCCAGCTCTCCCGCCAAGCCCTCGCGGAGGTGCATTCCACCGTCACCCGTTTACGCGTTCCCGACCTTGAAGGTGAGGTTCTGGCATCCTCACGCGCCTTGGAGACCGCCGGAATACAGGCGAACCTGCCCGATGCGACAACCGCCGCGAACATTGCGGGTATGAATTCTTCCCTGTTCAGTTGGGCGCTGCGCGAGACCGTCACCAATATTGTGAGGCACTCCCGCGCCACCTACGCCACCGTGCGTCTGAACCCCACCGGGTTGGAGGTTATCGACAACGGCATAGGGATTGGTGATGCCCCGTGTAAGAGTGGGCTCACCGGTCTGCGCACCCGCATCGAAGACGCAGGCGGCACCCTCACGCTCGGGAACGCACCCGAACACTGGCTGCAGCAGGCGCCTGTGGCAGGTGTGGGGGATGGGTGCCGCATCCGCATCAGCATGGACGAGAAGACCGACGAGATTATGGGGTAGCCGTGCCGCTGAGAATACTTCTTGCCGACGATCAGCAGATGATTCGTGAAGCGCTTGCCATGATTCTCGATCTTGAAATTGATCTTGAGGTGGTCAAGCAAGTGGGCCGCGGTGATGAGGTGCTGCCTGCCGTGCGTGAAACCCGCCCGGATGTGGCGCTTCTCGATATTGAAATGCCCGGCGCCACCGGGATTGAGGCGGCCGCCGAACTTGCCCGTTCGGGCTTGACATCGCAGGCGGGCGCGCCGGTTCGCTCGCTGATTCTGACAACTTTCCGCCGCCCCGGGTATTTACGCCGCGCCCTGGAGGCCGGAGCGAGCGGGTTTGTGGTGAAAGACGGCACGGCATCGCAGCTGGCGCAGGCGGTTCGCCGTACCGCGGCGGGGCTGCGTGTGGTCGATTCGGTGCTGGCTGAGGAAGCAAAATGGCAGGGCTCCTCACCGCTGACCGGGCGTGAGACCGAGGTTCTTCGCGCCGCCGAGACCGCCGGGAGCGTCAAAGAAATTGCGGGCATGCTCGGGCTGTCTTCGGGAACGGTACGCAACCACCTCTCGGCGGCCATGGCGAAGATCGACGCCATTAACCGGCATGAGGCGGTGCACATCGCCCGCGACAACGGGTGGCTATAACCAGCCGTTGTCGGCGGCAATATTGAGTGCTTCTTGCCGGTTCGAGGCGTTGAGTTTCGCCATCGCGGAAGATAAGTGGTTGCGCACCGTGCCGGGGGAGAGGAACAGCGTCGCGCCGATCTGGCGGGCTGTTGCCCCGTCACGGGTTGCCCGCAGAATCTCGGTTTCCCTCTCGGTCAGCGGCGACTCGCCGTGCAGCAGCGAATCCGCCGCCAGCGACGGGTCTACCACGGTCAGCCCCATATTGACGCGCCGAATGCCCTCCGCCAGCTGGGACGCGCTCGTATCCTTCACCATAAACCCGCTCGCCCCGGCATCTAGAGCACGCCGCAGGTACCCCGGTCTGCCGAAGGTCGTCAGGATAAGCGAACGCACCGGCTCGCCGGTGAGCGCTACTAGTTTCGCGTCCCGGATCGCGGCTGCCACATCAATACCGCTGGAGAGCTCAGAACCGGGCATTTCAATATCGAGAAGCACCACATCCGGGTGGTACCGGTGGATCGCCGGAAGAACCTCGTCACCGCCACCAACCTGCGCGACCACCTCAATATCGTGTTCAAGCCCCAGCAGCGCGGCCAGCGCCTCACGCACCAGCTGCTGGTCATCGGCGAGCATAATCTTAATCATCTGTCTCTCTCTCCCGAAGGCTCAATTTCGGCGGTATTACCGTCCATACTAACCCGCAGCCGTGTGCCGCGAACGTCCGCCGCCCCGGAAGCGGCAGGATGCGCCCGCAGCCAGCGCGCCGGAGCATCCTCAATAATAAGGGTTCCGCCCGCAGACTCCACTCGACTCTTCATACCCTTAATGCCGCTTCCGGCGGCGTACTCGGCGGGAATACCCACCCCATTATCAAGAATTTCAAGCCCGGTATTGCTCACCCGCACCTCACAGAAACCGGCCTGTGAGTGCCGCACAATATTTGTCACAGCCTCACGCAGCACCCACGAGAAAAGCGAAGAATTCACCCCAACTGCTGAGAGGGCACGTTCCGCATCGGGCAGTTTTGCGGCGATTGAGGCCGTCTGCAGGGCGCGTTCCGATGCCTGAATTTCGCCCGAAAAGTCCGGGATGCGCAGCCGCGTCACCGTCGAACGAACCTCCGCCAGCGAAGACCGAGACAGCTGGGCGATCGCTTCAAGCTCCGCATCGGCACGGTCAGGGTCGGCGTGCAGAAGTTTACGCGCCAAATCGGCTTTAAGCGTGATCACGGTCAGGGAGTGCCCGAGCACATCATGCACATCGTGGGCGATGCGCTCGCGCTCGCTGACTATTTCAAGTTTGGCTTGGGTTTTGTCGGCGTTTTTACTCATCTGGATCAGGTAGGGAGAACGCCATAATCCCGATCATGGGGGCGCCCAGTGACAAGGTGAGGCGGGATTTATCCGCGAAATTGATAGGGACTCCGTCAGAGAACATGTAAATTATCCAGAAAACTGCCGCAATGACGAAGGCACCGCGAATTCGTGTGCTGTAGGGAATGTCCTCGGTGAAAGTCCACAGTGCCACAAAGTAGATGGTGAACCCGATGAGTACATCTGTTGGTGGAATGGCGGCTATCAGCATCACGCCGCATACGGGCACGAAGAGAAGGGCCGTCCAGAGAAGCAGCCGCCTGAAATATGATGACACTGGAAGAGCCCAGGGGACCGTATACGCGGCAACATCTGTGATCGAGAAAATGACCAGGCAGATAATGACGTACACGTGCTTCCACACCGGAGCGTTAGGCTCTAGAACACCGTCATAGATATACCCCAGAAATATGAGCCAGGGCGCGGAGAACCCCAGGCTAATCCAGTCGATTTTGTGTTCGTCGTGGGTGCGCGACCGGGCTGCGGCGGGTGATGGGGTCATATGCTCCTCCTGGGCTCTAGTATAAGCACGCGTTCGGATAGAGTCGTGGGCGCATCCAGTAAGGTGGTGCCGGATGCGCCCAAGATGTGGTGGGCACGCGCCATATGAGGGTTTTAGCGCTTGGTGCTGCGGCCCATGAGCAGCGCGGTGGCGACGACGAAAATAACCGTCCACACGCTGAAGTTTACGATCCCGTACCAGAGCGGTTCGGTCATATTCCATTCGGCGCCGCTGCCGCTAATAATGGTGAGCCCTTTGCTGAAGGGGTAGCGGGCGATTTCGGCGGCACCGTACAGCGGGGTGAACCGTGCGTAGGGCATGAGGTCTTTGGTGAGTGGTGCGAAGAGCGTGCCGAAGAACGAGAACACCACCAGAATGCCGTTGGCGATTCCCACTGCGCTTTCGCTGGGTACCAGAAACCCAATGGCCAGCCCGAAGAACCCGAAGACCATAGCGCACAGTATGGACAGCGCGGCGCAGGCGATCTGCTGCTTCAGCGGCATATCGATTTTGGTCATGCGCGCAACAATGTTCACCGCAGTAATTGGTACTGCCGCCATAATGAACGCCACACAGCATTTGGAGAGCAGATATTTGCCGGTGTTCATGGGGGTGAGCCCCAGCTGCCTGCCCCACCCGGCCACGTTTTCGACCACGGTCAGGCCGCTGATTGACACGGTGCAGCTAATAGCGCCATAGAGCGCGATGCCGATCATCACGTAGGCGGCGGCGTTACCGTCTGCGACTTTGATCTTCGCGTAGTCTTGCAGGGCGCCGAAGAGCAGGTAGAGCCCCACGGGCATAATGATCGTGTAGAACAGGGATGAGAAAGAGAGCACCGATCGGCGGATTTCGTAGAGTGTGTAGCGTAGCATTTTAGGCCTCCTGTGCGGCGCGATCGGTGAGCTGAACGAACGATTCGTCCAGTGAGGGTTTGACAATTTCAAGGTCGCGCACGGTGTACTTGGTGAGCAGCACTCGCGCGAATTCATCGGCGTTGGCCACGGTGGTACGGTGCCGGTACGCCCCGTTTTCTTCGCTGGTTTCGACACTCAGCATCGGGTATTCGCTGAAGGTGATGGGCTTATCGGCGAGGAAGCTCACGTGGCGTCCACCGGTGAGGTCACGGATCTCTTCGGAGGTGCCATCGGCAATGATTTTTCCGTTGTCCATGAGCACGATGCGCTGCGCGAAGTTCTGCGCCTCTTCCAGGTAGTGGGTGGCGAAAATAATGGTTTTGCCGGTTTCGGCGAGTTTGTCCATGCGTTCCCAGAAGGTGCGGCGGGCGGTAACGTCCATGCCGGTGGTGGGCTCATCCAGGATGAGGATATTAGGGTCGTGCATGGTGGCGATAGCGAACCGGATGCGCTGCTGCTGCCCACCGGAGCATTTGCCGACTTTGCGGTGCGCCAGCTCGGTCAGGTCTGCATCAGCGAGCACCTGGTTCATGTCGAGGCGGGTGGGGTACAGCGAGGCGAGCATGTCGAGGGTTTGCTGCACGGTGAGGTCTTTAAGCAGCCCGCCGGTTTGCAGCACTGCCCCAATGTTTCCGGATTGTATTGCGGCTTTGGGGGAGGCACCGTCAATGGTGAGGACACCTCGGGTGGGGGTGCTCAGCCCCAAGAGCATGTCGATAAGGGTGGTTTTACCCGCCCCGTTGGGACCTAGCAGGGCAACGATTTCGCCTTTGTCGATGGTCAGGTCAAGATTATCGACGGCGGTGACGTTACCGCTGCGCGTACGAAAAATCTGTGTGAGGCCTTGGGCCTCAATAACATGTGACGTGTTCATGATTTAAGTACAGCACCGCGGGCAGAAAAATGTGAATGTGCACTGTCATTATCTGCCTATGACAAGTGTCATGGAAGGCTGCTCCCGCGCCGGTGTGGCGCCGTTCCCCAAGAGGCGGCGCGGCAGAGAAAAGCCTATTCAGAAGAGTTTTTTGCATTCAGAAGGTTATATCGCTTCTGAATGCAAAAAACTCTTCTGAATAGAACCGCACTGGGAGAGTAAAACACGGGATGTCTCACTCTGTGGGTGCGGCGTGTTTCGCGGTGCGCTGTATACTCTCCGTCTGCACTGTAGAATGGTGGGGAGTTGTGCCTGCACTTTAGCTGTTTCCGCGGTGCGGGTGACTATAGGTACTGATTTTTTGAAGGATTTTCTGTGGCTCTGACTATCGGCATTGTCGGTCTTCCTAACGTGGGCAAGTCCACCCTGTTCAACGCGCTCACCCGCAACACGGTGTTGGCGGCTAACTACCCGTTCGCTACGATTGAGCCGAATATTGGTGTGGTGAACCTGCCGGATGCCCGCCTGAACCGGCTCGCCGAGATTTTCGGGTCTGAGCGTATTCTGCCCGCAACCGTTTCGTTCGTTGATATTGCGGGTATTGTGAAGGGCGCTTCTGAGGGTGAGGGGCTGGGGAATAAGTTCCTGGCTAATATTCGTGAGGCGCACGCGATCGCCCAGGTGGTGCGCGCGTTTGATGACCCGGATGTGATTCACGTGGACGGCAAGGTTGACCCTGCCTCCGACATGGAGACCATTAATACCGAGCTGATTCTGGCGGATTTGCAGACTTTGGAGAATGCGATTCCGCGCCTTGAGAAGGCAGTGAAGATTAAGAAGGGCGATGCCGCCCAGCTGGCAACCTACAAGCAGGCGCAGCAGATTCTTGAGGATGGGAACACGATTTTCTCGCGGGCGGCTGCTGAGAAGCTTGAGATGGCACATTTGAAGGAGCTGAACTTGCTGACCGCTAAGCCTTTCATCTACGTGTTTAACGCGGATGAGGGCGTGCTTGCCTCTGAGGAGAAGCAGGCCCAGCTGCGTGAGCTGGTGGCCCCGGCGGAGGCTGTTTTCTTGGATGCGAAACTTGAGGCTGACATGGTGGAGCTCTCCGAGGAGGAGGCCCGCGAGATGCTGGAAATGAGCGGTCAGGACGAATCGGGGCTGGATAAGCTGGCTCGCGTGGGCTTCTCAACCCTGGGTCTGCAGACTTATTTGACGGCTGGCCCGAAGGAATCGCGCGCCTGGACGATCTATAAGGGAGACACGGCACCGCAGGCGGCGGGCGTGATCCACTCCGATTTCGAGCGCGGCTTCATCAAGGCTGAGGTTGTCTCATTCGATGACCTGGATGCGGCAGGCTCCATGAACGAGGCAAAAGCCCGCGGCAAAGTCCGCATGGAAGGCAAAGACTACATCATGGCAGACGGTGATGTGGTCGAATTCCGCACGGGGCTTACGTCTAAGAAGTAAACTGGAGGCATGAAGCCGACCTCCTCCCAGCCTGTCCGTGCAGCCATCTACCTTCGTATCTCTCTCGACCGTGAGATGGACGGGCTCGCCATTGACCGTCAGCGCGAGGACTGCGAGAAGCTCGCTCAGTTCCGTGGCTGGGAGATTGTCGAGACCTATGTGGATCAGTCCATTTCCGCCTCTGACAAGACCAAGAAGCGTCCTGCCTACCTGCGGATGGTCGCTGACTACGAAGCGGGGTTACTTGACGCGATCGTGTGCTACGACCTCGACCGGCTCACCCGACAGCCTCGGGAGCTTGAAGACTGGATCGACCGAGCAGAGTCCCGTGGCCTCCTCCTCGTGACAGCCAATGGCGACGCTGACCTCGGCACCGACGGCGGGCGCATGTACGCCCGCATCAAGGCTGCGGTCGCGCGAGCGGAGGTCGAGCGCAAGGGCGCTCGCCAGTCTCGGGCGCACGTCCAACGTGCCCGGCAAGGGAGGCCACCCAAAGGGGTTCGTCCGATGGGCTATACCACCGCTGGCGAGCTCATCCCTCACGAGGCTGAGGCTGTGCGTGCCATCTACGCTGCCTTCCTTCGAGGGGACTCGCTGCACGGAATCGCACGCGCCCTCAGCGGCGCTCAGGCCGACGGCGAGGTGGCTGGGGTTCCGCGCGTGCCCCTGCACAGTCGGACGATCGTCCTCGAACGCAATGCTCGACGGCAGGCTGAGGGCAAGCAACCTCGCCCGGTGCCCGATGACAAGCCCTGGTCGCCCTCGACGGTGCTCGGCATCCTGCGGAACCCTCGTTATGCGGGGTACTCGGTCTACACCTCGAAGGGCACTCGTCGGCAGGAGGCCGGGGAATCGCGCCGTAAGGCCCTGCGAGACAACCTCGTCAAGGATGAGAACGGGGAGCTCGTCCTCGGGCAGTGGGAGGCGATCGTCGAAGCAGATCAATGGTGGACAGTTCAGAACCTTCTCGACGACCCTGCCCGCGTGACGAATCGCAGCGGCTCCACCGTTCGCAAACACCTGGGGGCAGGGCTTTACCGGTGTGAAGTGTGTGGTGAGCCGGTGCGAACCCGCGCCCGCTACTACAGCTGCAACGCCGGGCATCTCAACCGAACCCGAGACGCGATTGACGACTTCGTTCGGGCTCTCGTCGTCGCCCGGCTCCAGAAGAAGGACCTCAAGCGTCGCAAAAAGCAGCAGGCGGACCCCGAGGTCAAGGACGCTTTCTCGGAGCAGATCGCACAGCAGCGCGCACGCATTGCTCGTGCTGAGCGAGACTACGACGCCGAGGTGATCGAGGGTGCTGACCTCGCCCGCATCCGCGACGCTGCTCGGACTGAGATCGCCCGCCTTGAGGCCGAGCGCCTTACCTCCGGTACCGGGACCGTGCTCGCACCCATCCTCGGGACGCCAGATCCGGCAGCGGCCTTCCTCGCGGCCCCTATCGCGTTACAGCGAACGATGATCGACACCCTCATGACTGTGACGCTCAAACGGGCAAAGCAGGGCAAGAAGGGGTTTGATCCCGAGTCGGTTGAGATCGTGTGGAAGTGAAGTGGCTCCGGGGTGCTGACGTTGGGTGCTCCAGGTGGGGATCCAGAAGCCCACAAGACCGCGCCCTGGCGGGCGCGATAAGGCGACACTGTACAGCGCCCCGAAGGGGCGCAAGCTCACTCGCGCTGGAAGACGAGCTCGTGAGGTGAAATGCCGGGTTAAGGGTCAAAATGTGTGTCCGGAATCGCGGATTTTCACGGATTGACCTGTAGGTTTCCGGAAAGTATATGCTCCGGAAGCATATATCTAGCCCCCGACGGAAATCCTCGGTGTGGCAGCCGTGATGTGCTATGCGCGGCGTGGTGTGGTGTCGCAATGTCGAAGAACCAACCACGCTGCCACTGCGGCGGTGAAATGAAACGCAACGGCACCACCAGCAAAGGCACCACCAGATGGCGCTGCAAACAATGCGGCGCCTCCAGCGTCAAACGTCGAAACGACATCACCAACGCGGCAGTGTTCACCCAGTTCATCGAGCATTGCACCACCGCAATATCACTCGACGACCCTAGCCAAACGAAACGGTGTTAGCCGCGCCACCGTGAAGCGGCGCTTCAGGTGGTGCTGGCTCGTTGATGTGCCTGACCCCACCGCCGGCCACCACAAGCGGATCTACGACCAGGTATTTCTCGATGGCACCTACACCGCCGGTGGCTGCCTGATCGTCGCGGCGACCATCGACCACGTGATCGCCTGGCACTGGTGCAAACACGAAACCACCCGCGACTACCAACTGCTGCTTGAACGCATCGAAGCCCCCACTCATCGCCGTCATCGACGGCGGCCAAGGCGCATACAGCGCAATCAAAAAAAGTGCTGGCCGACTACGAAAATTCAACGCTGCCTCGTCCACGCCCAACGCGTGGTCCGCCGCTACACCACCACCAACCCACGCACCGATGCCGGGCGCACCATCTACCGACTTGCGCTGAAACTGACCCGGATCACCACACTGGATGAAGCCGCCGCGTGGGTGTGCAACTGCACGAGTTTTCAACGATCTACCGGGAATGGATGAACGAGAAAAACCATGATCAAAGACCCCAAAACAGGTGCATGGACCCGCGTGTGGACCCACCACAACGTGCGCAAGGCCTACAACAGCCTCAACCATCTTTGGCGGTCCGAGATGCTGTTTGTCTCACCTCAACCCGCCAGCAGGAGTCCTTGCGCCCGAGCGGATCAAATCCACCACCAACAGCTTAGAAGGCGGCATCAACGCCCAGCTCAAACTGCTCGCCAGAACCCACCGCGGCAGATCAGGCGAACGACAACGCCGCATGCTGGATTGGTGGCTCTACTTAAAAACGGAACTGCCTGACGATCCAGTACGAATCGCCAGGCAGTCCGACTGGGGCCAGGGCCAACTCGCCAAAGTATCCACCCTGACCCAAACCGAGAACCAAGCCGACCACGAAACAGGACGCCCAGCCCTCTACGACAACGCTATCGACACCGACTACACCCACTCAATCGGCATTCAAAAAGGCCAAATCTAACCCCGCGACACGCCGAGCCAGACACACATTTTGACCCTTTAACCCTTTAAGGATATAATTAGACCCATGTTGATTTCAGGTACCGCTTTCTTGCGGTTGCGCACCAACCGCTAAGGCGGTTTCCCTACCCCGTAGGTTAAAAAACCGCTCCGGTCCTTTAGCCGGGCGGCTATTTGTCATGCCCGGCTCCCTTTCAAATCCAAGGAGCACACCTGATGTCTGCATACGGACACGGCCGTCACGAGCATGGCCAAAATTTTTCTCACCAACCACAAGATCATCAACTCCATCATCGACCTGTAGAAACAAACCTCCGGCCCCATCATTGAGATCGGACCAGGAAGCGGTGCCCTCACTCACCCGATGGCCCACTTGGGGAGGGCGATAACGGCAGTTGAAGTGGACGCAAAACTAGCTGCCAAAATCACACAAGAAACCTCCTCGGCGGCGGTCGAAGTGGTCCATGATGATTTCTTAACTTCCGGTTACCCGCCACTCCCTGCGTCATGTGGGGAAACATTCCCTTTCACCTCACCACTGCCATTCTTCGAAAGTTGCTGCATGCGCCAGCATGGACTGACGCTGTACTCCTCATGCAGTGGGAAGTCGCTCGCCGCCGGGCCGGGGTAGGCGCAAGCACGATGATGACGGCTCAGTGGTCCCCATGGTTCACATTTCACCTGGGTTCTCGGGTACCAAGGCCTGCTTTCCGGCCACAGCCAAACGTTGACAGGGGGATCTTTAGTGATCCGCCGGGTGGGTGACCCGAAGATTCCGATAGAGCAGCGCAAAAGCCTTTCAGGCGATGGTGCACACCGTTTTTCACTGCCCGGGGACGCGGGATAGGGGAAATTCTCCGAAGGGCAGGGTTGTTTTTCATCACGTTCAGAAACACAATCATGGTTGCGCTCGCGAGGAATCGACCCCGCGACCCTACCTCCCAGATTGCACACCAACGACTGGATCGATCTCTTCCAGGTGACTGGTTCCTCTCTACCTCACCATCGACCCATTTCACCATCGGGAAGTAGTCAACGACCTCCTCAACGGAAAAAAACCGAAGCCGGCGGCGTTAATCCCCACCAAAACCGAAAATCCACCAGTAGTACTAAAAGGGCTCTTCCGGTTTTAGAGTGCATTGATTAGTTCGCCGGGGGTTCGGGCGTGGCACAAGATATTGGGGTCCTTGGCTTTGTAGGAAAAAGGTATCTAATCCATCCGTACAAAACTAAGGACCTACTGTGCAGCCTAACGGAAATGTCATCGTCGATACCATCTGCCGCACCGCAAAACTAGGAACTACTATCACCGGTGCCACAGAAAACGGTGACGTCACTGTTATTGAAGCCGAACCCGTCGAGCCGATCAATGAATGCCCTACCTGCGGGCAGCCTGGAGTATTCCGCGACCACGTCATCCGCAGCCTGGTCGATCTGCCCATCGTCGGCCACCCAACAACTTCATGTGCGCCTTCCACGCTACCGGTGCACCAACAAGCGTTGCTTGCAGAAGATCTTCCGTGCTGGCCTTGCCTGCGCGCCCGACAATTCAAAGACCACGGACCAGGTGACCCACTGGATCCTGCAACGACTCTGCCTAAATCGGATGAGCGTTGCCGCTGCACCCAAGTCATTAGGCCTGGGGTGGGATATGAAGTGTCCCAGGTTTTGTTCCGTTTGATGAAACCCGTTTTTGAAACAACGTACGGAGCACAACGCACGCCGATGCCAAAGCTTCCGCAACATCGACTACACCCACTCAATCGGCATTCAAAAAGGCCAAATCTAACCCCCGCGACACGCCGAGCCAGACACACATTTTGACCCTTAACCCGAAATGCCCATGCATCTGGTCGGCAACATGTGAATGAGACCGGGAACACACAGTGCTGCACACATTGCACACATTGTGCACACATCATGTGTGCAGTACTTTTCGTTGAGATACCAAGGAAAACTTGGTGTTGCACACACTGCACACATCTGAACGCATTACGTCCTCTATAGGGCAATTATTGGGCGCTGTTTTCTTCCTATAGCAATGAGTGAGAAAGATGTGTGCAATGTGTGCAGATAGAGACTTTTCGTTGAAATAGTAGGCGAAAGTCCCTGCACACATCCCTGCACACATTGCACACAAATGTGTGCACTCACCCTCACGTGCTCGATATAGAGCGGTAGGTCTCGCCGATCCGGATGATTGTCGTCGTCGCCCCGAAGGGGCGCTGAGGGGCGTTGCTCGCGCAGCGAGCTCGCCAAGTGGTTGAGCGTCTAAGAACTCTCGTGCCTGGGAGCGCGGGTCGCAAAGCGACCCCGAGCCACTCGTTGGAGGTGAGGTCGCCTGTGTGCGTCCTTACCCGAGCTGGACTGCCCGGCCTCACCTCCACCTACTCGGGAGGTTGAAATGATTACTCAAACTACGGTTCGTCCGTCGGTCTGGATCGGCTGTCTAGCCTGCTATAACGAAGGCATACTCAACGGGAGATGGTTCCCGGCAGAAGAAGCCGGTGGGGTAACGCCTGAAGACCTACACCTTGGCCCCACATATCACGACGAGCTATGGATCTTTGATCACGAGGGGTTCCCCACAGGAACCAGCGAAATGTCGCCCGATACCGCACAGCTTTGGGGTGAGTTGTTCGATGAGGTTGGAGAAGTGCAGTGGCCTGCACTGCTCGCTTGGGTGGAGACCGGCTGCTACATCGCAGGCTGCGATAACCTGCCGAGCGCGTCCGACTTCGAGGAGAGATATTGCGGTTGCTGGGACTCGTTCGAGGACTACGCGACACAGCTCGCTGAGGACATCTGTCTGATGGACGGATGGCCTGAGGAGGCGCAGCGCTACTTCAACTGGGAAGCATGGACTCGTGACCTCAAGTTCGAGTACACCGTCGCGGATGCCCCTGATGGCGGCGTCTTTATCTACAGATCGTTATAACAACAAGAACCCCGGTTACCTCACACGGTAGCCGGGGTTCTTGTTTCCTCATCCCCTTCTCAGAACTCCATCCCATCGTCCTCCAACGACTTCTGAGCCTGACTGACCTGTACACGCTTGCTAACGAGCTTGTTCCCATAGGAGCGCTCGACCTCCCTGGGCCCGGCCGATGAGCACCTCGGAGTTCTTCGCGAACGTCCGCTCGACGGAGGCGCGGGTCCGCTCGACCTCCTCACGTGTCCGCTCATCGACGCGCTTGGAGATCGCCGAGGCGAGAGTCTTTGCTCGAGGGACGCGAGATGCCCTCGCTTGTTCGCTGGGGATCGAGCGTGCGGTCATCGCCTCGGCGTAGGTCGCATCGGCCTCGGCGAGCCGCTCACGCGCTGCCTGCTGAAGACGCCGAGCCTCGGCCTGTCCCTCAGCTCGGCCTTCCTGTCGTCCCGCCTCGCGCGCCGAGGAGCGGACGGTCTGGGCGTCGCGCTCGGCCTCGTCGAGGATGTCGGCGCTCTCGGTCTGGGCGTCCGAGATGATCTCACTGGAACGCTGCCGTGCTGCTTTAACGAGGCGCTCAGCCTCGCGCGCGCCTCTGGCTCCAACTTGGCAACCCTTGCGAGGGTCTCTTCTGCGGTTTCGAGGGCCTGCATCGAGGCAACATACTCGGCCTTCGCGAGACTCTCCGTGGAACGCTCCGACGACTCGCGCTCGATGTCGAAGCCCTTGGCGATCAGGTGCTCACGCAGGCCCACATGAAGGTCGCGAATCTTCTCCCACCCGGGCACTCGACGCCCGTCCTCGTCGCGCACGTCGCGGTGCTCGGAGTAGGCGCGCGACCAGTCCTGGCGGAGGCTGCCGGGGTGCTTCGGATCATCCCGAAGGTGTCCGCGAGAACGTGCATGTGAGGGTGTTCTCGCTGTACTGAGAGAGATCCCGAGGATGCCGTCCATGCCTCCGGGAACGACGTTCGCACCCAGGTACTCAAGGACTGCCGAGAAGTACTCATCCGCCTCATCCCTATCACGTGCGACCCACCGTGAGCGGCTCGCGGGCTCGCCCGTCTCGGGATCGATGCGGCGTTTGCCGGTGCGTGGATTGATCGCCGGATAGAAGTCGGGCTGCTCGACGCACATCGTGCGCGGCAGATGCACGAGGAACGTCGTCGTCGTGACCGTTCCGCCCACCATCTCGCCGCGCTTGTTCTTCTTATCTTTCGTGATCTTGCGCGACAACCTCGCGGCGCGAGCGTCGCCGTATTCCATGACCTCGCGAATGTCCTCACAGAGGCGGAAACCGCCCTCGCCGTCATTCACATAAGACTCATTATCGGCCTCCTCCGCGACCATGATGTTCGGGTTCTTCTCGCGTATCGCTCGACCGCCCCGGGGACGATCTCGCGCATCATCTCGTCAAGCGTCCCTCGTCGACCGGCGATGGACTTCGTATGCGAGATGTGACAGGACGCGCGTCCTGCTGCTGGCGCTGACAATGCCATCGTTCTCTCCTTCCCTTACTTCGTTCGTCTGTCGTTCTCGATGGGCTCGTCCAGGCCGTCGGGGCCCTGGCTCGCGTTGCTCGCCTGCCCACGACGCCCCTCCGGGATCGGTGCCGTGCTTGTTTGGGTCCCTGGCTCCGCCTGCCCCAACAACCCCGTCACTGGGTAAGCCGTCCGTCCTCCGGGGCCCTGCTTCGCTGCCCTGAGAGACGTACGTCCTACGTTATAAGACGTTTTTCGCCAACGCTCCAAACGTCATGGCGCTCTCCGAGGGCGGGGATTGAGGTCGAACCTGCGCTCGCTCGGTTCTTCCCTCTGTCCCTCAACACTGGTCAGAACGATGCGTACGCATCGTGACTGCCCGGCTGGTCGTCGCTTTTCGTCAGACCCCCACTGGGGGTCTTCCTCCGGCTCCTCCGAGGCATCGTTCTCGGTGTTATTCACACCGAGAACACGACGCAAAAGCATCCGCAATTTCAGGCTTGTTCACGACCCTGAACAAGAGCCAAAAATCGCGTCTGTATTGTCCGCAAAAGAGCACCGGCAACAGCTTCACCGAGGTCCGTTTTTGCGGACACGAGTTCTCTCTTCAGCCACCTTCAGTGCCCTTCGAGCAGCGCGAGCTTCAGAGTTCCTCTTGTCGAGATACTTGCGAAGTTCCTGTGATGTTTCCGGAAGTTCGAGGGTTGCTTTTTGCTCATGAGTTTTCCTTTCTCTTTCGTATAAATGCCGGTGCCAACCCGGCGTGAGGGCTAGATGGTGTTGATCGGCTGAAGACGAACGAGGCCACGACCCCGAGGGCGGTTCTCAAAGAAGCGCGGGTGCCCAGTGGACGTATCCCCCCACTCGATTCCCAAGTCGTAGCCGTACTCTTTGGCGAGCGGTTCATCGTCCCAGTACTGACCCCACATGACGGGGGTTCTCGTCGCGTCCCATGAGTCTGAAGTGGGGTGTGCTCGCCGTCGAGGATGACCTTCAGACGATCTCGGAACTTGCGGTGGGAGATCACATGACCCGAGGGATTCGTCTGCTTGAACCAAGCGACGAACGTCGCGAACAAGAACTCGACAGGTAGAACATTGGACACCAGTCGGTGCGAGTTCTCGCTCCACCAAGCACGCACAGGATCGTTGTTGAGCTTGACGTCTTCACCGAGCTCGACGGCCTTCGTTCCGACGATGAAGTCGTCGAAGTCGGGCTGCTCCAGGGCGACTTTGAGGACGTATTCCAGGACCTCAGGATCACGCATGAACTTGTCTTTAATGGACGAGTCCCGAGCTCCCGTGAAGCACTTGTCGAACGGCAGGAACGCGAACCGTCGCCACAACGAGTCAGTTTTGTCGGCGAACTCGGGCAGGTCGTTGAGGCACTGGACCATGATTCCGCGAGGTCGCCACTGGACGGCACGCTGGTTCTTCCGGTCGATCGTGATGACCTCGTGGGTGATGTACTGCTTCAAGTCGCTCGCTGTCTCAGTGAAAACGCTCACCGAGTTCTCATCAGTAAACACCGCAGACTTACCGAAGAGCGGCTCCGTGCCGAACCGGTCAGAGAACTTTCTTGAGGGGCACAGAGGCCCAGTTACCAGCACCTACGAGCTCCTTCAAGAGCACGAGCAGTGTGCCCTTGCCGCCCTCACCCTTAGACGAGTAGAAGCAGACCGCCTTGTCGTAGTTTTTATGAACCCGAAGGGCAGCTGTGATCGTCTGCCAGACGAGCGCGACCCGTTCCATATCGCCCGTGAAGAGGTCCGCCAACCACGAGTTGAACTCCCAGGGCGAGCCGTCCTTCAACGTGCGGATCGGGGAGACAGCATTCGGGTTGTAGGCGGTCATGCACTTGGTCAATACACGCGATCTGGCGAGAACGCTTCGAGCGTGCGAGTCTCAACGTTGTAGATGCCGTTACCCACCGGGACGAGGTGCGGCTCCGTGCACTCGGCGACCATCGGCGCGAGCGAACGCAGCTGCGCGTAGACCTCGTTCACGAGATACGTGTTCGCGGTTTTTCGTGTACGAACTCAGAAGGTTGCGCACCCTCGCGCTCAGTGATCTCGCGATACGTGCCCTCGAAGCGGCCTGAAGAGTGGTACCGCATGAGGGCATCTTCGAGACCTCATCTGTCTCTTCACCGACGAGCACCACGCGATGCTCGGAGGCGATGAACTGCGCGAGCATGAACGGTGGCAGGTTCTCCGGCGCGCTCCTGACGACGCAGCTACCCTTGTTCGCCTTGATGATCGCGAGGAAGTTACGGATCAAATCAAACGCCTTGCGATCCATGCGACGGCCACGGTTGCGCCCCGTCAGACCCTCGGCGTTCGCCCAGCGGATCACCGTCTCCGAGACGAGGGAGTAGAAGTCGCTCGGGGTGATCAACGCGCCCTTGTCGATGAGGTGCATCAGGCTTTCGATGGCGTCGTCTTCGATGGTAGGATGGACGTTGAACTCGACGGCCCCCGTGTCCCCCTGGATGCGGGGGCTTTCGTTTGTGTCGCTCATAGCACACCTCCAAGAGCGAGGCGGAGGCGTGCAATCTGATCATCGCTCAGGCGAGGCGCGGCATCAACAAGCGCATTGATATGCGACTCAACCGGATCAGCATGAACTGGCACAGCAAGCGCTTCGAGATCCTCGCGCAGTACTTTCACGCGCTTTCCGGTTTTATACGCAGGCAACTTGCCCTGAGCAATCCACAACCGCAAAGTCGAATATGCGCCAAAGCCTTCGGCTACGGCCTCTTGCAGAGTGAGGTAATGTATCCTTTCGGACTGAGGGGAATACGTTCCCATGGAAAACTCCTATGACGAAGTATCCGGAGGGATTTTCCCGGCTTGTTATTTGGGCGGCCTGAAGTGCCGTGCGCAACTCGCTAGCGGGCGTACCCGCCATTGCTTTACGGGAGCGCTGACTCTACCCATTCCCTTCCGCTGCCCGGTCTGCCGTTCCGGGGCATTACGCGGATTCACTTCGTCGGAGGATCTACCGGCTGCTGGCCGTTCGGTGTGCTACACCGTGAGATTAATCCACCCTCGGGGTTATCCCCTCCCTAGAAGCTCGCGTGACGCTTTTAAGGAGCTAAACGCGATCATAGCACACCTTGTCAAATGTTGCGCAACTCTAGACGAGTCCAAACCTGTTAGTAAACGTTAGTCATGTCCGTAATGTGGTTGAGTTCCGCTTCAACGTCTAAACTTAGAATAATTAAATAAATTAATATCTGAGTAACAGTGAGTTATAAGATCCCCTTGAGACAGTCGTATCTTTGATGAACTGATGCTCAAGGGGATTTTATTATATCTATTCAATGTAGGAAATCTATTGGTTCTAGGAGGAACAAATGGTTGATGCAACAAAAGTATCATCAATAAAGATTGACACAGGATATGCTGGAGAGAAAACTTTTCCACTATTTTCCAGATTTAAGAAAAATGGAGATAAAGACAAAGATGCTCAGTGTGCCATTATTCTTGGTATGAATGGATCGGGTAAATCTACGCTAGCTCGCGCTTTGAGTATCGAAACCGATAAAACGAAATTCTTGGATAAGGAAGAAAGGGAACTAGAAAGCGACTTTTCAAATGTTCATGTATTCAACGAGGAGTATGTTATTAAAAATTTCCGAGCATCTCCAGAAGATATTCTAGATCCAGTCGTCATGCTGGGCGGTTCTGTGGTAGTAAACGACAATATTAATGAACTTAAAAATAACATTTCTTTAATCAGCGCAAATATTGAGTCGTTGAAGAATAGGTATTTGAGTGATGTACTATCAGGCGAATCTGCAAATGTGAATATTCCTCATTTGGACTTCACTCTTACAGATTATGTGAAAGCTCTTATTGAAAATGAATTTCTTATAGAGGAGGAATTGTTATTTCATGATGATGAATCGGGGGTTGGGCTTTTATACGATTCGATTCTCGGTACTATGGTGGAAGGTAAGTTTATCTCCAAAGAAGAGTATGTCCGATGCATTGCTAATGGATTCCAGAGAAGATCTATTTATATCTGTAATGAGATAGCTGAAAATGCATCGAACGACTATTCACTGACCTTTATTGAAAATGAAATATATAAAGCAATCGGATTATTGAGGGAAAATTGGGAATTCATAGACAGGAGTGTAGACCCATATGCAAGATTTGAAGTATACAATAGGATTGAAGATAGTTGGAGAAAAATTGTCTTATTGGATAATGTTTTTGGTTTTTAAAGAATATAATTCAGTTTTTTTCAAAAAAATTAGTTCAGGTATTTTATCTAGTGTAGACAAGGAACTGTTTAAAGAATATAAAAGAGATTGTTGGTCTTGAGAAGGATCTTTCGGTATGGGAAAGGAAACTCGAGGGAATCAATAGAAAAAATTCGGCTGGTCCTGTAATTGAATATATTAATAGACTGCTGGATATAGTTTTTGGCAAAGAAGTAATGCAGATTGAGTCTGCAAAGAATCATGGTTATTATGTTAAAAACGGGCAAGAGTTGGTTAAGCCTAGTAGATTATCTGTTGGGGAACAGAATGTTTTATCTCTATGTTATTTTTTTGCAACCCTTGCCCAAGGAAAAATTTTTACTACCTGTGTTCAAAGTGAAAATCTTGAATTTTCTTTGATAGAAAATCAGATTGTCGTTCTTGATGACCCTGTCTCAAGTTTTGATGACGGTAATAAGTATGGTATAACATCCCTTCTTGGCTATTTGTGTCAATCCATATTGAATAAATCATCAAAGACGAAGTTGATAATCATGACACATGATTCATCTTTTGCGCTTAATATGAGCAAAATGATAAATGCTATTGATAGCAATAAATTGTCGTGCTGGGAACTGCAGAAAGATTCTTCAGATTCGCTTATAAAATTAAATTTTGGGGATATTGATAGGTATGCTGGCATTCTAAGAAGCATGTATGATTTTGCGTTGCAAGAGGAAGAATCTCTTGCGGCTCCTCCTCCAAATGATGTTCGGCGTATATGGGAAGCATTCTTGTCTTTTGAGCTGGGTGAAACCTCCATTGCAAACATGGATTCATTGAAAAAATTGAGCGAATATTTTAGTAAGAACCAAAAAATTGAGAGGTTCATGAGGGTTTTCATTCCTCAACTTTTCATAAATAATGACTCACATGCAAAAAGCCAGGTAATGAGCGGAAATCTGTATCTTACGCCAACCCTGGACGGTAAACCGTATGAAGATTTTGTAAAGAATATCGTATGTTTTATACATCTTGTTTCACCAAGACATATAGCTTGGCGTATGAAGAAAACTCAAGGGGAGAATGTTCACGATTCTGTTGCAAAATTGGATAACCTGGTTAGAGAAGTCCTGGACGACCCCAAAATAGTTGTTGCTACGAGTTCCTAGCAAGGAATGCAGGGATTGCGTCGTGCACGTCATCGCGGAGGGCGTGCACCTCAGGGGATTCGTTGTCAGGCTACTAAATGTTGATAAATGACAAGGTGCGTCTGCTAGTTCCTAAGTGATAAAAACATAAAAGCGGAGCCCCGCACTGTGAGTGTCACAGTGCGGGGCTCCGCCCTATTAACCCTCGTGCGCCACAACAGGCAGCCGCCCGAGTTTAAACCCTATTGACCAGGATTAGTTGTCAGCACCAACCATCACGTTGGACGCCTTGATGACTGCGTAAGCGGTCTCGCCAACCTTCAGGCCCAGCTCCTTGATGGACTCGTTGGTGATGGACGCAGAGATAACAACCTCCGGAGCGATCTCAATCTTCACGATGCCGTTAGTCGCACCCTCAGTAATCTCAACAACCTTGCCAGCGAGCTGGTTACGGGCAGAAAGCTTCATGCTTGGTTCCTTTCCTAATAAAAAACGTCTCCTACATACTACACACTCAATCTTTTTTATGCGCATAAGGGTACCTAACTATTAGGAATGCGAACATGCTGCGGCTCTTGGGCCACGTAGTTGCAGTGTGCTGAGGGGCATCTGAAGCAGCCATCTCAATCTTTTATTACTTTTTTGTATAAACTTTCAGTTAAAATTTGCGTATTTTTGTGAAACTACTGGTCAGAACCTTATAAATCCTGAAAAGTATCCTCGTCATGTGAGATGGTTAAAAAACCAACCGATAATTATTCAGCAGAAAGGATGCGACCCATGACTACCACGAAGGTTTCCGCATGCGTGTCCCTAGCTGTTGCTGGAATGGTGGCCTTGAGCGCTTGCGGCTCGAACAACTCCGGTGGCACGTCGAACGCGCCCTCATCGTCCGCCTCTTCTTCCGCATCAACACATTCTTCGGCTACCGCCTCCGGTGGCTCTGGCACCGTGAATGACGGCGGTACCAGCGGCGGCGGTACCTCCGGTGGCTCCGGTGCAGGCGCCAATGGTGGCGGCACTGTGAATTCCACCGCTGGCGGTGGTGCTGCAACGGAACAGGCCCCAGCCGCTGGCTCACAGGGGGATAATGCCGCCGCTAACCCCAACAACCCTAACAACCCCAACGCTGGTGCAGCCGCGAACGGCAACGGCGGCGGTGCCCAGGCAGATCAGGGCGCTGGAGCTAACGCCGCCGATAACGGTGCCGCCGCACAGCAGCAAAGCGGCGCGCAGCAGAACGGTGCTGGCAACGCACAGGCTGGCGCTAATGGTCAGGCTGACAGCGGCGCACGCCACTATAATCTGACCCCCGGGCAGTACATCATCCACCGTGAAGGCTCCTGGGACTACGTGAATACCACCGGCTTAACGTACCATGTTTACGGTGACGGCAGCTGGAAGAGCACCGGGGAAGGCGGCACCAGTGTGGTCGCGGCGGATGGTTCTTGGACTAAGAACTATACTGACGGACACACGGTAGCCCGGGTAGAGGCTGACGGAACCTACCGGGTCACCTACGACGGCAAGCTTTCCCCTGAGATACCTATTAACGCCGTCCCAGTGTCCCCCGGGAGCCTCCCCGACCCGAAGGCAGTGCCGGCAGTAACCCCGGTTAGCCGACCAAGCCGGGCATGTAACCGCTTGAGAAACACTATTTCCGCAAGGTGATTCTTTGAAACGGGCGCGCACCCTCCACCGTGAAGGTGCGCGCCCCTCTTTGCCCGCTCACGGTAGCCTCTAGAAGCGGTCAGGCGGCGTGGAGCACGCCCGGCTGAGCGCACTGACTCCCCGGCCGTTATAGGTGTTGGCTTGCAGACCAGCAGCATCGCAGCCCACCAGGGCAGGGAGCGTAACAGTTCGCGTTTGCCCTGAGATCTTGAACCCGCCACCGTACTACAGGTAGCGTGGATACAGGTACAACACCCACCTCAGGAGGCTTTATGCGCGAACGTCACCATATGCCGAACGATATTGCGGCGGCCCTTAAAAGCTCTGGTCTATGCGCCGACTATAAGGCCCGCCCGGCGTACCAGCGCAACGACTATATCGGTTGGATCAACCGCGCCAAAACTTCGGGTACGCGCATTGAACGCCTCGAACAGATGCTCACCGAACTGGCGCAAGGCGGTATCTACATGGGTAAGGAGCATAAGGCCTCACGCAAATAGTCCGCATCCTGAAAAACGCAGCTTAAGGTGTATTGCGCGCCCTCTAAGGGTAGGTGATACGCCTTTACCTGCGTTATTCGGGCCAGCTGAGCACACTGGAAGTCTTGAACATGCGATTTAACAATATGAATTTTTCTGATGGTCACTATGTGCAGATACCCACTAGTTGGGATGCACAGGAATTTACCTACCGTTTTTTATCTGCAACCCCTCCGTGGGTTCGCACGATAATGCAGGTGCGTAACCGTGTTGTACAGAAAATAGGGTTTACAGTACAGCCCGCATCGAAATCCAAGCAATTGGAGGTCGCGGTTGGTTCATCAGCGGGCCCCTTTACTTTTACTGAGGTCACTGATGAGCATGTCATTGGTGGCCATAAGGATAGGCATATAGAGTTCTCCTCAAAATTCGTGGTTGCCGCTACTGAGGAGGGCAGCACGTCTGCGCGTGGCGGGATTGAAACACACGCCCAGCCTCAATCGGCTGTGGGGAAGGTGTACTTGACATGTATCTGGCCTTTTCACAAGGCTCTAGTACCTTACATGCTGCGCCAAGTCGATATAAAACCATGAGTGCAAAAGATTATGACCCTCGTATGGTTGATTTCTATGATGAAGACAACCCCGATGGGGCGGACCATGATTATTACCGTTCTCTAGCTCATCGACGTAATGCCCAAAGAATCCTTGACCTAGGATGCGGTACCGGCATACTTACCGTAACTTTAGCTCAATCGGGGCGTGCTGTTATCGGTGTAGACCCGTCAGCATCAATGTTAGAGTACGCACGCAGTCGCCCTGGCGCTTCCAAAATCCGGTGGATTCTGGGGGATAGCCGAAATGTTCCCGACCATGGCTTCGATTTGGTAGTGATGAGTGGTAATGTGGCGCAACACATCCCTAGCCCACAGTGGGAAAAGACCTTGAATGACCTACATCGTATAATGCACTCAGGTGGAATGCTCGCGTTCGAGAGCCGTAATCCAGCATGTCGAGCCTGGGAAAATTGGACTACGTCTACTACGACTCGCTCCACACGGCACGGACTGATATCTGAATGGTCAGAAGCGGTTGCACCTGATAATAATGGGCAGGTTCTGTACCGCACTAACTATCACTTCATGGACTTTGGAGAGACTGTGGTCCAAGAAAGTATCCTAACTTTTCGAGATAAAAAGACATTAGGCTACCAGCTGCAGAATGCAGGATTTGAAATACACGCCGTATGGGGTGACTGGTGCCGGACCCCTTTTGATGGCACTCAACCGATTATGGTTTTTGAGGCTGTGGTGCCAACGAGGTAGATATGCAAAATAAAGCAGCATCATTATCCGCATCACTTATATGCTAATATTGATGCGGAGGTTATTATGCGTACAACCGTTACCCTTGACGAAGAAATCGTTGCTAAAGCCGTCAAACTCACCGGTATCGAAGAGCGCTCAGTGTTAGTGCGCGAAGCTATGGAAACTCTGGTACGTATCGAAAACGGGCGTTTGCTTGCCGCTTTAGGTGGCTCCGATCCCCAGGCCCAAGCGGCTCCGCGGCATCGAAATGTGCAGTCATGATCCTCGTTGACACTAATGTGTGGGTAGATCATCTGCATCATGCAGAACCCGAACTGTCGGAGCTTCTAATACGTGATGAAATCTGCTGTCATGATTTAGTGCTCACAGAATTAGCCCTTGGTTCCCTTAAAAAACGAGATGAGTTTCTATCTGCTCTGAGCGAGCTGAAACGGCTTCCTTTAGTCGATGATCACGAAGTGCGGTGGTTTATCGAGAAACGTAAGCTGTGGGGACGCGGTTTATCTGCTGTTGATGTGCACCTTTTAGCCTCGGTTGTGGTAGTTCCAGGAACTACTCTGTGGACTCGTGACAAACGTTTGCGCGATGTGGCACAAGACCTGGGGTGTCGGTTCGAGAACGGCTAAAACGCAGCTTAAGGTGTATTACGCGCCCTCTAGGGGTAGGCGATACGCCTTTACCTGCGTTATTCGGTCTTGTAATACAACAGCAGGCGGGCCCACGCAGTATTTGCTCGGACCCGCCCGCTGGTTAAGGTGGGATTACTTCCTGCCGGTCACGCCTAAATAGACCGAGATGGCGAGCATTGCAGCGGCCCAACGGATCCAGTCAATACCCGCAGTATGGGCGACACCGAAGAACCCGGCCACCCACGTGCCTACAAAAGCCCCAACGGCCCCCAAAATAATGGTCCAGATAATAGAAATATTCTGCCTGCCGGGCATAAACACCCGCGTTAATGCACCAATAATAGCGCCGGTAATAATCGATCCGATAATGGTACCCACGGTACCTCCTCACGGGGCCAGGCGGCGCGAGCCGGAAGATGTGCCGCAAACCCGGTGTTAATAAATATTGCTATCGAGTATACGGGCACTGAGGGTATGGCATCTTGCCCTAGTGGGGCACTGTGTGGGAGGCGAAGATTTTCGCGCGCAGCGTGGGAGGCAGAGACTAAAACACGCCATGCTCACGCTTATGCTTTAGTCTTGAGGCCACCGCCCCGTATCGGCGTGGGTGGTAACCATACGTGCGAATAGTTCCGGGTTTTCGGCACTCCACGCGTGAGGCATTCCCGGCGCAACCCAGGTGCGCAGCTGCGGCAGGCACTTGCGCAGCGGGTCGAAGGATCGGCGTACTGAGGGTGTATCGTGCTCGGCGGCAACCGCAAGCACCGGCCCGGTGAATGAGAACGGCTCGGCAGGCAGTGCCCGAACCCCGAGTTCCCGGAACAGCAAAGTGTTCGTGAGCGGTTGCGGGCTGCTGGCGGTTTGCACAAAAAGTGCCCGGTCTTCCGCCGGAATGTTAAACGGGCGGGACTGCGCAATCCAGTACCAACGCCGGTGCCAGAGCGGAACCTGGGCGCCAATAACCATCCGCTCCCATCGGGTGTACCCCAAGAGCGGCGATCCGCTAATTGTGCATGTGTACGCTAGGGTGGGGTGGCGGCGAATCAGCTCAATCGCCACGAATCCGCCGAGTGAGAGACCCACAATGTGCGCTCGCCCGCCGATACTGTGGGAACGAATGAGTGCAGCTATCCTGTCAGCGGCCTCGGCAATACCGGGCCATACTTCGTGTGTATTCCTGCCGTACCCGGGCAGGGTCGGGGGTGAGCAGGTGGCGATCGGGCATGGCCTCAACCTGAAGGTCCCACGTCCAGCCCGCCATGTTCCCGCCATGC
>BNJU01002750.1_pt1 | contig 70344 bp, 77 predicted proteins | sample 8539281 | NCBI WGS metagenome assembly BNJU01 (sample SAMD00202456, study PRJDB9452) | human saliva metagenome | isolation source: human saliva | place: Japan | reverse complement strand
TAAACTCCGTTCAGTTGGAAGTTTGTTAGCTTTAACTAACTGCGATATAAAGTTTACACTTAACTGTGCTTTTTACGTGAAGTTATGATCTGAATGAATTACCAAACCTCATAGTAAAGGGCGAAGATGGAGTAATGGTATAAACCTCGAAGGCATGCGGTTCATTAATACAATCCTCTACCACAGGAAATTTTCTATTATTGTTTTTCTAGCTTAATAACTGCCCTAATAAGTCTATGATGACTTAAGGAGCTTAATAAAATTAACCGCTATACATAGTCTTAATTCAATATCACTTAAAGAAGCTAATGTTTTTACAAAACAAAACCGGAAATACAAGTCACTAAACTGGCACTTCCGGCTTTCTTCTATTTTCCTTATCTATTAGATGTCAGTTGAAAGATTGGTGATCGAAGTCAAAAAACTAGTGGAAGTAAGATATGGTGAATTCTGGTCATTCATTCTGTAAATAAGGGCCACGTCCTTTTCTTTATAAATTACTTTTATATGTTCTCCACTATGAAATACTGTTCCATTTTTATCTTCAGCATCACAAACCACTTGATACTCTTGTGCATTTTCAAGAATATTCTGGTTCATTTCACGGTCACGTTTTTCTGTCTTTTTAAAATGGTTTTTATACAGCACATAACCACCGATAGCTACTACAGCTATAAATAAGCCTATAGCTGCGCCTTCAGCTCTCCTCTGTGCACAAAAAACCATTGGCCCTCCTACTCTTTTTGATTCATTCACTATCCAATAATAATCGCCGAGATTATTACTCATTTTTACCTCTTTCTACTTCATAGCTTGCTTCATTAATTTAACTAAATTGCCTAAAACTGGAACTAAAACCGTTGCTGCAGGAGCAAGGGAGGCGGTTATTAAAGTGGCTCCCAAAACTGCACTTTGTTTAAAAGTTTCTTTCGAATCCATCTTCGGTTCGCCATCTTCACCACCAGTTGTAATTTGAGACTTTTCAAGTTCTGCTATAACCGGTTGATCAACGAATAACTGAATTATTTTTGCCAAGTCCTCATTTCCATTAACTACAATTTCATTGTTGAATACTGCTCTAATGGCAAGATAGTGCATCTTTGTCATTTGAGTCTTTCCTGTTTCCAAACTACTAATAGTTTGTTTTGTAACTCCAAGTTCATTAGCTAGCCACTCTCCGCTCCAACCTGCTGACTTACGAATAGTGGACAAATGTGCTTGTAGGCGTTTTATCAATTCCTCGTCTGTCGTATTCATTTACTTACTCCTTACTATCTATCTTACTATGTCAATTATTTTATACAAAATCATTTCATTGTCAAATAGTATTCCAAAAATTATTTCTGAATACTTTTATTACAAACGTATCCTATATGAAATTAATCTCTATAGAGCAGCAGAGTCTATCAATGTTAGCTACACATACTATGAAAATTAGCTGTTTAATGCGATTCATTTCTATTGAAATTAGCCATCAAAGTGTCCATTACACTGGACACTCAGAATCCTTTTTAAACCTATGATTATTCAACAATGAGAAATTAATTACCTGATAAACAGCTGATTTTTCTCTAACATCTCTGAAAGGAATGCACCATGGAACGAACAATTGACGTATCTACAAACCTGAGCACGCAAGTTCCGCCTGACACCATAAACGTTGACATCACTATTCAGGGAACTTCGAAAACCCGTGAAGAATGTACTGTCAGATATAACGCGCTACTTCAAACAATGAAAGACACGCTTGAGCAAAACGCACTATCCGCTTCCATTCTGAAAAATAACAAGTACTCGATTTCAGCTCACGAGATTAAGCAGTATCAAAAAGAAAAGTGGGAGCGTTATTACGTTGCTCATACAATTGTTGAAGGATTTGATTTTCGTGCAGAATTGTCTATTAAAGAACAACTTGAGACAAACCTTGTAGAAAAAATCTGGAAAGCGCTCAGCTCGTGTGGAGATGAAGTGACTTTCTCAGTTGAATTCACAATAGAAGATGAAAAACCTATTAAGAACAAACTTTCTACTGACGCTATTATTTCTTGTCGTCAGCAAGCTAACCTTCTTGCCAAAGCAGCTGGTGCAAAGGTTGTTGGACTGCAAAATGCGACTTATGACATTAAAGAAAAAGACTTTGTCTATACGGCTTGCGCTTGTAGTGCGTATGACGATTACGAAAGTAAAAATCAAGTACCTGCATTTGATCCGTCAGATATTGACATTAATTGTTATGTAAAAACCACATGGGAAATCGAGCTGCTGCCACCTGATGATCTGCTGTAGCTGCACAAACCACCGCGCTCCAAAGGGTTTCTCGCCTGGCGAGAAACCCTACTAGTAGCACGTCATTTACTTTCAGCAAGCGGTCTGTGAACGCAAGCTGTTTACCAACAGCAAGCAATCTCTGACCACAAGCCACCCGCTGCACGCACCCCACTTACTGGTAGCGGAGCGACTCAACAGGATTGAGCTTTGAGGCGCGGCGAGCAGGCCAGTAGCCAAAGATGAGTCCGATGCCAATGCAGATTCCCGAGGTGATCATCACGATATTTGGGGTGATGATGGGCGTGATACCAGTTTCAAGCTGTATCATGCTGCCAAACGAGCCGGCCAGACCCCATGCCCCAGCGTAACCCAGGGCAATGCCAATCACGCCGCCCATAATGCAAATTAGGATGGACTCGCACAGGAACTGCTTGGTGATGTCGGACGCGCGAGCACCCAGAGCCTTACGCAGGCCAATCTCCCTAATGCGCTCCGTCACGTTGGTGAGCATCATGTTCATGATGCCAATACCGCCAACTAGCAGCGAGATACTTGCCGTAGCGGTAACCAGAACCTGGAACGACATCAGTGTGGCGTTCATCTGCTCAATGATGGACGAGAGCGTCATGACCGTTACGCGGTCTTCTGCCTGCGCGGAAGGAATGTTAAACCAGTCCAACAACCAGGACTTTGTTTCATCTGCAAGCGCCTTCATGTCCACGTTTTCGCGAGCGTAACCAAAGACCTGGCTGATAGTTTTAGTACCCGTCAGACGCGCCGAATACGTGGAATACGGGATGTAGGCAAGCAGTGTATCGCCTTGCCCGCCCCCATTTGGACCACTGTCAACCACACCCACAATGGTGTAGCTATCGTTGTTGATGCGAACAACCTGTCCAATAGAAGCATCTGCACTGCCAAAGAGTTTCTCGGCAGACATTTTGTCGAGAAGAACGTTTCTAGATGTGTCATCTACATCGGACTTTGTGAAGAGCGAGCCCGCTGATGCCTTGAGGCCCATAACGGTGAAGTAGTCGGGCGTGCAGCCGATGATTCGCGCGTCAAACTGCTTCTCGGCCGAGTTGACGCGGGCCATGGTGGAGTCGATGCCGGTCACAAGCTCATACCCTGGCACGCTGAGCTGCAGCATATCAAGATCTTGCTGCGTGACCTCGCGGTCTGGCCACGCGTAGATCATAACCATACGCGACTGGTTAAGGCCCAGAGAGCTTACCAGCGAATACTTGATGCCGTCGATAAGCGCCGTCATAGCAATAACTGCGCTGATGCCAATAACAATGCCCAGTACTGTCAACAAGCTGCGACCGCGGTTGGCGTTGAGCGCAGACAGGGTTTCTCGCAGCAGATCCATCAGCCTCATAGCGCGCCACCTCCCTTCCTGGGTCGCGAAGTGCTGCCTGCTGGTGCGGCATGCGCACCCAGCGCCGTATCCGCACCCGTTGCGGCATGCGCACCCAACGCCGTATCCGCGCCCGTCGCGGCATGTGCGCCTGTCACGGGGTGTGCGCCCGTCGTGGACTGTGCAGCGTGTTGCTTCACAAACTCTTTTTCCTGCTCGTCGGTGAGCAGGCGGCCGTCGCGAATATGCACCACTCGATCAGCCCAAAACGCGGTCTCGGGATCGTGCGTAATCAGTACGATTGTCTTGCCGCGCTCCTGCATGGACTTGAACGTGTTGAGTACCATCTCACTTGTTGCAGAGTCCAGGTTACCTGTTGGCTCATCAGCAAAAATGACCGCCGGGTCGTTTACCAGCGCACGAGCAATGGCTACGCGCTGCACCTGACCGCCGGAAAGCTCGTTGGACTTGTGCTCGTAGTACTCCTCGGGCAGGCCAACAGAACGCAGCGCCTTCCAAGCACGCAACTCTCGCTCTTTTGCGGGAATGTCCGAGTAGATGAGCGGCAGCATAACGTTTCGCAGCACCGTAGTGCGCGGCAGTAGGTTAAACGACTGGAAGACAAAGCCCAGACGCGTGGCGCGAATCTCCGCTAGATCGTCATCGGAAAGATCTGCAACCTCAAGTCCCTCGAGCTTGTACGAGCCAGCAGTAGGCGTATCCAAGCAACCCAAAATGTTCATCAGGGTTGATTTGCCCGAGCCTGACGGACCCATGATGCAGAGAAACTCGCCCTTCTCCACAGTCAAGGAAACACCCCGTAGAGCGTGCGTCAAACCTGCAGCCGTCTCGTAAATGCGATGCAGCTTATGTACCTCAATTACCTTGGACATACGCGTCGCCTACTTGGAGTCTTTGGAGCCCGTTGTGTCGGACGTTGTACTGGTCGTCGAGCCGGACGTTGCACCTGCGGGAGCGTCCATCGCCGCACCTTGAGATGGGCCGCCGGCGCCACCGCCAATCATCACCTCAGTGCCGTCCTCAATACCAGCACCCTCAATGACGGCCGTCGTAGAACTTTGTGCCTTTACGGTCACTGGTACACGCTTTACCTGCGGATATCCCTTCTCGTCACGAGAAGTAACCACGTTGACGTAAGCTCCGTCGCCGTCGTCCATGACAGCAACAAGGGGTACGGTCAGTACGTTATCCATGTGCTGAATCATGATGTCCACATTGGCGGTCATACCTGGCTTGATGGAGGCATCAGGACTGCTAATAAGCAGGTCAACGGTGTAAGAAACAATGGATCTACCAGGGCTATCGTAACTTGCGCCAGCATCGGCACCGTTGGAAGAAACAGCAGAAACGTGAGTCACCACTGCATCGCAATACAGATCTCGCAGAGCTGTAAAACTGACCTGCGCCTTCTGGTCAACGGCGATGCGAGAAATGTCCACCTCGTTGATCTGGACGTTCACCTTCATCTGGGAAAGGTCCGCGATAGTAATCAGAGGACCGGCGTTGCCAGCACCTGGCGCAGACGAGCCAACCGAAGCGCCGTTCACCGCGTTCATCACAATAACCGTTCCGTCACATGGAGCGGTGACTACACGCTTATCTGCCTGGGCAATTGCGTCGTTGTAAGCAGATCGAGCCTCCTCAAGCGCAATCTGGGCGCTCTCCAGATTTGCCTCTGCCGCTTCCACAGCAGCAGCAACAGACGCAGCGTTTGCCTCCTGTCCGTCCTCGCCTGCCTCTGAGACACCGTTGCGTGCGGACGCTAGAGCTGAGCGAGCCTTACTGACCTCGTTCTCGGCTGCTTTTACCTGCTGAGATGCCTTACGAACAGCCTTTGTCTAGCTCATCGTTCTTTATGGTAAAGAGCTTGTCGCCCTTATGGACGTACGTGCCCTCGGAAACCTGAACGTCCTGAATAATGCCATCTACCTCGGGAGTTACCACGGTTGACGACACGGGCTTAATGGATCCAGACGCGGAAACAGAATCGCTGAACTCGCCGCGCGTGACAAACGTAGTGCTTGGCATCACGGTGGTGTTCTGGTTCTGGCCGCCCTGGCACATAGGCAAAATAAACAACATGACGAGAAGAACAAAGACTCCAGCGGCTATTCCTGCCTTAATAAGCTTCTTTTTACGACGAGCTTTGCGGTGACGTGCCAGACTCTCGTACGCCTCACGAGCCTCAGCGTCTTCTTCACTCTCACCTGGAGAAATGACACCAATCTGGGAGCCTAAGTTAGCCGTCTGATCAGCAACCGTTGGGAGCGTAGACGCAAAGGTTGCCTGCTGATATCCCTCGGGTGGCGTGGGGATGTTAGGGATCCGGCGCCCGTAGCGCCTGGTGCCCAGCGCCCTGAAAGCACCAGCGTCGCCTGCAGTGCCCAGCAGCGCCCGCATTTCCCTCGTTGGCTTCTTGTTTTGAACCGTGATTGAAGTGAAGCATAGGTCCCTCCGAAATCCATGCTTAAAACACGAGAAATCCCAGAAGAAATCAGTTTGACCTTTCAGTTTATATAAAAATTTTTCAGCAGAAGTTAGCTTGCTTGAACAACTACGGCGAGCGGTATAAAAGTAGCGGCCTGTGTTGATTTACTACCCAAAATACAAAACGCACAACCCCCGTAACTGTCCAACGTGTTTCTCGCCCTATTGCACCACAAGTCTAAAATTGCCGTTTGATTGTCGAATGCACCATTTAATCGATGTAGCAGAATCAATCAGCGATAAGTCATGTGAGACCAACAATAAAGCCCCTGGATATTCAGATAGTAAACGTTCAAGCGCTACTGTTGAGCCAAGGTCCAAATAGTTAGTTGGCTCATCCATTACGATAAGCTCTGGTAATTCGAGCATTCCCTGCGCAAGCATAAGCTTTCTCATTTCACCTGGACTGGTTGACTCACCAGCAAGAACATAATCGGGATCTGAATTGAGCTGTGCCACAATAGACAGCACTCTTCCACGCTGGGAATTTGATAGCCCTTTGATTTTTCTTAGCGTCTCTGTTTTTTGCAGTTCAGTTGGCTCCTGAGGAATATACAACATCCGCACATCATCAAAAATGCTTGAAATGATTTCCTTTATCAGCGTTGTTTTACCACAGCCGTTATCGCCGACAATACCAATATGATCCGTATTACCAATAAATAGCGGTGGTGTTTGTAGATGGCAATCTCCTATGAGAATGCTGTTGGGCTCCATCCTCAATAAAACTTTTCTATTACTTGCTTCACTATCCAGCCAGATATTGGAATCGTATTGTTTCTCAACCTGAATACCTGTGGCTTTACCTGTTGCCTTCTCAAGTCTATCCAACATGCGAGCAGCAAGCTTCCCAGCTTTACCGTCTTGACCTGAAACTATATAGCCCCGCTTTTTTGCACGCGCATCACTGTCATGCTTATCAATGTTTCTTCCACTTTTACGAGCCTGAACTCTAGAAGCCTCTTCTCTGCGCCGTTGGGTTTCTCGCTCTATGCGAGCCTTCTCTTTTTGCGCTGTTTCCTTTGCGTGCAATGCGCTAGAGCGTTCAAGCTCTACCTGCGATGACGCCTGAGAATAACCGCCGGTCCTCATATTTGCCGTGCCGTTAGCTACAAATAAACATTGAGTACAGAGTTTATCCAGCAACTCCCTATCATGTGAAATAAGCACACCAATACCCTTGAACTGCGATAAAGCTGCAAAAAGAGCATGTTTTGTTGACACATCCACATGATTAGTGGGCTCGTCTACCACCAGAACGTCAGGTGAAGCCCATAAAGCGCACGCTACCTGGAGACGTTTCTGCTGGCCACACGAAAGCGTTTCAAAACGCCAAGGCCAATCATCCCCCAAAGCAAGCTCTCGCCTCAATTTAATTGCTGCATCATCGTAGGCAACAGCAAAATCAAAAAGATTCGGTGGGGTCTCCGTTGCATTTTGAGCACAATATGCCGAGAAAAACGATGGGCTTATAACTCCCCTGTCAGGTTGCAAGAGACCACATACGATACGTGCGAGGGTTGTTTTACCAGATCCGTTATTACCAACAAAGCCGGTCCATCCCTGTGGAAGCACAATGGTCACATCATGTAAGGTAGGCTCCACCGCTGATGGATAGGTATATTCAATATTTGAAAGATTAAGCTGCATGATACCTCGGTTCTGCCGAAGACCACGCGGAGTAGTATGCAAGTATGCAAAGATAAATGGCTATGAATTACAACATGAGTGAGCAATACTACACCCGCGGTAGTACCGTCAGCGACGTTACGTGAATTCGGGTTTATGAGTATCGCTAGTTCTTCATGCACCTAATCCCTTCTCGCACCAGCGCTTGCCAAAGGCCCTGGTGAATCAATTAAAACCATAATAGCTTTGAGAACGCACTAGTACAAGAAGGAATCACTGAGGCAAAATAGTTTTATCCTAAATCTTCAACTCAAACTTTTCTTTATCCAACATTTTGATTACCTTTGCTGGACTTTCAGCCACAACTATTCGACCGTTACTGACTTTGCAAGGTTTCTTGGCTTATCAACGTCACAACCACGTGCAAGAGCCACGGAGCGCGCAAAAAGTTGGAGAGGTACCGAAGCAATGATTGGCGAGAAGGCATCTCTGACTTTAGGCACGTAGATGATATAGTCGGCATGCTTTTTGATTTCCTGATCACCTTCGGTCGCCACGGCAATAATCATGGCGCCGCGTGCTCGAGATTCTTGGATATTGGAGATCATCTTGTCGTATACCGGAGAGTTAGTTGCTACGGCAATGACAGGATAGCCTTTGGACAAAAGTGCAATGGGGCCATGCTTCATTTCTCCTGCAGCATATGCCTCAGCATGAAGATAGCTAATTTCCTTGAGTTTAAGGGCACCTTCGTAGCAAATAGCGGCTCCCATGCCACGACCAATGAACAAAGCATTATTGGCATCTTTGCAGGCCTGCGCGGCAATGTCGATAGCTTTTGTATCGCTGAGGACTTCTTCGACCTGCTCGGCGGTATCGGCAAGTTCTTTAAAGAGCAAGCGTATCTGAGCAATTGAGAGCTTTCCTTTTGCCTGTGCAAGAACCATAGCAAGAAGCGTTAGGCTCACAATTTGGCCAAGGAAAGATTTGGTTGAGGCAACGGCAATCTCCTTGTTAGCCTTAGTGTAGATAACACCGTCAGACTCACGGGCCACGGGACTACCAATAACGTTGGTGATGCCAAAAACCTTAGCGCCTTTGATGCGGGCGTCGCGGATGGCAGCAAGAGTATCAGCGGTCTCACCGGACTGAGAAACAGCAACTACCAGCGTTGACGGAGTAATAATGGGGATTTGCGATAACGAAATTCACTCGCAGCTTCAACTTCGACAGGTATGCGTGCCCAGCCTTCAATAAGCTGACGGGCGATAAGACCAGCGTGATAGCTAGTTCCGCAGGCAATGATATAAACGCGATCAATTAAACGGAGCTGTTCCAAGGACATGCCCAGCTCATCAATGGAAAGTACGCCGTTGGTCAGACGTCCTGCAAGGGTATCGCGGATGACACGAGGCTGCTCATGGATTTCTTTGAGCATGAAATCGGGGTAGCCGCCCTTCTCGACAACATCAACATCCCAATCAACATGCATGACTTTAGGTTGAATGGGATTTCCATCAGCATCGGTATAGCTGATGCCATCGGGCTCCATAACAGCAAACTCGTTGTCGCCAAGAACAGTGACATCTCGGGAGGCTTCGATGACCGCGATGATGTCAGATGCAACGTAGCTGCCCTTCTCGCCATGTGCAAGGACAATGGGAGAATCTTTGCGAGTAACTACAATGCGACCGGGTTCCTGAGAGCATATAACAGCAAGGCCATAGGTTCCTACAATTTGCGAGCATGCCTTGGCAACAGCATCGCGAAGGTTGCCTCTGTAGGCTTCTTCAATAAGGTGAGAAACGACTTCAGTATCGGTATCGCTGCGGAATTTGTGCCCCCGAGCCTCAAGCTGCTCACGGAGTTCGGCAAAGTTCTCGATGATGCCGTTGTGTACGACGGCAATTTGATTGTCACAAGAGGTATGTGGGTGGGCGTTGCGCTCACTTGGAGCGCCGTGCGTTGCCCAACGGGTATGTCCGATGCCACAGGGGCTTGCATTATTGAGGTACTCCACCGCTTCAGCTAATCCCGCAACTTTTCCTACGCGATGTACGACCGTAAGTTCTTCGTTGGTTGTGTTTTGCAAAGCAATACCGGCAGAATCATACCCACGGTATTCGAGACGTTTAAGACCTTCAATGAGGACATCTTTTGCACTTTGGTGTCCGGTAAAACCAACGATGCCGCACATATATAAACTCCAATCGTGTGCTTCTGGGAGTGTCACAGAAACGATTAGTTTTAATCAACCCACTCTATTTTAGCGAGTTATATAGGCGAACTTGTATGGTATTAAAAATGAAGACCGGAGTATGCAAAATGATGTAACAATGCTATTTGAGGGTAGCACTTTTGAAAATATAATAAATATACTACTCATAACTTAATAATAACGAGAAGATCTAAAGTTCTCAAAATATAATTTTTTTATCACTACACCCCGAGAGCTCTTATTGGTACCACCATCACTCCATCTTCACGACAATAGCTAAAGTCACCTAACCCAACAAGCACCATAAGAAATGCAGGTGAACTCATACGTTTCTGATCAATCTTTTCCATGATTTTCTTAAGCGTCTGCGCACCTTGCTCGATTGCAGACTCACCGCCTAATTTAATTTCCACAAAACCATAAGATCCGTTCCTTAAATGAACAACAGCATCAACCTCTAGACCAGATTTGTCACGGTAATGTGCTACTGAGCCACCTAAAGCAGACGAGTAAATTCTCAAATCACGGACACACATGCTTTCAAACAAAAGACCAAACGTATTCAAATCAGCAATTAAATTAGCAGGTGATGCTCCCAGTGCCGCAGCCGCAATTGAAGGGTCAACAAAATGTCGTGTCGGTGAAGTGCGTATTGCAGTTCTGGAGCGCAAATTTGGACTCCAAGCTTCAAGGTCATCGATTACAAACAACCTTCTTAAGGCCTCTATATAACCTGAAAAAGCACTTTCTCCCAACGTAGCAAAGGAATCCATATCTTTTCGAATAGATTCGAGCGTCCCTTGAGAGGAACTAAACCTTGCATAGGAACGAAGCAGCGCGTGAGCAGACGCTTCATTCCTGTCAACTCCATCAACACGGCTTATATCAACGCTGGTAAGAGCATCTACATAATCGATAGCTTGTTGTAAGGATACATCTTGTTTCTGTCCAATTGCTTTTGGCCAACCTCCTCGGCATACCAAAAAAGCTAGGTCATCGATAGTACCTGACTGTGCTTGAGCTATCGGCTGTTTGCCCGCAAACATATCCTTAAGCGAAACTGAACCCGAGGAATCTTGCGACTCTAGTAATGACATTGGACGCATACGCATCCTGGCAATTCTTCCAGTTCCAGAATGAGCCGTTTTACGGACGTCTACTGGCACACTTGAACCAGTCAAGATAAATTGGCCGAACTCATCGCGACGATCAACCTCAAAACGAATTGCATCCCACAAAGAAGGCGCGTCCTGCCACTCATCAATAAGTCGTGGTGTATCACCATCAAGAAGCAACTGAGGGCTGAGTTCCGCCATACGCATATTCTGCTCGCGCAAATCAGGAGCCTGCATATATAAGATACTGTGTGCTTGCTGAACACATGAGGTTGTTTTACCGCACCATTTTGGCCCCTCAACAAGCACAGCACCTTTTGAACGCAAATGAAAAGCGAGAAGATCATCGCATACTCGAGGAAGATACTTTTTCATGAAGCCATCTACTTTCTTTTCATTAGCTTAAGGATAGCGGTTGTTTATATCATACCACGGCAGTTGGCTAATATTTACCACGGCAGTTGGCTAATATTTACCACGGCAGTTGGCTAATATTTACCACGTATATTGGCCAGTGGGTCGTATCCCGAAAAGTGGTGTAAGCAAGCATTTCAGGTGTTTAAAAGAAGTGCGGTTATTTCCTAAAATATAGTCACCACAACCAATTCAGAAAGGAAATAACCGCAATGCAAACTCTACACGAAACTGAGCTCTCCTACACCCAAGATCACAAATTAGATCTTAATGGTATGGCACGAACACTACTTGAAGACTTAGTTGAATAAATAATTATTAGCTCCTACTTCTACATTTATTTTATTAATCCGAGACCCTCAAAGTAGTCATAAAGTTCAGCTTTATACTTTTTAACAATTTCGTTTGCTCTCTTATTCCATGAATCATAAATTATCGTGCGATACAAACGGGACATACTGATACAAATGGGCTATTGACTGAGTTTCTCTGTGTCTATCCTTTATAAGTTAGATAGAGCTAACCGAAAGGAGACGCATTATGTCTGAAACACCCTCAGTCAAGAAAAAAGGGCTGCAACCGAAGGACCTTATAAACATCGGTATCTTCACTGCTCTCTACTTCATAATCATTATGGCTGTGGCAATGCTGGGCTACGTTCCCATATTCATTCCATTGCTCTCCGTCATCTGTCCGCTTATCGGAGGCATTCCGTACATGCTCTATATCACAAAAGTAAGGCATTTCGGAATGGTTTTCATCATGGGAACCATCCTCGGCCTCCTTATGGGTCTCGGTGGCATGGGCGTATATGCCTTTATTACGGGGCCAGTATGTGGTCTTCTCGCCGACCTTGTCCTCAGAAGCGGTAACTATAACAGCGTAGGGCGCGCCATACTTTCACACGGAGTCCTGAGCGTATGGTTGATAGGCAACTATATTCCCATCGTCATGAATCGCGCGAGCTACTTCGCAGGTATCGCCTCTGGCTACGGACAGGAATATGCCGACGCCCTCTCCAGCTACATTCCTGACTGGAGCCTTCTACCTCTTGCTCTTGCTGCATTTGTCGCAGGGTGTATCGGAGCCGTCATCGGCAAGAAACTCCTCCACAAGCACTTTGAGCGAGCCGGCATCGCATAATGAAAAAGGGGCTATTCCTCTCAACTGCCAATAACCGAGGGCTCGTGCTTGATCCCCGCACTAAAGTGCTTGCCACACTCGTCGTCTCAACAATTATGCTTGGGTCTTATAACGTGGGGCCTCTCCTTGTGGTTAAGCCGCTGCTTATTGCAACACCTTTCATCATGCTAGCCCTCTCTCACCATTTCCGCTCAGCAATCACCTACCTCACGTTATACGGGGCTGCAAGCGCTGTAGCGGCAATCGCGGAATCATGCCTCACTGGAGTTGCTCTCTTTGCCACGCTCGGCATCTCGGGAATCGTAAGGCAGTTCGCCCCTGGTATTGCCATGGGAACCTGGCTAGTCACAACCACGTCAGTCAGTGAGTTCATGGCAGCATGCGACCGTATGCACATGCCTCAGGCAGTAGAAATTCCCTTTGTCGTAATGCTTCGATACTTCCCAGCGATAGCCGACGACTACCGACAGATAGCTGCTGCTATACGCATGCGCAGCAGCAAGACGTTCAGAAACCCTATCTCCGCTATCGAGAATTGCCTGGTACCGCTGCTTGTCTCGGCAGTGCGAGGCGGTGAAGACCTCTCTGCTTCGGCGCTTGTGCGAGGGCTCGGTGGACCAACAGCTCGCACAAACATAAACGAAGCGCGCATGCGTACACGAGACTGGATAGTAATCGCTTTTCTCGCCATAGCCACTATCTGCGCGGTGGTCACGCCCTTGCTCTACTACTAGGATTGAAATGATCGAGATAAAAAATGCATGCTACTGCTATCAGGCAAGCGAGAAAAACAGCCTCTCCGAGGTCAACCTTAACGTAGCCCCTGGTGAAGTAGTCTGCCTGACGGGTGCCTCAGGATCTGGAAAGACAACCCTAGCAAGGCTCGTCAATGGCCTCATCCCCCATTATTATGAGGGGAAACTCTCGGGGAAGATTGAGGTCTGTGGTCTTACACCTTCCAACCACGAGCTTTGGGAACTAGCGCCAAAGGTCGGATCAGTCTTCCAGAACCCTAAGACTCAATTCTTCTGTTTGGATACAACCGGTGAACTTGCATTTGCATGTGAGAACCAAGGAATAACGCCCTGACAAGATACGCACACGCTTAAAGGACGTCGCAGACGCGCTTGAGCTCACAGATCTTATCGACCGCAGCTGCCTCTCACTTTCTGGTGGAGAAAAACAACGCGTTGCCTGTGGCTCGGCCACTATGCTTGACCCGGATGTTCTTGTCCTTGACGAACCATCCTCCAACCTTGACTTCGCTTCCATAGGACTTCTCCGAAAGATTGTTGCAAAATGGAAAGCTGAGGGCCGCACTGTGCTCATCTCCGAGCATCGACTTCATTGGTTGGAGGGCATCGCCGATCGCATTATTGTGATGCGCTCAGGCAGCGTGGAACGCGAGATTGACTCCACGCAATTCTATGCATCCACTGCTGCCGAGGCGCGAGCGCTTGGTCTACGTGCACCAACCTTTGCAGCCATTGCAGCTGAACAGTGCTGCGCACGATGCGAGAAGAACGAGTTTGTAGAAATACGGGATATGAGCTATCACTACCCGCAGTCAAGCCGCGGCATCAACGTTTCTCGCATCGCCTTCATGCGAGGAGGTGTCACTGCCATCATCGGAAGCAATGGTGCTGGAAAGTCTACCTTCGCACGCTGTATCTGCGGTCTTGTGAGCGGTTGCAAAGGGACCATAGATGTTGGAGAAGGTCCTAGCCCATTCTCAAACAGACCAAAGAACGGTTACTTGGTTATGCAGGACGTGAGCCATCAGCTCTTCCGAGAGAGCGTATTTGATGAGGTACTCGACTCCACGGGACGTGCTGACGAGCACCTTACCCGTACTATACTTGCATCGTTGGACTTATCCGACCTGGCGCAACGCCATCCGCTGTCGCTTTCAGGAGGCCAAATGCAACGCGTTGCCCTCGCTACGGCACTTGCATCAGGTCGTGACTTACTCGTACTTGACGAACCTACCAGTGGACTTGACCTTGCCCATATGGAACAGGTTGCTGCAAGCGTTACCGCAGCAGCGGCGGAAGGACGAGCTGTCGTGGTTGTAACACACGATCCTGAGTTCATCAGAGCATGTTGCACCGACTTTGCCCGCATGGAAGACGGATCGTTTGTAGACCAAGGCGCGCTCGATGATGCGGGCTGGTCAAAGGTACTGTCATTTTTTGAGAACACTCTTCAGAGAAACGAAGAGGATTGGAGACACGATGGACATTGCTAACTATGCTGACATGGGTGGCAACGTCCGTCGCGTGACGCACGATACAGATCATTCTGTATGGAGGGCGGAAGGTACTGACGGACAGGGCATCATGACAATGCACGACGTCATGCCTGGAATTACCCTCATGTTCAATGACTTCACAAGCGTATGGAACCTTGAGTCGGGCTTTAAGCTTACCCCAGGATCACGCATGCTCTGCCTGAACTATTGTCGAGAAGGAAGAATTGAGTGGGAGTCCGGGACTGACTCATGCCTGTACCTTGACGTAGGTGATCTTGGCATTGACGATCACGCAAGACATGAAAGTCTCTTTCGGTTTCCGTTTGGACACTACCGTGGTGTCACCGTCTGTCTTGATCCCGACATAGCAGATAAATCGCTGCAATCAATGTTTCCCGAGGGCTTTCCTGTAAGTGTTAAACAGCTCTACGAGAGGTTCTGTTCAGGCGATGAACCAAGTGTGCTCCGTAGCGGACCGTCGGTCGAGCATATTTTCTGCGAGATATATAACGCTCATGACCGCTTTAGAGATGCTTACCTAAAAGCTCAAGATTATGGAGCTTCTCTTGTTTCTCGGCAGTAATATTCCTGAAGGCGGACGTATTGGACAGTACGGTCTCACACGCGCACAGGTTGATAAGGTAAAGGAAATAGAACGAGCTATAACCTCTGATCTTTCTTCCCATAAGACACTCAAAGAGCTCTCACATGAGTTTGAGTTTCCCTATGCCAGCATGCAGCGGTGGTTCAAGGAGGTTTATGGCGCTAGTGTGCACGCATACCTCACACGCTATCGCATGGCACAAGCTGCAACCCTCCTCCGAACAACCTCCAAGCCAATTGGCGAGGTGGCATTTGAAGTCGGATATACCAATGCCTCAAAATTTGCTTCCACATTCCGTAATGTCGTTGGCATGGCTCCTGGCGATTACCGTGAAAGCGCTGGGCAAGAAAGATAATCCACCCGCATAGATACACTTGGAGCTAGCCGCGACAATCGGGCTTTTCTCATGCAACGAGCTATGAATACAATTTGCTCATACTCGTCGTTTGGGAGGACCCATGGACCCTAGCAAAAAGAAAAAGAGCAGTTGGATACGGCAGCTTGCTTTATTTACACGTGGACAGCGTCTAAAAACTTGGAGCCTCGCTGTTATTTGCTGTGGTAGGTGTTGTTGGAGGCATTGTTCCCTTTTTTGCCGCCTACAAGTTGATTGCGCTCTCAATATCAGGCACCCTTGCCATCAGTGAAGTTGGACACTGGGCACTCATTGCCCTTCTCGGAGTGGCAGTTCAGACAATAGGCTATCTAGCCTCAACATCGACATCACACAGCGTTGCCTACCATACGCTTGAAAACTTGCGAAACGCCGCTTGCAAACATCTTGCTGCATGCTCCCTCGGCGATGTTCAATCAGCGCCCTCTGGAGCACTTAAGAAAATAATCATTGACGATATTGAGCAAATAGAGCTGCCCATTGCCCACGTTATCCCGGAATTTACCAGCAATGTGCTTCTTCTCATCTTGTGTTTTGCAATCGTGTGCTCAATTGATATCCGGCTGGCTCTCTCTATGCTCATCGCACCAGCCTTGTCAATTGTGCCCCTTTCGCTCCTTTTTAAAAACTTTGAACGAGACTATGCAGCGTACTGGACAGCAAGTGAGCGCGTTAACTCAACACTCGTCGAATACATCGATGGAATCGAAGTCATCAAGACTTTCAACCAAGCCGACTCCTCGTATGCTCGCTTTCGTAACGACATCTCTGAATTTGAGAAACTAACACTTGCCTGGTATAAGTCTGCTCGCATCCCCATGAACGCCATGTTTGCAATACTGCCAACGCTTCTTCTGGGTGTTGTACCAGTTGGATGCATTCTTGTAGCTTCGGGCAGTATCGACGTAGCTCAGATGGCTCTTGCATGTATGTTGTCAATCGGCGTCATTGGTCCTCTTACTAAAATTACGCAGTACACCAATATGTTCAAGGAAATCGAGAAGGTAATGGACAGCGTTAGTAAGCTGTTAGAGATGAAACCCTTGCCCGAAGTCTCTTCTCCCGCACTCATCTCGTCCCACGATATCTCATTCAAAAACGTCCGATTCTCATATTCCAACGAAGAAGTGCTCCACGGAATCTCTCTTGAAGTGCCTGAAGGTACCTCGTGTGCTCTGGTGGGACCAAGTGGTTCTGGAAAGTCAACAATGGCCAAGCTCATTGCTCGATTCTGGGATGCAGGATCAGGAGCAATCCGCATCGGGGAAACTGACGTGCGCGATATACCACTTGATCAGCTCGCTGGTCTTGTGAGCTTTGTGACTCAAGACAATTTCCTCTTTGATCGAACAATCTTTGAGAACGTAAGGCTCGGACGTGAGGGCGCAACTGACGCCGAGGTAGAGCGCGCGCTTGCCGCTGCGCACTGTGAAGAGTTGGCAGATAAGCTTGCAAATGGATTTGAGACCCTTTCCGGAGAAGCCGGAGGAGCTCTTTCGGGTGGAGAACGCCAGCGCATCTCTATCGCACGCGCCTATCTGAAAGATGCACCGATTCTTGTGCTCGATGAGGCAACTGCATTCATAGACCCCGAGAGTGAGGAACTCATTCAACAGGCGCTTTCAGAACTTGCACGTGGAAAGACGCTGATTGTAATCGCGCACAGAATCTCAACGGTGCGTAATTTTGACAAGATAGTAGTCATGGATTCCGGAAACATCGTCGCTGAGGGAACACATACGGACCTCCTTGGTTCAAGTGATCTCTATCACCGTATGTGGGAAGCACACATTTCCAATGGAACTCATGAAGTGAGAAAGGGGTAGCGTAATGTTTAGTGCGCTTATAAAAGTGGTGCGTTGGACGGGCAACAAGAAAACGCGAATTCTCTTTGGCTTTGCATACTCTTTTCTTATCTCACTTGTTTCTGCAGCACCCATCGCTATTGCCGCCTGGGCCATGTGCGGGTTTCTCGGCTTATCAAATGGCGAGAAACCCGATCTGAAAATTGCACTTACGGCTGGACTGGCCATTATTGCTTCGATTGCGCTACGCGCAGCACTTATGTGGTTGAGAGCACGAGCCGAGGAAACCGTAGCTGCAGAACGTTCCAACGAGGTGCGTTTACGTATCGGAGAAGCGCTGAAACGCGTCCCTCTTGGTTACTTTGACAATCACCCATCAGGAGAAATTCTCTCGGCACTCACAACCGAGCTGTCATTTGTGGAAATCCACGGTATGCGCATGGTAGACATACTTGGCAACGGATACATAACCGCAGCTGCAATGGTGGCGTTTCTCGCCTTCATGGATCTGCGGGCCTGTATCCTTGCATTGGCTGCGATTGCGGTAGCAACGGTGGTACTGGAGCTGATGTTCAAAAATTCCGCTCTTTTATCGCCCGCACAAAATGACGCACGCGAGGATATGGCTCAAGCAACGTTGGAATACATCCACGGTATGCCCGTTGTTAAGAGTTACCGGCAGGTAGATGCTGCTGTTTCAGCAGTGCGCTCCGCATACGCACGTTCTAGAAATGTAAATCTCAAAACCGAGCTTGCTTTCCAACCCTTCAACGCCTTGCTTCTCTTTGTGACACGCAGTGCTTCGATTGGCGTCATTGTTATCGTATGTATCTCTTTCCTGAACGGCACGATATCTCTTCTTAACTTCTGCACACTGGTGATGTTCTCCTTTATGTTGTTCCAATCAATCGAGGCTTGTGGCGATGCTGCCTACGTAATTGGACACATCGGAGAAGTTATCGACCGTCTTGACGCTATCGAATCCGCACCCGCAATCGATGACAATTGCAAAGCTGTGAAACTTGAGCATCACAACCTTGAGATGCATGACGTCTCATTTGCTTACGGAGATGGACCTCTTGTACTCAACGGAATGTCTCTGACTATTCCCGAGGGAACAACTGCAGCTCTTGTTGGAGGAAGTGGTTCAGGGTAAGACAACTGTTGCCAAGTTGTTTGCACGTTTCTATGATGCAACAGGCGGCTCCGTACGCATAGGAGGCCACGATGTACGCGAGCTTTCTTGCGACAGTATTCTTGCGGACTTCTCCATGGTTTTCCAAGACGTCTATCTTATGGATGACACGATTGAGCGTAATATTGCCCTAAGCAGGCCAGATGCACAGTTTGAAGAGATTGTAGAAGCAGCAAAAGCCGCACGCTGCGATGAGTTCATAAAAGCTCTGCCCGAAGGCTATAAGACAAAAGTTGGAGAAGGTGGAGCACGACTATCTGGAGGCGAGAGACAACGCATCTCAATTGCTCGCGCAATTTTGAAAGATGCGCCTCTTGTTGTTCTTGATGAGGCAACGGCAAGTGTTGACCCAGAAAACGAAGCAGAGATTCAAGCAGCCCTTGCCCAACTCTGTAAGGGAAAAACTGTGCTTGAGATTGCGCATCGTCTCTCAACAATTGAGGAAGCTGACCAGATTTTCTTCCTTAGAGATGGACGTGTTGCAGAACAGGGCACCCATGAGGAGCTTATCTCGCACAGCGGTCCCTACCATGACTTTGTTGAAGCTCGCTCGCGTATTGAAGGCTGGCAGATTTCGAAGTAATGGCATGCTATATGCGAAGTTTTGGGAAATAAGCGCAGAAGAACCAATAGTTAAAAGCCACCTGCTCTTGAACTGCCTCCCATTTCTTGGACACAAGAAATGGGAGGCTTTTTATGCGTATGGATCGTAGGGTAAAGTACGATGTAGAGGTGAGGAGAAAGGCAGCAGAGCTCTTTGCTTCCGGTATGGGATCTTGTACGGTTGCAAGTACTCTTTCTGTTTCACTCTCAGCTGTAAAAACATGGCACTATATATACCACGCGTTTGGAAGCGAGGTGCTACTGACCATGGATGGCAAGCAGGCCAAATACACCTACGAGCAAAAAGTTGCTGCAGCAAGAGCTGTCATTGAGGGCGGCATGACAAGGACTGAGGCAATGGCCAAGTTTAAGATTATGTCGCTGGCACCACTTAAGCTCTGGTGCAAGCTCTATCGTACAGGTGGCGCAGAGGCTCTTAAGCCAAAGCCAAAAGGAAGACCTAAAGGCTCTAAGTCCAAGCCTCAGAAACGCACCCGCGAGCAGGAACTTGAGGAGCGCTGTCGCAGGCTCGAGACCGAGGTAGCCTACTTAAAAAAATTGCGCGCCCTGGTCGAGAAAGACGAGCTCTGACCGGGGTAAAGGCTGAGGTTGTGAGTGCTTTGCGGGTCGAGGGGTACTCTTTGTCCTATTTGTTGGAGTGCTCAGGACTTGCAAGGTCTACCTACTACTATGCACGAGCTCACCCAGTAAAGCTGACACGCCCAGAGCTACACCGCGCGGTTGCAGAGATTTTCTCGCGTACTACAAACGGCTGTGGTCACAGACAGATAGCCATGTGTCTGCGCGCTGAGCTGGGTGTAAGAATCGCCGACAAGACTGTTCTTAAAATCATGCGTGAGATGGGTATTTACTGTAAGATACGGCGTGAGACAGACTATCACCGCTATAGCTCCTATAAAGGTGTTGTTGGTAAGACCTTTGAAAACGTCATAGGACGTGACTTTTCTGCTGATGGACCGTGGAAGAAGATGGGTACCGACGTCACAGAGTTTAAGCAGGCGTGGGCCAAGGCATACTTTGCTCCCGTCTATGACTTCGGAAGCAAAGAGATTGTCGCATGGAGTGTGTCGAGGGGTCCAAACATGGTTCAGCAAAAAGCTCTTCTCGATCAACTTTTAGCGAAGATACCTAAAGGCGTAACTCCGATTCTGCACAGCGATATGGGTTGGCAATACCAGCACAGCGCATGGTGTAAGCGACTGAAAGATGCAGGAGTTATCCAGAGCATGTCCAGAAAGGGTAACTGCATAGACAACGGTGCTACCGAGCAGGTCTTTGGTCATCTGAAAGACGAGTTCTTCCGAGGAAAAACGTGGCCTAACTTTGAGTCTTTCAAAGCTGATTTGGACGCATATGTTATGTACTGGAACACACAAAGGCGTCAGGTTAAACTAAAAGGACTGACCCCGGAGGAGTTCCGGAATCAGTCCTTAGTGGCCTAGCTCTTTATTAAATTCGTCCAAGTTTTGGGACGCAGTTCATCTGCGGGTGGCTTTATGTTTTGCTTGAGGATACACTCAACAAGCTGACGTCTGATTGATTTACAACAGCACTATAACGTCATCAGTATCACAGGCGCCTCGATCTATATCTCCGGTGGCCTCGGTGTCTTCAACTGGCTCTTATTCATCCCGCCTGCGGGCGTCGAGAGCCCTAACTACATCCTCTGGGCTATTATCGCCTCAGCCGTCTCGGCCATAGTCGGCTTCGCGATCGAGTTTGCGACATACCGGCCCGAGAAGGTACGGGCTGCGGCATGACCGATGGCTATAGTCCCGACCGACCCGGCCCAGACAGGCTGCCGGCGACTTGTCCCACAGTTGAGGGGAGCGGAAGACTTGACTGGGAGAGGGCAGGAAGCCATATGACCGCACTGCTGCCATAGGTAGGCTATAGGCCCTATCGGCTCCCCTCCTCAGGCAGCTTTGAGAGGAAGTCGGAGACCTGTCCCAGCAGGCTTTCCGTCAGCCTGCTCTCAAGGCGGACCTTTCCCCCGTCGAGGAGCAGGACCGAGTCGCAGCATTCGGCGACGAGGTCCATGTCATGGGTCACCACCAGGACGGCGGCACCCCCATCGGCGATCCCCCTCACGAGCGACGCCACCTTGGCCATATGGGAGAAATCGAGGCCGCTGGTAGGTTCGTCGAGGATGAGGACCTGCTTTCCGCTTGCGAGGGCGGCGGCAAGGGCGACCCGCTGCTTCTGGCCTCCCGAGAGGGACATAGGATGCCGATCCTCCATCCCTACCAGGTCAAGTTGTCCGAGGATGCGTGCAAGGTATTCCTCCTCCACATCCCTCCCCCTCGACAGGGACACCTCCTCAGCGACGCTCGGACAGAAGAGCTGGTAGTTGACGTCCTGCATGACGACGTAGCCCAGCGAGAGCCGACCCTCTCGCCCAAGCGCCTGCCATGGGCAAAGAACTCTCCTCCGGACGGTTTCGCAAGTCCGGCGAGGCAGCGGGAGAACGTGGACTTGCCTGCCCCGTTCTTGCCGAGAAGTGCGGTCACCTTTCCAAAGGGAACTGAGAACCGCCCCGCATCAAGGGCGGGCCTGTCACCGTCCCGGTAGGCATACCGGACGTTCGACCCCGTGACCTCACCGAGGGCATGGACGGCGTCTGTGCTGCGACAACCTGTCCTGAAGCCAAGATGGGGGGAGCTGGGACGGAGGGGACGGACCCCTGTCGCAATTCGCTCCTCCCGATCCATCTGGGCCACCTCCCGCATCGACATTGTGGGACACCCTCCCGTCCTCAAGAGGACCACCCTGTCGGCGATGTCCTCCAAGTATCCGAGGCGATGCTCTGCGATGAGTATCGTGGCGCCAGTGTCTTTCAGATCTGACACGATCCTGCCGAGAAGCTCGATCGCGCCGAGGTCGAGGTTGGACGAAGGCTCGTCGAGCACGAGCACCTGGGGCCCCATCGCCGAGATGCCCGCGAAGGCCACGGCCTGCTTCTCGCCTCCGGACAGCCCGAAGATGCTCCGGTCTCGCAGCCGCGCTATACCCGTGGCCTTGAATGCGGCGGTGACACGCGAGGCGATGTCTGCGCGGGGAAGCCCCTTGTTCTCGCAGCCGAATGCCACCTCGGAGGTGGTATCCGTGGTGAAGAACTGCGTGCGTGGGTTCTGGAACACCGTCCCCACGATGTCCGCGAGTTCCCATATCCGCGGTCGAACGGGTCGATTCCAGCGACAGAGACCGACCCCTCGAGCATACCGTCATAAAAGTTGGGGATCATACCGTTCACGAGGTGTAACACGGTCGACTTGCCGCAGCCGCTCTTCCCGCACAGGACTACACATTCGCCTGCGCCGACCCTGAGGTCGAGGTCGTCGAGGGCGGGGGTGTCCGTCCCGCGATAGGTGAAGGTCACGTGGTTAAACTCGATCACAGCAACCCCGCCGCTTTGAGCGCGAGTATCGCCGCGACCGATGCCGAGGCGGATACCATAATCGCACAGTCGATGAGGGAGAGGCGGGCTTCTCGCAGGCAGGTGTGCCTACCAGGCCTGTCGATGCCACGGCAGAGAGCCGCTGCCGACAGCTCGTCTCCCACCATGACGGCGGACATCATGATTGGGACGAGGACGTGCTCGAGTGACATGTTGATACCGCGCATGCGCATTGCGTCGCACACGCACTCCCACTGCTCCCCAAGGGTCGGGAAGTAGCGGAACGCCACCGACAATGGGATAGTCACGCCCTTTGGGACGTGCAGCTTTGCCGCGACAGCAAGAAACTCCGCGACTTCGGTGGTGGTCAAGATGATAAGGCCGACGCAGAGTACGGGGAGTATCTTCCGGACGAGGACGGCGACGAACATGACGAGCCCGCCGGCAAACCCTCCCAGGACAGGGGACCACCGCGAGTTCGATTGCGACGAGGACGGAGAACGTGACGCCGAAGCGCACCGCCGACCTCGCGTCGCCGCTGACGCCCGCCAGGACAACGGCGGTTGCCATCAGGAATACCTCGAGGTACAGGGAGGTCGAGAGGAACAGCACCACGTTCATGGCTATGAGCACGGTCACCTTCGTCCTCAGGTCAAGCCGGACGATGGCTTCCCTCGGCGGTGCAGCCTTCCTCGGCGATGCGGCTGTCTTCGGAGGTGCAGCCGTTCGCGACGACGCGGACGTCTGAGGACGGGAATCCTCCATCCTAGATGACACCGGCCTTATCGAAATGCTTCTTGAACAGCACTCGGCTCACGAAGAACCCGGCGACTGCGCATACTGCGACCAATGCCGTCTGTGCGAAGAGGACCCACGTGGGCGTTATCGCCGCGAGGGTGTCGACGAACTCGGCCCCCATGGCTGCGGTCTTCTCGAAATATAGGTCGCGCATGATCCAGATGGGCAGAAAGCCGCCGAGCAGGTTCTGGGTGAACAGGACATAGGCAAGCAGGTTCCAGCCCCTACCCTTGAACTTCCCTGATGCCAAGGCAGATCTCGGCGAGAAGTCCCGCGACCACACCGGTAAGTCCTACGACCCAGATGTTGCCCTGGAGCATGAGGAAGGCGCACGGCAATATCGCTGCGATGAAGACGGGGCCGTGCACCGGTGCCTTCGCCACCAGCATGCTGGAACACGGGTGCGGCGAAAAATGCGATAAAGCGCGGGCATGACCAGGTAGAGTGGTGGTATCGGCATGCAGGCCGACCCGAATACTATGAAGACGACGAAATAGAGCGCTATCCAGATTCCTGCAGAGACCAGGCGCCTCGAGCCCCGAGGCGCTGGCCTTTCCCTTCGCGTCGCGGGTGTCGCGTACGAGGGTGTTCTCTTTTTCCATCCTGTACCTTTCCTTCCTCGGGGCGGTGCCTCTAGATTCCCAGATTAGATGATCTTCCAGGAGGCTGACTGTTCCTGGAGGTGGTAGAGCTTTGCGTACAGCCCGCCTGCGTCGAGGAGCTCATCGTGGGTGCCATGCTCGACGATGGAGCCGTCCTGCAGGACGAAGATCTCGTCGGCACCCCGGACGCTCCGCAGGCTGTGTGCGACCATAATCACGGTGCGTCCCTCGAGCAGTGCACCCTATAGCCTGTTGGACCTCACGCTCGTTGATGGAGTCGAGGGCACTTGTCGCCTCGTCGAGCAGGACGACGGGAGCGTCCTTCAGGATCGCCCGCGCGATAGCGATCCGTTGGCGCTCGCCGCCCGAGAGCGTCGACCCGCGTTCTCCGACCATGGTCTCGTAGCCCTGCGGCAGTGCCTTGATGAACTCGTGACACCGTGCCGCCGTCGCTGCGGCGACCACCTCCTCGTCGGTGGCGTCCTCGCGCCCATAGCGGATGTTGTTCCCCACCGTGTCACGGAACAGGTACACGTCTTGGAAGACCATGGAGACGTTGCGATAGAGAGCCTCGGGGGATGCCGCAGACACGTCCAAGCCCCCGAGCCTCACATTCCCCAGGTTGGGGTCGTAGAAGCGGGCGGCGAGCTTGAGCGCCGTCGACTTCCCCGAACCGGACGGCCCCACGAGTGCGATGCGCATGCCGGTGCGTGCATGCAGACTGACGTCTGAGAGGGCGGGTGCCGCATGTGCGTCTGGGACGTACGAGAAGGTGACGCCCTCCAACGAGAGGTCCGACCCTCTATGTCCCCCGCGCCGGGAAGGGGCTTCTCGTCCAGTATCGAGAGGATGCGCTTTCCTGCACGGGCAGATGTCTCGAGCTCCGCCCAGTTCATGATGGCGGACGACAGCGGGTCATACATCCTTGTGCCGACCATGAGGAAGAGCACGAGTACGGGGACCTCAATCGTACCGTCGGTCAAGAACGCAGCACCGCATACAAGCATCAGTGGCAGGCCGATCTGGAGGGCCATGCTCGCCAAATAGTTCAGCGCCCCGGTCGTTCGTTCCTGGGCGATGCAGGAGTCGCGGTATTCCTCGCATGCGGACCGCACCCTCCCCATAACCGCCGTTGCCTCGCCCGATGCCTTCACCGGCTCTATGCCGTAAAGGAAATCCTGGATGCTGGAGGCAACCTCGACCCGCGCCGAGGAAAGCCTCATATCACCGTGCCTGCGCAGATTCCGGCCGAAGGCGATTGCCGCTATCGAGACAGGCAGTCCGAGAAACGCTGCGAGGGCGAGTCTCCAGTCTATGCAGGACAAGATGACGCTTCCGAGAATGACCACGACGATGCCACTGGCGACCTGCGGGAGCACGTGTGTCATACCCCGTTCGGCGATGGCGATGTCACTCATGAGCGAGTTCGTGATGGAAGCCTGCCCAGATATGTCGAGGGATCCGAGGGGCAGCTTCGATGTGTTCGGCGAGGCGTATCCCTGCTTTCAGCCGAGACCCTATATCCGTCTGAGAAGCTTGCGTTGATCGAGAGGTGCTCGACGACGAACGTCGTAACGAGCAGAATCCCATCGCCGCGCATGCCCACCAGAGGGATGCCTGGTCCTTCACCTCGATGAGCGAGGTGACGATAAACGCGACACAGGTGAACGGGAGCAACTCGACGATGTTTGCAAGGGAGGTCAAGACGACTGGTTTGATGAGTTTTCGACCCTGTCCGCATGAGATGGCTTCTATCATGTCCATAATCATCGCCTCCCGGCGTCCCACGACGCCGATTCCTTCGACGCCTCCCAGAGCTTTCGATACAGTCCGTCCCGCTTGAGCAGTTCGTCGTGGGTCCCGCGTTCGACGATCCTTCCCTTGTCCATGACGAGGATGGAGTCGGCCCCCGCGACCGTGGGGAGTCGGTGGGCAATCATGATGACGGTGCGCCCCCGCGCGAGACGTGAGAGGGCGGTTTGGACCTCCCGCTCGGTATCCGCGTCCATGGCGGATGTCGGTTCGTCGAGCACGAGGATGGGGCTGTCCTTGAGGAAGGCCCTGGCGATGGCGATACGTTGGCGCTCGCCGCCTGAAAGCCCGATGCCACCGTCTCCGACAACCGTGGCCATGCCCTTAGGCAATTCCGAGACAAACCCTTCACAGCATGCCGCACGCGCGGCCTCGGCGACCTCCTCGTCGGTTGCCTCGGGGCGTGCGAGCCGGATGTTGTCGGCGACGCTCATGGAGAACACGTGGCTGTCTTGGAACACGAAGGAGACAAGGTCGGCCATGCGTCCCTCAGAGATATTCCGCACATCGATGTCACCGATGTGGACCGCCCCTTCGACCGGATCCCAGAATCTGCAGATGATCTGGGCGATAGTCGACTTCCCTGCACCTGACGGGCCAACGATGGCGGTAAGCCCTCCTTGGGTTGCGACGAAGGAGACATTCTCGAGCACCTGTCTGGCGGCAGCACCGTCGGCTTCGGTATAGGGAGAAGCCGACATGTTCGAACTTGATGTCGAATGGTCGGGTCTTTGGCAGCCGATGCCTCGAGGGTTGCTCGTCAAGGATCTTCTCGATACGGCTGACTGACTCTCCGAGCATATTCATCCCTTCGGCAAACGACCTCAGCTTGCATACTGGCATCGTTGCTGCAGGGGCGAACACGAGGAAGAATAGCACGGTCTCCAGCATCCGCCCACTTGAGGGATTGGAAAGGAGGAAAGCCAAGGCAACAGGCGCTAAAAAAACGTCGCAATCGAGATGACGACAGTCCTAAAGAACGTCACCCTGACCCCGATCTTTTGCTGAGGCCGGAGGTGAAATCACGGTACGCCTCGATGTCATCTTGGAAACCGGCAAAGGATCGGGGAGTCTGCCCGAACATCTTTATGGACGGCATCCCGTGGACGTATTCCGTCGCCGCAGTGCTTTATCCGCTCAAGCGCATCGAAATTTTCCCTCATGGCCCCCGTCCTCAGCAACATGACCATGGGCACGAACTGCCCGAGGAAGCCGATGATGAGTACCGCTACCGCAACGAGGGCGAGCCCGACGTCAAAGACGATCATCCCCGCTATGAGGAGCAACAGAAGCGCCATTGTGCTCACAAAGTCGGGAAACTGATGTGCCAGGAATCCTTCCAGTTGGTCGACGTCCGTCTGGACCACTTGGACAATCTTTCTCGAAGGGTTCTTCTTAAAAATAGGAGATGGGAAGCGTCTTCAGATGGTTGACGAGTTTTATGCGGATGGCACAGATGGTGCGGAATGCGTACCCGTGGCAGAGCATGCTTGAGAGAAAGCCGAGGAGAAGGCAGTCTGCAGTCGCTCCAGCCGCGACAAGCGCCACCGACATCGGGCCCCTGTCTCCCAGTACGGAATGTGCAATAGGAAGGTCTGCTATAGAGTCGAGTGCGAGAAAGACCGCCAAGATAGGGATGAGCTCGAGTACAGCGGACAGTATCGCGAGGATGACGCCTGCCGCCAACCCTGAAGATGGCTCCCCTGCCTGCTCGAGCGATGCGCGCGAGCCCTTGCTTTTCCTTTTTGGCCATGAATCAACACCTCCTGTATACGTTCCCATACCATACAGTAAGTCTAAGTTAACTATCTGGCGTATACTGTGTGACGAAAAGAGCATTTTTATCGAATGGAGGAATATGGGCCTGTTATCTGGCATGTACGAGCACCTCTCGTCGATGGATTCTGCCCTGCCTTTCGATATCACCATTGATGGCTCGACCGCACGTATGACCCACCATCAGGGTGGGATGACGACGATGCTGGAGCCGATGGAGGGAATCCTCCTGTCGCGCCATCAGATCAAATCGGCAGGATTCAAACTCTCCACCAAAGGGGTCGGAGACGGCGTCAAGATCAACTACTGTATCTCAGGGAGGCTCGAGGTATCGATGGATGGTGGAAGGACCCTTTATATGGGTCCCGGAGACCTTTCCGTGGAGACGTCGACAGCATGGGACTTCTCGTTCCCCTGCGATTTCTACGAGGGCATCGAACTCTTCCTTCACAGGATGTGCCTCGAGAGCCCGCCGAGACTCTTCGAAGAGGTTGGAATGGATCTCCGCTCCGTCATAGCACAGCTCGGTACGACGAGGATACATAATTGGACAAGACGCGCAGATGATTCGACGAGAAGAGCATTTCTTTTCCTTGTTCAAGATGAGGAGAAGGAACGAGGAGGTGGCTGTCCGGATCGGTATCATACAGCTACCCTCGAGCTCTCAGAGCAGGGAGCCCCTCCAAGGGAGGCGGATTCCACCATCTTCACAAGGAGGCAGGTCGATTTGGCGAAACAGGCTGAGTGCCTGCTCACAGATGACTTGTCGCAACGGAGGAGCATAGACAGTGTCGCATCTGAGCTTGGGATCAGCCGACCGTCCTCAAGACGTACTTTAAGGGCGTGTATGGGATCAATATCTCGGAGCTTCTTTCCGAGCTGCGTATGGAGGAGGCGAGACGACTCGTTTTGATGGGGGATGGGTCTATCGCCGATGTTGCACATGCCGTAGGGTTTGCCAACGCGGGTAAATTCAGCGAGGCCTTCAGAAAAAGGTATGGGATGACGCCGCTGAGATACCGTAAAGAACATGCGACATAGGAGGGTTTGCCAGCTCAGAGAGCGCTGTGCGCACAGAGCCGGTAATGGAATTACCGGTTTTGTGCGCAGCTCACAGAGCCGGTCGACGGCATCCTTCACCCGGGTACGGGTTTTGTCGACCTCCCATGCTGTCTCCTCGACCTTCTCCTGGACAAGGACGTCAGCGAATACGTTGTCGAATACGATGTCAAAGGTAGATACCAAGTCCGATATTTCCAAATCGAATTCGGGGAGATTCTCCTGTATATCGTCGAGTTCATCCGAGAAGGACTCGAGCTCGTTACGTGCCTGCTGCAGAAGTTCGCGTGCATCGTCGATACGCGAATGTTTGACAAGACTTGAGACGAGTCCTCCACCCACGATATCCCAGATTCCCCAGCGCTTAGCCGAACCGAGTTTCTCGGCTGCTTCGTCGAGTGCCTGCAGAGCTTTCCTCCCAGCCTCTATGGCCTCGTCGATCTCTTTTTTTCGGTCCTGCATGTCTACCTCCGTCCGTATGGATATGGGTTTGATCGTTCGCCTCATATCCTTTGGCCTCTGCCATGTAGGCGTGCCGCCATTATAAGCGGTACGAATGAAAACAATGTGAGTGCGGCGCCAACAAGAAGCAGTGTATGCGTGGGCAGGTACGCCGTCATACCGTTCGCATCGGTGATGGCCCCGTTTGCCATGATGAGCGGGTTTGAGATGAATGGCGACAAGAGCCACGGTATGAGCACGAAGAAGATGATGCGGAAGCCCTCGAACTGGCCGCGCGAGCCATCGGGGAAGAGCTGTTTCATCCATACATTCATGACCTGCATGAACATGATGTAACCGCAACCGAAGACGAGCATCCCGGCGAGGGGTATGGGATTGAATATAGTTGTGGGATCCACGGTCTCGGGTCGTACGAGCAGGCCGATGAGGCCGATACCCAGGCAACTCAGGATGATCGAGATGGTGGCTGCCAACGTGAGCCTGCCTTTGTTCACAAGGTGCGTGGTCGGGATGACTACGGTCATGGCCAAAATGAGTGGGACGCCTTGGATGATGCCGATAGACCCGGCATCAAAGCCCAAATAGTAGATCATGAAGTTACCCATGTGCGGGTAGTAGACGTCAAAGGCTGTGAAGTAGACCATGAGCACGAGGAATACGGCGACAAGTTCCCTATGCGCAAGAAGTTCGCGTAGCTTAAACCCGCTTGAAAGCTGCTGCCAGAAGCCACCCTCATGTTTGGAGGCAAGTCCCGGCGCCTCACGCATTGTGAGTTGTGCCACGATGCCGAAGAAGATGGCGGCTGCGCCAAATATGACGAAGAGGTCCATGTAGTTGTCCTCGGATCCCACGATGAGGCCGCCTGCGACCGTGCCCACGATGGTGCCGATGACGGGTTGGGTGGCAATAGCCGCCCCAATCGCCCCGCGGTTCTCGCTGTTCATGTTGTCGTTCATCCAGGCGTTAAAGCCGGCGTCGTTTCCCATGGAGCCGAAGAAGCTCATGACGGCATCTCCTAGGACCACGGCTGTAGCGGCCATCATAAGCACCTGCTCATCGTTTGTAGGTGAGCCGCCTGTGATGAATTCCGAGCAACCGAAGGCTATGGTGAAGGCTCCCCAGAGGATGTAGCCCCAGACTACGAAGGGTTTGCGCCTACCCATACGGTCGGACGCTGTACCGAAGAGGAAGGTCGAGACTGTGGTCGTGAGGGCCGAGACGGCGACCATCCAGCCGATGATCGTGGGGTCTTTGGCGATCTTGGCATAGATGAAGGTGTTAAACCACTGGTTTTCAACGACCCATACGAGCTGGCCGATAAGTCCCAAACCCCAAACGAGTGCCCAGAAATGTCGGATGATACGGGCAGACGTGCTTCTCACCTCTCCCATGGCCTTCATGGTCCTCCTTCCAGAAGCCTTTATGAACAGTTTAGCGCCTCATTCAGGTTTAGTTTCCATTCGAAGGCTTTCGCAGTATTTTGCTCCAAGAAGCCGCTCTCTCGTCTGGTTCTCTTGTCTGATTCTCTTGTCTTGCATCGGTTACGCTTTCTACCAGGAGAGTTTCCTCCGGGCGCTTCTTGCCAGGAGCGGCTCTTTTTGGGAACGTGCTTTCGCGATGAGCGCTTTCTGGGAACAGTTCCGCGCGAAAAAGCGCTTTCTGCTAAAGAATCACGACCTTAGGTATCCGCCGCTAAAAAAACCTTGACCATTAGGTAGATTCGAGCTCTTTTGAGGCCCTTCTCGCCACAAAAACACCTACTGGTCGAGATCCCTTAGCAGATTTCAAAAACCCTCTGTCGAGACGGGCAAGAAATTGCAGGAAGGCCGACCAGAGTCTCTAAGAGAGAAAGAGTTCAGAGCTCCCGGACCTCATCGCATGCGGCGAGAAGCTCCTCATCGTGGGATACAACGATTATCAAGTGGTCTTGGCGCAGATCCTTGAGAAGGTCAATGAGATGGCCCCTGACTTGCCGTATCGTGCCGAGCGCACAGACAATATGGGCATGGTCATAGTACCGTGAATCCAGCCGCTCGCCGAATGTTGCTGTCAAGGCATTGCCCAAATTGCGGAGAGAGGGATAATCTGTACCTCAAATGCCTTTATAGAATAAAGCGAAAGAAAAAATTATGGCAATGATAGGTTCACTTATGCCCCACTCAACACCGCAATATAAGGAGACCATACTATGAGCAAACAGTTGATTATCGTCTGCGGAGACAGCGAAAAGAAGTATGCCATGTACCTCCAGCAGCTTGTCAGTGCCCGTGACGACAAAGAGGGCGAGCAGATTGGAACCAAAGACGGCGCTGTCAATGCCGTCATCTGGAGCGAGAAACAATACGAAGACAACCGCATCAAACTCAACTCAACCAATAACGTCCTCTTTATCGGTGGCAGCAAACTGGCCAAAAATGTCACGCGAGAACATGGACGTCAAATTCAACATTGCCGGAATGAGCTATGGTTGGCTTGGTAACCAGGCTTTTATGAATGTTGAGAACAATAGCCTCACCAAGGAGAATTTTGGTGAGTTCCAGGAACTTTGCGAGAAGTACGGCAAATCTTTCGAAAAGGAGCTGTCAGAGCACTATAGTCCTAAGGAACTTAAAGCCCCTGAGATTACAACTGCTATTCAAACTTTTGCTGACGGCACCTCATCAGGTGACATCAAATCGATGATGGCGGGTGCTGCAACGGGAGCCGTTGTCGGTCTTGCAATCCTTCATCCCGTTATCGCAATCACCGCACTCGGAGGCAAAGCGGCCTTTGATCAGGTCGGGAATCTCCTTACCTCCGGAAAAGCACATGACCGGCAGTACAATCTTTTGACGCTCATTATGTATATGGATGGCCTTCCCCGGTTCCTCGAGGTATAAGCCATGTCTGATACAGATAACGAGTTCCAGCGCGGATACGAGGCCTTTGCCAAGACTGCATCATCTCATACTGCCGTGGAATCTGCTGTTCAATCTACTGAGTGGGTTACCCAGGTTGAACGAGAGATTGAAAAGATGCAGAAAGATTTTGAACAGTTCAAGGGTAGTAACAAAGGAATCGCTTTTCTTAGGGGCGACACTGCAGAGTTTTTGGCATGCCCATACGTTTAATGTCAACGCAATCCACAATGGTTCAAAGCATCGGGCTTTTATACCTAGATCAAATAAACTTGCCTCTGCTGATATTACAACGAACTTTGGAAAACGCTTCTCGCTAAAGTACTATGGGCAGGATAAATCGTCCATAAATGCGCAAAATGTTTCCTCATCTTCAGGCAGAGCGAAATATGCCCGTCAAAGTATCATTATCCCGAGCGATCAAATCAAAAGGGCACCGCAGATATATGACCAGAAAATAGAATGGGCAAAGCGGCACTCTCCTGCACGAGTTCGTGCTCTAAATCTGCAAAAAACAAGAACCAGTGGGGTAGTTACCGACAGCAACGGTAATAAATCATATGAATTATCCAACAGGAGCTCTTTCAAATTGGGCCCTGAGAGGTGCGGAGAAAGGGCAAGATTGATGCGGAAAAACTGGCATTTAACGCCTACGCAATTAGCAAACTTTCGGGAAATCCTCAGCCACTCCCTTAAAGCTGGAATGTCTGCTGCGACAATATCTCTTGTACTATCCACTACTCCAGCAGTCATAGAGGCCATCCAACAGCTCATTACTTCTGGTGAGTTGGACATTGAGCAGCTGAAAAGCCACTGGAGTAACAGGTGTGAAGAGTAGTGGTAAGGGATTTGTAAGTGGCTTCATCACAGCATCGATTACTGAGTCAGCTCGTATCGGATTTCTAGGCAAAGCAATCAAAGACGCTATCGACATTAATCCAAGCGCCATCGGTGCTGTCGCCGTAATCGCTTCAATGCCCTTTCGTACAGCCTTAAGGCTGCTTCGGGAGAAATGACTCTGCGCGAGGTTGCGGACAATGTGACCCGTGACGTGATCGTTACCTCTGCATCGCTTGCAGCAGGAGGGTTTACGTATTCTGCAATTGCTGGCATAGTCGGACAGTCCACACTTCCAATCCCCATATTTGGGTATCTCGTTGGCAGTTTCGTCGGATCTGCCATTGCCGGCCTAGGCTACACAGCTGGAAAACAGGTTCTTCTCGGTCTTTGTGTCGAACATGGTCTGACCTTATTTGGTCTCGTAGACCAAGACTATGAACTCCCCGAGAATGAGCTCACTGAACTAGGCATCGACGTCGCCGAGTTCGACAAATTCGAACTCCCCGAACCTGTGTTTGACCAAGCGGAATTTGACGAATTCTCATTTGATAAATTCGAGCCGGAACGAATCGAGTTGACCGTACTGCGCAGAGGCCTCATCGGAGTATCAAAAGTCGGTTACGTCTCCTAATTCCAAGCCCATATCCTACTCACCCCAATAGCCCACATGGGCCGCAGTCACCTTTTCAATCAGCTCTGGAAATGGCCCTATGACCTCAATGTCCTTTTGACTTGAAGCAAAGATGCTCCGAGCGGGCGTATCCATAGTGGGGTTTTGCTGGCTGCTTCCCGTCATGGCAAAGACCACACGACCGATGTTTGCTCAGTAAATAGCACCTGCACACATAGCACAAGGTTCGGCCGATGTTTAAAGCATGCACTGCCAAAGATAGTCGCAATCAAATTCGTGCGAAGCCCGATCTGCCAGCATGGTTTCGGCATGTGCAATGCAGCGATGCGAGATAATTTTGACGTTCTCCTGTTCAGCACGATATTCTTGTGTTCGTCTACCAGGATGGCGCCAAAATATGCTCAGACAACCGAGAAAGCGAGGTGAGGCATGGGCAACAACAAGTACACCGACGAGTTCTTTGAGCGCTTCGAGAGCGCGTTGTCGAAGCTCGAGGAAGGTGTTTCGAGCGACATAAACCCCAGATTTTTCGTGTCTGAAATCTTGATACAGGTCAATCGCTGAAGTACTTAAAAGTGAGACATGTAACTATTGAAAATTACTGAGCAAAAATATCAAATTTGATAGGAGTGCATTCAAGGTGAATGAATTCAATAAATATGTTCGTGAAGTCTTTTCTGTAGCAGGCGATATCGTTATACGATCCATGATGGGTGGATATCTTGTGTACCTTAATGGCAAGTTGATAGGCGATATTGGCGATAATGAACTGTTTTTGAAGAGAACTCCTACATCGGATAAGCTACTTGCTAATTCAGAATTGCGTTATCCGTATGAAGGCTCAAAGACACTAATGCATGTATTTGATAGATTTGAAGATACGGCGCTTGTTCTGGAACTTCTAGATGGTATGTATGCTGAGCTTCAGGAAAAGAAACCCGTGAAAGTTAGAGGAGAAAGATAAACCTCAACTGTGCGAAATTGTTTCATATTTTTATTGTTTGAGCGAATTATGTTATTTATAAATCTTGCCGTTATCGGCAAGAAACGCAAGAACCTATCTGTGCCTTAAGTTACACAGGTGGTTGTTAATATCATTAAAGCAATTATTTATTTCTTGTTATAGCCACGCTCTCGGACATCATATGCCGCGATAATTTCTTGTTCAAGCTCATTAAGATTTTTTTATGTCCGCTATCGACAAGACTTAATGTTGAAATAATAAATTTATCGCCCATCTTCCAATCAGCGTAGACGTCTCCGTTGCCTTGACCAGTAAAGTACTGTCTTACTCGTTCTAAAAACATGAATACTATGTCCCACAAATATTCTCTTCTATTATTACTGATATTAAGGCGTTATCCGAAGCATCAAACAGCACACTCATGTTATGTTTTTGTGATTATTTATGTTAAAAATAAAGGAAATTTTTAAAAGAGAAATAACAAAAAATGGTTAAATTTAAAAATTGTTGAGTAATTGCATTCCGAGAAGGGTATATTAAATGAAAGATATACAAAGGGATATGATTAGTGAGAATAGAAAGAATTATTCGAATTTATTTCAAGATTATCAGAAAAATTGATAGGTATAAAAAATATAAGAAAAAGAATTAGAAAGAATACATACAAATGTAGTATGCAAATATTTTTTTAGGAATATTGATTTTTGATGTTATAAGTTATCTAATTAGTGCTCTTTGTTTTTCCATCTCACAATATACCTGTTATTATTTATTGGATTATATTAGCACTTATTACCATGTTTTTCTTCAAAAATGTGGATAAATTAGATAAATATCAAGATGAAATGATTAGAATGAGAGATGAGGAATTATGTGAAATATTAAGTAAAAAAATAATGTTGACTTTCAAAAGATTACTAACGTTATTGAATATTTTAAGTTGAAATTGGAGCCTATAAATGAAGTGCATAAAGAATATCCAATATTAAACTCGATATCATCATTTGGGACAAATTTGATTTCTTTGATATCTGGAATTATTGTTAGTAGTTATATAAAGGAAAAATTTATTTCAAAATGGAGTTAAAATATATGCAATAGCAATAGTATTTTTAATACCTATTATCATTGTATGCGCATTAATAAAAATATATATACCTTGATAGAAAAGATGAATATGCAGATCAATCTCGAAAATTAATTATAGATTTGAAACGAATAGAATTATTAAGTAGAATCATATAAGTACAAAAGTAAAAGTAAATATATTTCTATAAATGAATACAAACTTAAAAAAATAAAGTCTTATTAATAATTCAATTGAATGGATAAACAATAAATTCAATCGTTTTTATTCTAAATATTTGTAATAATAGTCGGAAATTAATGAAAAACTATAAATTAACAATCACAATAGCAGTCTAAGTAATTGAAATAACACTATTGTTTGATAAAGCACTTGAATATATTATTCTTATGATAATGACCGTGTTTTGTACATCTAACATAGTTTTTAAAAAAGGGATTACGATAGTATAAAAAGTAGTATTGGGGATAGGTGAAATTATTCATTTAAATTTACAGACAATTTCAAGTTTATGGATTATAGGACAAAAAAGACCGTAACAACTAAGCTACGGTCCTTTTGTATTTTTGTAAAGCCACTAGGAGCTATTCCTCAATTTACTCTTTTTGAAATCTTTACCCAATTTTGCCCCAGTCACTCGTTTTCACAGGCTAAAAAGCCTTATTTAAAAGCCATTTCTGTGATTTTCCGTTCTATTCCCACTCGGTGGTTATAGTTTTGCCGTCTCGTCACTCCAGTTGCACCCAGTTTTTCGGCGGCATCTCGAAGTGAGTGCCGCTGAATGACGCGACGTCGCGTTTCATCGGCTTCGGGGACAAAAAGCTGGGACAACTTCAAAAACCATTTTCAAACTCAGAGTATTGAGTTTTTATTTTTTTTGTCCCAAGGGGCACGGAGAGCCGCCTTTGGAGGCTCGATATCGCCGAAAAACGCCCGTTTTGAAACTCAACCGCCTTTGAGCCTGCAAACCACCAGCTTCAACAGTAAGTGAGTCGACGCGGGTGGCTTACGAGCCGTTCACAAAACCGCAGGCCACAGGTCTTTGTCAACGATAAGCAAAGTGAATAGTCTCAGGTGGCTTGCCCATGAGTTGGCGTAAGCCTGTTTAGCAAAAGGCTAATCGGACACGACAGGCCGCCCGCATGGCGACGGCGTTTCCCGTGCGGGCACAAACAGCCCTGCGTGCCCTGTCGCGCGATATCCCAATGCGACGTTCAGAACCCTACCCGCCAAGCAGCCACCTCGCGAAATTCAGCACGAGCACGCCCTCCCGGGTATGGGGCTCATGCCTCGTGCGAGTGATGAGAATCTTCGGGAATGCATCCCCGATGGATAGAATCGGCGCAATCTCCCTCTCGAGCGTCGAATCGGCGCCGATATCGTCGCTCACATACACTTTCCTTCCCGGTTTCGAAACTTGGAAGGCAGTATGCGCAAGGATGCGTCGAGGTGCGATCCCAGTCGTACCATGCCAGCAGAGATGTCGAGGCACATTCGTTCATGCTGCAATGCGGGCATCGGAGATGAAAAACAGCCCGTCGGGTAGTCATGGGCGTGCGGGAGCCCGCATCAGTAACCTGCCTCCTCGGTTGTCCCTTCTTTGCATGGTCGTCTACATAAAGGAGGAACCAGCCATGCAGATCAGCATGCTTGCCCTTCTTGGGTCACGGACCGGGGAGGCGAGGGCCTCCGTCGGGACCGCCCCTGAGCAACCGGCATATCCAAGGAATGACAAGGCTCGATCGCTGTGCTGGTCGGGATGCCGAAGCGGGCCGTCCGCCAATCGGAATGCGGGTCAGGATGCTGCAACGTGATTCCAGCTGCAGGATACGGCTCCTTTGCGGTTGCCGCAAAACCTGCTGGCAACATTCTTACTATCCGAATGATGTACGCATCCCTTGGGATCGTTTCGCCCCGACCAGGGCCATCTTCAGCGCCTCATCGGCCAGCTCGGCAGGCGCCTCTTCCACGCGTAATAGCCCTGGCGGGTCACCTATGCAACCAAAGATACAAAAGGAATCGAATGGCCAGAGAGGATTGCCCTTTCCGATGGTCGATTCTTGACAGGCAAACTCAAGCCTCGTTAATATTACATGGTTTGCCAGACCGAATTAACAAAGGAGGGGTGTCGTGGTTGGTCTTTTTCCGCACGTGGATGAGCGCCTAGAAAGCGGCGCTGTTGTGGCGTCGCGTTGTTTTTCTGCACGCCATTTCACGATTGGACATAACCATGATATTTGAAACCTCTCGGCGCAGGTCTGTTTCGCTGTGCCATTCATGGCAATTTAAGATTTGTTTCGTATGGGGCGGGGAGCTCGTGTCGACATTGACGAGCTTGATTCTCCAAATGGGTCTCATTTGGCATATCGCCCTCACGACAGAATCATCTTCCCTCCTCTCCCTGGCATCGTTAGCAGGCTTTTCTGCCGATTGCTTTGTTCGGAGTCCTTGCGGGCGCCGTTGTCGACAGGCTGCCTTTGAAACGTGTTCTCATCGGCGCCGACCTCTTCGTTGCCGCGGTGGGCGCCGCCTTGGCGATTGCCTCGTTGGCCGGCAGCTTACCTGCGTGGTCAATACTCATCGCCCTGTTTCTCCGCGCAGCTGGCACTTCGTTCTACACGCCGGCCTCCCAATCCCTCACGCCCCATCTCGCCCCGCCAGAGCATCTCGTTCGCCTATCGGGAGTGATGCAGGCGATTCAGTCCGCCGGATACATTCTTGGCGCCGCGCTCGCGGCAGTGATTTATCCTGTGGCGGGCATTACCGCCATGATTGCCCTCGACGTGCTGGGGGCGCTTTTCGCTTCTCTAGCTGTCCTCGCCGCTCAGATAGACGCAGGAGGACTCGACGAAGCCGACCGCAGCTCGTCCTTTTTCCAATAAAGTTCGAGAACTTTTCTCTGAGATTTCGGACGGCTACAAGCTGATCGGGGGATACAGGGGCTGTTCGCCCTTCTTTGGTGCGGGTTCGTCTTCGCTTTCGCGTTCTCCCCACTCGCGGCATTGTTCCCAATAATGACCTTGGGACATTTTGGCGGTAGCACGGGGGATGCTGCTTTGGTGGAGGTCCTTTTCTCCGCAGGCATGCTGGCTGGGTCCGGCATTTTGGCGGCCACGGGAGGGTTCCGCAATAGGTCGCTCACCATGGTCGCCGCGATCGCCGGCTTCGGCGTCGTCGCAATCGCATCCGGATTGATCGGCCCGTCGCTGTTCGCCGTTTTCCTACCGGCGAGCTTTCTTATGGGCGCATGCTCCCCGTTGTACGCGGGAACCCAGACTGCCCTTATGCAGGAGCAGATACCTCCTGAGTACCCTAGGGCCGCGTTTTTCGGCCTCTACGGAACCATCATGGCGTGGGCCATGCCCATGGGCCTCGCGGCCCCCTCCGTTTTTGCGGATCTGCTTGGAGCTCCGTTATGGTTCGTCGGCTCTGGAGCGACCATGGTACTGCTTGCGATGGCTATGCTGCTTGCTCCGAGCGTCCGAAACGTGGGGAAAAGAGATACCGGGCGGATTCAATAGCCCAAGTATTCGAAAAAAAGAGGCGGCAGCCATCGGTTCACGCGTCAGCCTTCAAGCCCTTGCGACGACGAGGTATTGCGCCGACATCCCACATCGCGCTCCTTATTCGTCGCCAACTATCATTTTCGGATTTGCCGGCTTGCGCAAGGTCAAAACGCTCGCGCCGGCAATTGGGCAAAAGGCGAAAAAAATCGACGTGAGCAATCTTTTTGGCATGGCTGCGCTTTCCAGTAAAAGGCTAATACACAAAAGGCGGTTCAACCTATGGAACTCATAGTCAAAGCTAAAGACATCTTTTTGGAATATGCCGGCCGCGATATCCTGGATATCGAAGAGTTGGAAATCTACTCCTACGATCGCATCGGCTTGGTGGGAGACAATGGCGCAGGCAAAAACCAGCCTGCTTAAAAATTCTGAGCGGCAATCTTACCATTGCGGACGCCGACGTCGGGCGCTTCGGCAGCATTGCCCTCATCGGCCAACTCGATGAACTCGACCTTGATGCGGCTCGGGACAGTGGTGAGATGCTCTCCCGTCTCAACGTCGCCGGAGTGGCGCAGGAGACGATGAGCGGCGGGGAGGAAACACGCGCCAAGATTGCCTCTGCACTCTCCCAGCATGCAAGCGCGATCTTCGCCGACGAGCCTACGAGCCACCTCGACCAAGACGGCATCCGCCTTCTCGTCGGACAACTCAAGGCATTTGATGGGGCTCTGCTCATCGTGAGCCATGACCGTCATTTTTCTCGACCAGGTGGTAGACAAGATCTGGGAGCTCAAAGACGGCGGTATTTCCGAATTCTGGGGTGACTACTCCGACTATCTGCGACAGAAAGAAGAAGAGCGCAAAGCTCGGGCGACTCGATACGAAGAGGCGATGCGCGAGCGCGATCGCCTCGAAGCCGCCATCGAAAAAAACAACGGAAAAAAAGCACGGCAGGTCGACGCCAAGCGGAAGGCTGCGAAAAAAAGCAACGAGTATGCAGGGTCGATTGGGGCATCAGAAAGCAACCGGCACCAAACAGAAGAGGATGTACCAGGCGGCTAAGGACATGGAGAAGCGCCTCGAAGCGCTCGAAGGGATTGAGGCCCCAGATAGCATTCGCGCCGTGCGGTTCCGCCAGAGCAAGGCCCTGGAACTGCATAGTAAATTTCCCATCTCGGCAGACGATTTCAGCTTGAGCTTCGGCAACTGCATGCTCTATGACCACGCGAAATTCGAGATACCGCTCGGTGCCAAAGTGGCCATCACCGGTGGCAACGGTACAGGAAAGACCAGCCTGCTGAAGGCAATCGCTCGACGCGCCGACGGTATCAACATCTCTCCCAAGGCAGAGATCGGTTACTTCGAGCAAACAGGCTACAAGTTCGACGCCCGTCAGTCTGCGATCTCGTTCATGCAGGATGGTTGCGAGTACAGCATGACCGAAATTCGAGGCATCCTCGCCTCTATGGGAATCGGACCGCGCGACCCTGACAAAGGACGTTGGCGTTCTCTCGGGAGGCGAAGTCATCAAGCTGCTACTCGCGAAGATGCTGCTGGGCAGATACAACATCTTGCTCATGGACGAGCCTGGAAATTACCTGGACATCAAGAGCGCCGAAGCCCTCGAGCAGATGATGAGCGCCTATGCCGGAACGATAGTGTTCGTCTCCCACGATAAGAGGCTGGTCGAGAACGTCGCAGACATTGTCTACGAAATAAAGGACACCAAGCTAGTCAAAATCTTTCAGCGCGAATAGCCCTAAATGAGCAAGAAATAATCCCCGAACGGAGACAAGGGAGTAAAACGGCAAAGAAAGAGCCTCCGTCCCAACGCAGGGAACGGAGGCTCTTTAATCGCTTTTACTCATCTCCGTCGCTGGTGGCTTTGTCATGACTCTCGTACGAAACGAAACTCAGCGGCATAGTGCGGCACTCAAAATCGCAGGTCAGAACCCTGTCGTCCTACTCCCACTCAATGGTCGCAGGTGGCTTTGGAGTGATGTCATACGCTACGCGGTTAACACCAGCAACTTCGCTGACAATACGAGAAGAAATGCAAGTCAACAGCTCGTAAGGAAGCTTTGCCCAGTCAGCGGTCATAGCATCGCTCGACTCAACGGCGCGCAGGATAACTGGACGGGCATACGTGCGCTCATCACCCATTACACCAACGGACTTAATGTCGGGTAGCACGGCAAAGTACTGCCAAACACTGTGCTCGGAGTTACGATCGCCTGTCTCGTCAAAGAGTTGAGCATTGTAGGCATCAATCTCTTCACGGACAATAGCGTCGGCGTTGCGGAGAATCTCCAGCTTTCTGGGGTAACGTCGCCAATGATGCGGATAGCAAGGCCAGGACCTGGGAATGGTTGCCTGTAGACAAGGTTCTCTGGCAGGCCAAGAGAAACGCCCAGCGCACGGACCTCGTCCTTGAAGAAGTGGTCCAGAGGGCTCAATCAGGGTCAAAGTGAACGCCCTCTGGGAATGGAATCAGGTTGTGGTGGCTCTTGATAGTTGCAGCTTTGCCGCCGGTCTTACGAGCGCCCGACTCAATAATGTCAGGGTAGATGGTGCCCTGTGCCAGGAACTGAACGCCGTCCAGCTTCTGAGCCTCGTCAAAGAAGACCTTCCAGAACTCGGTACCAATCAGGCGACGCTTCATCTCTGGCTCGGTAACGCCAGCTAGAAGCTCTGCGTAGCGCTCCTCTGCGTGAACGTGAATCAGAGGCACGTTAAACTGCTTGCGGAAGACCTGCTCAACCATCTCTGGCTCGCCCTTACGGAGCATGCCATGGTTAACAAACACGCAGGTCAGCTGATCGCCGATAGCGCGGTGAACAAGGGCTGCGACAACAGAAGAGTCAACGCCGCCGGAAAGCGCCAAAATAACGCGGCCATCGCCAACCTTCTGACGAATCTCCTCTACCTTCTGCTCAATGATGTTGTCCATGGTCCACGTCTTCTCAAAGCCACAGATATTGAACAGGAAGTTAGAAAGCATCTGGGAACCGCACTCGGTGTGGTTGACCTCTGGATGGAACTGAGTGGAATACAGGTTCTTAGCAGCGTTTTCCATAGCTGCAATAGGGCAAACGTCGGTAGAAGCGGTAACAGCAAAGCCCCCTGGGACCTCAGACACAGCATCGCGGTGGCTCATCCAAACGGTCTGCTGCTCAGCGGTGCCGTCAAAAATGCGGCTCTCCCCCGCACGGGTCAGATGAGCTGGGCCATATTCGCCCTTCTCGGTGTGTCCAACCGTGCCGCCCAAAGTAACCGCCATAATCTGCTGTCCATAGCAGAAACCAAAGACAGGAAGGCCAAGCTCCAGGATCTCTGGGTCAATCTTTGGCGCGTCCTCCGCGTAAACGGAAGCAGGGCCGCCGGACAAAATAAGCGCAGATGGATTGAGCTCACGAAGCTCATCTGCGGAAATATCACAAGGAACAATCTCGGAGTAGACGTTAAGATCGCGCACGCGACGTGCAATTAACTGGCCGTACTGGGCACCAAAGTCTAGAACTGCAACAAACTGCTTGGGCCTGGACTCGCTCATGCATGACTCCGCTTCTCCGGTTTCCCGGTCACTCTTAGATTCTGCGCCAGCGCACTACCGCACGTATGGGCACATATCTCTACCACGAATTTATTGCTATTAATAATACCTTCAACCAGCCATCAACATCACGAGAGATTGCGCGCGCCAAAAAGTCTTCTTATTCTGTACAAACAAAAGACGGCAAAGTTCTATAATTTGACGAGAAATGCTACTAATTTCTAACAATTATAAAACACAGAATATGGCGAGAAGAGCAGGTCAAAAAGACGGTAATTTGAAATGTAATTGTTTTGTGACGACCAAAACTGGTAACAGTTTTTAAGTACCTATCTGCAATAATTTTCTCACGCTCGAAGTACGAATTGGAGTTTGGTTTATGAAAAAAGTACTGGTCAGACTAGGGTGCATTTCTTGTGCCATTTTATGATTGTTGTTACTTTTGTGACAACATTCGCTTCGGCTGCAACTGTTTCACCGGTCCAAATTACCAGCATGTCTGTGGCTGATGATACCTATACACCAGTCAATGAGATTACCACTGATAATCTGTACCATATTACAATCAACTGGGAATCTACCGCTTCTACCGTGGCAGAAGGTGACTATTTTGATATTACCTGCCCGATAAAGTCCAGTTCACAGCCACACAAAACACAACTCCAATTGAAGTTAAAGATCCTAACGGCGCAACCGTAGCATGGGCTTACCCAACTCCAGCAGCAGGTAGCATCTTCGGCGGAACTCTGCATGTTGTTTATACAGACTATGCAAACACCCACACTCAGATTAGGGGTACTTTCTCGCTCTCTGCACTCTATGACCGCGACGCCATCAACGCAGGTGATAACACCCACATTGACTTTGGCGTTAACGGCACCGCCGTTCCTCTCAACATGATTGTTCGACCAAAGAACACCATTGGCCAGGAGTGGCTCAACAAGTGGGGCGGTCCTGTTACCGGCACTGAGTCCGAGGTTCTTTGGTACGTTCGCCTTAACTACTCCGCAGCTAACATGACCGGCGTTGAGTTCTCTGACTCCATCTCTGATAGAAACGGTGGCGACCTGCCAGCATCGGTAACCTACATTGCCAACTCTTTCCACCTCTATCGTGCAGACTTTGATGGAACGGGTAACTACAGCAACCTTCAGGAGGTCACCATTCCAAATGGTGCACTTTCTATTGCAGCTGACGGCCACTCCTACCACCTCAACCTGAGCGGCGTTGACTTCTCCCAGGGTCAGCGTTACCTCCTGCAGTATCGCACCACCTTTATCCCAGGTATGGCTCTGCATAACTATGGTGTGCTTACCAACGCTGGCGGTGCTCCAAGAAGCGAGATTGGCTTTACCTACTACTCTCCAAGCAACTCCGGCGGCGCAATCGGCAATCTTGTCGGCCGCATCCGCATCATCAAGGTTGACGCTGACAACGCAACTACCCAGCTTCCAGGCGCAACTTTTAAGGTAACAAGCGTTGCTAACCCAGCTGATTCTTGGACTCTTACTACAGGCGCCGACGGAACTGCAACCTCCGAGAGGCTCACTACCGGCTCCTACACCATCGAAGAGCTCACTGCTCCAGATGGTTACGTACGCGACACCACCGTTTACACCGTAAACGTTGACAATCAGTCCGGCACTATCAAGATTATTGAGAACAAGAAGAACGCTCATGCAGACATTCCTGTACAGAAAGTGTGGAATGGCGCAGAGGGCGGAGCAATAACTATTCACCTGCTCGCTAACGGCGTTGACACTGGTAAGACCCTTACCTTGAGCTCTGACAATAACTGGCAGGATTCCTTCACGGGTCTTGATGCTTATGCTGCTGACGGCTCCGAGATTACCTACACCATCTCTGAGGACGAGGTAGCCGGCTACACCAGCCAGATTACTGGCGACGCAACTCAGGGCTTTGTAGTCACTAATACCCAGGTTCCTCCAACTCCAGAGAAACCTGCTAAGACTCGCAAGAAGTCCAACCTCCCCTACACCGGAGATGCATCTTCTGTTGCTGGCGTCCTCTTTGGATCTTTGGCAGTACTGGGCAGTGCAGTTGCACTTAAGCGTCTCAAGTAAGCCTGACGCGCAATTGTAGCAGCACAGACGCGCAGCTCCACGCAACGTTACAAGAACGTCTTGTCCTCGTGGCAAGGCGTTCTTTTTTGGCGAGAAAAACGTCTATCTTGTGAGACTCCACAGAACTTCTCGCCTCCTTAATTGCATACAGAAAAATGACCTATTCGGAATCACGTATAAAAAGAGACTAATGTCCAGCATTTAGATTTATTAGGAGTAATATTTATCCATTTTTATTACGTTAAGCTGCACATAGTATGGAATGTTCGTTGTGAACAATTGTGAAGAACCTGTGAATTTAGCTGTACTTTATTTAAAAGGTATCAGAAAAAGAACCGATAAATTCCTTGTACCTGCATAAATATTTGAACTTTAAAAAAGCTATATAAATATATACAGAATCTCAAATAAATTCTCTTTGTAATAGGTGAAAATAGACGCATCTATTGTAAAGGAGTCCTGATGAACAAACGACTGTTTAAGCTGTTAAGTTTTGTCTTCATGCTGGTCCTGGCGCTTCCGCTTGCTGCAAAATCAGCTTTTGCTGAGACTGCAAGCACTGAAGCTGCTACAGGCACCCCTAAAGCGGTTGTCGCAACCATTACAGACTTTAGAGTTGAAGATCGTTTTGGCAATCCAACTACCGTTGTTAACAAGGCAAATGTGTATGCCATTGCTATGACGTGGGACGCCTCTGCAAACGCTAACGTAGAGCCGGGCGATTACTTTGACGTCACCCTCCCTAACGAGATGAGGTTTACCGCAGCTCATCCTGCGTCTACCTTTAACATCACCGATGCCGCAACCGGCGAGGTCATGGCAGTAGCTCACGTCACCCCTGGTACCGATGGTTTTGGTGGAAACATGCGTGTTGTCTTTACCAACTACGTTAACAACCACACTGACCTGCGCGGTACCGCTCGACTTGGCTTTACCATTGATTCACAGCGTGTTCAGACAGGTACCGGTAAATCTTTTATCTTTACTGTCTCTGGCAGTCCTGTTCCTGTAACGTTTGACGTCACCGCTCCTGGTACCATTGGTACTGAGTTCCTCTCCAAGTGGGGCAAGATTATTGAGGGCAACGCAAACGAGATTCAATGGACTGGCCGCATCAACTACTCTGGTGGTAACTTCCACAACGTCCGTCTACACGACCAGCTATCCGACCAGGGCGGCGGCGACCTTCCTTCCGAGATTACCTATGTTCCAGGAACCTTTGAGCTTTGGAGCGCTCGCTTTGATGAGTACGGCTCAACCATTCCAGGAACTGCAACTCGCATTCCTATTACCCCAGGTATGCTCACCATTTCTCCTGATGGACAGTCGTTTGATCTTGACCTTTCTGGCATAGACCTCAGCAACGGTCAGAGCTTTAAGTTTACCTATCGCACCACCTATGTACCTGGTGTTGCCCTGCGTAACCTCATTACCATGTACTCCGACAACCCTGAGTACCGCTCCGATTGGGTATATCGCAACGCAACTTCCGGCGGAGAAGGTACTTCTACCATCATCGCTCGTATCCGCATCGTCAAGGTGGATAAGAACGACCACAACACCAAGCTTGCGGGTGCAGTCTTTAAGGTGACCAGCACCACTGATCCATCCAAGACCTGGACTATTACCACTGGTGAAGATGGTACCGCTACCACCGAGAAGCTCCCTGCTGGCACCTACAACGTTCAGGAGATTACCGCTCCTGCTGGCTACCAGCTCAATACCGATACGTATAACCTCACCGTTTCTGCAACCACTGGCGTTATTAAGACCGTTGAAGACGAGAAGACCCCAACAGTTGACGTACAGGTCAACAAGACATGGGTGGGAACTGTCGGCGGTCCTGTTACCGTCAGGCTCTACAAAGACGGCGTTGCTAGCACCGAGACAGTCACTCTTGATCAGACCAATAACTGGGCTGCAACATTTAGCGGTCTTCTCCGCAATGATGCAACAGACGGCCACGTTATTGCTTACACCGTAGTAGAAGAGAATGTTCCTGCTGGATATACCAGTGCAGTCTCGGGCAACCAGACTGATGGCTTCACGGTTACCAACACCGAGATTCCACCAAACACTCCTCCTACTACCCCACCAAATACACCACCAAACACCCCACCTGCAACTCCTCCATCAGAGACTCCAAAGAAGCCAAAGAAGAAGCAGCCAAAGCTTCCAGAGACTGGCGACTTCTCCGAGATTGCTCTTGTTGCAGTAGCTACCGTGGGCAGCGTTATTACCACGCTTGGCTATGCTCTGAAGGATCGTCGTAAGTAAGGCAGCGTTGCGCAGTAAGTAACGCCATAAGCAAAAGTTGCTCGTACTTCTCGCACCAAGCTCCACGAACTTCTCGGACACATCCCCGCTTCACACGTTGAAGCGGGGATTTTTTGTGGCAGGTTTGTTTCTATGCAGCACAAAGACGCAAAATTGCGTATAGTAGATGTTTGACAAAACGCATTGGGCAAAACGCAGATTAAACACAAAGGAGCCCCAATGGCCAGAAGGTCACATTCATCTCAGAATCACGGTCACAACAGCCGTGATAGGTACGAAGATACCCCTGAGTACGATACAGAGGACTTCGCACAGGACGATTATGACGCTTATAATCAGGGCGCATATCAGCCTCGCACGCTGGGCAGCGTTCGAAGCGCAGGTGCAAGTTCTGCACGCAACAATCACGAATCCCACGGCTCCAGGTTTACGCGCGAGCCTTTGATTGGACAGACCAACGTCGGCGACGAGTGGCCTGAAGAAGCTCCAGTTCAGCAGCAAAAACACACCCACTTTGCTGCTCATCGTGCTGGCGCTGTCAGCCATGCGCCTTCTCGTGCAGAAGGCGTTGGGGCATACTCTAAGAAGCGCCAAGGATCTTCTCGCGGTCGTGGTCTTAAGATCTTTGCCGGCATTCTGGGCACGTTGCTGCTGGTAGCAGGCGTAGCATTTGCGTGGTGGATGCTGGATACCAACTCAAAACTTCGCCAGGGCTTGGATGCAAACCTGCAGGCCACGCTGGTACAGGTTGCACCGTCTGACCCATTCTACATGCTGCTTCTGGGCGTGGATAAGGACGAGGGACGTGCAGAGAACTGGGGTGATTCCGACGCAAACTTCCGCGCCGACACTATCATTTTGGCTCGCGTGGACCCCAAGAATAAGAAGATTACCCTGATTTCTATCCCCCGAGATACTATGGTTGACCTGGGAGAACACGGAAAGCAAAAGATTAACTCCGCATACAGCTATGGCGGCGCATCCGGAATGGTCGAGGCCGTTTCCAAGCTGGCAAACGTCAACATCTCGCACTATGCCGAGGTAGACTTTGAGTCGTTCACCAAGATTGTGGACTCCATCGGCGGCATTACGGTCAACCTGCCCGTAGCCGTCTCTGACATGCAATACTCAGGTATCGACCTTCCTGCCGGCGAGCAGCAGCTCAACGGCCAGCAAGCGCTCGGCCTTTCTCGCAGTCGTCACGCATACGACAACTACGGCGCAGGCGACTTCTACCGCGCGGCTAACCAGCGCATGATTTTGACGGCCATTGCCAAGAAAGTCCTGCAGCTGGACCCCGTTTCTATGTCCGGTGCCGTGTCTACCATGGCCGAGAGCGTGACTACTGACTTCAACGTTACCGACATTGTGGGCCTGGCTATGTCATTCAGGGGCATGGACACCTCCAAGGATATGTATTCTGCGCGCACACCAACAACGTCCGAGCTCATCGACGATGTTTGGTACGAAATTGTTGATAAGAGCGCGTGGAAGACCATGATGGACCGCGTAAACCAGGCGCTGCCTCCTCTGGAGGATGCAAGCGCTGACGAAACCACAGGCGTTGTGGGTACCGTTGGAGGAGACCCTTCAGCTATCGACAGCATCAAGCCTGATTACACCGGAGAAGTTGCCGTGCTCAATGGCACCGACGTTCAAGGGCTTGCAGCTCAGAAGGCTGGCATTCTGAAGACTAAGGGCTACACCGCTTACGCCGACAGCTCGCTGGAGCATCCAACCGACTCGATTATCATCTACGACGGCACGCGTACGGGCCTGGCAAAGGCCGTTGGCGTTGCAAAAGCACTGGACATCCCTACCGCCAACATCAAGGCAAACGACGGTTCCTACCCAACTGACGTGGATATCACCGTGGTCCTGGGCACTGATCAGGCTCCTAAGCGATAGCGGTCCGCGCGCCGACACGCGTGACTTAACGACACGCGGCGGCTCGCAACGCGCGACGCACAGCGTGTGACCCGCAACGGCGTGCGCCACACAGCGCACTACCCCACCCCACACAAAAACGGGCGAGAAGACCGATCTTCTCGCCCGTTTTACGTTTACAGTAAGCGGTTTTGTGGCTTAGACGTTAAAGCGGAAGTGCATGACGTCGCCGTCCTCGACCACGTACTCCTTGCCCTCGATGCGCAGCTTGCTGCGGTCTTGCAGCCAGCCTCGCCGCCCAGCTCCACGTAATCGTTGTAGCTGGCAACCTCAGCCTTGATGAAGCCGCGCTCAAAGTCGGAGTGGATGACGCCGGCGGCCTCGGGAGCCTTAGCGCCAATGCGGACGGTCCACGCCCTGACCTCCATAGGGCCAGCGGTGAAGTAGCTCTGCAGGCCAAGCAGCTTGTATGCTGCCTGAGCAAGCGTCTCCAGGCCGGAGTGCTCAAGTCCCAGGGACTCCAGGTACTCTGCAGCCTCCTCTGGATCAAGGTCAGCAAGCTCAGCCTCGACGCCTGCACAAACAGGGATGGACTGAACGCCGTTGATGACAGGAGCGGGCTCGGTGAGCATGTCCTCATCGACGTTTGCGACGTACAGGATTGGCTTCATGGTAAGCAGGAAAAGATCGCGAGCAGCCAGACGCTCCTCGTCGGTCATCTCCATGTCAGCGGCACGATTGCCCTCGTTCAGCCACTCCTGAAAGACGCTTTGCCACGTTGAGCTTGGGTTGGAGGTCCTTATCGCGCTTGACCTCTTTCTCCAGCTTAGGCAGGGCGCGCTCAATGGTGCCCAGGTCAGCCAGGATGAGCTCCGTCTGGATGATGTCAACGTCCTCGTCAGGATTGACGCGGCCCTCAACGTGAATGACGTCGGGATCTTTGAAGTAGCGAACAACCTCGCAGATAGCGTCGGTGTTGCGAATGTTTGCCAGGAACTGATTGCCCAGGCCCTCGCCCTCGTTTGCGCCCTTGACCAGGCCAGCGATGTCCACAAACTCAACAGTTGCAGGCATAATGCGGCCAGGATTAACAATCTCGGCCAACTTCTGGAGCCTTGCGTCGGGTACGTCAACGATGCCCACGTTGGGGTCGATGGTGGCAAACGGGTAATTTGCGGCCAGGCCACCCTTGCGGGTCAGCGCGGTGAACAGCGTGGATTTACCAACGTTTGGCAGGCCAACGATACCAATTGAAAGCGACATGTGAGTCCTCTTGTTTTCGGTGGACGGTTACGGTTATTTGCGTTTCTGGCGAGAAGAACGTGGAGCTAGAAGCGTTGTGCTCTGTGTTAGAAGCCGCTTGCTACTCCCCATTATCCTCTTTTGGAAGCTGCTGTGCGGCGGCAGAGTCTGTGGCCGGGTCCTTAGCAGTATCCGCATCCGAGTCCTCGGTAATCGAATCCGCCAGGTGTTTGAGCTGCTCCTTACCAGTGTCAAAAATGAAGCGAGCTTTACGACGAGCCAAAGCCTCAAGACGCTCGGCCTCCTCGGCCTTGCGATCGCGAACAACCAGCTCAGAGGTGTTCATCGGCACCATCGTAAGCGCACCAGGCTCTGGGCAGACAATTTCGCAGGCGCCACAGTTAACACAGAACGGCATCTTGATAGTTAGCTTGCCGCGCTCGTCGATATCGATTGCATGCGTTGTGCAGGTGTTTTTGCAGTCGCCACAAACCGTGCACTTACTGGAATCCCAGATAGGAGCCTCGAGCTTCACGTAAGGAGCCAGGTCTGGATCGTGCTGGAGGGCGCCCATGACCAGACGACGATCCTGCGTGAGCATGGACTGCCTCATGTCGGTGGTGCGCAGGCCCATCACGTCATCAAGCTGCGTCTGAAGCTTATCCAGAGAGCGAGCGTGCGAGTTGATGCGGTCAGCGATTGCCTTGGCGCCCGCAAGAACAGGTGTTGAGGCAGATACCAGGCGTTCTGCACCGTTCATCGCGTTGGAGATGAACTGAGAACGGATGTAAGCACGCGTGAAGTTGTGGTTGAGGTTATTGCCGTCGACCTCAAGGCCAACCGTAGCACCCGTCCACTCCTCAGCGGTAGCGATGGCCTGGGTATATGCCTCCTCGCCGGTGGTGGTGCGACAACGGTCGCAAACGCCCAGCGGCAGGTAAACGCTTACATTGTCAAAGTCCGTAAGAATCGAGAACCAAATGTCGGCGGAGAGCATGCCCACGCAGGGCAGGCAGATCTCGTTGCCCTCAGGTTTTCTCGCCAGCGCGCGCGTGCAGGTAATGTAGCACTGCTCATACGCTGAGGCCGCGCGAGCTACCTGGTCATACAGCATGCGGGACGTGTGGCGGCGCGTGTTGAACGTCTCGGTTGGGCACGCGGCAACGCAAAGGCCGCACTGAAGGCAGGCCTCGTCGTCGATGCGCACGGACTGGTTATGGATGTCAATGCAATTAGCTGGGCAAACGTCAAGACAGCGAGAACATGCCTCGGCTTTTCCTGAGGCGCACCTCAGGCAGCGATTAGCGTTTGACCAGGGGATTTCTTTGTAGTCCATTGGCTCGAACGGCTTGTCCGAATTTGGGTCAATAGACAGGCTTCCCATCAGCGCGTCGAGCGGGTTAGAGAGCACCTGGAGGGAGTCCTGGATATCAATGAGGTCATCGAGAAAATCTCGCTCCTCGTTACGATTCTGGTTCTGAGCCATGGTGCCTCCTCTCCTTTAGCGCGTGGCGGGTTAACGGTGCGGTCGCAGCGGCGGTATGGCCGCGAGTGCAGCTGCAGCGTAGTTACAGTCGCAGCGACGATATGGCCGCTACAGCAAATAAACATTTTAACCTGTGACGACCAATAATTCCGCTCAAATGACGTCACATTCATACGATTTCGATTAATGGACGATGAGAGGGAAAACGTTGCAGCTGTGACAAGACGGGTTTCTCGCCAAGTTTTTTGTGACGAAAGAAAAAATCGGGCCCAGCGAGAGGCTGGACCCGATTGAGTGACGCGAAGGCGCGGATTAGTACATGCCGCCCTGGCCGCCCTGAGCAGCTGCGCGAGAAATGGACTCCTCGATGGTGGTGTCCTTTGGCATCTCGGAAACAGTTGCCTCGGTGATGAGGATGAGGGATGCAACGGAAGCTGCATTCTGGAGTGTGGTACGGGTGACCTTAACTGGGTCAAGAACGCCCATCTCAATCATGTCGCCATACTGGCCGGAAGCGGAGTCAAGACCCTGGCCGGTTGGGAGTGCCTTGATCTTCTCGACAACTACGCTGCCCTCGAAGCCAGCGTTGTTAGCGATGGTGCGGACTGGAGCCTCAAGTGCCTTGCGGATGATCTCAACGCCAATCTTCTCGTCTGCGTCAGAGGTCTGAACGCTGTCGAGGACAGAGGAAGCAGCCAGGAAGGAGACGCCGCCACCTGCGACGATGCCCTCCTCGACAGCTGCACGAGTTGCCTGAAGTGCATCCTCGATGCGGTGCTTGATCTCCTTGAGCTCAACCTCGGTAGCTGCGCCAACCTTGATGACTGCAACGCCGCCAGCGAGCTTAGCAAGACGCTCCTGGAGCTTCTCGCGGTCAAAGTCAGAGGTGGTGTTCTCAATCTCAGCCTTGATCTGGGTGATACGGTCATCGATTGCTTCCTTGGAACCAGCGCCACCAACGATGGTAGTGGTCTCCTTGGTGACCTTGACGGACTTAGCGCGACCGAGCATCTCTGCGCTGATCTCGTTGAGGTTAACGCCGAGCTCCTTGATGACTGCCTGGCCGCCGGTGAGAACAGCGATGTCCTCGAGCATGCGCTTACGACGGTCGCCGTATGCAGGAGCCTTGATTGCGCAGACGTTCAGAACGCCGCGGAGCTTGTTGAGGATGAGGGTGGTCAGAGCCTCGCCGTCGACGTCCTCAGCCATGATGAGCAGAGGTGCGCCCTGCTTCGGACAGCCTCAAGGATAGGCAGGATGTCCTGGATGGAGGAAATCTTGTTGTCTGTCATCAGGATGTAAGGATTGTCCAGCTCAGCGGTGAGAGTCTCGTTGTTGGTTGCGAAGTAAGGGGAAACGTAGCCCTTGTCAAACTGCATACCCTCAACGGTGTCGATGTCGATGCCGAAGGTCTGAGACTCCTCAACGGTGATAACGCCGTCCTTGCCGACAACGTCCATAGCGTCGGAAATCTTGCCGCCGATGACTGGGTCACCTGCGGAAATGGTACCAACGGAAGCAATCTGCTGCTTAGTTGAGACCTCCTTAGCGATGCCCCTCATCTGAGCGACAACAGCCTCAACAGCCTTGTCGATACCGCGGCGGATTGCAATTGGGTTTGCACCAGCAGCAACGTTGCGGAGGCCCTCGTTAACGATGACCTGTGCAAGCAGGGTTGCGGTGGTGGTACCGTCACCGACGGTGTCGTTAGTCTTGGTTGCTACCTCTTTGACCAGCTGAGCACCCATGTTCTCTACTGGGTCCTTGAGCTCAATCTCGCGAGCAACGGAAACGCCGTCGTTGGTGATGGTTGGTGCGCCGTAAGAACGCTGCAGAGCAACGTAGCGACCCTTAGGTCCAAGAGTGGTGGTTACGGCATCTGCCAGGGTGTTTACACCCTTAGCAAGCTTGGCACGAGCGTCGGTGCCAAAATCGATATCTTTAGCCATGGTATTCCTCCAAAATAGCTGAACTTACACGTTAAAAGCGGACGAGCTACGAGCAAACGAGCTGTGAGCGATTAGTCCTCGAGGACTGCAAGGATGTCGTCAGCACGAAGAAGCAGGAGCTCCTCGCCGTCTACCTTGACCTCGGTGCCGCCGAACTTGCCGTAAAATACCTGGTCGCCGACTTTGACATCAAGAGCGATGCGATTGCCATTCTGATCAAGCTTGCCAGTTCCAACTGCAAGGACCTCACCGCGCTGAGGGAGCTCCTGAGCTGCGGATGCAATGTAGAGACCAGAGGATGTCTTCTCCTCTTTTGGAGCAGGCTTTACCAGAACACGATCTCCAAGTGGCTTCAAATTCATAATGAAAACCTCCCTTTCGGGCTAAGCCCGATATTGGCGCCAAGCGCCCTTTTCCAACGCTATTAGTTATTCCACACGGGAAAACAATTTATACGAAATATCGCGAAAATCTTACAAAACCGACTTAGATTTTCTGTAGGCGTGCAGTATAAGCCGTCAACGGTTATGCGCGCGCAATTGGCGTGCGTGGTACGGGCGGGTGACATGCGACTAACCGCAGCTAACGCAAGCTCCAGGCTGTGTCCACCTGCAATTTCTTGCCATTAGCATAAACTTTGGTGCAAATATTCGCTGCATGCATATTCTGGTAGTGATATTCGTGATTTTGCATAAGAAAAATGAACACCTCTTTGGCGGGGTCCAATTTGGGTAAAAAATGCGTTTAGTTGGGGATGAAATGGAGTATTCAGAAAAATTGCACCTACGTTTTACCAGGTAGCGAATTCTATCCAGATTTCTGATTATTTGTCCAAAGCAAAACACCAGGTAGATTTGATGCATAGAATCCCGCATTTTCTGTAAACCCCAACTAAACGCATTTTTTACCACTTGGGAGTCATTTTTGGGCCAAAACCGCCTCTTCCTTACTCGTAGTAAAAATCCACCTGCATAAAAGTACCCGGCTATTCATATACATGAATAGCCGGGTACTGAACGTCATCATTTGCTGCACGGCAGAATTTGCGTCAACGTCATCACGGTACCTCGCACCATCGAGCAACGCCAGCTAGGCCTCCAAGCTCTCCAGTTCAGAGAGCCAAAGCGAGCTAGAAGCGTCGGATGGCATGCGCAGATCGCCGCGCGGAGACAACGAAACCGAACCAACCTTTGGTCCGTCGGGCATCGCCGAGCGCTTAAACTGCTGCGAGAAGAAGCGGCGATAGAACACCTTTAGCCAGTGCACGATAGTCTCGTGGTCGTAAATCTCCTGGTCAGTACCTGTGCCAAATGCGCACTCGGCAAGACGCAGAACCTTGAGCGGGCCACTTCCGTGACGAAGCACGTGGAATAAGAAGAAATCGTGCAACTCGTATGGGCCAACCAGGTCCTCCGTCTTCTGCTCAATGGAACCGTCTGCCGCGGATGGCAGCAGCTCAGGAGAAACCGGTGTGTCCAGAACGTCGCGCAAAACGTGAGCAATTTCGTCCTCGCCCTGCTCCTCATAAGCGTCGGCGCAGTAATCGACAAGGTACCTGACCAGCGTCTTTGGCACCGATGCATTTACGCCATACATGGACATCTGGTCACCGTTATACGTTGCCCAACCAAGCGCCAGCTCGGAAAGGTCGCCCGTGCCAATGACCATGCCGCTCACCTGATTGGCAACGTCCATCAGAATCTGCGTGCGCTCGCGAGCCTGGGCGTTTTCGTACACAACGTCGTGAACATCCTGGTCGTGGCCGATATCGGCGAAGTGCTGCAGCACAGAATCCACAATGGAAATCTCGCGCAGGTCGGCGCCAAGCGACTGCACCAGCTCAATAGCGTTGGTGTACGTTCGATCCGTAGTGCCAAATCCCGGCATCGTCACAGCTACAATGCCTGAACGGTCGTATCCCAGCTGGTCAAACGCTCGCACCGTGACGAGAAGGGCCAGCGTGGAGTCAAGTCCACCCGAAATGCCAATAACCGCGTGGTCAGAGCCAGTGTGAGTCAATCTTGAAGCCAAACCGTGAGCCTGAATCGACAAAATCTCCTCGCAGCGTGTTGCGCGAGCGTCATCCATCGCGGGCACAAACGGATGCGGGTCAACGTACCTGGTCAGCGGCGTGCGGATAGCAAGTTCGACGCCCTCGCTGCCCGCGTCACCCTCGCCGTCGTGGCTGCGACCTGCGGCGGCGTGCTCGTTGCCGCCCTCGCCGTCAAACTCCAGCGAGAAATACGTGGTTAGGTGCTTGTAATCCTCCGGCGTCGGAGCAACCTCAAACGTCGACGTGCGCCTGCGGTCAGCCGCCAGCGACAGCACGTCAATCTCGGACACGGCAATACCCTCGCCAAACACGCCAGAGTCGGCGAGCACACGACCATTCTCGACAACAAGATCATGGCCCGAGAAAACCAAATCGGTCGTAGACTCGCCCTCACCAGCGCTTGCGTAAACGTAACCGCAGATCAGATGCGCGCTCTGTTGCGCAACCAGCTGACGACGGTACGCGGACTTGCCGGCCAGCGCGGGCGACGCGGACAAGTTGCAGATCAGCGTAGCGCCGGCGACGGCGTGTGCGTTTGACGGCGGCATGGGCACCCAGAGGTCCTCGCAGATCTCCGCGCCCACAACCAGCTCGGGGATGGTGTCGCACGCAAACAGCTGGTTGGTACCAAACGGCACCTCGCCCAGCAGGCCAAAGTCCACACTGGTGACCGTCTTGGGGCCAGAAACAAAGTGTCGGCCCTCGTAAAACTCGTTGTACATGGGCACGTAGCGCTTTGGCACCAGGCCCAAAAGCTCTCCCCTAAAGAGAACGGCAGCGCAGTTGTAGAGCTTGCCGGCCACGCGAACAGGCAGGCCTAGCAGCAGCAACGCGTCGACGTCGGCCGTGCGGGCAGCAATGGAAACCAAGCCGCGCTCGGCAGCGTCGAGGAGTGCATCCTGCCAGAACAGGTCCTCGCAGGTGTAGCCCGTGATGCAAAGCTCGGGCAGTACGACCACCTTAGCACCGCAATTACCTGCGGCTTCTTCGATGGCAGCCAGACAGCTCTCCACGTTAAACGCCACGTCGGCCACGCGGACGCGCGGCGTAATACTTGCAACTTTGATAAATCCGTCTTGCACAATGGCCTCCTTACATGCCGCTTGGACAACGGGTGCCGCATCCGACGACCACGATCCCAGCTGCGCATTGGGGTTTGCATCCAAGGTCAATGGCGAGAAACCCTGTGTACGGTAGCTACGAAGCGCGCCGACGGCAATCATTGCGGCGTTGTCGCCGCAAACTGACATCGGAGGCACCGTTACTCGAACGCCCATACGACCAAAGGTTTCCTTATATGCAGCTCTAAGTGCGGGGTTTGCAGCTACGCCGCCTCCCACGCAGAAATCGGAGACACCCGTCTCCTCAACAGCAGTTTTAGCCTTTGCAACCTGCACGTCAATAACAGCCTGCTCAAACGAGGCAGCCAGATCTGGCAGATTGATTGCTCTACCTGCGCGATTCTCGCCCTCAATGTAGGTAATAACGGCTGTCTTCAGGCCAGAAAGACTAAAGGAATAGTCGCCGCTATGCATCATCGCGCGCGGGAAGTGGATGGCCTTAGGGTTGCCCTGAGCTGCAAGTTTGCTGATCACGGGGCCACCTGGATAGCCGAGGCCGAGCGCCTTGGCAACCTTGTCAAAGGCCTCACCCACAGCGTCATCAATGGTGGAGCCCAGGACCACATAATCTCCCCAGGCACGCACGTGTACCAGCATAGTATTGCCACCCGAGACCAGGCTGGCCACAAATGGCGGCTCCAAGTCGGGCGTCTCAAACAGGTTGGCCAGCAGGTGGCCTTCCAGGTGATGAACGGGAATAAGCGGCAGGTCAGTGGCCACGCAGAAGCCCTTGGCAAACGCTACGCCCACAACAAGCGCACCAACAAGACCAGGACCTGCGGTAACACCAACGGCAGCCAGGTCAGACGGCACCAGCGTGTCGCAACCAAAGTGCACGCCCGCGCGGGCCATGGTCTCCTCGAAAAGACCCACAATAGCCTCGGTATGCTTGCGAGAAGCAATCTCGGGCACGACGCCGCCAAAACGAGCGTGGAAGTCAATTTGAGTTGCAACAACATTTGCGCAGACCACGCCGTGTGAATCCATAATGCACATGGCAGTCTCGTCGCACGAGGACTCTAGGCTGAGAATCAAATCCCCCGCCTCGCGCAGTGCTGCAAGCGTCTCTTCAGAGCGCTCACCTGCAACAATAGGCCACGGACGCACTGATGCATGGGGCTCGGGGTTTCTGGCCTCAAAGCCAGCGCCAACCGCCAAAGGCAGCTGCGCCGTCATCAAAAGCGCCGCGCAATCTGGACCGTAATATCCCGGGCGACGACCAACCTCGGCAAATCCCAGCTTGCTATAGGCACCCTGAGCTGGAGCGTTGTCCTCCTCCACCTCAAGAGTAATCGCGGATGCGCCCAACATCTGAGCATCGTATGCCACGCGTTCTACCAGCTTGGATGCAATTCCCTGGCGACGACGCTCAGGCGCGACCACCACTTCTTCCACCTCAAACTGAGCTCCTGCCAGGCGACCGCCCGCAAAGCCAATGACCGTTCCGCGGTCGTGAGCCAGCCACCAGCTGCGCCCAACGCCCGAGAGCTCGTCATAGAACACCTGCTTTGACCAGGCCGAATGCGCGGCATCAGCATACGTTGCTGCCTCCAGCTCGGCCACCTGATCCAGATCGTTCATCGTCATCGGACGAAGCTGCAGGTGAATATCAGCCAGCGCATCATCCACGCCGGTCAAAGTCACCGTTGCCGGCTCCTTGAGACCCAAACGCTTGCGCTCCGACTCCTCCGCGTCCGAAAGTCGCGTGTAAATGGGCAGCACCAACGCCGGATCGCCCGCGCCCGCCTGCTGATACTCGGGCATGCACACCGCGCGTACCAGGCCTTCTCCTGTTGGGAACCACGTTGCTTCATCGGTATATGTCGAGAAACCCGCGCGCTCAAAACGCTCACGGTACTTCACTAAGCCATTTCCCGTAAGCGTGAGCTGATCCTTATCAGTCCTACTCGACCACTCATCCACACAAACATCCGCCTTGAGGACGGTCTCCACTGGGAATGTTCTATGTGCTCCAGCGTCATCCAGTAGGTAGATGCCCGGATAGACCTCGCCGCGCATGGCGTCTGCAACAACACCAACGGTGCCGCGAACGCCCGCCTTCCACGCGCTGAACGCCATGGCATCAAGCGCGCTTGCGCCATAAAGCGGCAGGCCAGAGCCGCATGCAATGCCCTTTGCAGTTGCCACGCCAATGCGAACGCCCGTAAACGAACCAGGTCCTCTACCTGCGATAACAGCGTCAACATCAGCCATGGTTAGGCCAGCAGCTTTGAGCGCTTCCTGAACTGAGCCCACAAGCTCCACGTTTGCCTGGCGACGGCACAGGTGATCCGTGGACGCAAGTACCTCAACGTCAAACCCGCCGTCTGCGGCCGCCGCAGCGGCATCACGCCTGGTCAGACGCGCGACCGTACACGCCAGCATGTCTGTAGACGTATCAACCGCAAGCACTACGTTTGTTTCATTTTTTATAGCAAGCATAAACACTCTTCTCGGCGTAAAAACGCCTTGTATCACGCCAATATTTCTTCTTGTAACTCTATAACTATACGCCAAGCCACGCCCGCAAACAGCGCAAGTCCCAACCCCGCAAAACTTTTATGCACCGACTTATCTACCGGCGCGTATATACATCAGTACCTAATCAAAACCTTGGCTGGCGATAAACACTTTGAAGCCCATACTCTACACGTAAACTGCGAAAGTGAATAAAAATGATTGCTATAGAGAATTTACGGTTTCCACCCTATTGCTCTAGGCAATCTTGCTATTTGGTTTATAGTTAATCCATCAGCGCCCACCCAAGGCTACGCAATGCGTCCTGAAATGCGGTGGGCCATTTTCATAACATTGAAAAACAGAAAAAAGGCAGCCCACCCAGAGCTGCCTTCAACGCACACTATGTCTCCGCAGCACCTAGACTGCGTGCTCTGTCTCAGCTCCCTTTTCCTCCTTGAGAAACTGCATATCCAGAGCCTTAATAAACGGCAGGTAGATTGCCATATCAATCAAAATCAATACGAGCTGAAGTAAAGCGCCCTGCCATCCGCACAGAAGAAATCCCGAGATCAAAGGAGGGGTACTTCCAGGCAGCATAATACCGTTGCACAGAGGCACCAAGCCGGCGCTCATTGCGGACCACGCAATTAAAACGTTAACAACCGGCGTAAAAATCAGAGGAATTGCCATGATGGGATTCAGTACTATCGGCAGTCCGTACATGACAGGCTCGTTGATACCAAAAATACCAGGCACAATGGAGATCTTTGCAATGTCTTTTGCACGGCGAGAATTGCAGAACAAAAATATCACAATCAGAAGCGAAAGGGTTGATCCTCCGCCACCAAACAGCGCAAAGAATGCATCAAACTCTCGATTGATAATGTTAGGTAGCGCAGCGCCGGCGGAAAAGGCGGCCTGGTTTTCCAGCGTAAGCGCGGTCAAAATCGGCGTAAAAATAGGGCTCGTAATGTTTGACCCGTTAATGCCAAAGAACCAGAAAATACCCTGAATGATGTAAGCAATCGCCAGAGCCCACACGGTTCCACCAAGCATGGTCAGTGGAATCTGCAACATGGAATAAATGCAGGTAAACGCATCTCCCCAAGGAGTGAGCGCAAACAAAACGCTAATCGCCCACACTGCGGCAAACGTAAGCGACATCGGAACCAGAGCACTAAACGCAAGCGAGACAGACGTAGGAACGCCCTCCGGCATCCTAATAACCCAGTTCTTCTTGATAGCAAATCCAAAAATGGACACCGACAAAAAGCCTACGATAATCGCTACAAACACACCCCTCGCACCGGTCCACGCAAGAGGAATGCTCTCCACCAAAAATGGCTGAGAAGCTCCCTGGGGCAAAAATTCAGTCACCTGAGGCATCAAAATAAACCAGCTGACGAGCGAAACCATACCAGCAGAAACTCGATCCTCTAAACCAAGTTGATCAGCAAAGTTGTAGCCAATCTCGAACGACAAAAATATTGCCATGAGCGAAACAGTGCAGGCAGAAGGAATGGCCAACAGCGAGAAAAGCGACTTGCCCTGAATCGTAGTGGATTTCAAGAAATCAACCCACGCAGGAATTGGCAGATTACCTACCAGCGTAAACATTGATCCGATAATAAGGATTGGCATGAGCATGGCAAAAGAGTCGCGCATAGTAAGAAGATATTTATTCTTACTCACCAACTCTGCCATTGGCATAAGTTTTTTCTCAAGGCATTTCGCTACATTCATACAGTCCCCAAAACAGCACGTAAATCCATACAAAATTCAGAAGTGAGAATCTTATAACAAATGCAACGAAAGCCGTCTATCGCAAAGTCATTCACATAAAATTCACCTGCAAACAACACCATACCCATTCCAAATACCTTAAATTTGTTATTAAAAAACCTGGCGAGAAGATTGCTCCTCTCGCCAGGTGACTAACCTGTCAGTTCTTGCCGCGACCCGGACCGCCATCGCTGCCACTTCGACCGTCACTGGGTGCCCATCACTGCGACCCGCAGCCCGCGACCGCCTGCGACCACGACCCGCTACTTGCTCGTCAACCGCTCGACAAGCTTGTTGATTTCCCACTCGGTCATGCCTACATCAGTCAGATACTTGCGAGCTCCGGCTGCGTAATCTGCGCCGTCGAGCGAACCGTACGTAGGCACCCCAGCAATGCAGCGAGCGATGTCGTCGAACTTCACGTCAACAACGGCGTCGTAACGAGCCTTGTCGTCCTTCTCGTTAATGCCGTAATAGTTGTCGTAGGTAATCATGTAGTCGTCGCGCATCTCGTCGTAGGATGCGCCGCAAAGTGCCTCGAGAAGAGCGCAGACAAAGCCCGTACGATCCTTACCCTCGGTGCAGTGAATAAGGTAGGGGCCCCTTATGCAGAATTATCTCGCGCAGACCCGCTACCAGGCGATAAGCATATTGGCCGCCCCGATAATTGGCGTTGAGGTTAAGAGCCGCAACATTCCCTGCGTCGTACAGGCTCTTTGTGCCACGTAATGTCGTAGTCCGCATTCTGGTAATAGCCCTGAATCTCTTCGTTGGTGTCCGCGAGGTCCAAGATAAACTGCACGCCACACCTCTGGGCAAGATCTGCCGCGTAAGGTGCGCGATTGTTCTGGTTATCAATAGGCGACGCCGAGCGATACATCACGCCCTCGGCAAGATTTCCGCCCTTCATGGGACGGAAGTTGGCAAAGACCTCGTCACTTGCGTAGTCGGAGCGATTATTGGTGTACGTTGCATCCAGGGCCTTCTGAACTGTTGCGTACTTCTGCTTCTCGTGGAGCGTCACCGTAGCCATGTCTCCATGCTTAAGACCAGCGGATTTCCCACAGAGGCTCACCATTATTTACGCACACATAGACGTAAGGGATAGCCCGGATATGCAACAACCAGAGGGCTCGTTGGTTTTGGTGTAATAGCCGTTGTAGTACGGAATGTCGGAGAGCTTGTATCCATTGCTAAACGTAACGTCCACGCTGTCGCCGTACTCAAAGCCCAGGTTATTGAACTCGTCGATGGCGATATCCAGGTAGCTGCCACCAAACTTGGGTTCGTAAATTGTCTCGATTTCCCCGTTGTGATTGACGACTGCGTTGCTTGCTGGGCAGGGTTGTTCTGCAGGAACGGAAACACGTTGCATCCCAACCAGCGCAAACGAGAGCACCAACGTTATAAACACGCTTAAAGCCGTTGTAAAGCGTTTCTGTAACTTATGCATTTCTCGACCCGATTCTGCCGATCCTGCGCGTCAAATGATCCCACAGGTTAAAAGACCATGCGCACCCAATGGCGGCGCTCGTCCAGTGGTTTCGCACGTCCAATGATCCCGTACGTCCAATGGCGTCGCTCGTCCAAAGATTCATGCGCGTCCAATGGTGCCGCACGTCCACACCGCACCACTTTGACTATACGACTGACGAGAAACCCCACCTGTCCAAACAGATGGGGTTCACATGAACGGTGTCGTTTTATCAGTGGGTGGAAACGCTGTCTATACAAAAGACAATCAACTTACGTTTATTAAGAGTAAGGGTCAAGCTATAAAAAAATAACGTTCAGAGAGAGCTTTTTAATAATCAACTTCTTCGTATACACTCAAGTTTAATTGTTTCAATACATAGTAAAAGTCTCATAGAAATAATACAATCTCATCATATTTAATAATTTAATTTAAAAATTTATAATATATAGGATTGATACTCAATGCAGATACTTATATCACTATAGTTTTTAAAGTAGATAGAATAGCTCATCTGTGTATACAACATAAAAATTTCCGTTAAACTTAGTAATGGGACAAAAATCCATTAAAAAGCAGTTGAATACGGGGAAATATATGGAGTTGCCATTTTTTTCTACAAACATTAATGAGCAAATCTTGTCTGAGCGTTATCCTAAGATTTTAACAACGCTGTTACTTGATAGAACTACCAAGCATAATATTGTTTGGGCAACAGATGACTACACAAACGTTAGCTCAAAGCATAAAGCTAATGAAGAAATTACGGTTGCTTCTATTACTAACCAATACTCTGGATTAATTGCACCGCGTGTTACTAAATCACGTGATTTACAGATAGCACGCACTAAAGGTAAAGCTGAAGTTTTCACTCCATCATGGATTTGCAACGAGCAAAACAATTTAGTTGATGAGGCTTGGTTTGGTAGAGAAGATGTTTTTAATCAAGCCGCAGACAAGATTTGGCTTGCTACTACTGATAAGATTCCCTTTATTAGTACGCCTTCCAAAAGTTGGAAAGCATATGTAGATGAAAGACGTTTAGAGATTACTTGTGGCGAAGCTCCTTATCTAGTCAGCCGCTACGATACAACGACTGGTGAATTAATTCCACTTAAACAACGTATTGGTCTTTTAGATCGGAAACTTAGAATTGTCAACGAGAACGTTGACTCGGAATCAGATTGGCTTAAATGGTCTAAACGTGCCGTTGAGTCTGTATATGGTTTTGAATATCAAGGTGACAATCTACTATTAGCACGAGAAAACCTTCTTGCAACCTATGTAGACTACATGTATGACTTTTTGCAGCGTATACCTACTGAAATAGAACTCTTCGATATAGCTACGATTATTTCTTGGAATCTCTGGCAAATGGATGGTTTAACAGGATGCCCGCCATATTATGATAAAATATCCCAGTATGTTCAAACTTCTTTATTTGATCTTATAGAAGAAGCTACCGAGACACAAATACCCACTCCTAAGCCATGTCAAATAAAAAGACTAGCGATCTAAAAAAATTAACAAGTTTAATGATTTACTTTCATAGGAAAAATAATGAATCAAGTAGATAATATCGAATTATTAGATAAAGCTTATATATGGAAGAGTTACACCGCACATTTATGCCTTTCAAACTGGCACTATTCCCAACTATTTAAAAATTGGTGACACTTACCGTCCTGTCAGCGTTCGTCTAAAGGAATGGGAGCTCAAATTCTCGATGTAAAGAAAAAAATATGAACATAAAGCAACCGTAACGGATAACGTTTATTTCCGTGATCATGCAGTCCACTATTACCTGGAGACATCCCTTTGGCAAAAGAACGGCTAAAAGCCCCGAACAATTACCTAAAGAAAAATCTCTACTATAGTCGTGAGTTCTTCAGGAAGTCATGCCCTCTGAGATTGATGATGCAATAAGCGATATCTGTAAACAATATAATTCACATAATTCAACATACACCTATTATGATACAAATAAGCATCTTTCAGTGACTGTTCACTACGAACGTGGTCCTAAGTGGAAGCTTCGTCCGAATCAGAAGAAAGCGGTTGATAATTTTATAAAGGCAATAGGTAACGGTCGCACTAATCTCCTAATGTATGCAGTTATGCGTTTTGGAAAAATCGTTCACTTCACTTGCTTGTGCCAAAGCCATGAACGCCAAAAACAGTACTCATTGTTTTCAGCAAAAAGCTGATGTCCGCGATGAATGGAAGAAAAATATAGAGAAACCTGGCAATTTTGCAGGGTATAACTTTAAGCTCAAAAGAGTTACTTGAAAATGATAACGCTATTGCAGATATTCACTCAAAAAATGAAACAGCGGTTATTTTTTTAACCTTACAAGACTTACAAGGTCCTACGATTAAAGCAAAACATGCACAAGTCTTCAATAATAAGATTGACTTATTAATTATTGATGAAACGCACTTTGGCGCTCGCGCTCAAAGCTATGGTGAAATTTTACGTAATGTGCATTCAAGCGAAGAGCAAAAGATATTAAAAATGATCTAAAAATTTATTAATAAGCAAGAAGACGAAAAAGTTGAGCTAGAAGACGCTGAAGAACAGCTCAAGGAACTGAAAGGCTAAAAATACGCCTGCACCTATCTGGTACTCCATATCGTATTTTAATGGGATCAGAGTTTGAACCAGAGGATATCATTTCTTTTTGTCCAATTTACTGATATTGCTCATGAACAAGCTGCTTGGGATGCTAAAAAACTTAGATAATGATGATATTGAGGAGTGGGATAATCCTTATTTTGGGTTTCCTCAAATGATTCGGTTTGCTTTTCATCCGAGTCAGAGTGCGATTGAGAAGATGAATGAACTTAAAAAGCATGGTGTAAGTCTTGCTTTATCCGCTCTATTTAAGCCGCAGTCTATTAAAAAGACACAAAAAAACATTTTGGACATCAAAAATTTATTCATGAAAAGGAAGTTTTTGAGTTTCTAAAAATTATCGATGGCGCTTCTAGTGACTCAAAGTTACTGGGGTTTTTAGACTACGACAAAATCAAGCAAGGGCAAATGTGCAGACATCTTGTAATGGTCTTACCGTATTGCGCTTCTTGCGATGCCATGGAAGCCCTCATTCAAAAACACCTTGGCGACTTTAAAAAAATCTAGGTGACTATGAGATTCTCAATATTTCGGTGTTGACGCACAGCACACGTTCCGTACGCCAACAGAAATTAAAACCCGTATTATTCAACTTGAGTCAAAAGGTAAAAGACACTTACTTTAACGGTAAATCGCATGCTCACAGGATCAACTGTTGAACAGTGGGATACCATGATTTATCTTAAAAGATACAGCAAGTCCACAAGAATACGATCAAGCAATTTTTAGGCTGCAGAACCAATATGTCCGTGAATTAAGCGATGGAAACAAAATAATTAAAGAATGCTTAAAACCACAAACGTTGCTGGTTGATTTTGATCCGCATCGCCTCTTCACTATGCAGGAACAAAAGTCATTAATTTACAATGCCAATACTGAGAAAAATGGTAATCAGCTACTCGGAAAGCGCATAGCTGACGAACTGCGCATTTCGCCAATCATTACCATGAATCATAACCGTCTAGAACAAGTAGAAGCTAGTGACATTCTTAAAGAAGTAAGTCGCTACAATAATGCTCGCTCTATTACCGATGAAGTGAATGACTTACCTGTAGATTTCTCTATCTTGAACGATGCTCAAATGCGCCTTGTGATTGAATCACAGAATCCCTTTGGTTCGAAAGCAGGATTAACACTAGAAGCTCATGAAAATGATACTGATGGACAAAATCTTGACATTGACGAATCTGCTATAGACAAACATGATGATAAAAATGATTCATTTGAGAAAACGCTACCACTACTTTCAACAGATAACAAAGAAGCGAAAGATCTAGAAAATAAAATACGAACGTATTACCAGCGTATCCTCTTCTTCTCGTTTCTTTGTCCAGAGCCAGTAAAATCGCTAGATGACATTTTAGAAACATTGCATCAAGGCAAAAATCAGCGACTTTCACAAAATCTTAATGTTAGACTAAATGATCTTGAGGTTTTGCGAAAAGCTCTCAATGCTTTTAAACTTAGTGCTCTTGATTATAAGATTCAAAAATATCTCAACGCTTGCAACCGATGAAAACCTTAATCCGCTTGAACGCGCTATAACATCGCTTTGCAAAATTTAGCCGTATGTCAGTTTCTGAAATCATCACACCAATAAAAGTTGCTGATGAAATGGTAGCGATGCTTCCAGAAGACAAATTACGACATATCATCACATCGGGTGAAAAACTACTTGATATTGCCTCAAAATCAGGCGAATATACAGTAGCGCTTGTTAAACGACTAAAAAAATTGGGCTTCACACTCAGTGAGATAAAAAGCAGTATCTGCGCCATTCCCACCTCAAGTGTAGCATATGAGTTCACAAGGCGTTTCTACGAGATACTTGGGCTAGATATAACATGTATTGCCAGCCACTTTACGAGTTATGACCTTCTCGATATTAAATCAAATAGTGAAGAGGTAAACTACAAACGAATAACTGAATTGCTCAGTCAAAAGAAATCTTTTGCTGAAATTACACTACAAGATAAAGTCCAAGGGGGTGATACGGTGAAATTTGGAGCAATCGTAGGAAATCCACCATATCAAGAAAGTGACGGAGGAGCACAGGCTAGCGCCCGTCCTATTTACCATAAATTTGTTGAAATTGCTAATGAAGCTACTGCTCGACTAGCTTCACTTATCATACCTACTCGTTGGTATGCGGGTGGTAAGGGTCTCGATCAATTCAGAGATCAAATGCTATCAAGTAAGCATATTAGCCAACTTCATGATTTTATTAATCCAGAAACTATATTTCCAGGTACAAATAATCGCGGCGGTGTTTGCTATTTCTTGATTGATAAAGAATATAATTCAGATATCTCTAATGGGACTCTAATAGTCACGTATGAAAAATAATGTTAAACATAAAGCTATACGAAAACTCAATACTTTTTAACTCTGGAATGTTTATGCGTGATTCTCAAGGTGTAACAATCGTTGATTCTATTTTGCACAATGAAAGTTTTTCATCTTTATCAGAACATATTTCTTCTGCAAAAGCATTTGGATTTAGGTCTTTCTTTATAAAAGACAAAAAGATTTAAATCATCAAAAATCAATTTATCTGATCCGGTTACCTGCTATGGTAGTCGAGGAACTATCGGATATGTAGAAAGAAAAGAGGTCACCACAAATTCGGACAAAATTGATTCTTGGAAAGTTTTTTTGTTCCAAGAGCTAATAATATCGGAACGGAATTAAATGATGATAATCAAAATTTCTTTTCGGTTGGCTTCGGTACTGTGTACAGAAACGTTTGTTGTAGTCGGGTTGAATTTAAATTTAAGTGAGTCTCAAGCAGCTCATTTAGCAAAATACCTACAAACGAAATTTGCTCGCTTCCTTCATTCAATGGCTAAAATAAGCCAAGATGCAACGAGAAAAACATACCGCTTCGTTCCCACCCCAAACCTAGACGAAAATTCACCTATTAATTGGGACTTGTCTTTAAATGATATTGACGAACAACTCTTTACTTTCTACCGATTAACTGAAGAAGAAAAGCAACATATTCGTAGCTCTATTAAAGACATGGATTAACGTGAGTATCATATGGAAAAATAAGTCTAAACTAATTCATTTACTTGATGCTCGTGCAGATCGTCTTTTGTATACCTATCGTACACAAGAAAAAGCTGCTGACAGGTATGAACATTGGGAAAAAATTCGTAAAAGACTTTCAATCAGCTTAACTGTCATAACTACAAGCACTCTACTTACTAGCATTGCCGGCATTCTATTAAATGAGGTATGGGGAAATTTTGCAGTCGCAGTCATAGCCACCTTAGCAACTGGCGCATCTTTCTCAGGAGAATTCTTTGATTTCAAATCGAGGATAGCTGAACATCAAAAAGCGGCTGTTGAAATTAGATATCTCTTTGAAAAATACGAATCTCTAATTTCTGATCTTAATGCTTCAGCTGTTTCAGACGAGGAGGCTCGTAAGCTACGTGATAAGCTAGAACGAGAAGAGCAAAATATCCTCTTAACAGCTCCTAGAACAACAACTAAAGATTATAACAAAGCAAAAGATGCTATAGAAAATAACGAGAAGATTCAGTCTTCCCAGAAAGAAATTGATAGTAGAACACCAGGAAGAATACAATAAGGCGGTAGTGGAGTATACGTGAACACATTTAACCTTTTTGACGAAATCTTCGAAAATCTCCAAATTTCTAATAAGGAAGAAATAAAAAAATCGTAGAAACGAAATTACAAAAGCCCTCAATAAAGAATTTAGAGGAACAGATTCAGAAACAACTAATCGACTAATGGTTGGCTCATGGGGACGTCATACTGCCATAGACGGCGTCTCTGATTTAGATTTACTTTATATTCTCCCTTCCTATCTGTATAACGAATATCATAAGTTAGGAGGGGCAAGCAAAGTCCTATCTAGAGCAAAACAAGGAATAGCAGTTCATTATTCACAAACTGATATTCGGGTAGACCGTCTAGTAATCGTAGTTAATTTCAACAATTATAAATTTGAAGTACAACCTGTATTTGAGCAAAAGGATGGCTCATTTTTTTATATCCAGATACATATTCCGATTCTTGGAAAATAACCAAACCTCGAGATGAGATTGAAGCTATATCTAACCTAGATGATATATCTAATGGAAATGCACGAAAAATCTGTAAATTAGCTCGTGCATGGAAAAATAAACATGACGTTATTATGGGTGGTCTTCTCATCGATACTATGGCATGGAGGTTTCTTCAAAACAATGAAAAATATTTAAATACTACAAATTGCCCACGATTATATGATGTGTGATTTCTTTAAATTTCTAAGCGATTTACCAGATCAAGAATCATGGAATGCTCTAGGTAGCAACCAACATATTAAAGTCAAGAAAAATTTTCAATCAAAAGCTAAAGAGGCTTATAACCTCTGCTGTGAAGCTATTGATGAAAGCGATGAAAATAAAGCTAATAAAAAATGGAGAGCAGTATTTGGAAAATTTGTACCGTTAAATAAATATGAACGATTGACAAATTCTCTCTATTCATCGTACGACGATACCGAACAATTTATCGAAAATTTTTATCCTGTTGATTTACAGTACGAAATAACCCTTGAATGTAAGGTAACTCAGAATGGATTCAGATCAGCCAATTTAAGTCAAATGATAAAAAATCATGTCTGGCTTAGACCAAGTAAAAACCTTGAATTTTATATTTCAAGTACGGACGTTCCGGCTCCTTATATTGTTAAGTGGAAAGTTCGCAACTGCGGAGTAGAAGCTGAAAGACGTAATTGTATAAGGGGACAAATTGTCGATGGAACACGTGATTACACTAGAAATGAACATACAGATTTTCAAGGAGAGCACTATGTTGAATGTTACGCCATTCGTTATGGTGTAGTAGTGGCAAAGGGTGTCATTTCCGTACCCATTACAACGAGCTAAGTAGTAATGTGAATCTCTTCCTATTAACAACTATCTATATATGGAAACTCAATTACTACCTTAACTCTCCCTGTA
>BNJU01003958.1_pt1 | contig 70356 bp, 68 predicted proteins | sample 8539281 | NCBI WGS metagenome assembly BNJU01 (sample SAMD00202456, study PRJDB9452) | human saliva metagenome | isolation source: human saliva | place: Japan | reverse complement strand
AGCATAAGCAGGTTGTCGTTCGGGAATCAAATTCGGATCGCGTGACCCTGATCTCTGAACTATTCTGCTTTTTCCACACCGGTAGGATTACTCCTTCCGGTTCGGCACTTCCGCCGTCCGGTACCGCCGTCGAACCGTGCGGTTGCGTCGGCAGCGAGGAGTACTATAGCCACGTCTAGCCAACTCCTGTCAAACGACTTCTGCGCGACCTGCGTCACACCTACGTTCTCAGGATGCCAGGTCCGGTTTCCCCGCTCCGACGCCTCGCTTCACCATTGCTCCGCTCTGCATCGCGTCGTGGCGGACTGCGCGGGTTCTCAGGAGGCGCGGGCGCGGGAGGCCTGGTAGGCGGCCCCCACGATGCCCTGCCGTGTTGAGCAGCTGGGCCGGGACGATCGGGGTCTTGAGCTCGAGCAGCGGCAGGTACTTCTCGTGCTTGCGGGAGACGCCCCCACCCACGACGAACAGGTCCGGGGAGAAGAGCATCTCCACGTGGGAGTAGTAGCGCTGGAGGCGCTTGGCCCACTTCTTCCAGGACAGGTCCTGGGCGGTGCGCTGCCCGGCCGAGGCCCGGCTCTCGGCGTCGTAGCCGTCAATCTCCAGGTGCCCGAGCTCGGTGTTGGGGACCAGGGTTCCGTCAACAATGACGGCCGAGCCGATCCCGGTGCCCAGGGTGGTGACAATGATGGTCCCGGGCACGTCCTTGGCGGCACCGAAGGCGACCTCGGCCAGGCCCGCGGCGTCGGCGTCGTTGAGTCCGGTCACCGGCCGACCCAAGGTGCTCGCGCATGAGCTCGGTGAGGTTGACGCCCGTCCAGGACTTATCGAGATTGGCGATGAAGGGGACGGTGCCGTGGACGATCGGAGCGGGCAGGGCCACGCCGACCGGGACGTCGTCGCCCACCTCGAGCTGCTCGAGGAGCTCGCGGCAGACCTCGGCGACGGCCGCGGGTGTGGACTCCTCGGGAGTGTCGATGCGGACGCGCTCACCAATGAACGTGCCCGTGGCCAGGTCGACCAGGGCGCTCTTGACGCCCGATCCGCCGATGTCGATCCCGCATGCCACGGAAACTGCTGATGCTGTCGAAGTCGCGAGGTCCTCCTGGTACTACGCGTCCTCGCGGCCGCCGCCCAGCCTAGTGCAGGGACGGCGACCGCGAGGACGGTCGGAGGAAACGATGGCTGCCGGAGACTCCAGCAGCGCCCCTCAGTCGCGAGTGCTCTCCTGGCGGGCGCCCCGGTAGAGGTACCACAGAGTGCCGACGAACAGCACCACGCCCACCCAGGGGGCGATGCCTGCGAAGCTCTCGGGCATGATGGCCAGCGGGTCCGCCTTGCCGCCGAAGGCCACGACGATCCCGGCGTAAACCACCCCGGCGAGGCTCTCGCCGACGATGAGGCCGGTCGCCATGAGCGTGCCCATGCGCTTGGCCCGCTCCGGGTTGGCGGTGCGCTCGGCCCAGCGGTCGTAGAGGTGACCGAGGGCGGCACCGATCGGGATCATGACGGTGACGGCCGTGGGCAGGTACATGCCCATGCCGACGGCGAGCGGCGGCAGGGAGTACTTGCTGTTGCGACGCAGGATCTCATCGATGGCGATGACGACGGCGCCAATGAGGGCGCCCAGCCCCAGCAGGCTCCAGTTGAGGTCCCCGCCGAGGACGCCCTGAACCAGGTGCTTGATGAGGTTCGCCTGGGGCGCGGCCAGAGCGTCGTTGCTGGCGCCGGGGGCACCGGCGAAGCCGAAGGCCCTCTGCATGAGGCTGAGCACCGGAGGGATGACGATGGCGCCGAAGACGACACCGATGACGAGCGCCACCTGCTGCTTCCACGGGGTGGAGTCGACGAGCTGGCCGGTCTTGAGGTCCTGGAGGTTGTCGTTTGAGATGGTGGCCACGCCGAAGACGACCGCGGTAACGAACAGGGTGTAGGCCACCAGGGTGCGGACGTCGTCAGGGCGAGGAGGTGGTGGCGATGGTGCGAACCAGCGCGGCCGCGGTGACCGCCACGAGGATGCCGACGCCGGAGATCGGCGAGTTGGAGGAGCCGATGAGGCCGGCCATGTAGCCGCACACCGAGGCGACGACCAGGCCGGTCAGCAGGATGAAGAGGATGGAGACGATGATGAGGCCCGTGGCGTGGTGAGCCATGGAGGTTCCGTGCAGGAACAGCCACAGGAGCACACCGATGGGGCAGCATGGAGCCGACGGTGACACCGATGACCGTCTTCATCGACAGGTCGCGCTCGGTCAGGGGGATCTCCTCACCGGCGTCGCGCTTGGCGCTGGAGGCCAGGGACTCGCGGATGCCGGTGACGATGGGACCGAGGATCTTCAGGAAGGTCCAGATGGCGGCGATGGCGATGGCGCCGGCGCCGACGATCCGCACCTCACTGGCGAAGGTGGCGCCCACGAAGTCGGCGAGGTCCTTGTCGGCGACCGCCGTGCCCCAGGTGCGCATCGGGAGCAGCACCCCGTAGGAGATGAGCAGGCCGACGATCATGGCGATGCCGACGCCGACGCCGACCAGGTGGCCCACGCCGGCCAGCGCCAGGGACAGGGAGGTGCCCATCATCGTGGCACCGGCACCGACCCGGAAGACCCCGGAGATGTCGACGCTGATGGCCTTGAGGGCGTTGAGGAAGTACAGGGCCGCCGAGGCGATGGAGCCCCGCACGATGACACCCAGTCCACGGCTGGACTCCTCGGCCCCTTCGCTGGTGTCGCCCACGCGCAGGACCTCGGCGCCGGCCACGCCCTCGGGGTAGGGCAGGTCGGAGTTGGTCACGAGCGCGCGCCGCAGCGGGATGGAGTAGGTGACGCCGAGGATGCCGCCCAGGATGATGACCAGGACGGTCTGGAGGTAGGGGAATCCGGTCCACCAGCCCACGATGATGAGTCCAGGCAGCACGAAGATGATGGCGGACAGCGTCCCGGCCGCCGAGGCGATCGTCTGGACGATGTTGTTCTCCTGGATCGTGTGATCGGAGAAGCGGCGCAGGATCGCCATGGAGATGACGGCGGCCGGGATCGAGGTGGCGAAGGTGAGCCCCACCTTGAGGCCGAGGTAGACGTTCGCCGCGGTGAAGATGAGCGTGATGATGCCGCCGATGATGATGCCGCGAGCAGTCAGCTCCTTGACCGGGCCGGAGCCGGCACTGGACGGCTTCGCCGCAGTGGAGCCGCGTGAGGTTGTTGTGGACATGGTGAGATCTCTCGATGTCGGGATGATTCCGGGGTGAGAGTAGCACCGTGTCCGAAAACGATCGTTAACAGCTCATTCGATGCACAACGGATCAGGGCGGCCGTCGTCGTCCTCAACACTTCGACCGAATCTTCAGAAACGACGCGGCTCCGGGTCTTTTATGAAGATTCGGTCGAAGTGTTAGTGGGGCACGGGTCGAAGTCAGAGTCAGACGTGAGCAGCGGGCGCGATCGCCTCACTGCGAGGTCACCTCGACCTGCTGGCGGGTGTTCCACCCCATCTTGGCGCTGGTGACCATCCCCCAGACCCGCAGGGGACGCAGGATCAGTGCGGACCACAGCGTCGCCACCGGGGACAGGAGGAGGCTGGCGTACCTCTGGGGGCCGGTGGTGTCCGAGCGCCACACGGAGATGTACCGCGAGCCCTGCGCTAGTCCAATCGCCAAAGGCACCAGCACCACCGTCGGCGGCACACCGCCGCCCAGGACGAGCGGACGCCACAGCAGCAGATAGACGAAGACCGAGATCACCAGCCAGATCTGCATCCACCCGGTGGCCTGGCGCCACCAGCCCCACGAGAGGACCGGCAGGAAGCGGATGCGCCAGAGCCCGCGGATGAAGGAGCCGCGGAACCAGCGCTCCTGCTGGCGGTAGTGGTGGCTCCAGCGGTCAGGCATCCAGGCGAAGGCGAAGGCCGAGGGCTGCTGGACGGTCCTGCCGTGCAGCAGGGCGAAGAGGGTCAGCATGGAGTCGTCGGAGAACTCCACGTGCCGCCCCAGATAGCTCTCGTTCAGGTAGGTGTCGATGTTCTCGGCCAGGATGGAGCACCGGTAGGCGGCCAGGCCGCCGGAGTTGACCATGACCGAGCCGAGCTGCGACATGAAGGAGCGGTCGATGAGCTGCTGGCCGACGAAGATCACGTCGGTGACCCGGGCGAGCAGGTTCTCCCGGTTGTTGATCGCCAGGATGACACCGGCCACTGACATGACCCGGGGGTCGCTGAAGGGCTGGACGATCTCATGGAGGGCCTCGGCGTCGAGCATGGAGTCGGAGTCGACGGTCACGAACAGGTCGGCGTCACGGATCTTCCTGAAACCGTGCACCTGCGCGTGGCGCTTGCCCTCATTGGGGGTGCGCTGCCAGCTGGCGTAGATGCCGGCCAGCGCCGCCTGCCGGATGAACCAGTCCCGCTCCGTCACATAGGCGCCCTGGGTGGAGCCGTCGTCGACGACGTGGATCTCGGCCGGCGGCGAGCTCTGGTGCAGCAGGGCGGAGAGCATCCGCACCACGACGTCGGGATCCTCGTTGTAGAGCGGCACGAGCACGGCGACCCGATGCGCCTCGCCGCGGCCGATGACGCGCCCCTCGAAACCGGCCACCACGAGCTGCACGGCCACGATCACGAAGAGGACATCGAAGGTCCACACGATCCACGCGTCCAGGACGTGGTGCCGGCTGACCAGCACGCGCCAGCAGAGCCACCCCACCACACCGAGGGCCACGACGACGGCGGGCAGGGGCCCACCGGCCCGCATAAGTGCCCGGGGCAGCCCGGTGGCGTCGGCCGATCGCTGAGCCTCGTCCGGCGTCGTCACCGGGGTGCGCACGGCGACCACCCCACCGCGCCCTGCGCCCCGCTTCTCGCCGCATCCCTCTCTGTGGACCGCCCAGAGTCGCGTCCCGCGCTTGAACAGCAGCTTGACCGCGAAGCAGGCCAGCAGGATGACCAGGCAGACCAGCAGCACGAGCGGACCGAAGGACCAGGTCATAGCGTCAGTCTTTCCGTATCGGGGTGCCGGTTCCGCTCCAGGAGGCGACGGCGCCTCAGGCCAGGGCGGGCGACTGGCTGCGCATGACCTCGGGAACCGTCTTGACGGGCAGGCCGGAGTCAGCCACTCGCCTCATGAAGCGCTCGAAGCTGTCCGCTCTGATCGACTCGGGGGCTCCGTCGGTCTGCTCGTCGATGCGGTGGAAGACCATGTGGGTCCAGCAGCGGTGCTCCCGGCAGCGGGCCAGCGCCTTCTCAACCTGAGACTCGGTGGTGTAGGCGCCGCAGTAGAAGACGCGCAGCCGGAACGGGTCCCCCGGCGCGAGGGTCTCCGGGGCGTTCTCGATGGTGCGCATCGAGGTGAAGTAGTCCTGGGAGGTGCGCAGCACGAGGTCGTTGTACCGCCCCATGGGCAGGGCGAAGTGGGCGGCACCCTCTGGGTAGCCGTGCTCGAGAAGGAAGGACCTGATGGTCTCCAGCTCCCGACGCACCCCCGCCTCGTCGAGGGTGGTGAGATCGGTGGAGGCGTGGGCAGCGATGTCCCAGCCGTGACGCTCGCGCATCTCGGTGAGCTGGGCGGTGCTCATGCGGCCGGGCAGTCCGACCTTGTCGGCGATGACGTAGGAGGTCGCCGCACCGATGCCGCAGTCCTGCAGGATCGCCCGGGCCGTCTTGTAGTCGCTGTCGTAGCCGTCGTCGAAGGAGATGGAGACGATGCCGCTGGCGGCCGAGGGCAGGGTGGCCAGGTAGCCGAGCCACAGGCGACTCGGGCGACGAGTCGGAGGCGGGGACGATCTTCAGGCGCACTCGCGTCACCCGGTCCAGCCGAGGATGGCCGACGACGGCGCGCTCGGCGGCGCGGTTGACGGTCACCCGGCACCAGGTACCGGTGCGCAGCGTGCGCATGTCGGGAGCCACGTCCAGGCGCAGGCAGTCCTCGCCCTCGCCGCCGAGCTCGAGCTGGATGCTCTCGATCTGCCGGTAGTCCTCGGCGCGCAGCCACAGGTCCCACTGGCAGTCGGTCATGTCGACTCCCGGCAGGGACAGGTCCGCACTGGTGGGGCGGCCGGAGTCACCGGTGGTGGTGATCTCCAGCGACTGGGTCCCGTGGGAGTGGGTGGAGGTGTCAGGGCGGATGGAGCCATGTGGGGATGAGAGCGCCCAGGCGCGCGGGTCCTGCATATCCGATAGCACCTGCGACGGGCGCTGCGGGCAGGGCCGGCGGCCGGGGCCTGGGGAGGCGTGAGCCGCCGTCTGTAGCTCAGGCAGAAGAGTGCTCGAGGCGGCCAGGGCGAGACCGCCCATCAGAAAACTGCGGCGCCTCATCCGATCATGCTGCGGCAAGGTACTTCCCCCATTAACAGTCCACTCGGTTGGTTTCCTGTCCAGGATACTCACGAGATCGCCGTCACCGCAGACAAAAGTCTCGAGCACCCACCCTCGACGGTCTGCCGCATCGTGCTGCCAGCCCGTCACGTCCCCGCAATTCCGCGCAGTTCCGCATATCACCACCAACTCCAAGTGACATACGTCACTTCGATATCGCCAGAATCGGACTCAACCACTCACAGCGAGCCGCAGCGCCTAGGTCCGTTGACACGACTACCACCGACAGTGGCCACCACCCCCAACACACCCAAAACACTCGTATCGACACAGATCCGAGCAGTCATCAGCTCAGATCTCCGCAAGACTATCCCACAACCCAGGAAGGCAACTCCAAGCCTGCATCGCCAGCAAACTGTTGCCACCTCAGATGCAGGACCAACCTCCAAAAATCCCCAAAAAGACGACACTCAAAAACTCAAAGCACAACAACGAATACACCTACCGAACAGACAGGTTCTCGCCTTTGGAGGCCCGCCTAAGCGCGTCGACAAAACGGATATTCAGTGGATCACACCGATCAAACCAGTCAATTTTAGCAAGTTCACAAACGTGATCGCGAAAACCTTTTAAAAATTTTACCCTCTCCCCGGCATCGGTCCCAGGGTACACAATCATTAACGCATCGCTTCCAACAGGGACCAACGATTCACCAAAATGATCCAAAGTACTCCACAACCGGTGTCTGCCATCGATTAGCGAAGAAGACCAAGGGTCTACCCGAACCGAACTACCCGCACTAAACCAGGAAATCAAAACCTCCGACTCTTTAGAGGTCAACTCCTCAGGCAAGACAACATTCACACTCCCATAATAACCTTCATCGTCAGACTCGAAACTCCAATTCTTTCTAGCGAGCTCATCTCCGACAGCAGCAACAGCAGCAGCTATCAAATTCCACCGCATCCGATTACAGCCACTCCATCGTGGCGCAACATTATCAGCTGCATCCGGATCCCGAGTCACCCAACCTCGCAGATTTTTTGCCGCCCCCTCCACCAGAGGGCTGGAGTAACTACCGGAACTTCAATCTCCCATTTCATGAAATCCACCCTTCCCAACCACGCTCCACCTCTCATTATACCTCAAAAACATCCAGACTGCAGAAACCACCCGCATTAGGTCACTGCCCCCTGTGACTAGCTGTTGTGGGTCATGAGGTTGTAGTCATGGAGCGTTGGGGGCAGCGGGGCCTGGACTGTCAGGATGGGTGGTGCTGAATCATCCTTCCGACAGGAGAAAGCCCCGCTGCCATGACCCACCGTAACGCTCCTTTGACACCTCAGGGCCGCTATCGGCTCGTGATGCGTGTTTAGGCCGGTCGCCCCATCGCCCACGTAGCCGCCGAGGCCGGCATTGCCCGTGCCACGCTGTCGAAGTGAGTTGCTCGTTACCGCCAAAAAGGAATCTCGGAGCTTGAAGACCGTTCCAGCGCCCCTTTCCACTGCCCCACCCGCACCAGCACTGAGACGGTGGGAAGCACTCACTTCGAACACGGACTGGGTCTCTACGAGGCGGCTACCGAGGCTATCGTGCGCTCCTTCTCAATGACCTCACGCACGACCTGGGCCTTGAACTCCTCCGAGTATTTCGCTGCTGGCATGGGATCTATCCTATCGACTCACGGGAAGAAAAGCTCCCCTTGTCCGAGAAACACCATGCACTCCAGATGAGCTGCAGACCTAGAGACCTCAGAAGGGCCGTCACCTCCAGTCGTAGTCAGGGACATCCGGATCGTAGAACAGTTCATCCGCGTCAGGTTCGGAGATGAGCGGAGTAATCCACTCGTTTGTCACCGACATGGTGCGACTGTTCGGCTCGGCTTCGAGCGGCAGTGGACTGATTCGCGTCATCACTGGAACTTGCGCGGATATCCCGGCAAGAACACACGTCCCCGTCGGGAGGATCGGCAGCGATTCAAACGAAACACGGTCGAGATAGGCGACTGCCTTTTCGATAGCCTGCACATCGAGGTTGTTCACGAGTCGATGAAGGAAGTAGTTGTGAAGCTGGGAGATGATCGTGGGCGAGATGTCGTGGGGTCGCTGGCTAGCCAAGGTCAAGAACACACCGAACTTGCGCCCCTCCTTGATAATCTCCTCGAACGTCTCTAGCCGATAGTCGCGCCACGCTTCGCTCTCGCGAGAGGATTCCAAAGACAGAATGTTGTGGGCCTCGTCAATGATGAGATTGAGGTAATGCTCGTTTCCGGGGTCGTTTATCTTCTTCCGATCGTAGAGATACTTACAGAGCAACATCGGCACCACCTTGCGCATAGACAAGTTGACGTCCCGCAAAGAAACTACGATCAAGGGTCGATCGTAATTCTGACCATCGTCAACAACGATGAGCTTCTTAATCTCTGGCACTCGTGTCTCAAGTCGCTTGAGCAGCGGCGACAGATGCTCACGGTTGGAGAATCCGCTGATGACGTCGTTGTAGTATTGTAGGACGATCTTAAATCGGATCAGGTCGATACCCGGTTCGATCCTTGAAAAATTGATGGGCAACGCGACTATCTTGTCTTTAGTTTTCGCTTCCCAGACGGGGTGATCTGGATCGATTGGAGTACTACTCCACGACCCCCAAAAGAACTTTCCCATCGTGGCGTTGTAATGCAAGTTCTGCTGAAAGTCGGTGATGAGGTTGGCGAGTTCCGGGGAGGGACACGAGCCGAGGCAGTTCTGCACCTCGGTAAGCAGGTTGAGCACGGTTTGTCTGTCGAGCATTCTGTCGTTGCTCTTTGTTGCCCTCAGCACCATGTCTCCAAGGACCTCGAGCAAGTCCGCAGGTTGGGAGATTCGCTGGTCCCAGTAGTCGCTATTGAGGACCCGTGCGAGGAATGGAGCCTGCGTCCTCTCGGTGGCATCAAGAAGGACAGTCCAGAACGCTAGGTCGCTGACGGCACTTGACGGGAGTGGAAGACGTGGACCGTTGGCAACACGCGTGCTGAGGGCATACTCCCGCTTGTTCGCATTGCTGGTCAAGACTGCCGTGGAACGAGTGTCCTCGTTGGAACATACTCGGTTGACGTACTCGCCATTGAAATCGATCAAGACGAACTGAGACCGTTGACGGAATGGTTCAATGGAGCCGTACTTCTTGAACAACTCGTGGTAGAGTTTTGTGAGTGTGTACGATTTCCCACTTCCAGTATTGCCGAAAATGCCAATGTGGCTAGCAAAGATCTCGTTGATTCCTACGGCTACGGACTGTGTCGGCTCCATCGCCAACGTGCCTATCTCTAGTGGCTGATCGCCGTCTGCGACGAAGGCGTGGATGAGGCCGAGCTCTTCTTCGGTGAGTATGAAGCACTCGTTGTCCAGGAGTGGCATCTCACGAACACCACGTTCGAACCGTCCACCTTCGATGTAGCCGATAAGGCTCACATCGAGTTGACGGGACAGCGGGTCTACCCCGCGCCGGTATGCCGATGCGTCGCTGCGGTCCTCTTCGACCACCTCGCCGTCGACTTTGGCGATCAACTCAACGAATCCCTTGACGATTTTCACGTAGCTCGAAACGGCGACGTTTCGTACAAGACCACCGCGGTACAGAAGATGCGAACCGTTCTTAAGCTTGTCGACGGCGATGCGGACACGCCGGCCGTCTACAGACACCACTCGGCCGACGCGAAATACCGCATCCTGATCAAGAACGATGTCCTCAATCACCAGACGTCTCCGTCAAAGAGGTGCGGATATCGAGTTCGATCCGCTGGTCAGGGTCGGGGATCTTGTCGGGAACGATCGGTGCGAAGTAATCGGATTCGAGCACGTCGAGGCTGATCTTTCGTTCTTTCTCGCCTTCGTTTGGCTCGGCAGGGACCACGAATTCGATGTTGCCGTTCTTAACGTCAGCATCCGGCAAGAGGTGCTCGTACGATTGTAGTCCTCCACGGGAATAGCAGAAAACGATGACCTGCAAGGTGGGGTTTGTTCGGGCTGCTCGGAGCACAATATCGCGGAGGTGTTCATCGCGGAACGAGAAGCCATGGACGAAGAGGACACTGTTCTCTTTTTCGAGTTCATTGGCCAAACGGCGGATCAGCTCATAGTACGTCTCGTTCAGCACAGTAGTCGCGAACTTGCGCTTGTCTGGATTGACGATGCCGAGCTTGCGGTATTGAGCAATGAACGTCTTCACAGCCGTGAGCGTTTCGTCTGTCGTTCCGTCCCAGTAGGCTTCTTCTAGGCACCCATCCGCCTCAGCAATCAGCTCGTCAATCGGACGGATGGTCGGCCCACGGTCCTCGGGTTGAGGATCAATAAGAACAGAGAGTAGATACGGCTTCGCCGCTTGAAGTTCTCTCCAACCTGAGTCATCAGAGTTAGCGCATGATCGAAGTAGATATCAGCCTTTCGGTTCTCCCGCTCATGCTGACACCACGCCGCAGATCCGTGGATTTTGACGAGGTTGAATACAGGCACCTCGAATCGGTGCTCATATCGGCTGCCCGTGCGGAAGCGGAGCGTGCTGAAATCGCCGAGGTCGAACTTGGGGCGGATTTTGCCGCTAAATCCGTCAGAGTAGTCAATTCCGATCTCCTCCATAGCCACCTCGAACAACATGTCTACGTTGGTCGTGAATATGTTCGCCTGCTTTGACAGGAGGGTGCTTCGCCTGCGGAGCAAGATGCGGTTCAACGTACGAACGAAGCGTGCGTACGACCGGAGCACACTTTCTGCTGATGCATCGCGTTCAATGATGTTCGTATTTGGAGCGAGAACCTTCTCAAAGAAATAAGCCTGGATCGAAGCGCGAACTAGTGTCTTGGGAAGGCTCAGGAGCATCCACATCGGAAAGCTCTGTCAGAGCGTCCTCAATGTTGCCCAACGCAGCAAAGTAAGGGTTCGACGTTCCCGCCCCGATCAGGAAGTTCAGATGAGCGGACTCAACGATGGTCCGCAACCGTTCCGGGGTGAGCCGGTCAGGTCGGGCCTCTGCGACATACTGCTGAGCCACACCGTTGATGCGCACCTGAGTCACCTCTCAACCTCCCATCCGGCCATGAAGTAGACCGCAAGCAAAGCGCGGACACCGTCGTGGGCAGGTCGGTCGCAGCGGTGCCGGTGTTGACCATCGAACATTGTCTACTCCCTTTGCTCCAGCCCGATCATCTCGCTGAGCGCCGTCGGGAACCTCGCACCTGTTGCATCTATTGAACCCTGCTCGAGGAGCGGATGCGCGGAGCCACGCAGACCCACAGACGTCGCGAAGTTCTTCCAAGGCAGCGCCAACACCGGTATCGCTGTCTGTAGTAGGCCTCCATCTGCGAGACCCACTGTCGGATGCGATAGATAACCTGATGGCTTCGGCTGGAGCGGTCCTTCTTGTTTCCTTGTTGTCGGAGACGAGGATGAGGACTGTGCTCATACTTCGCCTTATCCGGATCACCACCCTGGTCTCTGGTGATGCACGTGGCCGCTCGCTGGACGATCTCTGGACCACTGGATGTTCCAGACAACGCCGCACGACCGCCCGCCACGCCCGCTCAGCGATCTTTACTGGCACCTACACTGATGCCCGAACCAGACTCGACCGGCTCACCGAACTTCTAATCGACCTCAACGACCTCCACAACCGGTGCGAGCCCACCGAACGACGCATCCTCAACCGCGCCCTGTTCACCCGCATCACCATCGACGACGAAGAGAACGCCACCCTACACACCCGACAAGACCACCGCCAGCGTCCTCGCCCACACCAGCATCGATGCCCTGTCCGAAGTCACCGCGGAAACAAGTCTGCCCCGCCAGTTTCCTGGCGGGGCAGACCTTCGAGGTGGTGGAGCTAGGGGGATTCGAACCCCCGACCTTCTCATTGCGAACGAGACGCGCTACCAACTGCGCCATAGCCCCAAGTGCGGACTGATCCTAGCATCGCCGTCGGGAGTCCTGGCAAGTTCGGTGGCGGTGAGCCCGCCCACCGCACCCGGGTCGCCCGGCGGCGTGCCGCGGGAGCGCCCGGCGCTACTCGCCGGCTGCGCGCCGCCCCTCGAGGATCGCGTCGAGGTCGATGGGGTGGAAGAGCTCCTCCTCATCCTCCACAGGAGCGGGAATGTAGCCGCGGGCCGACTGCGGGCGGGCGGGCACCGGTGCGGAGGTGCCTGGGTCAACCACCGGGTCGGCGTAGGAGCGCCGGGGTGCGCGGGCCGCCAGCGTGTAGGTCGGGAGCAGGGGACGTGGACCGGTCGCCAACCCTGGGGCGGGGTCGACGTCGTCGCCTCCTCCTGACGACTCCTTCCGTCGCCGCCGGGGCAGCGGCAGCGGGGGCCTGCGGGCGGGCGACCGTGGGGGCAGGCTCTGAAGCAGTGCGGGGAGACAGCCTGGGGGAGCAGAGTCGGCAGCGCGCCGAGCCGGCTCAGCGGCGACCTGCGGGGAGGGGGCCGCAGCGGCGCGCTCCTGAGCCTCCTGCTCAATGGCGCTCGCCTCGGCGAAGAGCTTGCCCCAGCCGGACAGACTGCGGGAGGTCGAGGCAGGCAGGGAGGCGACGAAGTCCTTGGTGCGCGGCGAGCTCTCCTCGTCGCCGTCGCGGTAGACCGCCTCGCGCACGCCCATGTCCCGGGTGACCCGGCCAGCGTGGCGGGAGGGCACGTACACCGAGGCGCGGCGGGTCGCCTCACGCTCAGCGGCGATGGCGGCGGCGGTCTCGTCATCGAGGTCGGCGTCGAGCCTGGCCAGGCGCTCCTCCTCAGAGTCGACGGCTCGGGAGGGACGGACAGCGGCGGTGCCGGTCGCCTCGGCGGGGCTGCCGGCGACGGACTCGGCGGACACAGCGGACTCCGTGGACCCAGCCGACTCGGCAGACACCGAGCGCGCGGCCGGACGCTGGGCGCCCTCGCGGGTGAGGCGCTCGATGAAGGAGTCCTGCGCGCCGGAGTCGCCGGCAGCCTCGACCGACTCAGCCGACACCGCGGACACGGCCGGCGAGGCCGCACTGGCGCTGACAGCACTGCCAGCACCACTGGAGGCGCTGCGCGCGCCGTTGGCGACGGAGCGGGGCGCGGCCACGACCGAGGCCGAGGAGCGCCGGCCGGTCAGGGTCACCAGGGTCTGCTCGAGCTCGGCGATGCGGCGGCGCTCACGGCGGTCCGCCGCGGCCGAGGCCAGAGCGGCGCGGCGCCCGGCCACCATCGAGGCCCCCAGCAGGGCGGAGGGCAACAGGGCGGGCCACCAGGGCAGCGCGGTGACCAGGCCCAGCACCCAGGCGCCGAGCGTGACTCCGAGCAGGACGCTGGCGACGATCCCACGGTGCGAGGCGGCGACCCGGCGGCGCTCACGCCCCTGGGCGTGAACCTGGCGGGCACGGTCGAGCTCGCGCTCGGTACGCAGGGCGCGCACATTCCTCACGGCGGGCCTGTTCATCACCCTCACCTCCGGTCGACGTCGAAAGAGCTCCGCATGCCCACTGTTCGCGCAGGTGTCGTCGCGTTCGACGGCGGCCGCACCCGTGGCCAGGACCCGCAGCTCAGCCGAGTAGCGGTCCTGGACATTGGAGCGGCGAGCCATCTCGCGGCGCCCCACTAAAAGCGGAAGGAGGTACACGGAGAGAACCGTGATGAGGGCGATGACTGCCCAGATCTCGATTCCCACACAGCAACCGTAAGCGCGCCTGCCCTCGCCCCCGAGCAGGAACACTCCGGTTTTCCTTCGAAATACCTGGGATTCACGACGTCACACTGTCAGTACGACACCCCTGTCACCACATGAGTCACACACGTTTCTTCCGCCTCTCTGGGCACGCCGTGACCGACCGGCAGACAGCCTGCCCGAACGCGCCGTCGGCACACCCGCCGCTCCCCGCGAGCACCCCACCCCCACCGGCGCGACCGCCGTGAAAAACCGTCACCCGCGCGCGAGTCGCTGCTCGAAGCCGGTGCCATCGGGCCCGTGAACCTCCTCAGCGAGGGCCGCGAAGGAGACGTGGTCGGCCCAGGCGCCGTTGATGTGCATGTAGCCGCGGCGCAGCCCCTCCTCCCGCAGCCCGAGACCGCGACACAGGGCCAGGCTGCGCTCATTGTCGGGGCGCACGTTGATCTCCACGCGGTGCAGCCCCACCGGCCCCAGCAGGTGGTCCAGGACGAGGGCCACCGCCAGGCGCATGATCCCCCTGCCCTGCCAGGCCGAGCCGATCCAGTAGCCGACCTGGGCGCTGCGCGTGGCCCCCAAGTGATCGGGTCGACGGCGATCTGGCCGGCGAAGGCGCCGTCGACCTCGACAACGAAGGGCATCGCCTCGGCGAGCCTGGCCCGGCGCGTCTGGCGACGCAGGAAGACCGGGAAGGTGCTCAGCGTCTCCCCGCCACCGGCCGGCAAGGTGGCCTCCCAGGGAGCGAGCCGGTCGTTGTCCGCCAGCCGCAGCGCCCTCCAGGGCGCCTCATCCTCGGCCCGCAGCTCGCGCACAACGACTGAGGGGCGCTCGGGCGACTGCGTGGCACCGGGTTCCCGCTCCCCCAGGGCGGCCTCAGGCTCGAGGCGTACCGGCCAGGTGAAGCGCGCCGGCATCCCGGCCCCGAGCAGCAGGCCAGCGATGGCCCGCCGCAGCTCCCCGCCGAAGGAGTCGGCGGGCGTCGTCGGGGCAGAGTCGGACATCAGGCGTCCAGCAGAAGACAGTGGAGGGTGTCACCGGCCACCACGGTACTCGTGTCCTCGGGCACGACGGCGATGGCGTTGGCCTCGGACAGGCCGTGCAGTCGGACCGTGCCCGGCGGCGCCGTCGGCTCGGCGCGGTATCCGCGGGATGGCGAGCCGCTGACGTGCACGGGGACGAATTCGCGCTTGCCGCTCGGGGAGTGCCAGCCCTCGGAGATGGTGGCCGCCAGGCTGGAGCGGTGCAGGGAGGTGCGTCCGGCGATCTGGCGCAGGACCGGGCGCACGAAGGTCTCGAAGGCGATCTGGGCGCTGACCGGGTCGCCGGGCAGGCAGAAGATCGGGGTGCCCTCGACCGTCCCGACGCCGAGCTGGCGGCCCGGGGACATGGCGACGGCGTCGAAGCGCACCGAGCCCAGGGGGGCCAGAACGTCTTTGACGGTGTCGCCCTGCCCGACGCTCAAGCCCCCGGTGGTGATGAGGACGTCGGCGCGCACCAGCTGGTCCTCGATGGTGTCGGCCAGGGCGCGCAGTTCGTCGGGGACGGCGGCCACCCGGAAGGCCTGGCCGCCGGCGTCGGTGACCGCGCAGGCCAGGGCGTGGCCGTTGGCGTCGAAGACGTCCCCGGCCTCGCGGGACTGGCCGGGCTCGACCAGCTCGTCTCCGATGGAGACCACGACGACGCGCGGGGCGGGGCGCACGCGCACCCGGTGCATCCCGAGGCCCGCCAGCAGGGCCACATGGCGGGCGCTGATGCGCGAGCCTCGCTTGAGGACAGTCGTGCCCGACTTCACGTCCTCGGCACGGCGGCGGACATTGTCGCCGGCCGCGACGGCGCGGTGGATGGTCACCCGGGACTCGCCGCGGTCGGTGTCGGCCCAGGGGATGACGGCGTCGGCGCCCAGCGGCATGGGGGCGCCGGAGTCAATGAGGACGGCGGCACCGGAAACGAGGTGGCAGGGGCGCATGTCGCCGGCGCGCACCGCGTCGACGACGTCGAGCACGAGCGGGTTGTGGCGATCAGCCTCGGCGACGTCCTGGGCGATGACCGCGTAGCCGTCCTGTCCAGCCAGGTCCACGGCGGGCAGGTCGATTCCGGCGGCGACGTCCTGGGCCAGGACGCATCCGACGGCGTCGGGGAGGACCACGTCGAGGGGTGCTGCCGCCTGGGCGATCTCCAGGCAGGCGGCCAGGTGCTCGGCCACTGTTCTCATGGCACTCAGGTTACCGTCAGGTTGACGACATGCGCCGTGCCCCGCCGGGACGAACGGTTCAGACACGACGCGTCATCACCTGCGAGGATGGGACCATGACGACCGGCGCGCTGGACCTTCCCGACACGGGCCGACTCGAGCTCGACGACGCCAAGGACGAGCTGCGCAAGGTGCTGCGGGCGCACCGACGCGCCCATCACCACCACCCGCCCCAGGGACACACGGCGGCCTGCGAGGCACTGACCGAGCACGCCCTGGAGGCGGTGGCCGGCGCACAGAAGGTGGCGGCCTTCGTGTCAGTGGGGGCCGAGCCCTGCACCCGGCTGCTGCTGGAGCGGCTTCACGAGGGCGGCGTCCAGGTCCTGCTGCCGGTGCTCGGCCCCCCGTCTGGCACGCTGCTGGGGACTGTTCCAGGGAAGTGAGGACCTGGCGGAGCGGGCGCCGAGGCGCCCCCCGGAGCCCAGTGGCCCCACCCTGCCGGCCGAGGCGGTCGGCCAGGTCGACGCCCTCATCATTCCAGCGCTGGCCGTGGACAGTGCCGGGCGCCGCCTGGGACAGGGCTGGCGGCTGGTACGACCGCATGCTGCCCCTGCGCTCCCCTGAGGCCCACACCTTCGCCATCCTTCACCCCGAGGAGCTGGTGCCCGGGCCGCTGCCGATGGAGGAGCACGACGAGCCCGTGGACGCCGTCATCACGGCCCAGGAGTGGTTCCTGCTGGCCGCCGGCTCACCGGCGCACTCCCTGTCGTCGGAGTCCTGAGCCACCGACGCCGCGGGCCTCCGGGGGCCACAGGCTCGCCGGCGGCGCCCTCTGTCCACAACGCCAAGGAGCGGGCGTGCCGGGAGGCCGCCGGCCACCGGACCCTGATGACATGAGACCTCGCCACGGACTGCCCCGCCACCCTCTCTCAGCGCCTCTCAGGATCCTCAGGATCACGGCGGGTCGCCGCGCTCCATCGCCTCCGACTCCCGTCCGGCCCGCCCCAGTGGCCGGGCCGGATGGACCGGATGGGCCGGGGGCCGTCCATCGCTTCTGCTGTGGCGCCATCGCCACCTGGTGGTGGCCGTCTGTCTGGGAACCGCGGTCCTGGTGGCCCTCAGCGTGCTGCGTCCCGGTCCTGAACGGGGACAGCAGGTTCTCGTCGCATCACGCTCGATCAGCGCCGGCGCGGTCCTCACCGAGCAGGACGTCTCGATCAGCAACCTTCCGGCCGGCGCCCTCCCCCAGTCCCCGTTGACCTCCGCGGAGCAGGCGGTCGGGAGTCGGGCCGCCATCTCCCTGGAGAAGGGCACGGTGCTGACCGCCTCGATGACCAGCGGCGGCATGGCCCAGGAGCTGGGAGCCGATGAGCGGCTGGTTCAGGTACCCGTCGACGTCGGAGCCGAGCTGGCCCGCCCCGGCGCACGAGTGGACGTCATCGGGCAGGCCCCCGAGGGATGGAGCCCACAGGCGCAGGACGAGGCCTCTCAGGGCGCACCGACACAGAATCCCGCCGAGCCGACAGAGACCCCGACCACGCAGAACAGCCCGGAGAACAGCTCAACAATGAGCCCCTCAACCGGCCCCGACACATCTTCTTCATCTTCCAACCAGGAATCACCAGGAATTCAGGAGCCTTCTCAAAGTATTTCCCAAGCAATGCCTGTTGGACCTTTTGGAACGCACAGCGCAGTTCTCTGTTCCGGAGCAAGAGTGATGATGATTCAACAGGCCGGAGAGGACGGCCGATGGACAGGAAACAAGAAAGTAACACTTATCACACTGGCTATTCCTGCGAGTAGCGCTACTCTGGTAGTCGGCGCGGCTACGAATAGCACGCTCGGCATTGCGCTGAGCCCGTGATGCCGCTGCAGCGTCTTACACGCATGATAAGACGCTCTCACTTCCAGTCCCCCGATGGCGCAACCCCGGCAGACGTCTGCCCGCGCCGCTAGAAAGGATCGCCATGATTAAGGGATTCAAGGAGTTCATTGCGCAGGGCAACGCCCTCGAGCTCGCCGTCGCCGTCATTATCGGTGCCGCGTTCAAGCCGATCGTTGACGCCATCACGGACGTCATCATGACCATCATCGGTCAGCTCATCGGTCAGCCGAACTTCGACTCCGTCGGTCAGTTCAAGATCACCGCGAGTGCCACCGAGTACGTCCAGCCCGGCACGATCATTACTGCCGTGGTGAACTTCCTGCTCGTGGCCGTCGCCGTCTACTTCGCCATCGTTATGCCGATGAACAAGGTCAAGGCGCGCCTGGCCAAGCAGAAGGCCGAGGAGGAGGCCAACGAGGTCACCGACGTCGAGCTGCTCACCGAGATCCGCGACCTGCTCTCGGCCAACGCCGCCAGGCGCTGAGTCCCGCAGCGATCTCGTCATCGCGTCAGCGCAGGGCCCCGCCGATCATGAGGATCGGCGGGGCCTTCCGCTTTTCCGCGCTTTTCCCTCGCGGCGGCTCGCTATCAGCCCCAGTGCGGGGGCACGTCGCGTCGGAGGCGGGCGTCATTGGAGCCGGCACCACCGGGAGCCGGGGCGTCGAGCCCCTCTGCGGGGCCGCTGAGGGCGTCGTGCTCGTAGTCCGCCCTTGCCAGATCCTCGGGGCTCTCACCGCGCTCGACACGAGCCCGATCCCGGGATGACAGGGCGACGACCCGACGGCGACGCCTCGTAATCCCGCGCTCAGGCGTCACGGCACTGTCTGCGGACTCCGCCTCTGAGCCCCGTCCCCGGTCCGATCCGTCTGTCACAGCGGCGTCATTCACAGCATCACGGTCGTTCTCTATGTCCTTCAGCACCGCTCGTGCGACTCAGCGGGTGCGCCGCACGGCGTTGGCCAGGACGGCGTCGATCCCCGAGCCGCGGCGACGCAGAGCCAGCGCGCTCCTCAGCTCCTCGACCTCCCCGGCCTCGGAGCGGCCCACGCCGTCGGAGCGGATCCAGGTCATGAGGTCATCGAGCTGGTCGTCGGAGTAGGCCTGCAGCGGCAGCCCCTGGGCGATACGGGGGCGCTCGGTGCGCTCATGGGCCTCATCGCCCTCGGGTTCGGGCATCTCGGGGACGGCGCGCACCGCGTCGTCGACACGGTCCGGCACGGCCTCCATGGCCGTCGGTGCGGCCTCCCCCTGGCGCTCGACCAGGACGGCCAGGACGAGCTCCTCAACGGCCTTCGCCTCGGCCTCCGGGTCCACGAACACCCCGGCGGAGAAAGCCATGTGGACGCGCCACCCGCGCCGCTCAAGGCGCTCGACGCGGTGCCGGTCGCGCCGGCGCAGGCTGGGCTCGGAGATGTAATCGACGTCGTCGGTCAGGACCGCCACGAGCAGCTCGTCGGGGTAGTCGGGGTGGCCGATGGCCAGCGGGATGCGCACGCCGCCGTCGGTCCCATAGCGGGGCACGACCGACAGGCCCTTGCGCCACAGGTGCTCGGCCAGGTCCACCAGGAGCCGGTCGGGCACCTTGCCGGCGGAGTTGCCGGACTGGGAGGAGTCCTCGGCCCGGGCCAGGACCTCACGCAGCAGGCGGGCCCCAGGGGCGCGCAGCCGGTCGCGGTCAATGTCTGCGGCCGCCAGGCAGGAGACCACCTGGGTGCTGCCCCGCGAGGCGCACAGGGCCTCGACGAGCCCCACCATGCCGCTGTGGTCTGAGACGGGCCCGAAGTTGTGGATGGTGCGCCCGTGCGGGGTCTTGGCGTAACCCACCGAGATGATGATGTGGTCGCGCTGGAGGGCGCGGGCCTCGGCCAGCTCGACGACGGTGAAGGGCTCTGCCGCCCCGGGGGCGAAGAACTCCTCCAGTGCGGGGGCGCCGGCGGCCGCCCGGGTGATGGCCGAGCGCAGAGCGTCGGCGTGCAGCCGGTTGAGGGCGATGACGGCCAGGGACTCCTCGGGACGGGTCAGGGCGCGGTCGATGACCATGTCGACGACGCGGGAGACCTCGGCCTCCACTGTCTCGACCGCCGTCTGCCCGGGGGCCGGCATGCCCCGCCCGTCCACGAGCTCCAGGGTCAGGGAGGTGTCCCCCGGCGGGGAGGGCACGGCCTCGACGACCCCCTCGTAGCCGTTGGCCGCCAGGAAGGAGGCGATGCCGGCGTCGAGGCTGTTGCGGGCGGTCGGCAGAGTCCGCGAGGGCAGGAGCGGGCCGAGCTCTGCGGCCAGGCCGGTCGTGGCACGCCGGGAGTCGCCGACGACGAGCACCTGCTCGGCGCGCACGAAGGCGGGCAGCACCTGCGGGACGGGCATGGGCGTGGAGGCGTCCAACACAGCCAGGTCCACCACCGCGGTGGGCGAGAAGATCTGGGGCACGAGTGTGGGCGGGACGATCCAGATCGGTCGGGCCAGCAGGGCCATGGGGTGGGCGTCGATGATCTCCCGCAGCGGGACGCCGTCCTCGCGGGCCAGGGCGATGTACAGGGCGCGGGCGTCGGCCTTGTCCTGCTCGACGGCGGCCCGCACCCGCCGGGCGCAGGCCTGGGCCACGGGACCGGACAGGGACCGCGTGTGGGCGGCGTCGAGCTCGCGCAGCGAGACGGCCATGTGGGACAGGGCGCGCGCGTCGAGACCGCCGAGGTCGGGGTCGGCGGCGAGGGTCTGCGCCAGCAGGGAGGACCACCAGCAGTAGGTGAGCTCGGGCTCGAGCTGGTCGGCCTCGACGCCGCGGGCGGCCATGTCGGCCACAAAGTCGTTCAGTCCCAGGCTCTCGAGCTCGGTGCGGATGCGGTTGACCTCGGGGAGCTTCTGGGCGGTGAGGTCGTCGGCGGCCAGGGAGCGGGTCAGCTCCAGGAGATCCTCCAGGGGCATCTCCATGAGCACCGGGGAGTCCTGGGCGCGCCCCAGCAGCGGCTGTACCTCGGCCACGGCGCCGCGGGCTCGGCCGGCGGTGCGCCGCATCTCGTCCAGGCCCTGGGGCAGGCGGGGCCAGCCGCCGTCGGGGTCGTGACGGCGCCACACCTCGCGGCGGCGCTGGACCTTGACCAGCTCGGCGTGCAGGTCATCGACGACGCGGCCCGGCCGCACCAGGTCATTGGCCTGGCGCGTGAAGCGCCGGCGCCGCGAGCCGTCCATGTGGATGCCCCGCTCGTCGCGCCAGCGCTTGGAGGCGGTGGCGATGACCATGTCGGCGGCGGAGCGCTCGAAGACCTCGGGCAGGAAGACGTCCAGGGACTCGCGCACACCGTCGAACATGTCGAGCTGCTCGATCCACTGGCCCAGGTTGCGGGCCCGGCTCAGGCCGGTGGTGCGGGCGACCACGGCCGTGTGCTCCTGGATGGTGGGCAGCAGGTCGTTGGCCAGGGCACGCAGGTGGACGAGAGCGTCGGTGGCCTCGTCCATGTCCTCCACCGGGATCCCGTTCCAGGCGCTGGCGGAGACCTCCGGGGTGAACAGCCCCAGGGCGTGCCCGCGGCGCAGGAGGGTCAGGGCCTGCTCTCGGCCGTCCTCGTCGAGGCGACCCAGGTGCTCGGCGTCGATGCGGGCCCGGGTGGTGGCCCGGTCGCGGCGGCTGGTGAGCTCGGCGAGCTTCTGCAGCGCCTCGTAGGCGGAGACCGACCAGGGCTCGCGGGGCCGGTGCAGGGCGCGCACGTAGCGGTCCAGGCGGGAGCGGACCGAGGTGAGACGGTCCCGCATGGAGATGATCCCGGCGACGTCGAGCTGGGGCGGCTGGACGCCCAGACTCTCGCGGATGCCCTCGGAGGCGTGCTGGCGCCAGGCGGCGTCCTCGGTGAGGTCCAGGACCATGGATCCCAGACCCTCCTCGCGCAGGGCGGCCGCAACGGCGTGCCCGTCGGCGCTGGTGGCGGGCACGTGCAGCACGGTGCGTCCGGAGGCGGCGGCGTCGGCGAAGACGGCGGCCAGGGTGCCGGCGACGTCGGAGCCGGGGGGCGCGTCGATGAGGAAGCTCGCCCCGGTGCCCACCGCCTCGATGACGTCGAGCTGGGCGGGCTCCAGATCACCCACGCCGCGCTCGGCGCCGGGGACGCGATCGGTGGGGACAGCGGGGGGGCAGCTCGACGCTGAGGGCCTCGCGGGCGCCCTCGTCCCCGGCGATGGCAGCGACCAGGGCGGAGGTGCGTGAGCGCTCCAGGACGGCGTCGAAGTCCTCCACCAGGGCCTGACCGGGGTGGACGAAGGCGCCGACGACGAGCCGTTCGTGGATCTCGAAGCCGGGCAGGAACTGCCGGCCCAGGGCGCCGATGCGGGCCAGGGCCGCGCGCGGTGTGAAGCCCGCCGAAGACAGGGCGGCGCGGGCGATGTCCCCGATGTCGGTGGTGCACTGGTAGCGGCGCAGGGCGCGGGTGAGGACCGGGTTGACCTCGATGGTGGGGTCCAGGGTGAGGGTGGCGTCCGCGGTGGCGGTGGTCAGGCGCACGGGGCGCAGCAGGACCGGGGCGTTAACCGTGCGCACGCGCGGGGCCGAGGGGCCTCGGGGACAGTCAGGCCGGCGGCGGCCAGGGCGTTGCGGGCGGCGTGCTCGGCAGCGATGCGCTCGACGTGCGGGATCTGGGCGGTCAGGTCCGCCTCCGGTGAGGCGCCGTCGGCCAGGTGGATGCTGCCGTCGTCCTCACCGTCCTCGGGGACCGTCTCGTTCCAGGTGGCCACCCCGATGGCCAGGTAGACCGGGGCGACGCCGAACTGGCGGGCCAGGACGTCAGTGCGCGCCGAGACCTCACGCAGGGACTGGCGGGCCTCGCCCAGGGCGTTGCGCTCGCGCACGATGCTGGACAGGTTGGTGGGGCGGCCTGCGTAGAGCTGAGCCAGGCCGGAGGGGTGTGCTGCGGTGAGGTCGACGACGCCGTCGAGAAGGGTGATGTCGTCCAGGCTGGCGACGCCCCCCAGGTCCACGAGCTGGCTGCGCCAGGTGGACAGGGCCGTGTCAATGCGCTCGCGCCGCTCGACGTCCGCCACGCTCAGCGGGGGTGCTGGCGCGGGGCGCGCGGGGGCGGGGGTGCCGGCGCAGGGGCGGACTCAGGCTGACGCGGCGCCGCGGCCACAGCCCCCAGATCCGCGGCGAAACGCCGTCGGCTCGCGGTTTGATCCGAGCCGGCCGAGGATCGGGCTCCCTTGCGTTCTTCCTCCCGCAGGGCAGCATCGCGCCGTTTGCGGCCGAAGGAGAAGAACGAAGGCGTCATACGCTCAAGATATAGGCCGATCGACCCTTGGGCGTGGAGACGCACCGCGGCGTGGCACGCCCCATGGGCCGGCGGCGATACGGGCCGGCCGGCATCGGCCGCAGCGCAGTGCGCCTACAGCCTCCACTGAAGAGAGCCTGGTGGAACTCATCGAGCCGGCCCGGCAGCAAGATTTACCGAACTGACCCGGTGGTGTCAGTGCCCTCGATTGGATTCGAACCAACGACACCCGCTTTAGGAGAGCGGTGCTCTATCCCCTGAGCTACGAGGGCCTGAGAGGAAGACTACCAGCGGATCGACCCGCCCATGACCACTCGGGCCGCGGGGTGGCGCCGCGGCGAGCAACGATGGGCTCACCGCGGCGAGTGGGGCCTCAGGCCCGGCCCCACGGGGTGGAGGTGCGCGAGGTGCGCCGCTCCCCCTTGGCGTGGTGCGTGGGGGCCACCAGCACGGGGCAGGAGGCGTGGGACAGGACGGCCTGGCTGGTGGAGCCCAGCAGGAGCCCGGAGAAACCACCGCGTCCACGCGAGCCGACCACGATGAGGTCCACAGCGGTGGAGAACTCGGCCAGGAGCTCGGCCGGATTTCCGTCCAGGGCGTGGCGGCGCACCGTGACGCCTTCATGGCCCTCGAGGGCCTCATTGATGGCGCGGTCGAGTCCGGAGCGGACATCGGCCAGGACCTGCTCACGATCGACCGCGGCAGGCAGCCAGGCCAGCGCCCCGGCACCGGAGGCCATCGGCACCGCGGCGATGGCGGTGAGCTCGGCACCCCACGCCTCCCGCTTCGGTCACAGCCCACTTGAGGGCCCGGCGAGCCGAGGAGGAGCCATCGACCCCGACGACGATGCGCCGCACCGGCGTGTAGTCGGCGCCCTCGTTGTGCCGAGGAACGACGACGGCCGGGCAGTGGCTGTGCGCAGGCAGGGCGGAGGAGACGGTTCCCAGGAGCCGGTCGGCAAAGCCACCGCCGCCTCGGGTGCCGACGACGGCCAGAGCCGCCTCCTCGGAGAGGTCGACGAGAACCCCGGCGGGGTCCCCGGTCTCCAGGGAGGAGGTGACGGTGACTCCGGCCTTCTTGACGCGCTCAACGGCCTCGTCAATGACGGCCTGGGCGCCGGACCTGATGGCTGAGTCGTCGAGCGCTGCGTAGCCGCCGTCAAGGGAAGCAGTGGTGAAGGAGGGCAGGGAGTAGGCGCACAGGATGTGAACACGCCAGCCCTGGCACTCAGCGCGTGCCACAGCCCAGTCCACTGCCGCCAGGGACTCCGGTGAACCATCGACTCCGACGAGGACGACGTTGTCATCAGTCATGGGATCTGCCCTTTCTCGAGATCACGGTCTACGACCCATGGAACATTCTGCCTCGAAAAGGTGTGTGTGGACCACCACATGAAGAGGTTTTCCTTGCTTCGCCTCCAGGAAAGGCCTCGACGGCCGACTCCAGCCCTCCTCCCGACACGCCGTGAGGGGTGAGCGCCATCTGGCGCTCACCCCTCACGGTGAGGATTTCAGCGTCTGGGATCAGCCGACGCGGACGAAGCTCGGGGAGCCCCAGATCTCGCGGTAGACCACACCGGTGGACTCGTCACCGGCGTCGATGACCTTGCCGTCACCAGCGTAGATGCCGACGTGACCGGGCCAGGTGACGAGGTCGCCGGGCTGGGCCTCAGAGGCGGACACCTGGGTACCGGCCACGGCCTGCTCGCCGGAGGTGCGGGGCAGGCTGATGCCGACCTGGGCGTACACGTAGGAGGTGAAGCCGGAGCAGTCGAAGGCGCTCGGGCCGGAGGCGCCCCACACGTAGGGAGCACCCACGTACTGCATGGCGATGGCCACGACAGAGGAGTTGGCGGTGCCGGTCGGCGCGGCGGCCGCCGGGTGGCCTGAGTGTCAGCGGCAGCGGCGTCAGTACCCTGGTCCGCAGCAGCGGGGCGGCGGCCTCAGAGGAGTTCTGCTCAGCCTGAGCAGCGGGGGCCTCGGGGGCGGCGGGCGTCTGAGGAGCCGCAGGAGCGGGGGCGACAGCCTCCACCTCGGGGGCGGCCTCGGTGACCCAGCTCGCCTGGGAGATGGTGACCTGCTGGCGGGCAGCCAGGGCCTCGCGGGCGTTAGCGGCGAAGATGCCGACCCCGGGGGTCACGCCGGAAGCCTCGATGGTGCCGGAGGAGGTGACCTCAGTGTGGCCGGCGGCGTTGGCTCCCGAAGCGATCATGGTCAGGGCGAGGCCGGACGAAGCGGCGACTGCCAGACCGCGGCGCGCGGTGGGAGCAAAGTCATCCAGTGGGGTAAGGGCGCGGGTGGCTTTGCGGTGACGTGCGGTGGTGCGTGAGGACATGAATGCTTTCTCCTGTTGAGCCGACGAGGTGAGCTGTCGGGTTCGGACTGGAGACGTCCGGCCCGCAGATGCGGGCTTCACCCCAAGGCCGCTTCGGCTGTTCGCCTGGGCGACCGATAGTTGGTTCCCCCGTTCCTGCCACTTGAATTGTTGGTTCCACGTGCCTCAGACCGAGTGGCAGGACTAAGCCCCGATCCGAGACGTCGCCGAGACGGTTGTCTGCGGCAACGACCTGAACGCTACATGACAGACGCACGCTTCGTCACGGCCAGTTGTCACACACTGTTGTGAGCCGAAGCACTATGAAGCACTTCTCGCTTTTATCCATATTGACCCCGGGACCTCAGTCCATCGGCACACTCGCAGGCGAGACCAGAAATGCGCGAGGTTCCGCGGAAAAATTGCGTCCTCATCGTCGAGATCCCGCCATAGGCCCTCTGTCCCAGAGCCTGAGGGACCTCACAGAGGGGACCTTCAGCAGGCCGTCAGCCGGACCGCGAGACAGCCCCTCGCATCTCATCTAACGAGACGAGAAACACTCCTCAAACCCCCTGCCTGCACAGGGTGTTTTCAGGCTCCCTTGAGGGTCTTGGCAGACAGGCTGAGCACCGTCGTTCAGCGCCGCACGAAGAGGTGGCGGGCGACGTCGTCGGCCAGCACCACGGGGTCACCGGAGGGCCCGACGAGCCTCACCCCACCGGCACTGACACGCAGCTCGACCTCAGCCCCGGCGACGATCTGGGCGTCCTCGAGGCCGGCGATGATCTCCGCGTCGGCCTGAATCGGCTCCCCGATGCGGCTGACGACGGCCGTGGTGGTCTCGCGTCCGGCGAAGCGGTCCACACTGACCTCGTCGGCGGAGGGCCTCGGGTGCTCCGCGGTCCGCGGCGGGACGGGGTTGCCGAAGGGGTCGGTGGAGACGTCGTCGAGGATGTCAGCGAGGCGCTCCTCGACCTGCTCGCTCATGACGTGCTCCCAGCGGCAGGCCTCCTCATGGACGAATCGGCGCTCGATGCCGATGACGTCCAGGAGCAGTCTTTCTGCGAGCCGGTGCTTGCGGATCACGTCGGTAGCGCGCCTGCGCCCCTCATCGGTGAGCTCCAGGGAGCGATCCTCGGCGACCTTGATGAGACCGTCACGCTCCATGCGCGCCACCGTCTGGGAGACCGTGGGGCCCGAGTGGTCGAGACGCTCGACGATGCGGGCACGCAGCGGGGGAACACCGTCCTCCTCAAGCTCATAGACGGTCTTGAGGTACATCTCGGTGGTGTCGATCAGCTCGGTCATGGGGTGGGCTCCTGCTTGAGGTGGGTTACCGCGGACATTCGATGCCTTCGGAAGGGCTCGCTCACCGAACCGCGTTCCTCGCAAGGATAGGCGGCATCCTGTGATGTGGGCCAGTACCGTCTGAAAGCGCGCCGATCCTTGGCTGGGGAGGACTCCCCAGTGCCGGGGAGATGCGCCATGGGTAGCGTACGTATTACTCGTTGTGAGCTCGGTGCGGTCTGGTCGTGCGATGTGAATCGGCGTCTGGCGGGTGTCAGTCGGCGCTAGTCGGCGTCGTCGGCATGGGTCTGCTGCGGGGACTGCGGCGGCTTCGGTGGTGTCGGCGACTTAGGCGCTGCCCGGAGGTAGGGGCGGGTGGAGGAGTAGTGCAGGGACAGTTCCAGTGCCTGTAGCTCCAAGCGGCGGCCACCAGCGCAGTGAGGACAGCGCTCATGCCGCCAACCGCGATCGCGATGCGCGGCCCCCAGGCGTCGGCCACCCAGCCGATGAGTGGGGCGCCGAGCGGCGTCGACCCCAGGAAGAACATCATGTAGATGCTCAGGACCCGCCCCCGCATGGACGGCTCGGTGGTCATCTGCACGGTCTGGTTGGCGCTGGTCAGGAGGGTCAGCACGCACAGGCCCACCGGGACCGTCATGACCGTGAAGGTCGGGTAGGTGGGCATGGCGGCCAGCAGGAGGGTGAACACCCCCAGGGCGAGGGTTGCCACCACGACGGTGCGGGGGCGGGGGTTGCGCCGTCGGGCCGCCCACAGGCCCCGGAGAGGGAGCCGACGGCGAAGACCGAGGAGACGGTGCCGTAGGCGTCGGACTCCAGGCGGAAGACGGTGCGCACCATCGCGGCCATGGTGACCTGGAAGTTGAGGGTGAGCATGGAGACGACGGCGACCACGGCGATGATGACGACGAGGTCGGTGCGGCCGCGCAGGTAGGTCAGACCCTCGCGGAGCTGGCCGGCGGCGCGGCGGGCGCGCGGCATGTCCACCAGCTCACTCACGCGCATGGCGACCAGCGCCACGGCCGGGAAGACGAAGGTGGCGGCGTTGACGGCGAAGACCCAGCCGGCGCCGACCCAGGTGATGACGACGCCGGCGAGGGCCGGCCCCAGGAGGCGCGCGGCGTTGAAGGAGGCCGAGTTGAGGCCCACGGCGTTGGACAGGTGCTCGGCGGGAACCATCCGCGCCACGAAGGTCTGGCGGGCGGGGGCGTCGTAGGCGACGGCGACGCCGGTGAGGAAGGCGGCCAAGTAGACGTGCCACAGGCGGGCGGTGCCAGCCAGGGACGTCGAGGGCGAGGACGGCGGAGACCAGGCCCATGGCGCTCTGGGTGAGGATGAGGAACTTGCGCTGATCGACCCGGTCGGCGACGAGGGCCGGCGTGGGCGGACAGCAGCAGCATGGGGAGGAACTGCAGGGCCGTGGTCAGGCCGGTGGCGGAGGCGGAGTCGTCGGTGAGGACACGCAGCACCAGCCAGTCCTGCGCCACGCGCTGCATCCAGGTCCCGGTGTTGGCCACGAGGGCGGACAGGAACCAGAGCCGGTAGTTGTGGAATCTCAGGGAGGCGAAGATGCCACCGCCGGGGCGGCGCGGTGAGGTCATGCGGGTCATGTCCTGACGTGGTGACGACGTGGGGCGGGTTGACGAGTGTCAGGGATGGTGCTGAAAGGTTAGGGGCGGGCAACGAAGGCCCCTGTCTGAGAAGGGTAGCCCCAGAGGCTCCAACGATTCTTCGCGGTAGGCACTGGCTCCGGCAATGACCAGCGAAACGGGATTTCGGAAAAGCCGCCCGTTACCTTGTTGGTGGTCCCGGGTGGTCCGGGGCTGGGCCAGCTGCCGTGGGCATGATGTCTTGCCCCTGTCCACAGATGATCCGGGGGGTGTTGTCACCCGCGGCAGCCGGGCGCTGGTGACCGCTGATAAGGGGAACGGCCCGCTGCGTGTGAGGTCTTTCGTAACGTGGGTGCGGGACCGGTCGTCCACCGGCTGACCCTCACCCATGCACCGAGAGGCGGCACGAAGATGGATATCGGAGACATCGACGTCTTCATCGGCATCGACGTCGGTAAGAGCGAGCACTGGGCCACGGCCCTGAGCCGGGACGGGCAGAAGGTCCTCGACAAGGCCCTGCCCAACGACGAGGACCGGCTGCGTGAGGTCTACCAGCGCCTGCAGGCAAAGGGGCAGGTGCTGGTGGTGGTCGATCAGCCTGCCACCATCGGGGCCCTGGCCGTGGCGGTGGCTCAGGACATGGGCATCACCGTGGGCTACCTGCCCGGACTGTCTATGAGACGCATCGCCGACCTGACGCCGGGCAGCGCCAAGACCGACGCCAAGGACGCGGCCGTCATCGCCCAGGCCGCCAGGACCATGCCCCACACCCTGAGAGCCGTCAGCACCTCGGACGAGGAGGCCGCAGCGCTGAGCATGCTCACTGGCTTCGACCTGGACCTGGCCCGCCAGGTCAACCAGACCGCCAACCGGATCCGAGGCCTGTACACCCAGATCCACCCCGCCCTCGAGGCCGTGGTGGGGCCCTGGCTGGAGCACGACGCCATCCTGGAGGTCATCACCGCCTGGCCTACCCCAGCCGATCTGAAGCGAGCGGGCAAGACAAGGATTGACGCCAGGCTCAAGAAGCACGGGTGCAGGCGGCACGCCACCTGGGCCGGCCAGATCGTCTCGGCCCTGAAGCACCAGACCGTGGTGGTCGCCGGCACCGACGCCGCAGGCACGGTGCTGCCCCACCTGGCTCGTCAGCTCATCACCCTGCACGCCCAGCGAGCCGATATCGCCGCCCAGGTCGAGACCCTGGTGCAGGCCCACCCTCTTTACCAGGTCCTGACCTCCATGCCCGGGATCGGGGTCAGGACCGCAGCCGTCTTCCTGGCCGAGACCCTGGGCAAGACCTTCGACACCGGAGCCCAGCTGGCCTCCTACTCCGGGCTCGCTCCCGTCACACGCCGCTCCGGCTCATCGATCCGCGGCGAGCACGTCTCCCACGGCGGCAACAAGAGGCTCAAGCGCGCCATGTTCCTGTCCGCCTTCGCCTCACTGCGCTCCGACCCCGTCTCCCGAGCCTACTACCAGCGCAAACGAGACCAGGGCAAGCGTCATAACCAGGCCGTCCTCGCCCTGGCCCACCGCCGCATCCTGACCCTGCACGCCATGATCCGCAACGGCGCACTCTACGACCCCCAACCAGCCACGAAACTACCCGCAGCCGCTTGACACACCACATAGGGGCACCCCCCAGCCGTTTGGTAACAAAATGATGACGCTGCTGAACGGCGTATGCGAGAGGGGCGGGCGTTGAACGATCGCAGCCATAGGAACGTTCCGGGCCCAGGAGCCGCGGAGCCTCCTCGGATCTGGCCGGCCTCACAGCGCCCGAGCGAACGAGAGGCCCAGGAGGAAACAACGCCGTCGGAACAACCGCCGAGACAGGAGTGGTGGGAACGGTTGCGCGACCGCACGTCGAGGTCCCGCATCCTCCTGGCGCTTCGCCGAGTGCGGGCCGTTGCCTCCTGGTTCGCGCTGCTGGTGGTTCTCGTGGCCGTGGCGGTCTCGCCGACGGTCCGCACCGCACTAGGGGCCTGGATCGGGTGCCTGTGGCTGGTGGTGTGCTGGTTCACTCTGGCTCGGGCCAAGACCGTCTCCTGGGCGCTGACCTCGGGAGTGTTCGCCACCGGGATGCCACTGGCGCTGCTGATCGCCATGGTGAGCCTGTGGGTCTGCAGCGCCGCCGGCGTCAGTCCGTCCAGTACAGCCGCGTCCATAGTGATCGCCTCCCTGGTGGAGGAGGTTCTCAAGCTGACGCCGTTGGCGGTTCTTGCCATGGTGGCTCCAGGGCGGGTGCGCCGTTTCCTGGTGAGCGACTGGATCGTTCTGGGGGTGGCGACGGGCGCCGCTTTCGAAGTGGTCGAGGAGGTCACCCGCCGCATCACGCTCCTGACCGGTGGCGGCAGCCTCCTGGATAGTCTTCTCTGCCCCAAGGGCGGGGTGCGCCAGGTGGAGTGCAGCGGCGCAACGACTTACTCCCTGAGCCCGTTCTCCGGGGCTGCCGGGAACATCTTCCCCTACGCCGGGCACGCGATTATCACCGGACTGGTGACTGGGGCGATCGGGCTGGGGATCGCCCTGTGGCGCCGTGCTCGGGTGCATCGCGGTGGATACAGGGCCGCGTTGCAGATTCTCTCCCCCGGTGGTGCCGCTGTGGACGTGGTGGGTGGCGGTGGTCGACCACATGGGGCGCAACGCCTCCGACTACGTGATGTGGTTGCAGACGGGCGGCGAGGCGCCGTCGTGGCCCATTGAAAGTGACGGCATCGCTGACCGGCTACGGGCAGGGACGTGGCGTCATTCTTCTACTGATGCTGGCTCTGGCCTGGGTCATTGATAGCCGCACACTGTGGAGCGGTGGGTATGTGAGCACCCTCGAGAGTGACAACTACGGGAACCGATGGGGCCCGTGGCGGTGGCGCGTCTGGGCTGGAGTGCCACGCAATGCCTTCGGGCGCTTCTTGGCCGATGGCGCCTGCCTGGTCTCCGTCGTCGGGGTCGAGTGGCGGTGGGCGTGGATGACGCTCATGGAGGCGGCCACGTTCCGCGAGCCGAGACTGCTGCTGGAGACTCCCGCGAAGCTGCGGATCGCACGGGAGGAGGCGGCGCGCGCCGAGCTCGATCCGGCGCCGGAGCAGTGGTGGAGGGCACGGCTCGCAGGGCTGTGCGCGGTGGTGGCCGGCTTACTCGTCATTGCCATGGTTCCCGGTCTCACGCGGAGCATGGCCGACAGCCTGGGCGAAGGGCAGCCCTACTGGTTGGCGGGGCTTCTTGATGCGCTGGGGACGGTGTGGGAGTCGCTGAGCTGGGAGCAGAAGCTGGGGCTGATGCTTCTGGCTGGGGCCCTCATCCTCCTGTCCGGGGGCACGCTCGGCCTGGCCTTCGATATCGGCATGGGCGTGGCCACCGTGTTCGGGGGCGCTCGCGGGGCAGCGGCCCTCATGCGCGACCCACGGGGCACGGTGGCCCGCTACCTGTCCACCCACACCCCAGCCGAGATCGCCCTGGACCTGGCGACAGCCGCGCTGACCACGGTCGGCGGTGGAGCCGCCAGCGCCATGGGCGGGCAAATGGCCCGCGGCGCCTACGCCGCCACCCGCGAGGCCAGGTACGCCTCCTACCTGTGGCGCACCGACCGAACCGCATGGCGCCACTACGCCCGAAACGCACGCCGCAGACTCCTCCACGACGAGACCGGCGCAGCCAGCACCTCCATGTGGAGCCCTCGCAACGGCTTCCACTACCCCGGACTGCGCACCCCCAGACCCGGACGATCCGACGGCGGCCCCGGCCTGTGGGGCAAGGGAAAGAACTACGGCTCCGCCCGCTCCCAACTCTACGAGGAGCAGATCACCAGAGTCCCCATCGAGCAGTCCTATATCGTCAACGGCGTCGAGTTCGACGGCTACGACGGCTTCGCCCTCATCGACGCCAAAGGCCCCGGCTACGCCAACCCCATCAAAGGACACTGGTCGAACGAACCAAAGAGCACCTACAAGACCGACCCAGTGACAGGCGAGGTGAAACGCGTCAAAAAAGGACTGCTCCAGATCGGAAAAGACCAGGTCAAGGCCGTGCGAGCCACCGGCACCGACACCCCCATCCAATGGCACATCGCAGAGAAAGAAACCTTCGACGTCCTCAGAGAGAAGCAGGATTGGGGCGAGTTCCCTGCCGAGATCGAGCTCTTCTACACGCCACCCAACTAGCATCTCAGCCAATCAGCACCACTAGGAAAGGACAGCGACTATGGAATGGCGCCTACACATGAGGCGGCGGGCTCTTGGTGACCCGGTCTCGGAGGGGCGTCGGGTGTGGGAGTGGATTCAGCGGGTCAGGCCCCTGCACCCCTCCTTGGACCTGTGGCGCCCCACCGCCGAAAGCCGTGAGGAGGCTGAGCAGGCCCCGCCCATCACCCAGGACTACCTCCTCCACTTAATCCACGGCGTACAAGCCATCTCCGACGACCCCGACTTCGGCCTGGCCCCAGGCTTCTCCGGACAGATCAACCAAGGCAACAAGCTCGAGCTGAGTTTCAACATGCCCAACCCCGGAGACGCCAGCATCGGACTCATGATCGGAGAAGCCCTCGGCGCCGCCCTGGACGCCAGCGAGGACCTGGCCGACGCTCTCATGCACACCACCGCCAGCACCTTCGCCCCTAACACCATCGGAGGACTGTCGCGAAGCGACCACCCAACCAGAAACCTCAACCGGGACGGCCCCTACCCCTTCTACTACGTTCCGGGCTGGAAGATGTTCTTCGCCTCCGACTCACCCCACTACCAGCGCGCCACCCAACTGGCCACCCGAACCGCTCCCGTGGCCAACGGCGCCATCTTCACCTTCGGCACCCCCGACACCTACCCCACCATCCTCAACCAATGGTGACTCTTACGGCGACTACCCGAGCACTCAATACAACAAATACATCATGGGCGTCAACTACCTCTACCCAGCCATCAATCCAGGACACATTATTGTCGATGTCGACACTTTTCTTTACGAAGGGTCAAGAAAATGGTCAGACAGCAGAGCATTGCGCTGGAGCGAGGAAGACATAACAGATGCCGACATCGTTCTTAATCCAGAAGGGCCATCAACAATCATCAGCCATTTCAAAGACAATCGACTGATCTCTGCCAGCGGACTAGATTTTGAGGAGGCGGCCAATATCGCCGCCTGGGTCCGTTCACTGAACCCCGACCCAAATCTGGTGCTGTGGTTCACCACCAGCGTCATCGACGGACACACTGTCCTTACACCTGGCATCACACCACAACAGGTCATCGACCAGTGGGTCAACCACACAGAGCACGACCCCTACATCGAGTACCCCCAGTACTTCCACTAACGGAGACAACCATGAGATGGGACCTCAGCTTCAGGCGACAAGCACTCGGCGACCCAGTCTCGGAGGGGCGTCGGGTGTGGGAGTGGATTCAGCGAGTCAGGCCGCTGCACCCCTCCCTGGACCTGTGGCGCCCCACCGCCGACAGCCCTCAGGAAGCCGAACAGTCACCACCCATCACCCAGGACCACTTCCTCCAACGCATCCAGCAGGCCCAAGTCGACTGGGAAAGTGAGAGCTTCGGCGTCGCCCCGGCCTTCTCCGGACAGATCAACCAGGGCAACAAGCTCACACTAAGTTTCAACATGCCCAACCCTGGAGACGCCAGCGTGGACCTGATGGTCGGCGAGGCGCTCGGGGCCGCCCTGGATGCCAGCGAGGACCTGGCCGACGCTCTCATGCACACCACCGCCAGCATCTTCGCCCCCGGCGTGATCGGAGCCCTGACTCGCGAAGACCGTCCGGTCACCCCAACTCCACCGCCTTACAGATACCTGCCGGGTTGGAAGATGTTCTTCGCTTCCGACTCACCCCACTACCAACGCGCCACCCAGCTAGCCACCCGATCCATTCCCCGTGGCCAACGGCGCCATCTTCACCTTCGGCACCCCCGACACCTACCCCACCATCCTCAACCAATGGTGAACACCCAACCGCTGCCCGCAGCCCGCTTCAGTCAGCAAGCAGAACCGCCGACTCCGCCCCTCGTCGACCTCCGAAGCACGTGAAACGCCCCCTTGGCCGGGGCGTGAGGCGCGGGTGATGAGGAGCGGAATGCCGCCCACAGGCGCTGGAGTGTCCATATCTGCAGCAAAGGGGACTCAGCACCGCTCACCTCACCAGCGAGAACCGCGGAATCATGCGGTTTTCTTGCGAAGGAACGAGACCGTTCACGGCCTTTGCTGCAGATATGGACACTGACACCGTCATCTCCCAATGGGAGGACGCCTCCAGCGCTTCCGCCGGAGGCCGTCGCCCCTCGTCAGGAGACGCCGAGGATCGCCTTGATGGGGGCGAGGGTGAAGTAGACGACGAACATCGCGCAGGCCACCCACATGAGCGGGTGGATCTTCCGCGCCCGCCCCTGAGCGACCTCGATGACCAGGTAGGACACGAAGCCGGCCCCGATCCCGTTGGTGATCGAGTAGGAGAAGGGCATCATGATGATGGTCAGGAAGGCCGGCAGAGCGATCTCCGGGGACTTCCAGTCGATGTCGGTCACCTGCATCATCATGAGGAAACCGACCACCACCAGCGCCGGGGTGGCCGCCTCGTAGGGGACCATCTTGACCAGCGGCGCGAAGAACATGGACAGGGCGAACATGCAGCCGGTGACCACTGAGGCCAGGCCCGTGCGGGCCCCCTCCCCCACGCCCGCGGCAGACTCCACGTAGGAGGTGTTGGAGGAGACGCCCCCGACACCACCGGCGATGGCGGCCAGGGAGTCGACGACGAGGATCTCGCGCGTCTTGGGCGGGTTGCCGTGCTCGTCGAGCAGGTCGCCCTCGGCGCCGATGGCGACCATGGTGCCCATGGTGTCGAAGAAGTCGGCCAGCAGCAGGGAGAAGACCAGGAGGATCACCGAGACGATCCCGACCTTGTGCACACTGCCCAGCAGGCTGAAGTGGCCCAGCGTCGACAGGCTCGGCACGTCCACCGGGAAGCCGTCCAGGCGCGGCTCGGACAGGGACCAGCCGGTGAGGTTAAGCGGGCCCTTCTCCGGGTCATCGTTGAAGGGACCCAGGTGGGTGACGGCGTCGATGATGATGGCCAGGACCGTGGCCGAGGCGATACCGATGAGGATGGCGCCGCGGACCTTGCGCACGTGGAGCACCACCATGAGGAAGAGCCCGAAGAGGAAGACGAGGACCGGCCAGCCCTGGAGGGAGCCGCCCAGCCCCAGCTCCAGGGGGGTGCCGCCGCGGCGCACCATCTTGGCGTCCACCAGGCCGATGAGCGCGATGAACAGGCCGATGCCCACGGAGATCGCGGTCTTGAGCTGGTCGGGGACGGCCTTGAAGACGGCCTCCCGGAAGCCGGTAAGCACGAGGACGAGGATGATGATGCCCTCGATGACAATGAGGCCCATGGCGTCGGCGTAGGTCATGCCCTGGGTGCCCACGAGGGTGTAGGCGACCATCGCGTTGATCCCCAGGCCCGCGGCCAGGGCCATCGGGTAGTTGGCGACGACGCCCATGAGGATCGTCATGACCGCGGCGACGAAGGCGGTGCCTGCGGCGAGCTGGGCCTCGGTTCCCGGAGGGCTCGCCTGGACAGGATCGCGGGATTGAGGACGAGGATGTAGCTCATCGAGAAGAAGGTGACGATACCGCCACGGATCTCTCGGGAGATGCTCGAACCGCGTTCAGTGATGTGGAAGAACTGATCCAGTCGAGAGACCTGACTGGGCGAGGACGAAGATGAGGACTTCGTCGGGGTACGTGTGCTCACGGCGGCATTCTTCCAGATCATCACGCGCTGAGCGAAACTGAGCGCTGCCGTCATCGTTGCCGCCGGCGCTCGCCCTCATCAGCTTAGACCCCGGGAATTACTGTCACACCCTCGTGGAAGGATGGTCGGTGAGACCGGATGGGAGAGGTGATGGCCGTGACCGAGGCAGCAGAGGACCCGGCCGCCGCGGCAGGTCCGCGCGAGCCGGGCTGGGAGGGATTCTCCTCGGCCACCCGCACCTGGTTCCTCGACGCCTTCCCCGCCGGTCCCACCCCGGTGCAGGAGCGGGCCTGGGCCACGATCGGCCGGGGTGAGAACGCCCTGGTCATCGCCCCCACCGGCTCGGGCAAGACGCTCGCGTCCTTCCTGTCCGCCATCGACCGCCTGGGACAGGAGCCGGCCGCGGAGGAGCAGGGGAACGCGGCGGCAGAAGGGGGTGCCCGGGCTGAGGCCGACGGCGTGCGGGTCCTCTACATCTCCCCGCTCAAGGCGCTGGGAGCGGACGTGGAGCGCAACCTGCGCCGGCCGCTGGCGGGAATCCGCGCCGTCGGCCCCACCCGCCCGATCTCGGTGGGGGTGCGCTCGGGGGACACGCCCGCGCGGGAGCGTCGTCGGCTGCGCAGCCACCCGCCCAGCATCCTCATTACGACGCCGGAGTCGCTCTACCTCATGCTCACCAGCGCCGTGCGGGAAACGCTGCGGACAGTGGAGACGGTCATCGTCGACGAGATCCACTCCTTCGCTGGTTCCAAGCGCGGCACGCACCTGGCCGTGTCCCTGGAGCGCCTCGATGACCTCCTGGGGCGGCCGGCGCAGCGCATCGGCCTGTCCGCCACCGTCTCACCGCCGGAGGAGGTCGCCCGCTTCCTCGGCGGGCCGCACCCCGTGACGATCATCTCCGACGACGGCCGGGCGGCGCCGGAGGTCACAGTGTCCGTTCCGGTGAAGAACATGGCCCGCATCCCGGCGATCTCGGACCGCCGTACCCGGATGGAACGGGCCCTGGCAGCCCCCGCGAGCGCGGGTGGTGGCCGCGGCTCCCGGCCCTCCGGGCTCGGACGGGCGGGGTCCTCGCAGGCTTGGCGCTCCGATAAGGCGCTGGGTCGAGCCATGGCGGCGGGGCGGGCTGACGAACCCGGTGCGGGGTGCCCGCCCGGGTGTCGGCCTCGATCTGGCCGCACCTGAGAACGCGATCCTCGACCAGGTCCTGGCCCACCGCACGACGCTGGTCTTCGTCAACCCCGGGGCGCCTGCGAGCAGCTCACCGCGCACCTCAACGAGGCCTATGCCGCGCGTCTCGGGGCGGTGGCACCGGCGCCGCAGGCGCCGGTTCACCGGGAGTCCTGGGAGATGGGAACCGGTTCGCACACCGAGCCCCTGGCGGCGGGCGCCCCGGTGATCGCCAAGGCACACCACGGGTCAGTCTCCAAGGAACAGCGTCTGAGCGTGGAGCGGGAGCTGGCCGCGGGCGAGCTGAGGTGCGTGGTGGCCACGGCCTCCCTCGAGCTCGGCATCGACATCGGCTCGGTCGACCTCGTGCTCCAGGTGGCGCCGCCCCGTCGGTCGCTGCGGGCCTGCAGCGGGTGGGGCGCGCCGACCACCAGGGTGGGCGGGCGGCCGCGCGGCGTCATCTACCCCGTGGAGCGCACTCACCTGGTGGACGCCGTCGTCGCCGCAGAGGGATGCGCGCCGGGGAGATCGAGCGCACCGAGCTGGTGTCCAACGCTCTGGACGTGCTGGCCCAGCAGACGGTCGCCGCGGTGAGTGTGGCGGAGGGGCTGACGGCCGAGGCCTGGTTCACCACCGTCAGGCGGGCGGCCCCCTACTCCTCGCTGCCGCGCCCGGCCTTCGACTCGGTCCTGGAGCTGCTGGCCGGCGGTTTCGCCTCGGCGGATCTGACGGACTTCTCGCCGCGGATCGTGTGGGACCGCGCCACCGGTGAGCTCAGTGCCCGGCCCAGCACGCAGCGGCTGGCGGTGGCCTCCTCGGGAACGATCCCGGACCGGGGCATGTTCCCCGTCGTCCTGCCCGAGGGGGCGCAGGATGCCGGGCGGCGGCGGGTCGGGGAGCTCGACGAGGAGATGGTGCACGAGTCCAGCCCGGGCGACATCATCACGCTGGGGACGTCGAGCTGGCGGATCCGCCAGATCACGGGGACCGCGTCGTCGTCGACCCGGCTGAGGGGCGCAGCGCCCGCCTGCCGTTCTGGAGGGGCGAGGGGCTGGGGGAGGCCGGCGGCCACCGGGCTCGCCAAGGGCGTCTTCCTGCGTGAGGCTCAGGCCTCCTTGCCGGCGGAGGCGGGAGCCGGGGAGTCGGAGGGCGAGCGGTCGCTGCGGCGCCGGCTCACGGAGGCGGGACTGGACGACCATGCCCGCAGCAACCTACTGGCGCTGCTGCGCGAGCAGTACCGAGCCACCGGCGCCCCTGCCGACCGATGAGACCCTGGTCCTGGAGCGCTATGAGGACGAGTCCGGCAGCTGGCGGGTCATCGTCCACAGCACGCTGGGTCGGTGCGTCCACGAGCCCTGGGCGATGGCGATCCGGGAGCGGGTGCACCAGGTGCTGGGGGTGCGCCCGCAGATCATCGTGGCCGACGACGGCATCGTCCTGCAGATCCCGCCGGTTGAGGGCGACCTCCCGGGGGCCGGGCTCATCACCTTCGACGCCGCGGAGATCTCCTCCCTGGTGCGCAGCCGGATCGAGACGACGGCGCTGTTCGCGGCCCGGTTCCGCGAGTGCGCAGCCCGCGCCCTGCTCATGCCCGCCGCCCGCCCGGGGCGCTCGCACGCCGTTGTGGCTGCAGCGGGTCAAAGCCGGACAGCTGCTCGAGGCCTCCCGCCAGTTCCGGGACTTCCCCGTCAGCGTGGAGGCTGCGCGCGAGTGCCTCCAGCAGTACTACGACCTGCCCGCACTCACCGACCTCATGGAGCGTCTCGCCTCCGGCCGGGTGCGCGTCGTCGACGCCATCACCAGTGAGCCGTCGCCCTTCGCCCACCCGCTGCTGTTCGGGTACGCGAGCACCCTGATCTACCAGGAGGACCTGCCCCACGCCGAGCGCCGGGCCCAGCTGCTCTCCCTGGACCCCAAGGAGCTCGACGCCCTGCTGGGCGACGCCGGCATCGCGGACCTGCTCGACGACGAGGTCCTGGCCCAGGTGGAGGCCGAGCTCCAGCACCTGGCCCCCGGCAGGCGGGTACGCGCCGACACCGAGGCGATCGCCGATCTTCTGCGTGAGCTGGGACCGTTGAGCGCGGCCGAGCTGGCTGAGCGGTGCACCGACGTCGGCGGGCGAGTCCCGGGGAAGGACGGGCAAGGCGACGGCGCGGACGGGGCCTGCGACGGCTTCGAGGGCGCGGACAAGCACTCAGCCGAGCGGGAGGTCGATCGAGCGCTCGCCGAGCTGGCCAGGTCTCGCCGAGCCGCCGCGGTGCAGGGTCGGCGGGCGGAAGCTGTGGGCCCGGGTCGAGGACGTGCCGGATCTGCAGCGGGCCCTGGGAGCAGAGGTCCCCGACTGGGCGCTGGGAGCGGGCCGGGGCCGGTGGCGCGGTCAAGCGGAGGGCGGCGGCCCGCTCGCCACTGAACGACCTGCTTCTGCGCTACGCGCGCACCCACACGACCGTGACACCGCAGCGCGTGGCGCAGGCCTTCGGTCTGGGGGCGGCGGTGGCGGAAGGAGCCCCTGGCCGAGCTGGCCGGGGACGGTTCCCTGGTGGACCTGGGTGCGGCGGAGTGGATGGAGCCGGCGGTCCTCGCCCGGGTGCGCCACCGCTCCCTGGACCGGGCGCGGGCCGCCGTCGCACCAGTGCCACCCACGGCTCTCCAGCGTCTCGTGCTGGAGCGGGCGGGCCTGGATGAGCCGGGCGGCGGCGTCGACGCCCTGGCGGAGGCCCTGGCGGCGCTGGAGGGCGTGTGGCTGCCGGCCGGCCTGTGGGAGTCGGTGGTGCTGCCCGCGCGCGTGGTCGACTACCGGCCGGCAATGCTCGATGAGCTCATCACCGCCGGGGAGGTCATCTGGCAGGCGCGACCCATCGGCGACGCCGCGTCCCGGTCCGATGCGGCCAGGGTGAGGAACGGGGCCGCGGACGTCCCCGCTCCAGGCGAGATCGCCTTCTTCCCCACGGATTCCGCCCTGGCGCCGGTCGCCCGAGGCAATCGCGCTGGGCGAGCCGGAAGCAGCGGAGAGCCGGGAGACGGGAGTCACTGAGGAGGAGCTCTGGAGGCTGGTTCGTGAGGGGGCCGCCACGGGTCGCTCCTTCGAACCGGTGCGCCGGGCACTGGTGCCCGCGGCCGGGACACGTACCGCCCCGCCCTCACGGCGAGTGCGCAGCCGCCGGGGCCGTCGCCTCATGATGGGGATACCGAGCGCTGGGGAGGTGACGGCGGCCGGGCGGCTGTCCTCCGTGGTGGGCTCCACCTCCTGGGTGAGGCTGTCTTCCACCTCGGCGGGCGATGAGGAGCGGGCGATCGCGGAGGTGGAGTCACTGCTGGACCGCTACGGGGTCGTCTCCCGCGACCTCGCCCTGACCTTCGGCGGCGCGGGAGGGCTCGGGCCGCTCATGCCGGTGCTGCGGCGCATGGAGGAGACCGGGGTGGTTCTGCGTGGCAGTTTCATTGAAGGCTTGGGGCCGGCGCAGTTCGCCGAGCGGGAGAGCGTCGAGCGGCTGCGGTCCCTCACCCCCGGCCCCGCCGGCGCGGCGGAGACACCGGTCGTGCTCGATCTCAAGGACCCGGCCTGTCTCGTCGGGCGCGTGGTGCCGTGGCCCGAGCCGGTGCTACCTGCTGGCCTCGGCGAGTCGGCCGGGGGCCACGGTGAGGAGACGAGCGGCCCGCCGGTCCGGCGCCAGGGGGCAAGCGTCGTCGTGCTGGGTGGCGCCCCGGTGCTCTACGCCTCAGAGAACCTCAAGGTCCTCATCTCCTACACGTCCGCGCGCGAGGAGCTGGCACGCGCCCTGACCGCGCTGGCGGCCGACAGGCAGGCGATGTTCGCGCGCCAGGGGGCCGCGGCGGCCAGGCGCCGCACAGTGGTGGAGTCCCTCAACGGGGTCACCGCGCTGGAGCCCACCGTGAGCGACCTCTTGCGTCAGGCCGGTTTCGTGCGCGACCCCAGGGGGATGCGGCTCGCCGTCGGCCCTTACGGGGCCGCCTGGCGATGAGCGGGCCGGCCCTTCACCGGTGACAGAAGCCGGCCCACGGTGAGCTCCATGCGTCCACAATGAGGACATGGCCGATCCGCACCCCATCACCGGAGCGTTCTTCAACTCCCCGGTCCCTCCCGGGACCGGATGGCCCGACGATCCCGCTACTGCCGCCACACCCGTAGCCCGCTCGGCCGCCGACGTGGCGCGCCTGGCCGGTGCATCGTCGGAACTGTCCGAGCTCGATGCCCAGATCACGGTGTGCCGTGCCTGCGACCGGCTCGTGGCCTGGCGTGAGGAGGTGGCCCGGACCGGCCGTCGCGCCTCCTTCGCCCATGAGCCGTACTGGGGGCGACCGGTGGCGAGTGTCGGGTCGGCGGATGCCCGCATCTACGTCGTCGGGCTGGCACCCGCGGCCAATGGGGCGAACCGCACCGGCCGCATGTTCACGGGGGACCGCTCCGGGGACTGGCTGTGGGCGGCCTTCCACCGGGCGGGGCTGGCGACATCCCCCACCTCGACGGCGGCAGGTGACGGGCAGCGGCTCACCGGGGCGCGCATGGGCGCCGCCGTGCGCTGCGCCCGCCCGCCAACAAGCCGACGGCCGTCGAGCGCGCCACCTGCGCCCCGTGGCTCGCCCGCGAGATCGCCCTCATGCCTGAGATCAGGGTGCTGCTGGCGCTGGGGGATCGGATGGGGCGCGGTGCTGCGGGTCACCCGCGAGGCGGGGTGGACTCTCCCCGCCCCCAGCCGCGCTTCGGCCACGGGGCGACGGCGGAGCTGACGACGCCCGACGGCAGGCCGGTGACACTGCTCGGCAGCTACCACCCCAGCCAACAGAACACCTTCACCGGTCGGCTCACCGAGACGATGCTCGATGACGTGCTGGCGACCGCCAAACGCCTCGCTGAGGCATGACGTCGGGCTGCGGCTGACGCGGTATCAGGTGCGGTTGGGCAGGATGGCCTCGAGCTCGGCGAGGGTCCGCGGCGTCTGCTCCGCGGGGGCGTCGGTCTCGGCGTTTTCGGTGTCGTCGGTAGCCTCGTCGCCCTGGGGCATGTCGATCCCAAGGGCCAGGGACAGGCCGGCGACGGCGGCTCGGGCCGAGGCGGCCCGCTCGCTGGGTGTGTCGCTGGATTCGCCGCTGACGGGGGCCGGTGAGGGCCGATCCGCAGTTGCCTCAAGAGACTCGGCGGCGCTCGCAGCATCGGGGGCTGAGGAGGCCGACGCCGCAGCGGTCGCCCGCTCGAGCTCTCCCAGGTCGAGCCCCACCAGGCGGCTGCTGCGCTCCTCGGAGGCTTCCTCGGGAGAGTCGGCCGTGCGACGGCGGCGCGTCGAGGAGGCCGCGCGGCGGGAGCGCTTCGCGGCGGGCTTCTGCTCGGACGCGGCGGACTTCTTGGTGGTCTTCGTCCCGGGCTCCTCCGTCTGCTCCTCGGCCGCGGGCGCGGTGGCATCCGTGCCGGCGGCGCCGTCCTCGGCTTGAGCCTTCTGGGCGTCGGAGTCGGTGGTGGTCTTCACGGCGTCGGCCGGGCCGTCGGCATCCTGAGCAGGCGACTCCGCACCGGTTCCCTGACCGGGGGCGCCTGCGATGTCTCCCGAGTCTTCGGCGGAGGCACCACCCGGCTCGGCGTCGACGTCGTCGCCCTGCTCAGCGGCGAGCTCGGCGATGCTGCGGCCCTCGCGCAGATCGAGCCCGTTGGTGCTCAGCGGCACCATGAGGTGGTCGTCGACCCGCGAGGGGTTGATGGGCCACTCCGGACCCTGGTCGGGCAGATCGGTCTCGGAATGGGCGCCGCAGCCGTGGTCCAGGGAGACGACGCTGCCGTCGTCGGTGGCCCACTCGTTGGCGCACACGCCGAAGATGGCGCGCAGGGCCCCGGCCATCGGCACGAAGAAGCCGCAGGTGGAGCAGGTGGCGTGGGCCTTGCGGACGCCCTCGGCCTCGGGGCCGTGGTCGCCGCCATACCAGCGCTCGGCGGCGCTGGCGACGCCCTGAGCGCTCAGGACCCGGGGGCGGCCCAGGTCGAGCTCATCCAGGGCGACGGCGTCGGCGTCCTCGCCGGTGGCCTCCCACCCGGGCTCGAGGCGCTCGTCGGTCTCCTTGCGGGGGAGGCGGTCGGAGCGGGTGATGTCGCCGGGTTCGAGGCGCTCGGCCCATGGGACCCAGGCGGGCGCGAGGAGGGCCTCCTCGCCGGGGAGGAGCTCCACCTCGCAGACGGTGGCGGTGCGGCCGCGCGGGACGCGACTGAGGGTGACCGCCCAGCGCCAGCCGCGGTAGCCGCTCAGGGTGCAGTCGAACAGGTGGGTGACGAGGCGCTCGGCGTCGGGCGCGGCGGCCACGTACTCGCCGACGGTGATGGGGTCGGTGACCTCCTCCAGCGCGTGGCGGGCCAGTTCGATGGCCGCCGGGGAGGTGAGGGTCTTGTCCTTGGCGGCCTGGGCCTGCTCAGCGGGGGTCGGCAGGGCGCCGGCGCGCAGCACGGGGGCCGGCGTCGGAGAGCCGCGCCCGGTGCCGGGGCCGGGCGCTCCAGGGTCGCAGTGGAGGTGCGCGCCCCGGTGGCGGCGCCCGCTGGAGAACCCGAGTCGGTCCCGGTTGCGGGCTCGCCTGAGGCGTCGGTGTGAGAGTCGATCGTGTCGGTCACTCGGCCAGTGTAGGGGAGGCTCCTGGAACTGCCCCGGCCCGCGCGGGTTGGCCTGGGCACACCGCCCCGCCCTCCCACACTTCGACCGAATCTTCACAATCGACACAGATACGCGTCGATTCTGAAGATTTTGTCGGTGAGTGAGAGAACCGTCAGCTCGCCTCGACCGAGACGATGCGGTGGACGGCCACGGTCAGCTCGGTCTCGCGCACGACGTCGCGCAGGCGCACCCGCCCGGGCTCGACGGCCATGACCCGCACCTGCCGCTCCTGCACGGCGCCGTCGGGGCCGGCCAGGCTCAGCCGCAGCCGCGAGCGCGAGGACTGGGCCTGGCGCAGCACCGCCAGGGCGTGCACCGGGTCGGTGGCCACAGCCGTCTCCCCTGCGGCCTGCAGCGCCTCCTGCCCCACGCGTAGCCGCCCTACGAGGGTCGTCAGCTCGCGTCTTCCGGGCCGACGCCGTCGCACCGAGTGCTCGCTGCCGGGGCGCGTCGGCTCGGGGGCCCGGCGGGCCTGCTGCGCGGTGGCCGGCCCGACCACCAGGTGGCCGCTCGCGTCCTCGGTCACCGGCGCCAGCCCGGTGGCACGCAGCTCGCGCAGCACCTGCCCGGCGCTGGCCGTGGCCACGAGGATGCCGGGCGCTACCTGGTCCAGGCCGAGGTCCCGCAGGCGCGGCTCGGCCAGGAGCCCGGCAGCCGTCGCCTCATCGCCGATCCGCAGCAGCGCGGACACGGCTCGCACGCGCACCGCCCCGTGGTGGCGGGCGGCGTCCTGGATGAGAACGCTCAGCGAGTCCGGCAGGGGCGTGGGACTGTAACGGCCGATCTCCTGAGTGATCTCCTCAGCCCGGTAGCCGACGTCGAGCGCGCCGCGCACCGACTCGGGCGTGAAGCGCACCGTGAGCGCCCCTCCGCGCGACTCGACGACGCTCGTGCGTTCCAGCAGCGCGGCCAGCTCGGGGGCAGGGGCGGCCCGGCACGATGGCGGTGAGGTCGGACTGGACGAGGATCATCTCGACGGCGGCCGGCAGGTCCGCGGCGAGCGCCGCCTCAGGGCAGTGAGGGCCTCGTCATCCGACAGCGGCTCGGCGTGCGGGTTGCCGCCCGCCTCCTCGGCGCGGCCGGCGTCTCCGGGGTCGGTGGGGCCGCCGCTGAGTCCGGGGTCCTGCTCGTCGAGGCTCGCCGCAGCACGTCGGGCGAGGATCCTGCCGGCCTCGGTCAGCGCCCCGCCGCCGGTGATCCCGAGGGTCTCGGCCTCGGCCAGGACCGCGGAGATGGCCCCGCCGGGGATGGTGCGCCGGGGGCTCTGCCAGGTCAAGGCCGCCCTCACGAAGGCGGGGGTCGCACTGGCGCCTGGCGGGAGGTCACCCAGGAGGGCGAGCACCCGGGCGCGCAGTCGCGCCGCCCACCCGGCCTCCAGGTCCGGGCTGAGGACGGCGCGCAGGGTCCCGTCGTCGTCGCGGGTGCCCGTCAGCCAGGGGGTGCGGGCGCTGCCCGACCAGGCCAGGGCGAGCGGCGCCCAGCGCTGGGGGAGGCTGTCGGTGAGCCATCCGGCGGCCTGGGAGGAGGGCACCCAGGTGGTGCCGTCGTCGTCGAGCCCCAGGAGGCCTGCGCCCGCGGCGATCTCGATGATGCGGGCGGCGGCGTCGGCCTCCAGGTCGAGGACGTCGGCGGTGCGGGCCAGGGCGCGCGCTCACTCCGCCGGTACGGCGGATCGTGCCACCCTCACGGCCCCACTCCTCCAGGAGGGCGGCCACGAGCCGGACGGTCTCCTCGGCGTGGAAGGGAGGCCTCGGAGGCGACGACGTCGGCTCCCACCGTCTCCAGGTCGCCGGCCTCGGGGGCGGTGAGGGGCTCGCGGGTCAGGCGGCCGCCACGCAGGGCGAGGGCGACCTGGCGCGGCAGGATGAAGCGGGTGCGCCCGTGGGCATCGCTGCTGCGCTCCAGCCAGCCGCGGTCGATGAGCGGGGCCGCGCCCGGTGCGGTGCCGCCGGCGCGCAGGGTGCCGGCGGGCGGCCCCAGGTGAGGGCCTGGAGCATCTCCACGGAGGCCGCCGGGATGACCGGCTTGCCGCCTCCGCCGGCGGCGTCCTCGCTCAGCTCCTCCAGGGTGGGGGGCAGCTGCTCGGCACTGAGGGGTTCAGCGGCCCAGGGCCCCAGGCCGAAGGGGTGTGGCCCGAAGGCGGTCTCGAGCGCGGCCACGGGCCTGCCCTCGATGACGAGCGCCAGCCGACGCAGGTGCTCCAGCGCATCGGTGACCTGCTCAGCAGGCAGTGGGAGGTGGGCGGCGACCAGTCCGGCCAGGTCAGCACTGTCCGCACTGGCCGAGTTGGCCTGGTCGGCCGGGGCGATCGGCTGGTCTGCGGGACCGCCGAGAGGTTCACTGCCGGCCGGTTCACCACTGGCCCCACCGGCACCGCCAGCCTGCTCGTTCCCGACCACCTCGGCCACCTCGGTCGGCCCGGCCCCACCCGCCCGGCCCGACTCTTCGGGCCGGTTGAGAGCCACTGAGCGCCTCAGCCACGGCCAGCGTCGGCGCATCCAGCCCGGCCAGGGCGTGCTCGATGCTGCCAGGGGCCCCCGCACGGGTCGCCAGCGCCAGGAAGGAGGAGGACGGCGGCGCGGCCAGGGTCCGGGCGCGCCACCAGCAGGGCAGCGACCTCGCGGTCCGGCAGCGCCGTCAGGTGCACGGCGAGGTCCTGGGTGGAGGCGGAAGGGCTCATCCGCACCAAAATACGCCCCCGCCCCAGTCACGGACAGAGCCGGGCGGGCCTGAGAACGGGACCAGCGCCGATCGTCAGTGCCGGCTACTCTCTCTCGGCCTTCTCGGAGGACTCCGAGTCCTCCCTCGTCTTGAAGGCGGTACCGAGAGCCAGGCCCATCGCCCACCCCACCGGCAGCCACACGAACCAGGGCCCCGGTGCCGCCACGCCCATCGCGACCCCCAGCATGGAGCCGTAGATCATGGGCCAGAACCACGGCGTTGCCGGCCCCTGAGGCGGTTTGAAGGCCTCCTCGATCACCTCCGACCAGGCAGCCCAGCGGCCCTGACCGGCACCGGACGCCTCGTGGTCGCCTCCAGTCTCATTGAGATCCTTGTTCATGCCGCCACCCTAAACAGTCCGCCCGATTGAATTCCTCATCCTGCGGAAGGAGACCCGCCCGGGTTCCGGGGAGGGCACCGGTGTCCAAATCTGCAGCAAAGGAGCCTGAGCACCTCTGCGGTCAGCAACGCGAACCGCGGAATCATGCGGTTTTTCTTTCACAGGCTTAAGTCCGCCGCAATCCTTTGCTGCAGATTTGGACACGATCCCACAGATTTCACCGCTTCCGGCGCCCGCAGGTCCCTCGCCTGGGGCTCGAGCCCGCACCCCACGGCTCGCGCGCCACCGCGGCAGCCCAGGATCCGGCCCGTCCGCCGCGCGCCCGGGCATGACGTGAATGGATGTGTCGTCACTGTTGGTTCAGCGCTGTCAGCTGCACTCGCGCCCAGGCATGACGCCGGCCCGCCCTCCCGCCGGAAGCCGCCCCTCCCGCTGGAAGAGGAACGTCTCCTCCGTCACGGCGGCGCGCTGCTCCGGCTTGGGATACTCCCGCCCATGTCCGCTACGCCCAGCGATCCTGCGTCCCCGGTGTCCTCGGTCCCCGACGGCCCGCTCATCGTCCAGTCCGACAAGTCCGTCCTCCTGGAGGTCGCCCACCCCCAGGCCGGGCAGGCCCTGCCGCGCCATCGCCGCCTTCGCCGAGCTGGAGCGCGCCCCCGAGCACATCCACACCTATCGAATCACGCCGCTGGCCCTGTGGAACGCGCGCGCCGCGGGCCTGGACGCGGAGACGGTCGTCCACACGCTCATCACCTACTCGCGCTTCCCGGTGCCGCACGCCCTGCTCACCGAAATCGCCGAGACGATGAGCCGCTACGGCCGCCTCCAGCTGCTCACCGACCCCGCCCACGGCCTGGTCCTGCACGCCACCGACGTGCCGGTCCTGGAGGAGGTCATGCGCTCCAAGCGCACCAAGGGCCTGCTGGGAACCCGGCTCGGGGAGGCCGACGTCGTCGTCCACCCCTCCGAGCGCGGTCACCTCAAGCAGGTGCTCATCAAACTGGGCTGGCCGGCCGAGGACCTGGCCGGCTACGTCGACGGCGAGGCCCACCCCATCGCCCTGACCGACTCCCCAGACACCTTCCAGCTGCGCCCCTACCAGAGCGAGGCGGTGGAGAGCTTCTGGGCGGGGGGCTCGGGCGTGGTCGTCCTGCCCTGCGGGGCCGGCAAGACCCTCGTGGGCGCAGCCTCCATGGCCAAGAGCTCAACGACGACGCTCATCCTGGTCACCAACGCGGTCTCGGCGCGTCAGTGGAAGGAGGAGCTCATCCGCTTCACCACCCTGACCGAGGAGGAGATCGGCGAGTACTCCGGCTCGCGCAAGGAGGTCCGCCCCGTCACGATCGCCACCTACCAGGTGCTCACCACCCGCCGCAAGGGCGTCTACCCGCACCTGGACCTGCTGGACTCCCACGACTGGGGGCTCATCGTCTATGACGAGGTCCATCTCCTGCCAGCCCCGATCTTCCGCATGACCGCGGACCTGCAGGCGCGCCGCCGTCTGGGCCTGACCGCGACCCTCGTGCGCGAGGACGGCCGCGAGGACGAGGTCTTCAGCCTCATCGGCCCCAAGCGCTACGACGCCCCCTGGAAGGACCTGGAGAACCAGGGCTGGATCGCCCCCCGCGATCTGCACCGAGGTGCGCCTGACCCTCGACGCCGGTGAGCGCATGGCCTACGCGACCGCCGAGCCCGACGAGCGCTACCGCCTGGCCGCCTGCTCACCGCGCAAGCTGCCGATCATCGAGGCCCTCCTGGCCCGCCACGAGGGCGAGTCGGCCCTGGTCATCGGCCAGTACGTGGACCAGCTCACCGAGATCGCCGAGCACCTGGACGCCCCCGTCATCACCGGGGCGACGACGGTGCGCGAGCGCCAGCGCCTCTACGACGCCTTCCGCTGCGGGGAGATCCGCACGCTCGTGGTCTCCAAGGTCGCGAACTTCTCCATCGATCTGCCCGGGGCGAGCGTCGCGATCCAGGTCTCGGGCTCCTTCGGCTCGCGCCAGGAGGAGGCCCAGCGGCTCGGGCGGATCGTGCGCCCCAAGGAGGACGGCCGCCAGGCCCACTTCTACACGGTCGTCGCCCGCGACACCGCCGACCAGGAGTACGCCGCCCACCGCCAGCGCTTCCTGGCCGAGCAGGGCTACGCCTACGCCATCATCGACGCCGAGGACCTCACCGAGAACAGCTGAGCCGGTCCCGACGGCGCACGAGGCGCAGCCGGACAACCCGAACCGGCCGGGCCGGCTGGACCAGCGAGGGCCGGCAGCCCGGTCAGCGCACCAGGCGGCGGGCGCGCACGTTGCGCACGAGGACGCGGGCCAGGCTGCGGCCGAAGGCCTGGATGGCGGGGTCGACCCTCTCGGCCTGCTCACGGGCAGCGGCCCCGGCGCTGGCGGCCGCCTCGGGCAGGTCGGCGGCCGTGGCCCCGTGGGTTCCGGCGGCGCCCGGCGCGGCGCTCCGGCCGGCGGCCACCTCCAGGGCGTCGCGGGCGGCCTGGAGGGAGGCCGCGTCCATGGTGCCGGCCAGGTCGTTGAGGGCGTCGCGGGTGCGCCAGTAGGCCACACGCGCCGGATCGGACTCGGGGTGGTGCTGGAAGGCCAGGAGCCGGCCTGCCCGCCAGGTGTGGACCGGGGAGCGGTCGGAGGAGGCCAGCAGGGTGGCGGCCTCGGGCAGCTGGGTGACGGCGTCGTGGTGGGAGACGATGACGGGCAGGCGGGTGCCGTCGGAGGTGGAGATTCCGGCGCGGTGGGCGGCGCGGATGGCCTCGGCGGCCACGGCCCCGAAGACCGGGTCACCTCGCCTGCGGCCGTGATGGTCAGCTCGACGACGCCGACCTCGTCGTTGCCCAGCGCCGGCACGGCCGTGGAGCCCCCGAGGGCCTCGGCGGCCACCTGGGCACCCAGGCAGATGGCGATGGCGGGGACGTCGTCGGCGACGACGCCGCGCAGCAGCTCACGCAGGTCCGCCAGCCAGGGGTGCTCGCCCTCGTCGTGGGCGCTCATGGAGCCGCCCAGCACGACCAGGCCGTCGCCGATCTCGTCCAGGGAGGGATGGGCTCGCCCCGCCAGGGACGCACCATGCGCAGCGCGGCGCCCTCGGCGAAGAGCCACTCGCCCAGGCGTCCCACGGGCGCGAGCTCCTCGGGCTCGATGACGGTGATCGTGAGCGTGTCAGTCATGGACGACATTCTGCCGCCGGTTCGGTTGCCTGCGCGCGGTGACAGGCGCAGGCGTGCCGCCTGAGGCGAAACGACTTGCTCACACCCTCACCCGGCGGGGACGATGTCCCGGATGAAGAACCAGCAGCCCCCACTCCCCCGTCCTGGCACCAGATGACCCTTTCCGGCGTCGCGACGGCGGCCGCCCTGGGGCTGCTGGGGCTCTCGGCAAGCGCCACGGCGGCGCCGACAACGCCCGGCTCCGCACCCCTGGCCCTGGCCTCCTCCGCGCAGACCTCGGCCGCCTCGGTGGGCGTGCCCCGGGCCCTCCCGGCGGCGTCGACCACCCTGACCGAGCACGTCACCGATGAGCTCGGGATCCTGGATGCCTCCAAGGCCCAGCAGGCCGTGGACACCATGTCCTCCAAGTACGGCGTGGGCCTGTGGGTGCTGACCGTCTCCGACTCCAGCCAGAAGGCCTCCGCCATCGCCGAGCAGGCCTTCAAGGACACGAAGCTGGGACGCGACGACATGCTCCTGGTCATCAACATCCCCTCCGACGGCTCGGCCTCGAAGAGCTACAAGCTGCAGGCGCACGACAACTCCTCGAAGTTCTCCGAGTCCGACTACAAGCGGATCGACTCGGCCATCAAGAAGCAGCTCAGCGCAGGCAACTACGACGACGCCGTGGCCGCTATCCCGGACAACATGTCCGGCTCATCGGGCTCGGGCAGCTCGGGCGACTCGGGTGACTCAGGCTCCTCGGCGCTTCCGCTCCTGCTGGGTGGGGGCGCGGTCGCGGCCGGCGGGGCCGCCGCCTGGACGGTGTACAAGCGCAGGAAGAACAAGGAGAACGACGGCATGCTGTTCGGCAAACGCAGGAATCAGGGCGGCGCCCCCGGGAACCAGCCCGCGGGCCCCGCGGCGATGACGGTGGAGCAGCTGCGCACCCAGGCCGGCAGCGCCCTGGTCCAGGCCGATGACACGGTGCGCGCCGCCGCCGAGGAGCTGTCCTACGCGCAGGCGCAGTTCGGCCTGTCCGCCACGGATGCCTTCACCGCCGCCCTGGACAGCGCCCGCAAGCACCTGTCGCGGTGCTTCGAGCTGCGCAAGATCCTCGACGACGACATCCCCGAGACTGAGCCGCAGCAGCGCCAGATGTACACCGAGATCCTCCAGCACTGCTCGGAGGCGGTCGGTGAGATCCGCGCTCAGGAGGAGGCCTTCAACAAGCGGCGCGGCATCGAGGCGAACCTGCCGACGTCGATCGCCGAGACCGCCCAGCGGGCCGACGAGACCGAGCAGGCCATCGTCATGGCCGAGACGATCTTGGTGACGCTCAGCGCCGCCTATCCCGCCTCCTCTCTGACCAGTGTGGCCCAGGCCCCCGAGCAGGCCCGCCGCCTGCTGGCCGCCGGGCGCACCGCCCTGGACCAGGCCCGCGCCAGCGTCGAGGCCTCCCAGGAGGCGACGGCGGTCGAGCAGGTCCGCATCGCCCAGGGCTCCATCGCCCAGGCCGGCCAGCTGGCCGCGCAGGTCACCGGGGCCCGCGAGCGCCTTCAGAGCGCGGCGAAGGACCTGGAGGCGGCCATCGCCTCGATCTCCTCGGACCTGGTGGACGCCAAGCGCCTGGAGGGCGCGGTGCCGGCGGCGACCCTGGCCCCGCTCGTGGCCGACGCCGAGGCCGCCGTCGCCGAGGGCCGTCAGGCCAGTGGCGCCAACCCGAGCGGCGATCCCCTGGCCGCCCTGGACCATCTGGCCCGGGCCGAGGCCGCCATCGACGCTGCCCTGGCCCCGGCCCGCGAGCGCGAGGAGAACGACTCGCGCGCCCGGGCCTCCCTGGGCTCGCGCCTGGCCCGCCTCAACTCCCAGGTGGAGTCCGTGACCTCCTACATCACCACCTATCGCGGGGCGGTGGGCCCCTCGGCGCGCACCGCGCTCAGTGAGGCCGCCCGTCATGCCACGGCCGCCACCACCGTCCAGACCACTGACCCGGTGGCGGCCCTGGCGGAGGTCGCGGCGGCCGAGCCGCTCGTGGCCCAGGCCCAGGCCCTGGCCGAGGCCGACGTGCGCGGTTCGTCGAGCTCGTGGAGCCCGAACTCCGGTGAGCGCTACTCCTACTCCCGCGATTACGGCCGCTCAGGCGGCGGGCTCGACCTGGGCTCGCTCCTGCTGGGCGGGCTGCTGCTGGGCGGCGGCCACAACTACGGCGGCTGGAGCTCCCACCACCACGACAGCGACTGGGGCGGAGGCGGCGGCTTCTTCCGGCGGCGGGGACTTCTCGGGTGGAGGCGGCGGCTTCTTCGACGGTGGCGGCGACTTCTGAGCCGCGTCCTCCCGACCGCCCGCCTCACTCGCCCGCCAGTCATGCCCTGAGCGATGCGGCCCCCGCCCGCATGACGCCGAGCGCCGGGACCTGCGATCATGACGCCTGATTCGCCTGGCCCACCGGCCACCACCTGGCGACCACCCGGCGAGCGCCGGGTCCATACCTGCCCACTATCTGCCCACACCGACGTCGCAGCTCGACGGAAGGACGAACAACCATGGCTGAGAAGCAGTCGATCCTGGGGCGCATCGCCCAGCTCACCCGCGCCAACATCAACGCGCTCCTGGACCGCGCCGAGGACCCGGAGAAGATGCTCAACCAGCTGGTGCGGGACTACACGGCGTCCATCGCCGAGGCCCGTGACGCCGTCGCCCAGACGATCGGCAACCTGCGCCTGGCGGAGAAGGACCACGACGCCGACGTCGCCGAGGCCAAGGACTGGGGCAACAAGGCCCTGGCCGCCTCCCGCAAGGCCGACCAGCTGCGCTCCGGCGGTGACACGGCCGGCGCGGACAAGTGGGACTCACTGGCCAAGATCGCGCTGACCAAGCAGATCACGGCGGAGAACGAGGCCAAGGCCGCCGAGCCGATGATCGCCTCCCAGCGCCAGGTCGTCGAGCAGCTCAAGACCGGCCTGCAGCAGATGGAGGTCAAGCTCGGCGAGCTGCGCTCCAAGCGCGACCAGCTCATCGCCCGCCAGAAGACCGCCGAGGCCCAGGTCAAGGTGCAGGGTGCCATCCGCTCCATCAACGTCCTGGACCCCACCAGCGAGCTGTCTCGCTACGAGGACCAGGTGCGTCGGGTCGAGGCCCAGGCCGCCGGGCAGATGGAGCTGGCCGGCTCCTCCCTGGAGTCCCAGTTCGCCGAGCTCGAGGCCTCCGGGGCCAGCCTGGAGGCCGAGGCCCGGCTGGCGGCCCTGAAGTCCGGGCAGAACCCGGCCCTTCCGGGCGCCCAGCAGCAGGCCCCCGCCCAGATCACCGACGGTGACGACGACGCGATCAACGCCGCCTTCGCGGCCCTGAAGAACCAGGGTCAGCCGGCCGGCGAGGAGACGTCCTCCTACTGAGTTGAGCTGAACTGAGCTGACCTCGCCGCATTACCTAGGCGCTTCAGCCCCGTAGACCGCCCGGTACTCATCATCCCGATGAGTACCGGGCAGCTTCGTGCGCCTCGACGTCGGCCGACGCCCGCCGACACGGGCCCCGGCCGGGGACATTCCGCGCGTCCGGGGACACTCCACTCCGGCCGGGGACATCTCACGCCTGCGGGGACAGGATTTCCGCACCCGACGGCGTCGAACGCCCCCACCGGGCAAGCCTTGTCCCCGCCGGGAAGGTTTTGTCCCCGACCGCGCAGACCGCACCTGACTACGTCGAACGCCCCCACCCGGTGAGTTTTGTCCCCGATCGCGCAGACCGCACCCGACGGCGTCGTCGGCACGGGGAGACCGGTATCGGTGCGGTGTCATCGAGCGTCGCCGGAGGCTAGTGGACGCCGTGACCGGTAGCATGAGCCTCATGAGCGTACCGACTTATCTTCTCGTCGATGGCGAGAACATTGACGCCACTCTCGGCATGAGTGTGCTGGGGCGGCGTCCCGAACCTGAGGAGCGGCCCCGCTGGGACCGAGTCCTCGCATACTGCGATGAACTGTCCTCCGCCGGCACCGCCGAGGGCGAGGGGAACGAGGCCCGTGCCCTGTTCTTCCTCAACGCCACCAGCGGCCATATGCCCATGAGCTTCATCCAGGCCCTCCTGGCCATGGACTATCGCCCCGTGCCGCTGGCCGGGTCCGGCAGCAACGACGAGAAGGTCGTCGACATCGGTATTCAGCGCACCCTGGAGGCGCTGGCCGAACGGGCCGAGTCCGGGCAGGAGGCCCACGTCCTGCTGGGCAGCCACGACGGCGACTACATCCCCCACATCGAGCGGCTCCTGCAGGCCGGCGCCAAAGGTGGGGATCCTGTGCTTCCGAGAGTTCCTCAACGCCCAGCTGGCCGCCCTGGAGGGCGAGGGCCTGACGGTCTACGACCTGGAGAGTGACGTCAAGGCCTTCACCATCCCGCTGCCACGCGTGTGCATCATCCCGCTGGAGGACTTCGACCCTCTCGCCTTCCTCTGATTTCTCTGACCCGACGGCGGGGCGGCGACACGTGTCGTCGCCCCGTCTCATGTCACAGCCCGACTTACCGAGGAGTCGCCGGCGATCACCCCGCTTCAACCGACAACCACACAGTTCCCCCGTTTTGTGGGAACTGCAAGACTCCCTGGGTCTACAATTGGAACGAGGTCACACCAACCACTTGACCTATCAACAGCGACCATTCGGACGTCGTTCAGGAAACGATCAGAAACTGAAGGAATGGTGAGACTCATGGAGCGTTCCCAGCAGTCCCGCACCGAAGCTCACCTCCTTGTCGTCGACGATGAACCCAACATCCGCGACCTGCTGGCCTCGTCCCTGCGCTTCGCAGGCTTCGAGGTCTCGATCGCGGGCGACGGCAACGGCGCACTGAAGACAGTGGAGAAGACGTCTCCCGACCTGGTGGTCCTCGACGTCATGCTGCCCGACATGGACGGCTTCACCGTGGCACGACGCCTGCGCGAGCGCGACGTGACCACCCCGATCCTCTTCCTGACCGCCCGCGACGACATGGCCGACAAGGTTCAGGGCCTGACCGTCGGCGGCGATGACTACGTCACCAAGCCCTTCGGGCTGGAGGAGGTCATCGCCCGTATCCGCGCCATCCTGCGCCGCACCCACGCCATTGAGAACCAGGACGACGGCGTCGTGCGCGTGGCCGACCTGGTCCTGGACGAGGACGCCCACGAGGTGTACCGCGCCGAGGTCGAGGTGGATCTGTCGCCCACCGAGTTCAAGCTCCTGCGCTACCTCATGCTCAACGCCGGGCGCGTCGTGTCCAAAAGGCCCAGATCCTCGACCACGTCTGGGAGTACGACTGGAACGGTGACGCCGCGATCGTGGAGTCCTACATCTCCTACCTGCGCCGCAAGGTGGACCAGATCCAGGGCGCTGACGGCCAGCCCGTCACCCCGCTCATCCAGACTCGTCGCGGAGTCGGCTACATGCTCCGCGAACCCAAGGCCGAGTGATGGCGGCGGCGCGTGGGGGGAGCACGCGCCCGGCCAAGTCGTCCGGTAAGCAGCACCGCCCGATCAAACGGGGCCGATGGCACCCGATCACCGCGATTCAGCGGCCGTGGCAGGCGATGCCACTGCGCACGCGCCTGACCCTCATGACCACCGGCCTGCTGGCCATCGGGCTCATCGTCGTCTCCTTCGTGGTGACCTCACTGCTCTACAGCCACATGATGGGCCAGATCGACAGCCAGCTGCGCACCACCTCGGTGGCCATCGGAAGCCAAGGACTGGCCCAGATCCGCGAGGGAGGGACCAGCAGCACCACCTTCCCCTCGAACTACTACGTCAAGGCCGAGTACCTCGACCCCAGCCGCAACGGGGAGTGGATCTCCCCGGACACCGCCGCCACCTACGGCCGTCCCCAGATCAAGGGCCTGGACTACCGGCGCGCCCTGGCCCACGCGGACAAGAACGACTTCCCGATCACGACGGTCAACTCCGATCAGCCCGGCCACCAGTGGCGGATGATCACCCTGCTCATCCGGGACCAGAACACCGGCGAGTACACCGGCGCCGTGGCCCTGGCCCTCCCGCTGAGCGACGTCATGGAGACCGTCGAGCGCACCCGCCTCGTGGTGGCCCTGGCTGACGTCTCGATCATCTCGGTGGGCGCCGTCTTCGCCACCTACCTGGTTCACCGCTCGTTCCGCTCCCTGCGCCAGATCGAGGGCGTGGCCGCCCGGATCGCCCACGGCGACCTGTCCGCCCGCATTCTGGTCACCGAGCCGCGCACCACGGAGGTCGGCTCCCTGCAGCGGGCGATCAACACGATGCTCACCCAGAACGAGAGCTCCTTCGCCGCCCAGGTCGTGGCTCAGGAACGGATGACGCGCTTCGTCTCCGACGCCTCCCACGAGCTGCGCACACCCCTGGCCGCCATCCGCGGCTACGGCGAGCTCTACCGGATGGGCGGGGTGCCGGCGAACAAGACCGGTGAGGTCATGGGGCGCATCGAGACCGAGTCCAACCGGATGGGGCGCCTCGTCGATGACCTCCTCCAGCTGGCCCGGATCGACGAGGGCCGGGAAATGTCCATGGAGCCGGTCAACCTCACCGACCTGGCCGCCGGGGCCCTGAGCGACATGATGGTGCTGGCCCCCGAGCGCGACTGCGGACTCATCCCTCTCGACCCCCGCGACGAGGCCGCCGGCAAGGAGGCCCCCTCGCTCCAGGTCATCGGTGACCGCGACCGCCTCTCCCAGATCCTCACCAACCTGCTGGGCAACGTGGTGCGCCACACCCCCTCCGGGACGCCGGTGGAGATCGCCATCGGCATGGCGCCCCCGCGCGCCAACCCGACGGCGCAGCCAGTCGTCGTCGTCGAGGTCCGCGACCACGGCCACGGCGTGCCACCGGAGGCGGCCGAGAAGGTCTTCCAGCGCTTCTACCGCTCGGACACCTCCCGCAACCGGGAGACCGGGGCTCCGGCCTGGGACTGGCGATCGTGCTCGGGGATCGTGGCCGCTCACAGGGCACGGTCCAGATGCTCCAGACTCCCGGCGGCGGCGCCACCGTCCACATCGAGCTGCCGCCCGCACCGGCCTGGTAGGCCCCACACACCTCCGGAAGGCCGTCAGCCGGGGAGAATGACAAGAGTGGCACGCCAGACACTGTGTCACGTCGACGTCACGGCGAGGACAGTCCTACGATGGCACGCGTTCCATTTCCGACACGGAGACTGACCCATGGGTGTTATCGAAGCACCGCAATGAGCTTCTGCCCGCCTTCACCCGCTCGGTGAAGGCGATCGGCGCCACGCAGCCCCCAGAGGCGATCGGCTCCGCCGGCGAGCTCCTCATTGAGCGCTGGTCCACACCGGATCGTTGCTTCCACAACCTTCGCCACCTCATCGACATGCTCGCTCGGGTCGATGAGCTGGCCGAGGAGTCGCACAACCCGGACATCATGCGGGTCGCCTGCTGGTACCACGGCTGCGTCTTCTCCTCCGACGTCGAGGAGGTCATCCGCGGCAACGGCGGCGAGGACGAGACCGCCTCGGCAGCCTTCGCCGAGGCCGACCTGCGTCACCTGGGTGTCCCGATGGAGACGGTCAAGCGGGTGTGCAGCCTCATTGTCAACCTCAAGCGGCACATGCTCGCCGATGACGACATCGACGCCCAGGCCCTCATCGACGCCGACCTGGGAACCCTGGCCGTGGACCCCCAGACCTACACCGAGTACGTGCGGCTTCTGCGTGAGGAGTACTCCCACATCCCCGTGGAGGAGTACCTGCGCGGCCGCCTGACGATCGTCTCCCGGCTCCTGGACCGTGAGCACCTCTTCCACTCCCCACTGGGCGAGCGCTGGGAGCACCCGGCTCGGGAGAACCTGTCAGCCGAGCAGCGGCGTCTCCACGAGAAACTCACCAAGCTCGCCGAGGAGCGGGGAGCGCAGGACGATCCGGCGGCCCTGGAGGCCGCGGCCGCGCAGGAACCGACGCGCCCCGCCCCGGTGGCCTCATCGGCCAACCCCACCGCTGTCGAAGACCTCGCTCCTGGAGTTGCCGAGCAGCCGGACGAGACCGCCGAACGCGCTCCCCGCACCCCTCCGCTGGGCCTCCAAGCGCTGCCCGTCAAGGACCCCACGACCGGCCCCGCCCGGGACGGCGACACCCTGCGCCTGGACTCAACCGCGCTCAGGGGCCCTGAGGTCCACGGTGACGGCGTCGACCGCGACGCCGCCCGCCTCCCCGGCCTCCGTGGCGTCCTCAGGATCGCCGGAGGCTCCGGCCTCATCCGCCTCCCCATCGAGCGCCTCCTCGCCGCGTACTCCCGCCCGCGGGATCCCGGCCGTGGCCTCAGCGCGCCACCCCGTCGATGCACCCGCTGAGCGGGGCGAGGGTCGCGAGGACAAGGACGGGGAGGAGGCGATGGCGCACACCGCCTCCATGGAGTCCTGCATCGCGGACCTGGACCTACTCATGTGCTCGCGCAACCGCTCCGACGACGCCGAGGACCGCCGCGCCCGGGTCCAGGCCGAGCGGGACAAGCTCACCGAGAAGCTACGAGCCAAGACCCAGGAGGCCAAGGAGCTGCGCGAGGCCCGTACCGGCGAGATCACTCCCATCACCGAGGAGATCATCGACGACGGCGCCGGGGACCTCTGAGGCGCCCGGCAGGCCCTTCTCTCAGGGACGACCCGCCGTCTGCGGGGCCACAGGCCGTAATCTGCAGGCCCCCTCCACAGGGCCGGCTCCTCGCCCGGCCCTGCGCCGGTCAGGCCCCTACCGTGAGAGGCACAGCGCGCACGTCAGTGCACCACCAGCACACCGCGCACGGCCCTCGGGCCGCCTCTCACGAAAGGACGCCCCTCATGCCCGCCTACTCCGTCGATACCGCCGCGGTGGCCGACACCGCCGCCCGAACCCGTACCCGCATCGCGACGATCCAGACCGAGGTCGACGGCATGCGGGGAGACATCGGCCTGCTCCAGTCCTGCTGGACCGGGACCGCATCGGACTCCATGGCCGCCTGCGCGGCCGACTGGCACCTCACCCAGCTCCAGGTGCAGTCCAACCTCGATCAGATCAGCCTGGCCCTGGACAACGCCGCCGTGTGCTACGACGACGCCGAGACCTCCAACCAGGGACGTTTCACCGGCCCGACGCCGGCTCCCGCTCCTGCACCGGCCGCGGGCTCGGCTCCCTTGGGCGCCTGGTAGGAGCCGCCGACGGCGAGGCTCGCTCAAGACTGCGCCGCCTCCCGCTTCAGCGTGTGCGCCACACGAGCTGACCACACAGGCCCAACCGCCCCGTCCCCAGCGCGGACAGGTACGGATACGGCGGCGGGCCGCCTCTCACGTGTGTGAGACGGCCCGCCGCGGTTCCGGGACCGGCCGACGTCACGGCCGGGCTACCGGGTCATGACTGGCTCGTCGGCAGTCGCGTCGATCAGTACATGCCACCCATGTCACCGGCGCCACCATCGGCCGGGGCGGCCGGGGGCTCGGGCTTGTCGGCCACGACGGCCTCGGTGGTCAGGAACAGACCGGCGATGGACCCGGCGTTCTGCAGGGCGGAGCGGGTCACCTTGACCGGGTCGGCGATGCCGGCGGCCAGCAGGTTGACGTACTCGCCGGTGGCGGCGTTGAGGCCCCTCACCGGTGGGCAGGTTGCGCACGCGGTCCACGACCACGCCGCCCTCGAGGCCGGCGTTGGCAGCGATCTGCTTGAGCGGGGCCTCCACGGCGACCTTGACGATCGCGGCACCGGTGGCCTCGTCGCCCTCGAGCTTGAGGGTGTCGAGGACCTCGGCGGCCTGGAGCAGGGCGACGCCACCACCGGCGACGATGCCCTCCTCGACGGCGGCCTTGGCGTTGCGCACGGCGTCCTCAATGCGGTGCTTGCGCTCCTTGAGCTCCACCTCGGTGGCGGCACCGGACTTGAGGACGGCCACGCCGCCGGCCAGCTTGGCCAGACGCTCGGAGAGCTTCTCGCGGTCGTAGTCGGAGTCGGAGTTCTCGATCTCCATGCGGATCTGGGCGGTGCGGGCCTCGATGGCCTCCTTGTCGCCGGCGCCCTCGACCAGGGTGGTGTCGTCCTTGGTGACGACGACCTTGCGGGCCTGACCCAGGTCCTCCAGGGTGGCGTTCTCGAGCTTGAGGCCGACGGTCTCGAGATGACCGTACCGCCGGTGAGGATGGCCATGTCCTGCAGCATCGCCTTGCGGCGGTCACCGAAGCCGGGGGCCTTGACGGCCACGGACTTGAAGGTGCCGCGGATGCGGTTGACGACGAGGGTGGCCAGGGCCTCTGCCTCGACATCCTCGGCGATGATGGCCAGCGGCTTGCCAGTCTGCATGACCTTCTCCAGCAGCGGGAGCAGGTCCTTGACGTTGGAGATCTTGGACTCGACCAGCAGGACGTAGGCGTCCTCCAGGACGGCCTCCTGGCGGTCGGGGTCGGTGACGAAGTAGGGGGAGATGAAGCCCTTGTCGAAGCGCATACCCTCGGTGACCTCGAGCTCGAGGCCGAAGGTGTTGGACTCCTCGACGGTGACGACACCCTCGTGGCCGACCTTCTCCAGGGCCTCGGCGATGAAGGCACCGATCTGCTCGTCGGCGGCGGAGATGGAGGCGGTGGCCGCGATCTCCTCCTGGGTCTCGACCTCCTTGGCGTCGGCCAGCAGGCGCTCGACGACGGCCGCGACGGCCTTCTCGATACCGCGGCGAACGGCGATCGGGTTGAGCGCCGGCGGCGACGTTGCGCAGGCCCTCGCGCACCAGGGCCTGGGCCAGGACGGTGGCGGTGGTGGTGCCGTCGCCCGCGACGTCGTCGGTCTTCTTGGCGACCTCCTTGACGAGCTCGGCGCCGATCTTCTCGTAGGGCTCCTCGAGCTCGATCTCCTTGGCGATGGTCACGCCGTCGTTGGTGATCGTGGGGCGCCCCACTTCTGTCGAGCACGACGTTACGGCCCTTGGGGCCCAGGGTGACCTTGACGGTGTCGGCGAGGGTGTTGAGGCCGCGCTCCATGCCGCGGCGGGCCTCCCTCGTCGAAGGCGATGATCTTGGACATTGAGTTTCCTCCACTGCGTGGTAGGGGCGGCCGGTTCGTGCCCGCGACGGACGGATCGGTTCCGGGCGTTCACGTCACGCCCGACGCCGGCCCTCACGTTCCAGCCTGGATGAACTTGGTGCATTCAAGGATGCTTTGTCACTCGAGGTGCCCTGAGTGCTAACCGCAATGCTGGCACTCTCAGCCCTTGAGTGCAAGGAGCTCAGTTCTCATCGGCACTGAATCCTCCGACGGCGAAGCAGGGAATCCTGCCGGGCCCGCGGGTGGGCCAGCGGGAGGTCCCACAGCCGGTCGTGCCCTCGGGGCCGCTGTCCGGGTCAGAAGGACGGATCCTCGGCCCGTGAGGAGGTGGCCAGCAGGATGAGTGCGCAGGTCCAGGCCAGGGCGCGGGCCCCGCCGGGCGCCGTCGGCCAGGACCTTCTCCGGCAGGGCGCCGGCAGCGGTGCGGTGCGCCTCGAGCCAGGCCAGCAGCCGGGTCCCTTCCTCCTCCATCCCCAGGGACAGGGCCGACCAGGCCATGAGGGCGGTCTCCGGCGTCCAGGAGACACCGTCATCACGCCAGCCCGCTCCCGGGGCGAGGCCCCCGGTGGGGCGGTGCATGCGTGCGGCCGCCGTCTGCCGCACCGTTCGGGCCCCGGCCAGCGGCCGGGTGAAGGGAGGCAGGACCAGGGCGATAGCAGCGTCGACGTCGTCGCGTCGCAGGTGGCGGCCCCAGGCGGGGGCGAAGTTGCGCTCCATGGCGTTGCGCACCGCTGCCACCCGTTCGGCCAGGGCCTGAGCGGGGACGCCGAGCTCGAGCCCGGCCCGGGCCAGCGCCGTGGCCGCCTCCAGCCCCAGGAGCACCGGAGCGGCCGTCCCCAGGGTGAGGACCGTCTCGGCGACCTCCCAGTAGTCGGGCGAGGCCGCCGGCAGGTGGGAGGGCGTGTCCGTGATTGTCAGGAGCCGGGAGGCGGCGCGCTCCAGGGGTGCGCCCAGGCGGTCGCGCAGATCGGCGGCGGGCGCGCCGTCGGCCAGGAGCCGGCCCGCGGCCCACAGGAACCATCCGGCGCCGTCGGCCTGGGCGGGGCGGTTGTCCGGCACGCGGCCGCTGCTGGTATAGCGGGCCTCGAAGCCGCCGTCGGCCCGCTGCCAGGAGGCCAGGTTGCCCAGAACGCCCAGCGCCTCATCGGCCAGGTTCACCGCGCTAAGGGCGGCCGCGGCGAAGGCGGCGTCCCGGGGCCAGACGTAGCGCCAGATGCTCATGGGCGCCGCCACGACCGCGCCCGGTGGGAAGACCTCGGCCCTCGGCGGCAGGGGTTCACGTGAGTCGCGTCCCTCCCGCCCGGCGTCCCCGGCGGTGGCGGAGGCCGCGTCGGTAGTGGAGGTGGGAGTCGGGGGCGTCGTCGACCCGGCGGACGGTTCGGCAGGCCCGGCGGGGTTCATCGGGCCCGGCATGAGTGCCGGTCCGGTCAGGGCCAGCAGGTCGGTCAGGGCGCCGTCGGCCAGGCCCGCCCACCGGCCTTGAGGAAGGCGGGCAGCCTGGCGACGGGCGAGCGCCTGACGGGCCAGGGCGCTCTGCTGCGAGGTCGTCAGGCCCCACGGTTCGGGGGCCCGAGGCAGACGTGTCCCCGGGACGTAGGCAACGGTGTCACCCGGGGCCAAGGGGTAGAGGACGCCTCCCCCGCCCACGACGAGTCCGCCGCTCAGCAGTGTCGGGGCGCGGCGGCCGAGGCCCACCAGGCACGAGCCACCCCAGAGGACCGCGGCGGCGGTGAGCGGGACCGCCGCGGCGAGAGTCAGGAACCGACGACGCCCGGGAAGCGCCAGTGGCCTCATGCCCCTTTACTGAGGCTTGTAGTCGTCACGCAGGATGACGGCGATCGTGGCGCCCTGGGTGTTCTCCGCGGTGCCCTCCACCACGTTGGTGATCCCGAGGCGCTTGCCGACCTCCTCGGCCGCGGGCCGGGCCTGCGGGGAGCTGAAGTAGACCGTCGACTGGGCCGGCTCGGCGTTCTCGTAAATCCCGGGGATGACCTCCACCGCAGTGAAGCCGCCGTTGGTGAGCTTCTCGCTGGCCCCCTTGGCCAGGCCGTCGGTGTTCGTCCCGTTGGCAACCGAGACCCCGGTGTTGAAGTCCACGTTGCCGGAGGCGCTGGCCGAGGCACTGGGTTTGGCCGAGGCGGCGCCGCCCTTGTCGCCCTTGTCGCCCTTGCTGTCCGCGTTCTTGTTGCCACCGGCCTGTCCGCCCTGGGCGGGCTGAGAGGAGGAGACCGCGTCCGACGAGCCGGAGCCTCCCGAGCTGTTGAGGAACAGCGTCACCGCGCCCCAGGCGAGCGCCGGGACAATGATGATGATCGCCAGCAGCGGCACCCAGCTGCGCCACCTGGGCACCTGGGCACGGTGCACGCCCACAGGAACCGGGCCGTCATCATCGCCGACGTCGAACTCGTCCTCGGGGTAGTCATAGTTGCTCACGCTCACAAGATACCGGTCCGAGCGTCATTCGTCGGGTATTGCTCACCACGTCCGGCTCACAAGGCGGTGACATGGGCCCGGCAGATTCCTGCGGGTATGGCAGGTGGGCCGTTAGGCTCGCGGCGTGACATCCGCCAAGCCCCTGTCCGAGATCATCGATCCCTCCTGGGCGCGCGCCCTGGCCCCCGTGGAGCCCACGGTCCATGAGATCGGGGAGCGGCTGCGCCAGGAGGTGGCCTCCGGCGTCGGGTACCTCCCGGCGGGCACCGACGTGCTACGCGCCTTCACCTACCCGATGGAGGACGTGCGCGTCCTCATCGTCGGACAGGACCCCTACCCCACCCCGGGCCACCCCATGGGGCTGAGCTTCTCGGTGGCGCCCGGCGTCAAGCCACCGCGCAGCCTGGAGAACATCTTCCGCGAGCTGGTCAGTGACCTGGGCGTGCCCCGGCCGACGTCGGGGGACCTGACGCCGTGGTGCCAGCAGGGCGTCATGCTGCTCAACCGGGTGCTCACCGTTCGCCCGGGGGCGCCGGCCTCGCACAAGGGCTGGGGCTGGGAGAAGGTGACGCAGCGGGCAATCGAGGCCCTGGTGGAGCGCGGCGGCCCACTCGTGGCGATCCTGTGGGGGCGGCCGGCGCAGTCGCTGACCCCGATGCTGGGGCAGACACCCATCATCGCCTCACCGCACCCGTCCCCGCTGTCGGCCTCGCGCGGGTTCTTCGGCTCGCGCCCCTTCAGCCGCGCCAACGCGATCCTCACCGAGATGGGGGCCGCGCCCGTGGACTGGCGCCTGCCCTGAGCGTCGAGGTCGGCCTGCTCAGCGCAGGTCAGCCCCCTCGGTGGAATCGCGCCCGTGAGGGCTGCTCAGCCGGCGATGAGCGAACAGAGCACTGCGAATCACCCTACTCCACGAGGGTCGGGATCCACTGGCCAAGGGTTATCCATACTGCACGAACCCCGACCCCCATGCAGTACACCCAACCCTCCCCAGTAGCACCCCAACCTCGTGCAGTACACCACCCACAGGCCTCACACCCCACCAGACAACAGCACCGACCCCCGCGCCCGCAGCTCCTCGCCCCATCTGGTGTCCTGCCGACATTGCAAGATCAACAGACTCCGTCTGAGAGTACGCGGCCTCGCGTGTACCCGACGGTCGACGGCGGCTGCCCTTGCTTCATGGAACAAGCTCAGCCGATCCTCGAGGAAGCCGCTGCCCCAGCAATGAGGCCTCACGCAAGCCGGCCTCCAGACGCATACCCGCCCATTCCAGCTCCTGTCGGGGCCGGAGGCGCGCAACCTCCGCAGGCGGGAACTTCGTCAGAATCTTGGCGCCGAGCTGGCCTGGACGCATCATGTCTCCGTAGGACACGCGCAGCACCGTCCACCCCCTGCGACTCAATCCTGTCCTGGCGCCGTTTCTCCTTCCACAGGTCCTCAGTCCCCTGGTACTTCTTCCTGCCGTCAGCCTCCAGGACGAGTCTCCTGGCCGGCCAGCACATATCCACCCACCAACGCCCCTCGGAAGTCTCGACGGGGTACTGCACCTGCGGGATCGGCAGCCCCAGAACTAGGACCAGCCACCGCAACGCGCTCTCAAGCGCCGACTCGGAGAACGGCGTCGCCAGACCCAGCACCGCTCGGGCCTGAGCCACCCCGCGGCGTCTCGGCTCGCACTTGAGCGTGCGGGCCCATTCCTGCCTCACTCGATCAATCGCCGCCGAGCACAGCTCGGGCCGCTGCCGGTCCGGTTGACAACAGCGACGCAGCACCGAGTCGGCGATGGCGAGCGCGTTGTGCGCTGGTTCGTCGAAGGCGCAGTCATAGGCCGTGCGCACCGCCGTCGTCGTCACCGTCTCTCCCACTGACTCGACCTCATGCGGCATCAGCCCAAGACGGCGTCGCCACAGATGAACGTCCCGGCATCCGGAGGATTCCGAGGGACCCTCAGAGATCAGCGCGGGTGTACCGCGGGCCGGAACCCAGATACGGGCAGAACGGTATGGACCTGGAACGGGGTGCTGGACACCGCGAGATAGACATCGGGCTCCTGGGAGAACATGTCGAGCTCAAGCGCCAGAGCAAGAGCACGTTCTACAATTGACGCATAGGTTCAAGGAGGTTCGCATGACCGCTTACGACCACTCGTCGGGGTACACCTACGGCACCGATGCCGTCCCCACGTCTCCGCTCACACTCGAGGATCTACGCCAGATTGAGGCCGCCGCGCACGTCCAGCCCGGTGACGCAGAGCTGCTCGCGCGAGCAGAACCCATCCTGGCGCCGCATGCCATGGAAATGGTCGACACGTGGCGCGGGATTTTGGCTCAAAAGACCTACCTGGCAGCACATTCCGCGCATCCGGATGGACAGCCGAACCCCGAGTACGCGCAGGCGTCAAAGCCCCGATTCGCCCAGTGGATCATCGACATGTGCACGCGCGAGCGGGATCAGGCGTGGTTGGACTACCAGTACCTGATCGGAGCTCGACACATGACCGCGGCGAAGAACGCGGCGGATGGGGCGGACTCGACGCCATTCGTGCCTCTGCGCTACGTGCTCGCCTTCATCGCGCCGACTGTGGAGGTCGGGCACCGTCTCCTGGCGGAGGGCTTCGAGGGCGCAGAACTGGACACTGTCCGTGACGCGTGGACTCGCGCTGTGACTGTCGCCGTGACGGTGTGGGCGTATGCCTACCGCGATCACCCCTGAGCAATTCTGATCCGGCGCTCGCCACCTACGACTCCCCATCGGCCGCCTCACGCTAGCCGCGCGGGGTGGTGCGCTCGTTGGCTTGTGGGCGGCCGAGCAGCGCCTTCGGTCACCCCTACGGCATCGACGAGGCCTCGGCACGCTCGGCGGTTATTCTGACCTCGCCCGATTCCGGGACAGCGCCCGCGCCGCGGCCGGGTGGGATGAGGCCGACGCGCGCGCTCTTCGGGCCGCCGCATCGTGGCTGGACGACTACTTCGCGGGCGAGGCCCCCTCCCCGCCGCCGTCCCCCTCGCGAGCGCGGGCACGGACTTTCAACAGCGCGTGTGGGACGCGATGGACGCGATCCCCTACGGCGCGACGCGCACGTACGGGCAGATCGTCGCCCAGCTGCGAGGCGCGGGCATCCCCGCGTCAGCCCAGTCGGTCGGCGGCGCGCTCGGGCGCAATCCCTGCTCCTCATCCGCCCCTGCCACAGGGGTCGTGGCGGCGGGCGGCCCGGGCGGCTACGCGGCGGGAGGCGACGCGAAAGCCTGGCTGCTCGCGCATGAGGCGGCCACGGCCTCGTCGGTCGGCTGACTCAGCCGTTCGCCCGGTCGGCCTCGAGCGCTTCCTCAACCAGGGCCTCGTCGACGGGCAGAGCCTCGCGCGCGTAGGCGGCGGCATCATCCTGAGTGTCGGCGATCTGCTCGGCGATCGAGTCGGCCTCGCGGCGCAGCTCGGTGCCGTCAACGACCGAGGCCTGGGCGAGGGTGCGGGCCTGGGCACGGTGCTCGTCCGTGTACTCCAGATCGTCGGCGTGCTTGCGCACCATGACGCGGATGAGCTTGCGGCGCAGGTTCTCCTCGCGCAGGACAGCGGAACGCTCCCGCAGCCAGCCGACCGCGAGGACAACGAGGAGGGCGACACCCAGCCATCCAATGATCGGATACATCGCGCCGATCAGCTTCTTGAAGCCCATGAAGGAAGCCGCATAGCCAGCCGCAACAACAGCGACGAGGACAATGCGCAAACGAGCAGTCGAACCCCCCGAGAAGCGGCGTGCCGTCGAATAGAACAAGGAGAAAGCAGTGTTGTAGATGAGCGCAAAAATGACGAGCGTGTACCCAAACGCAAAGGCTGGGTGAACCGAGCGCGCGATCTCCAAAAGCCGGCACATCGAAGTTCCAAATGCGATCAACATTGAGATAGAGGGCCACCGCATCCGCACCGAGGACCAGCGCAATGAGGGCGCCGCCGATATGACCGGCGCGGCGAGCTTCACCGATGCGCAGGATCGATCCACCCAGCACGAAGGCCATCGCGATACCGCCAACGACACACAGCGCAAAGTAGTTAAGCGTGGAAAAAACAAGGTTTGGCAGCGCGGGCGTCACGTTGCGAGCAGCGGCATCGAGCTCAGCAACACTCGCGTGTGGGGTTACCAGCGAGTAAATCATCAAGACCGCAATCGCGACCATGATGATCGGCGTGAACACCCCAATCACGTTCATGATGCGATCAAAATTTAAGAACGCAGTCAGAACCACCAACACCGCGCACAGGGCGCTGCCCGCCCACGCGGGCAGGCCAAACTGCTGCTCGAGGTTCGCTCCCGCACCCGCGAGCATCACGAAGCCCATCGTGAAGGCAGAAAAGACGAGGACCACATCGATGATGCGACGCAGAGCAGGCCGAGCGATCTGCTCAAAGACGACATCGTGGTTATCGGAACGATAGTAAGAGCCCAGCTGCAGGGCGACTGCACCAAAAATGACGTTGAGGACACCCAGTGCCGCAATCCCAATCAGTAGCGTCCCGCATAGTGGTGTAACCGTGTGGTGATCGGCCCGTTGCTTGTGATGGGTGCGGTCACCGTGTGATCCTTCGAGAAAGCTCTTCTACTTCTGACTCGAAATGATTTGGAGGCACAACGATGACCGCTCCTCATATTATCGACCCTGCTGGCATGCTTGGCGAGGCGTTATCCCAGGCATCCCCAGATTTGATGCGTTCCTTGCTCCAGCACGTCATCAACGCGTTACTCTCAGCCGACGCTGACACAGCGTGCGGGGCCCAGTGGGGCCAACAAGATCCCCAACGTCACACCAGGCGCAACGGGTATCGCCACCGGCCCCTGGACACCAGGGTCGGCACCATCGACGTGGCAATCCCCAAACTGCGCTCAGGCACCTACTTCCCAGAATGGTTACTGCAACGCCGCAAACGCTGTGAAACCGCGTTGATCACAGTGGTCGCTGACTGCTACCTGGCAGGAGTATCCACGCGCCGTATGGACAAGCTCGTCAAAACCCTAGGGATCACAGGACTGTCCAAGTCCCAGGTCTCACGGATGGCAACAGACCTCGACGAACACGTCGACCAGTTCCGCAACCGGCCCCTCCACGATGCCGGGCCTTTCACCTTCGTCGCCGCTGACGCACTGACCATGAAAGTACGCGAAGGAGGACGCGTCGTCTCGTGCGCGGTCCTGGTTGCCACCGGAGTCAACAATGACGGACACCGCGAAGTACTGGGCGTACGCACATCCACCAGCGAAACCGCTCCAGCCTGGAACGAGTTCTTCGCCGACCTGGTCGCCCGAGGCCTTTCCGGCGTGCGCCTGGTGACCAGTGACGCCCATCTGGGCCTGGTTGAAGCCATCGCCGCCAACCTACCCGGAGCCACCTGGCAACGATGCCGCACCCACTACGCCGCTAATCTCATGTCCATCACCCCCAAAGCACTATGGCCCGCTGTCAAAGCGATGCTGCACTCGGTGTACGACCAGCCCGACGCCGCATCGGTCAACGCGCAATACGACCGGCTCTTGGACTACGTCCACGACAAGCTCCCCACCGTGTGTGATCACCTCGATCAAGCCCGGGCAGACGTCCTCGCGTTCGCGTCCTTCCCCACCGGGGTATGGACCCAGATCTGGTCCAACAACCCCAACGAACGCCTCAACCGCGAAATCCGCCGACGCACCGACACCGTGGGAATCTTCCCCAACCGCCAAGCAATCATCCGCCTAGTCGGAGCCGTCCTCGCCGAACAAAACGACGAATGGGCCGAAGGCCGACGCTACCTCAGCCTCGACATCCTCACCAGATCACGACTCACACCACAACCCACCGGGCAGGAGGACACCCCACTCAAACTCAGCGCATAACCCAACCCGAAGGACACAAAACGATTACACCACTCCACAGGACTTGACCGCCAGAGCCGCTGATGTGTGCGACAGATAGGCCGTGGACAGCTGGGAGCGCTGGGCAACCACGGCCCGCGCCAACGACAGGGTGTAACGATGCTGCCAGCGCTCAGCATCACGATCCGGCAGCCAGTAGTATCCACGGGCCAAACGGATCCACGAACGCGGGGGGAAGACAACCGCGGCGGGAGCGGCGCGATGTGTGCAGCAGACGCGGACGCAGATCGGAGACAGTGCCGGGGGCTGAAGGTCGCGGAGTCATATCTCAGGGTTGCTTACTGCGACGGCACGGGTCACCCGCTGCGATCAGCTCTGTGGATTAAGGTCGCATTCGCGCACCTGTGGTTCCGCAACCGCCCCGGAAATCCGCACTCCACGAGGGTCGGGAGCCGCTTGTCCTGAGACGACGTCGGGACCGACTCGACCACCTGCCGGCCAGGCCCTACTCCACGAGGGTCGGGATCCACTGGCCAAGGGTTATCCATACTGCACGAACCCCCGACCCCATGCAGTACACCCACCCTCCCCCAGTAGCACCCCAACCTCGTGCACTACACCGCCCACCGGCCTCACACTCCACCGGGAAGCGGCATCAGCCTCGTCCCTCACGCAGAAAAACGTCCCTTCATCACCGCCGGAGCTCGACGGCGCTCAAGCCGGCCCGCTCGGAACGCGGCCGGGGCGCATCTGGTAGACACG